>VFQN01001289.1_pt1 | contig 42693 bp, 53 predicted proteins | sample 3512371 | NCBI WGS metagenome assembly VFQN01 (sample SAMN10412370, study PRJNA504923) | tailings metagenome | isolation source: Replicate 2 from Balatoc abandoned mine | place: Philippines: Itogon, Benguet | collected 2017-08-28 | reverse complement strand
ACCTCCTGCAGGACGCGTCACCCGCCCCTGTACCTCCTGCAGGACGCGTCACCCGCCGCTGCACCTCCTGCAGGACGCGTCACCCGCCCCTGCACCTCCTGCAGGACGCGTCACCCGCCCCTGTACCTCCTGCAGGACGCGTCACCCGCCGCTGCACCTCCTGCAGGACGCGTCACCCGCCCCTGCACTGCCCTGCGGTTGGAGCCAGCGCCGCAACCCCGCACGTATCCACCACGTGTCGAACCTTCCAGACCAACCGCCGCACCCCAACCTCAACCCATTGTTGCCCCCTGGTTGGAGCCAGCCCTGCTGTCCCGCCACCGCCATTGCAGTAACCGCCACGTTGAAGCCGTTCGGGGTTGGGGCCACACCCGCCCCGGCAACGCGACACGCATGTGCCCTGTTGAACCCAGCACCTTAGCCGACTGCACCCACTCCTGCACCCCCTCCTGCAGCTGCGCCCTAAACGGCAGGCGGCGGGCTGAACAGCGCGTGACCCAGCTTGGTGGTACAACTCACCCCGGCAGCTGCGGCCCCCGCGCGCGGCTGACAAAATAACGCATCCTCCCACCGTACACTCACCCCGGCAGCTGCGCCCCCCATGCCAGGCGGCATGCGAAAGGCCGCGTCGTCCCGCTCGTGCCACGGCCGGCCGCCTTGCCGCTGGAAGGTGCTGCGCAGGTGGGCCACCTGTTGCGGCCACGGGGGCGGGGGGCGTGCGCGTGTGCAAGTTAGAGGGTTAATGCATGGCGGCAAAGCCGGTTCAGCCGTACATGGCTTTGCAGGGTGGTGGAGAGCGGTGGGGAGCGGCGAGCAGGTGTGCGGGCTGTGGGTCTGGGGTGGGGCCGTGGTAAAGGGGTGCGAGGGGGTGATTCTCGGTTTGCTGCAACGCGCTGGTTCCAGGGCCGAATGCACCATAGCGGCGGCGTGGGGTACGGGTGGGGTGGGTGGGGATGGTTGGGACCGTGCAACGGGGACCGGCGCCGCGACGGCAGGACCTCGCTGCTGCAGCCCGGCAATTGCACTTGCACAGCAGCTGCACTGCAGCACGCATCCACGCACACTGGTTCTAGTAAGCCGGCGCCAGTGGTGACTCGGCCCGTGCCCCGATGCGGCGGCCGCCGCTGCTGCATCCAATGTCCAGTGGCCCCTGCACCACCAGTGGCCCCTGCACCAGTGCAGCAGCACGCACCGCGTCCAGGAACGAGCCCGCTGCTGCCACGTCCTGTGCCCTCTGTGCCAGTGAGCCGGCCCGTAACTGCCTAAGCATGTACAAGTACTGCCAGTGTCACGTGCCACGTGTGCACAGCACGCACCGCGTCCAGGTACGAGGCCGATGGTGCGGCGGGCAACTCCGGAGCCGCCTCCGCCAACGATAGCACCTGCGGTCATCAGGGTGACGCCCAGCGGATGTAAAAAACGCAAGCACAGTATGCTTCTTCGTGTCAATCTGTAAGCGCGACGGCTCGGTCGACGTCCGGTGGTGCCATCAGCAAAGTGCCAACGACTCCGCCAACGGCAGCACCTGCAGCGCCCAGCGGGGCATGGGACGCAACTCAGCTGTCATAGTTATGCCAATCCGTTCGGGTACAGGCACGGTTGAGGGGCGACGCTACATTGAGCGATGTGCGTGCGCCAGGAGAAGCGGGTAGGGCGGCCCAGTACTCGTTCCCGCCCTCGTCATGCAATATGGATACGCAGCTGCAACACCTGTCGGGCATTCGTGGACATCCGTTTCGTGCAATGACACACCTTCTCATGCAGGGCCGCGGGGTCCGCCTCCGCCGCCCGCAGCAGCCGCCCAAGCGAGCACACCGGCCCAGGACTGCCGCCCTTGCTGCTGCTGCTGCTGCTTGTGCTGTTGCTGCTAGCGCTGCTTGCCTCGGTTGCCGTGTCATCGGCTGTCGTTGCAGCAGCCGCAGCAGCAGCAGCAGTCCCGGCGCCGCCCGGGACCCAATTCGCTGGAGCTTCTGCTGCTGGCGGTGGTGGTGCTGCTGCTGCTGCCGGCACTGGGCGCGGGCTGCCGCTGCCGGGAGCCAGCAGCAGCACCAGCAGGATGTGGTGGGTGCCCACAGCGGGGCTGCCTGCGCAGTGGGGGCCATGAACGTGCGGCGGGGAGCAGCATCTCACCAGCTGTGCTCAAAGTCCGAACACACGTGGAAGGAGCGGCGCGGCTTTCGTTATTGCCGGGCTCTAGATACGTGGGCAGTCGGTGACTCTCTGCGTCGCCATGGCCTCCTAACTTTGTAACGGACACGGGGTTTGCATCTCCCAGGCACTCACTCATGTCCGCCGCCCCCTCCCGGGCTCAAGATACGTTGGCAGTCGGTGACTTTCTGCGGCGCACTTACCTTCTACCGCTCATAGCCGGCAAACAGTTCGCCTCAAATTGCCTCCTATTGCTTGAGCTGACATACGCCTCGCACCGCTTAAACCCGGCATACGGTTTGCATCGAGCAGGCACTCACCCATGTCCGCCGCCCCCTCCCTGGCCAGCCGCAGCACCTCCCTCGCCTCCGCCGTCACCTCCACATCGCTCGCCACCAGCCCGCCGCTGCCCCCCGCCATCGGCGCCGTGCCGCCGCCGTACACCTGCTCGTCCATCCAGTGACGTACGGACTCGGCGCCGTCGCCGTCGGGCAGCTCCAGCGCCGTCGCCAGCGCCGCCGTCGCCGTACTGCCGCCCGCCGCCAGCAGCCCCAGCAGCAGCTGGTCGGGGCCCGCGAACATGAGGCCTTGCCGCACAGACTGTAGGGAGAGCGTAAGGAGAGGTACGAGGTGTGGGGTTGGGCGGGGAGTCCCTAGGCCTGGTAAAAGATGGCCTTGCCGTACAGACTGCAGAGAAAGGAAAGAGAATCATAAGGTGGGGCGTAGGGCATGGGATGTGTGGGGTTTGGTGCGGTGCGCCAAAAGCCCTGGCACAAGAAGGTAGACGCCAATCGTATGCCTGACCCCGACCGCACCCGGCACGGACAGGTGCCATGCGTGGGTACCCCAACAGAGTAATCAAGCAGTTACACGGGCACGGGTCGGGGTCGCAGGACCGGCTAACCCGGTCGTGTTGCGTAGGCCGTTTGGGAAGGGGGGTGGCGGGTGGGGGGCTCGACGGAAGGCAACGTCCGGTATGCAGCTCGGCATGCCCGCAGCTGGTCCCCCGCTATGCCCCGCAGCCGCACCAACCCGCCCGCCCGCCTATGACGTCCGACCGGGGCCTGCACCTGCTGCTAGCCCCCATGTCCCTGGAACCTACGCTTCCATCAACTGTGTTGCGTTGCAGCTTCCCACCTGCTCCCTGGCGGCCCGCAGTGCGCGCGTGGCCTCGGCGCTCAGCGGCAGCTGCCCAGCTGGGGCCACTGGACCCATGGGGCCTCTAGGCCCTTCGCCAGCTGCCACAACTGTTCCCGGCCGAGTTGCCGTTGCACGGCGGTATGCGGGTGGGGTGTGGCACCATGCGTGTTGTTGGTGGAAGCGGGGATCCGTCTGGTGGGAGGAAAGCGTGGGGAGGTGGCCGAGGCTTCGGAGCACGGGCGATCCGGGCTGCTGCGTCGCGGCTGAGGGAATTGACGGTGTCTTTCTTGCTAACGGCCTGCATGCTATGCGTAGTGGTGCCGTGGCGCGTGCGCGGTGCCTTCCTGAGCGCTTGTGAAGGCCATGTTGTGTCGAGGTGATCATGCCGAGCTGTGTATGTCGGAAGTGTATGAAATGTACAGTATCAAATGTCGTAAATGTTCAAGAAGTTGCGTCCCGGGAGGCCGTCAGTTGCGTCCCTAGTCGCATCGGCGTTGACGACATGAACAATACCATGTCAGTTTGAACGGGGCAAAAGGATGTGCTGGCACCTGTGTTCAGGTGAACTGAGCTCAGTATTTACTACTTGTAAAAGATGCAGTGCAGCGGCCGTGTCGCGTCCTCTCGGCACGCCTCGTGCTCCTACAGCCGATATGTGGCAGCGGCACCTCGGAGAGCGGGGCGCAGGGCCGTTGTGGATACGAAGGCCCTCTTGAAGGTGGTGAGTAGTAATTGGAAGACCAATCAACATGTCGGGACATAGTGCCGGCAATTCTCAAGGCGCTCCGCGTCCAGAACCTTCGCCGCTCTGCCGCCGTGTTGTTGCGCCAATTACTTCCATCCTATTTACTGGACAAAGCCTCATCGCTTTGCGTCGGGCTCGCGTTTGGACAGTGGACTGGCGGTTGCGGCTTGCAGGGGTGTGCGCGCAGTCTTCCCTGCAGCCCGTGGCACCCCTCCCCCTAAAGCAACATGCCACCTTCCACCCAACCCCCCTTGCCCACCTCCACAACGAAGTGCACTTCCAACGTCCACACGCTAACCCACGCTCCAAATCTAACCCACACAGGCCGACGGCGCCACGGGCGTGTCCTGGTCCCAGACCACGGACGAGGTGCAGCTGCGCGTGCCGGTTGCCGCCGACGTGCGCGGGCGCGAGGTGGGCCTGGAGGTGCACCCCAAGCGCCTGCGCCTGGCGGTGCGGGGGCAGCCGGTGGTGGAGGGCGGGCTGGCGGACGCGGGGGAGATTAATGCGGACGGTGAGGCCAAGGGGGATGGGGAGGGGAGGTGTGGAGGGCGGGCTGGCGGACGCGGGGGAGATCGTCGCGGACGGTGGGGGCCAATGAGGGTGGGGGGTGGCGGGGGGGAGGGGGAGAGGTGAATGCGTTGGAGACAGCGGGGCACGAGTCCGCGTTAACGTGAGCGGGGTATTGCATTGGGGCCGGACGGGCTGGCGGATGCGGAGGAGATCGTTGCGGACGGTGAGGAGACGGGGCGTGGGTACGGAGGGAGCTGTGCGGGAGAGGCGTTGGGAGCGTTCGGACGGGGGGCCCAGGAGCCGAGGCATTGTGCGCGCGTCGGGTCCCAGGCTTACAGGGCCAGGCCGTGAGCAGGCTGTCAGGAGGAGGGCTGCAAGAGGCTGTGGGTGCGCAGCATGAAGGGGCGGGCATGGCGCCCGCACCTCCGGGCAGCAGGAGGCTGCCCTAGCAGGGGGCGCAATGCGTGGGCACGTGTGGCCAGGGCCGTGACGAGCCCGCCGTACCGCCTGGTACCGCTGACTATCCAGCATGTCGCGCGTGTTGATGTACGGGTGCCTCTGTGCCCCCGCGTAGACTGCTTCTGGACGCTGGAGACGGACCCTCAGGGCCACCTTGACAGCCCTGTGTGTTAAGCTGCTCATGTGTGCATGTGTATGTTGGTGCCCCCCGCGCCCCAAGACTGCTTCTGGACGCTGGAGACGGACCCGGCGGACGGCTCGCGCTACATCGCGGTGACGCTGGCCAAGCGCAACATGGGGTACATGAGCTGGGAGGCGCTGCTGGAGAGCGACCGGCCGGACACCACCATCACGCACAGGGTGGGTGTGGGTTAAGGGTGTGGGTTAACGGGTCGGTGTATGAACATGGGGGGTGGCATGAGAGGCGTGATGTGCGGATGGTGCGTGATGTGCATGCACTGATCCGGGGTACGTGACACACCTCTTGGTGGCACATGCGCACAGCCTCCGCGCTCCCATGGGCAAGCCATGGGCAACCGGTTATGATGCTGACGTTTGCCAAGCTAATGACACAAGCCGCGACGTTCTTGGACGGAACTTGGTCTTGGCGGAGTCGTGGACATGATGCTTTGTTGGGTTCCTCCTCCTTTCGTCCCCCGCACAGATCGGCATGAAGATCCGCATCGGCGGCGAGCCGGCCGGCACGGTGGCGGTTGGGCTGTACGGCAACACGGTGCCGCGTACGGCAGAGAACTTCCGCGCGCTGGCGGCGGGCGATAAGGGCGTCAGCCCGCTGTCCGGCAAGCCGCTGTCGTACAAGGGCAGCAAGTGAGTGCCGTACACCAGTATGCTGTACAGACGGGTAACACATACCACACGGCTTCGCTGCTCCTGCCTAGCACCCCACGAAGCTTGTCTTACATGACACGTGCCGCGTCACCATGCGACGTCACCGTTCTTTTAATTGAATATGCCGTACTGCCAGTTGCTGCGGATGTTGGCGGCCCCCTCGGGCACCAAGCTGTCGCTTTCCGTGACACGGATGCCTCGCCCCCACCGTTCCTCCCCTCTCCCTGGCGCCCCCCAGGTTCCACCGCATCATCCCAGGCTTCATGGTGCAGGTGGGTGCCCCGCTCTCTCCACCTACAGCCATAGGGCGTATAAAGGGTTGGCTACCCTGAGGGACAATACGTGTCCGGAATGTGCACCATGCCCATTATCATTAGCACAGGCTTCATGTTGCAGGCAGGTGGCCCGCGCACCCGTTCCAGAGATAGAAGGTGTCAAGGTGACGGTCTTTGTAAGGATCAAAAGAGGATTTGAGTTGACACCGCGGGGCCTGTCACAGCCCAGGACATGTGCGGGAACAGGGGCCTTCCTGGCGTGAGACAGGTGGGCACTGGGGCACGTCGTCACCAGTATACCAACCATCGCGCAAAGAAGAGGAGAGTTTCCGCATCGCGGCCCACCTGCTGCATACAGATGCGGCTCAGGAGATTGCTTGCTGCGTACAAGGTTCCCTCGCGATTTCCTCGCGCTTTCCTCGGTTATACGGTTTCCTCGTGTTCTACGCGTGCCCCGCACCGTCCTCTGCCTCCACTGCCTTTAGCCACCGCCATGGCAATCCCCTGCTTACCGTGGCCCCCATGCCACTATCTGTCACTGCCATCATTACCTGAGCTACCTGCCCACCCATGACACATCCCTGCTTGTCGTGGGCTCCACGTCACCCCTACCTGTCCATCCAGGGGGGCGGTTTCCGCCGACACGTACGCAGGCGTTGCTGCCGTTGCGCGCACATTGCTGCCTGAAAGCCCGTGCCTTTTTCACCGTTAGACCCCTGCTCTTCCTATCTGCTTTCCCTGCCCCCAGGGCGGCGACTTCACGCACGGCGACGGCACTGGAGGGGAGTCCATCTACGGAGAGCGGTTCGAGGTGCGAGGGGGGATGAGAAGGGGGAACAGAGTGCTAGTAGAAAGTAAAAGAAGGGGGAAAGGAGGGGCCCGTGGCGGAAAGGCAAACTTATGAACCGCCAGGCAGTCACCGAAACGTTGGTGCCTGCACGCTGGGGAAGGGGGCGTGGGGAGCTGCGGCCGGGCTCTTAAGACACGCCCGTAGCCTGGCATCAAGAGTTAACCATGCTGGTGCCGGTTGCACACGAGTTCTGGCGACGTCCAACCCGGACGCGAGTACGGTGGGCATCCTGCCGTGCGGTCAAAAGCGCACAGACGGGGGAATGTACGGTCTTGCTCAGTATAACACAACCTTTGGTGCCCTGCAGGATGAGAACTTCAAGCTGCGCCACGACACGGCCGGCATCCTGTCCATGGCCAACGCCGTCAACACGTGCTAATACACATACCTGCTAATACACACGCACGCTTCCGTGCCCGAGCAGGACGAGAACTTCAAGCTGCGCCACGACACGGCCGGCATCCTGTCCATGGCCAACGCCATAAAACACATGCTAATACACAGACCTGCTAATACACACCCGTCTCTGTGCCCGATCAGGACGAGAACTTCAAGCTGCGCCACGATACGGCCGGCATCCTGTCCATGGCCAACGCGGGGCCAGGCACCAACGGCAGCCAGTTCTTCATCACGTGCGCACCCACGGTGGGTAACTGGGCTGGTGTGGGGGCAGCACGGCGGTGTACGTGTTTAGGGCCTGCGTTGTCCTAATATGGCATCACCATAACGGCAGCCAGTTCTTCATCACGTGTGCGCCCGCGGTGGGTTGTCTGGGCTGGTGTGTGGGTTGCGAGTCGCCAAACACTTACGTGTTCAACGAAACGGAGGCACACCTCGTGTCACGCAGAACCCCCTCATGCACGCCCCGCTAACACACACGCAACTAGCAGACAAACATGCCATTTGCTTCGCCCTCTACTAGTACTTGCTTGTTAGTAGGCTACTGTGTCCCCGCAACTGCATCGCTACACGCAACTAGCAGCCTGCCCTGGACACCAAACACGTCTGTGCTCGGCAAGGTGGAGGCGGGCATGGAGGTGCTGCGATTCATGGAGAACCCTACATCCCTAATACACATGTTCCCCGCTAATACACACCCTACATACACCCGCAGCCCCACCTAGACGGCAAGGTGGAGGCGGGCATGGAGGTGCTGCGATCCACGGAGGATCCTCAATTCCTAACACACATGCTCCCCGCTTTTACACATGCCCACAGCCTCACCTGGACGGCAAGCATGTGGTGTTCGGCAAGGTGGAGGCGGGCATGGAGGTGCTGCGATTCATGGAGAACGAGGGCAGCGCCAGCGGCAAGACGGAGCGGGAGGTGCTGCTGGAGGAGTGCGAGGAGGTGAGCTCGGCAGGGATGGGATATGTATTAGCGGTGTGTGTATGAGAGAGGTGTGTTAAGGAGCGAGGGCGGCGCCAGCGGCAAGGTGGAGCGGGAGATGCTGCTGAGGAGTGCGAGGAGGTGAGCTGGGTGTGTATCAGCAGTGTGACAAGGAACCAGGGCAGCGCCAGCGGCAAGGTAGAATGAAATGTGCTGTTGGGGGAGTGCATCGAGATGATCAAAGCAGGGATAAGGTGTGTATTAGCGGTCTGTGTATCAGAGATATGTGTTAAGGGACGAGGGCGGCGCCAGCGGCAGGGTTGAGCTAGAGGTGCTGCTGAAGGAAGGTGTGGAGATAAGTAAGGCAGCTGGGGGTGTGTATTGAGGTGGTATTGCTATTGAGACGGTGGGTACATTATGGACGTGTGGTAAGGTGGTGTGGGATGTGAAGTATGGCGGCAGGGAGGAAAAGAGTGTGCATGCCGTACTGGCTTGCGTGTGTGCTACACGGCGTGGGTATATGAGTAGGGTGCAGCGCGGAGCAACCCAGTCACAGTAGCTCGAAAACAAACGCCTGAACCCCACCGCGCAGTGTGTCTCTTGACGCTCGCACCCGTGCTGGCGTCCGTGCGGGTGCTGCCGTTCTCGCGTTCCATTGCGGATAGCGGCTCGGTGACAGCTGCCTTACCTAACCTACCTTACTCCGCACAACACGCACCGCTCCTATGCCCTGCTCTCGCCCCCACCGCGGTGGCCGCCGGCCTTCCCCGGCCCATGATCTTCCCCGTAACAACTGCTCGGTAACACACATACACACACCGTCCTTTCCCTTGCTCCCGCCCCGTCCCCCCGCATCTGCCTCTAGGCCCCGTTACAACTGCTCGGTAACACACATGCACACACCCGTCCTTTCCCTCGCCCACCACCCCCTCCCTCCGCAGCTGCCTCTGGGCCCCGAGGCTCTGGAGAAGGTGGCGGACGACAACAAGCGGCTGCGCCTGGCCAAGGCGACCTCGTAGGGCTGTGATTAGCTGCAGCACTAATCAACAGCCGCATACGGGAATACAATGGCGATGTAGGGATGAGTGCACGTGTGACGCTGCGCCTGGCTAAGGCGACATCGTAGGGCAGACACCGGAAACTCGCAGCAGCAGCAGCAGCAAGAGCAGGAGCAGCAGCTTGCAGAGTCGCAGTGTTACTGGAATAGAGGCGAGGCGCGCTCTGCAGTGTTGCCGTGGTAGAGGCGAGGCGCGCGCGTGCCATACGGCGCGGAGCTGCCCCCTGTGGTAGCTTTGGTTGGGTCAAGGACGTTGGCATTGCGCGTACCGTCTGCACGAGTTGTGCTGGTCGAGGGTGCAGCGGTCCGAGGCGCCACCCGTTGCCGTTCCTCAGGGTGAGCAACCGGCGTTGGGTGTGTCTACGTGTGCATGGCCATGGCAGGCCCCGGTGCGCTTCAAATCGGACGCAGCGTTTGCTAGCGACGGAGAGGGCTGATGAGCGTGCACGCAGCGTGTGCTTGTTACATTGCTAAACCTTGGTGTGCGGTGGGGTCCGGAACGGCCCGTTGGACTGCCTGGTGCATGGCGGTACCATGTGGCATTGTGGCAAGGTAGTGCTAGGCCCAGCATGGGCCTGCATGGGCGCGTGGATAGCAGGCGTGTGCACACACGGTTAAGAGCTGTGGGCGGTGGCTGTGGACGAGGCTGGGTCGTGCTAGGTGGCATGGGTGCTTGGCGCGGTTGATGGGAGCATTGGGTCCCCATCCTGTGCCCTGGGTTGCCAGGTCAGGTCGTCAGGATGGGATGGGCTATTGGCCCCGGCTGGGCCCAGTCATGTACCCGTCTGAAGAGCACGGGGCCATGTAAGAATGTCGGTGGAGCAGGGTGGGTAGCGCTAGCCCCGTGTTCCTGATGGCCCGGACCAGCCCTGTTGGCGGAACTTGACATCAGCAAGTGTTCAAGACTGCGCAATGCCAATTCCTTCCGATGCCCATGGTGGAACGGTGGGGGCCAGAGCCGACGAGCCGTACGGAAGCCGGGCGTAAGGGAGGCCTGGGCAGTTGCTGGGCGCGCACGAACACCAGGCGGCCACGTAATTAAATTGCCGGATAGAGTCTATATCTGGGTGAGTGTTGCACCAAGTAAACATAGCACCGCGGGCGGCAGCAGCCGCGCGAGCGATCAATATCATGGAGCCTTGTGCTATCCGTGCTCCTAGAAAACAGCGGTGTAAAAAGATGCTAATGACACATTTACATCCATTGTTGAACCTTCCTGCCACGCTTAGCTTGGCTTTCATCGCTCCCAGCGACGCGCTGTTCGGCCTTCACCTGCCTCCCCCACGCTGTCCCCTGGTCCCCTCCATCTCCCGACAGCGCTTTCACCCCACCCCGTGTCCCACCGCAGATCAACTACCCTACAGCCATGGCCTCCGCTCCCTCTGCTGCGCCCAGCGGCCAGCAGCCCCCCCTGTACCACATGGTTGAGGAGGGGCGGTGGCGGGCAGCCAAGGAGTCGGGGGAGCCCTACTACCCGCCCACCTACCAGCAGGCAAGCACAGGATGGGAAAGGAAGCCTAGGAAGGACATGTGCAAGCAGACGCCTACTGCTGATACTGCCCCCCTTGGCATGCAATTTCCGTCTCGTGTTGGGCCTGGGGGTGTGCTCCCTGCGTTTTTCAACACACGTGCTCCTAGTCACAGCGTCCGCTAAGCTCTTTTCCTTCACCGCTGGGTCCCGCCAACCATTCCAACTTCCCTTTGTTCGCACGCCTCCCCCCTCCCACGGCACGGCCCCCAGGGCGGCTTCATCCACCTGACCGCCTGCCTAGAAGCCCACATGCACCTCCCTGACGTACTGAACTCCGATGCCTCCTTCCCATGCACACCTGAGGTACCCAGGACGGCTTCATCCACCTGACCGCCGACCCCAAGTTCCTGCTGGGCATCGGCAACCACTTCTACAAGCAGGTGAGGACGTGAGGTGGCATAAGTGGGTGTCACACCAGTAACCTGTATGTACGGCACTCTTGAAGGCGGTGTGGCGTGCACCTGAAGCTCGCTCGGGCGGGCATGCGGTTGGTGTCCGTGTGGCGCAGTGCAGGCCAGGGCGCCAGGCTTAGCAGCCCCCCTGCCGAATCCCTGAAACGCACACTGCGGCCCTTGCCCCATACGTGTTCGGGCCTTCGCAGCTCAGCGCCATGCCGTCCTTGACTTCCTCCGACCCAGCATGGGGGTCATGTTTGTTCTCGTGCCCGTGTTTGTTCTCGTGGTATTCGCGTGGTGTCGCACTCAGTCTATGGCTGGTCAGCATGTACCTGAAGCTCGGGTGTGGTGGTGGTGCCGGCCGCTTGCCGCGCTCCACATGCATGCATCCTTCGCCCCACTCACTGTTAACTGCCGGTCCTTACGTGTACGGAGAGTAGACCTAAAGCTTGGCTGGTGTGCCGCAGCGTATACAGTGCATGGCGCCAGGCGCAGCACCCCCTCTCCTTCTGTACGCCTTTCGTACCCACGCTGTAAATTCCACGGCCCCTGCGGCAAAACCCCCGTGCTTACCCATGTGCCAGGTGGCTGACAACTTTCTGCTGCTGGTGCTGGACCCTGCGGCCCTCACGGCCAAGGTGGGAACACAGGGGAGTACACGCGGAGGAAAACAATGTAACTCGTCAGAATGTGTGCACGGGGTACGCAGGGCGGCCCTCACGGCCATGGTGCGGGGTGGGGGGTGGGGGGTGGGGGGAAACAAGGGGGAAGGGGGGCCGGCGTAGTGCAAGGCGGCCCTCAGTGCAGAGATGAGTACTGTAGGGGCATGGGGGAGGGAGGGGTCGACCGGTGGGGGACAGATGCAGCGGCACGTGTGGGTTAAGCACGTCGGGGGTCGTGCAGTGGCAGTGGGGATGGGTGGAGGCTGTGCTGCTAAACAGGTGCAACGCCGCAGCCCAAGCCCCGGGCATGGGGCAAACTGACCCAGCGGCGGTGCACCCGTCATGCACGCCGCCGCCTGCCGGGCCTCCCGTCCCTATCGACCCCGGGCGATGGCAGGGCGCTTCGTTCCCCGCATATCAGGTCTGGTGGGTCAGGAGGATCCGTGCTCCGTTACGTGGTCCATGCCTGGCATCGCTCCACGTCTGGGTACGCCAAGCCGTTCCCTCCGTTTCCTCCCCCATGCCCCGCTTTCAGAGAAAGGAGGCCTGAAGGTTGGTGCATCTTTGTCCCTCGCTGTCGGAGGGGCTCGCTGTATCTGTATTTATACAAATCCTTTCAATCCCACTTCCGCTCCCGGCCCCCAGGTGGTGTTCGAGCCCGCGGCCCCCTCTGGCTAGCAAGTGAAGTCCAGTGGGTCATGTAGCGCTCCGTTTAGATAGTCCTTGCCTGCTGGCACTCGTTCACGTCTGGGTATGCTAAGCCGTTTCCTCAATTCCCAACCCCAGGTGGTGTTCGAGCCCGCGGCCCCTGTGGGCAGCAAGCCCTCCGCCGGGCTGCTCAAAGGGGAGGGGCAGGGGGAGGGAGGCGAGGTGGAGGCGGAGGCGCCGCTATTTCCACACCTGGTGGGTGAACAGTGTGTAGAGAGTAGGGTGGGGTGGGGCAGGGGTTAAGTATAGCTCAAGGGGCAAGGGGGGGCAGGGGCAGTGGGAGGGCGGCCAGGCAGAGGCGGAGGCTGTTACTTCGTTAAGCGGGCGACATGAGAAGTAAGGCGGCGCGCCCAATTGGGGCGCAGTAGTCTCGCCTTCCCCCCGCCCCCGTGCGTCAAAGCATGCCTGCGTGCCCTTGCGCTGCCCCATACACGACTAGCTTTCACTTTGGCGTTTCCGAATCGCCTGACTGTCGCTCATGCTATCATGCTACCACTTTCCCTCCTGCCGTACGCCTGTGATGCACGTCTGCAGTACGGCACGATCGACTACGGGGCGGTGGTCTCGGAGCTGCCCATCCAGCGGGACCCGGCGGACGGCACCTTCCTGGCCATCCCCGGGCTGGCGGCGTGAGGGCACGAGCCGGGCACGGCAGGCGTTACGTAATGCAGGGGACGGGATAGGGTGGTGTGTTTTTGTGTAAGACAAGGGGGTGCAATGACGGTACCTTCCTGCTGGCCATCCCTGGGCTGGTGGCGGGAGGGGGCAAGAGGGGACGAGCACGGCGGCTCGGTGGTGTGTTGGCCGAGGGAGCGCATTGACGGCACCTTCCTGCTGGCCATCCCCGGGCTGAAGGCACGTCGGGCCAAGCGGGGCGCGGCAGGCTTTTCAGTGTTAAGGGACTGGGCAAGGTCGGTCGGTCGTGTGGTGTTGGTCATTGTGTGGTGTGTTAACCGAGGGGGTACAAGGACCAGCGTAAGGTTGCGAGCCAGACGCGGCAGGCATTACGGAATGCAAGGAACGCACGAAGGAAGGCCCTCTTCGCCTCTTGTGTTTATTTGGGCCGAGGGAGCAAACATGACGGCGCCCTCCTTGCTGTGCTCGGGCTGGCGGCGGAAGGGTGTGCGGGTACGAGGTGTGTAAGGAGGTGAGGAGGGGAGTGGGGCACGCAAGGCAGCATACTGTGTTCGGCGAAAGTGGACCTGGCGGTTTCTTGAATGTTCGTTTCAGTAAGCATGTTCATTTGCACAACTCTGGCCACGGCAACCCTGGATCTGACAGGCTGCTGTGAAGGGTAAACCCTACGGTTCTGGTACGCCAAAGTTGAAGGTGGCACAGAATGCATGCATAAGGCGATTGTTTGTGTGGCTACGTTTGCCATAGCTCAACCTCACAGGCCTTGGCAGTGGTACACCGTACGGCACGCGCGGCCTGGCTTACAGCAGCACCGGCAGGGAGCAGGGCTGGCAGGTGGCAGGTGCCAGCTTCCACGCACGCACCGTTGTAGTACCCCATCTGTATGTGCCACACATTTTTCAGTAGTGAGCCCCAAGGCTGTAGGGGTTGCAGGATTACCGGTACCTACGCACCAAGTCCCATGGCCCAGGCATGCATGCGAGGGGCTCCACCCCCGAGCCCCGACCGCCTGATACGATGCTCCCTCGCTGTTGAGTGTTGACTGCCCTGCGGGTTTCGGCGTGGAAGCCCTGCACCTCCGGATGTTACCCCACAATGCACATGTACTGTCCCAAATCCAGGAGCGCTGAGCGATAGCGTCAACTGTGTGGGGGTGCTTCGGCTGCTGGTTGAGGCGTTAGTTGGGTTTTAGTCCCTTGCCGCTCCTCCGGTTCCCAGCCACAGAAGAGTGGCGTAAGGTATTCGCACGCACTTGGTCTGTGCAACCCAAGCTCAGTTGTCGGTCTTGAGCTTTAAGCGTAATTCAGTGGATTGCAGCCCGTGTATGTGTGCTACGCGTTGTCCCTCCGTTTGCTAACCATGACATGCAGCGCAGCCAGGCTTTTGGGCCTACGTGCTGAAGTTCAGGACTAAGGCCAGGCTACGACTCACAGCGAGGCAGCTTGTTTACCCTTATCCTTTGTCTAACACGCATTCTGATATCCAACACACACCTCGCGGTAGGGCCAGGCCGGCCAGCCCTGCCTAGCTGGTGCCTGCCTTGCTCCTAACACGTCGTACTTTGTACTTGCAAAATACAGCAAAGAACTCCGCGCTGGCACACGCGCCCGCTAATTCGGCGCCTGACAGAATAGGACTAATACATGTAGGTCGTGCAGCTTGTCTGTATAACAGTCAGGCCAATAGGCCGGCGCTCGCTGGGCTCTCGGAACGCTGCGAAAGTCAGTCAGTGGCGGGCAGGGGGATTAACCCAACAGTGTACATGGACACATTTATTACAGTCATTACTACATGTTACACCTAAATGCTGAGTGTCAGTCCAGTCGAACACGAATACCGAGGTCCCGGTCTCGAGGATGCCACCTGAGCGCGGTGGCTTCCACGCAGGCGCTTGCAGTGCTCGCAATCGTGGCCATGTGCACCGTTTGCACGGGTAAGGCCTAAAGTGCGCTGCGCAAGTGGCATCTTGTCGGTCCAGGGTAGGTGCGTTGTGACTTGCCCGCATCAGCCCCGCCTGCCTGCTTTCTGCACCTGTCGTTCCTGCCGCCCATACACAACTCCTGACCTAGCTCGTGAGCTACTGCGCTGACCTGACAGGATCATACCTGCGTGTACCCTTGCGTGCTCACGCCCCTTTCGACCGCTTCCCTCCCCACAGGTGCACCATCCGCCCAGCCAAGTCCCACAGGGCCCCCGCGTTCCCTCGACCCCACTGCCCAGCATTCGCCTCCACCCATCACCTGCCGAGTCGTAATACAGGGGCCTCGCGCTTTAGGTGCGCGGCCCACCATCCACTGCTGGGGCCCAGGCAATGATCGGTGCATGGGCGCCAACCCCCAGCAGCCACAGCAGCAGCAGCAGCCTAACCCACCACCCAGCCAGCCGCAGTACACCGTGTATGTCGGCGCGGCCCTGTACGGCGCCCTCACTGGGTCCACGCAGGGCTCCCCTGTCTCTGGAGGGACTTCCGAGGGCACACCCCAGGAGCCCCGCACCTGCGGCGTGGTGCTGCGGCTGCGGCCAACAGCAGCGCAGCACAGGGACGGAGCTCCAGCTCCGCCTGAAGCTTCATGGACTGGTGGCGGTCCTGGGCCCTTGGTGGTTACGCTCCCGCCGGACTTGAGCATCAGCATCAGCAGCAGCATCAGCAGCAGCAGCAGCAGCCATGATAGTGGAAGCAGCACCACCGACAACGACGACTGGGGCGTGACGTTCCTTGGCGTGCCCCACCTGCGCCTTGTGGACAGCGTGCTGGCCGACCTGCCGCTCAGCGCCGCCGGGCCGCTGCTGCAGTGCGTGGCCTGCCAGCACCTCACCATCACCAACCTCACCATGCAGCGACTGAGCGGGCCGCCGCTGCCGGCTGGCCCGGAGCTTGGCCAACCCCCAGAGCCCCCAGGCGTCCCCGCACCGCTGGTTCATGGCGCACTGGCCGCCAGCGGACTCAGGAGGGTGGAGGCGTCGCAGGTGACCTGTAGTAACGTCACGCTGGCCAACGGCTGGGCGTGCATGCTGCTGCAGTACGCACGCGTGGATAGCAGCTATGAGGGCGAGGCCGGGGGTGGTGCCGGAGACGGCACCGACCAGGTCGACGAGGGTGCGGCCGGGGGCCAGGGTGGGGACAGCAGCTTTGTGCTGGATGGCGGCATGTTTGTGGGCAACAGCGTGGTGCGGGCGGGGCCGGGGGCGGAGGGACCGGGGCGGCTGGTGCTGGGGGCGGTGGTGCTGGGGGCGGATGCAGGGCCGGAGGCCGCTGGCCCCCTGCTGCTGTCTCGCGTGGAGCTGCGCGGCGTGGTGGCGGAGGACAACAGCGGGGGCAGCGGGGGGGTGCTGGCGGTGCTGGACGCGGACGTGGTGAGGACGGGGGGCGTGATGTGGGGCTGTGGGGAGCTGGGCGGGTCACCTTCCTGCTCCATGTGATGGACGAGAGCCGGTAGCTGCATGTGGGCGAGGAAGCTAGCTGAGCTACACAGAATAATACGGACAGCCGTTGCGTCGCTCACCTTTTTGACCTGTTGCATAGAGCTGAGACGCCGTGTGTGCCACGCATGCGCCGTGCACTGCTTGGGTGTCACCTCCTCCTGCGCTTTGCCTGACTGACTCCTATGCCCGACTCCTTTTCATGACCTGTGCACGCCCTGCAGGGAACTATGCGTCTGGAAAACTGCAACGCCACGTTCAACAGGGTGGCCCTAGGCGGCGGCATTGTGCACTTTGGCGGCAGCAGCAGCAGTAGCAGCAGCAGCAGCAGCAGCAGTCCCCCCAGTGGCGAACCGGACAATGAAGTGCCGTGCGGCAACATCGGCACGCTGGAGCTGCACGGTGTATCGCTGCAAGATAGCTACGCGTGCTACGGCGGCGTGATGCTGGCCGCCGGGAGCGTTCAGCGCATCGCCATCACGGCTTCCAGCTGGATCCGGTCCAGTGCAGTGTACCCTTTTTGCGAGCGTACATGGCAGGAGAATGGTTTGCAGGGCCCGGTTGTAGCCGTCCCCGGGACCAGCGACCTCATGTCACAGCAGGCGGGATCCGGCGGTGTGCTGTTGGTGGGCGGCAGTGTGGGGAGCCTGGCGTTGGACGGCGGTTCGGTGGTGGAACGCAACTTCGCTTCTGTCACAGGTACCGTCATCAGCGTGGGTGGGGACGTGGGCAGCGTCGAGGTCAACGGCGCTGACCTGTCTCGCAACACCTACACTCTGCGGACTCCCGAGAAGGGCGCGGTGTACGCTGCGGGGGCAATCGACAGGATCCAGGTCCTGAACAGCACGCTGACGGATAACTGGGGCGGCGTCTTTTATGCGGTCGGCAACATCACATCCGCCGTATTTGCCAACAGCAGCGCACAGAGGACCCGATTTCCGGTGCTTCAAAGCAAGTCTTCGATTGGCTCAGTCGTGATCACCAACGGCAGTACACTGTCGTACAACAGCGTTGACTACTTTGTGGGCGGCGCAGTGCTGCGGGCGGCGGGGGGCGTCGGCAGCTTCATTGTTACCAATGGCAGCTCTGTTGACGGCAACACTGCGCTGTCAGAAGCTGGCATTGGTGGCGCGATATTGGTCGGGGGCCACTTGGCCTACCTGGAAGTCAGCGGCAGCAGCACCCTCTCCCGTAACAACGCTCGTGGGAGTGGAGGCGCGGTATTCGCTGGCAGCATGGGGGCTGCCCTCATCACCGACAGGGCCAGTGTGGTCGGCAACGTCGCAGGCGACGCCAGCTTAATAAACTCGAACTCCGTCACCGATGCCTCACCCTACGCCCAGGCCAGCGGTGGGGCCATCTACGTCAATACCACCTTGGATTCCCTGGAGCTTAGCAGAGGGGCGAGGATGGATGGCAACCAGGCGAGCCAGGACGGGGGCGCACTTTATGCCCGGGTGCTGATGCAGCTGCGCGTCCAGTCGGCGTCATTGAGCAGCAACGTGGCGGTGCTGGGTGGAGGTGGGGCAGTCGCCATGGCCGGCATCGATCAGCAGGTGGGCGTGGGGCAGGGGCGGGTTGATGTGGGTAAGGCTTACATGTGTACGGCTTGTTCGAGCAGTGGCATATTTGGGCCTTAGAGGGTTTGTGGCATTGACTTTGCCCTGGTCCCTTCATCAGCTGCGTGTGTTGTGGATGCTCGCAGGGTGTGTACCTCCAGTGTGATCAGGTGGCGAATTACGTGTCGTGGTCGCTGGAGGACTCCCTTGTATCCGGCAACACGGCGGGAGGCGGCCATGGCGGGGCTCTTCTGCTCTCCCTGGGCTTCCTGTGCTGGGACCGCTCACAAGCGCCCGGGTATTATCGGCGGCCACCAGACGCATGTGTCGCCATTAGCAGCTCCCGGCTGGAGGGCAACAGCGCAGCAGGGGGCGGAGGTGCGCTGGCGGTGCACAACCCACACTTTTACGCGAACCAGAACTTGTTCCAGCGCACGTCCTTGGCACGTGTGTGGGTTCACAACGCCACCTTCCAGGACAACCGGGCGGGCCGGGACAGCACTACAACCGTAGTAGAAGCTACCTCTCGTGCCCCCCAGAGCGGCCTGGGCGGCGCGCTGTACCTGCACGTGCCCCCGGCATGGAGCAACCAGACACGTGGCTGGTCGGCGGACAACTGTGTGCTGGACGTTGGTGGCGGCACTGTGTTTGGAGGCAACACGGCCAGCGACATGGGCGGCGCGGCAGCGCTGGTGTGGTGCGCGGCACGGCTGGGGGGCGGCACCCGGCTGGAGGGCAACAGTGCGGGGTCCAGTGGCGGGGGGCTGGCGCTACTGCAGGACACGGCTGACTTGTACCAGGAAGCGGAGAAGCAGATGGGGGCGCCCGACTCTGGTGCCATGCCAAGGTGGTGCGGTGCAGGCTTTGTGGCCGGGCAAGGTGAGCTCCAGGGAAGGCAGTTGTGATTGTCTTGCCGCCTGGCAGAGCCCTGCTGCGACGTGTGCTGCTGGGCTTGCTGTCCTGCCGTACGTGTTTCGCTGAGGTTGCCGTCACGCTATGCTCTGTATACCCTGCTGGGCCCTTGCCGCGGCGCTGACAGTTGCTGCCATCCTGTGTTTTGGTAAGCTTGACGGTGCCACCCAGCGCTCGGATAGCTCAATACTGACCAAGTGCTGCCGTGCTCAACCAGTCCAATATATAGACTGACAGCCGTGCCCAACATGGGGCACCTCCTTACCTTATGTGATCTCACCTTCCTTGCAGGCTTGCCTCCCACGTGGCTGGCAGTCCACAACACGTACTTTGGGGCCAACACCGCCCGGGTGGCTGGCGGAGCCCTCTTTGTGCAGAGCGTCTTCCCGGGCAGTCGTTCAACCGCCAACCTGCTGAGGCTGGGGCCCAACACCACCCTGGCCCGCAACTCGGCCATTGAGGGCGGGGGCCTGTACGCTGACGTCAGGGACAGCGCAGTGACAGTAGACGGCGGGTGTTTGTTTGACTCTAACGAGGCCAACACTGGTGGAGGGGCCTTCATACGGGTGAACAGCAGCAGCAGCGGCAGCAGCAGCAGCAGTGGTGTTGGCCCCGTGGGACCAAGCAGTCTTAAGGTGCGGGGCAGCCGATGGGTTGGCAACAAGGCGTTGCAGGACGGCGCAGGCCTGGCCCTGGAGCTGCTCACGGCATTTGCACCAACGCCACCGGGGCCAGCCGTAGCAGCAGCAGCGGGGGCAGATGCAGAGCCACAATGTGGCTCTGGTGTGGCCGCAGCCCTCCTTGGCCGCATTACTGCCCAGGGGAACACTGCAGGGGGTGTGGGTGGGGCACTCCTCGTCCGAATGCCTTCACCACTAGTGGGACGGCGGGTTGCGTCTCCGGATGAGTCAGTTTGCAGCAGTGGTCCTGTGGCGGTATGGGCTGGGAGCTGTGTGTTGGAGGGCAACAGCGCGGGATCAGCAGGCGGCGGTCTTTGGGTGGGCCCTGGCGTGTCTGTCACCCTCCGCAACACCAGTGTGCGGGGCAACACGGCAGCAACAGGCCCCGGCGGCGGTGTGGCGGCAGAAGGCTGCACGTGGCTGGGGCTGCTTGGCGGCAGCGAGGTGGCCGGCAACGCAGCTCTGCAGTCTACTGGGGGCGGCGTGTTTGCGGGCGGCTGCGGGCGGGTTCTGCTGCAGGGGGTGGTGGTGCGGGGCAACAGGGCGCTGGCGGGGGGCGGCCTGCACCTTGACGGCGGGGGCGGCAGCGAGGACGGACCAAGCAGCAGCTGGGCAAATGATACAGACACCCTCGGTGGGATGCTTGCTATGGTTGCCAACACGACCCTGCTCAGCAATGCTGCGAACCTGGTATCTCCTGGCGTCACTGCTGGCGCTGATGCGGCCAATGGCAGCAGCGTCATTGGTGGCGGTGGTGGCACCCCGTGGGTTGGCGGCCGTGGCGGCGCACTGTACGTTAGCCGCCGTGTGGCTGCTGTGCTGATGGACGCCGACCTCAGCGAGGGCAACACAGGCGTGTTTGGGTGGGGCATTGCAACCACACAGACGTGTGCAGCTCCAGCGCCGCCGCCTCCACCCAGGCCGCCGCCCTTGCTTCCCCTTCCCCTTCCTTCACCTCCACCTCCTCCACCCCCACCTCCTCCGCCCCTTCCACCCTTCCCACAACCGCCCTTACTCTCTGTGGATACCCCACCATCACAAGAACCACCACCACCTCCTCCACCGCCACCACCACCGGCACCAACACTGCCTCCACCACCAAACTGGACGTCGCCCGAGCCCCCCGAAACACTCCCGCCACTTGAACCTCTATCAGCACTTTCCTCTGGCCCCGCCTGGTCCTCCCTTGCCCATGCCGCCCGCTCGGGCTGCTGGCTGCTGGCGCTGGCGGGGGACACACGCCTGCCCCTGGCAGCAGCGGCGGGCGGAGCAGCAGCAGGGCAGCAGGATGGTGGCACAGGGCAGCAGCAGCAGCAGGTTGGCGTGCGCGTGTGGTCACCCGACCCCTCCATGCCTGCCCTGTACACTGCGTGTCGTCAACAGGACTTACCTTACAGTGATGGAGTCCCAACTGCAGCCACCGTAGCAGACGCCGTGCTGCAGCTGCAGCAAAAGGTAGCAGCCCGGGAGCAGCGCTCCTACCGTGGGCCTGCAAGTGGAGATGCGGCACAGGGGCTTCCGTCATCTGTCGGTGCAGCAGGCAGCAGCCAGGCGTTGTCAGCTTGCCTTGCGGGGCATGACAGCGCAAACAGCACTGCAAACCTGGCGCCCTTGGTCCCCTCCTGCCTGGGCGCGACCATGTTCCGGCAGCAGCAGGTGGTGGTGCGGCCTGGGGCGGGTGAGGTTGGTGGGGTGGTGAGCAGCAGCAGCAGCAGCAGCAGCAGCAGCAGCAGCATGGGTGCTGGCGTGTTGGCGGCTGGGTGTGGCAATGGTAGCATGTTGCTGCTGCGCCCCGGCCTAGCGTTTGAGCTACAAGTGCAGCTGTACGACAGCACTGGGGGGCCGCTGAGGGCAGGTTGGTATATACCGTGCAACGGGCGGCAACTGTATGGGTGCCCGAGGGCCCGTTGGGGGCGTGTGGGTGCGAGGTTGTCGACTTTGGGCCAGCTTTTTTGCTAACCTTGTAGCCTCGCATGTCCTGTAAGCCGTTTACAGACCGCAATTGTGATATCGCTTGTAGCTTGTTCACCTACATTCTGCCCTGCCCGTCCCCAGACCCGGACGTCTTCACCGTGCAGCTGGGCCTGCAGCCCGCCTTCCTGGGCCCCGCCCTGCCGCCCGGCGTCCCCGCCGCCTTTGCCGTCCTGGACTCGGGCCTTGCCGCCGGGGCCACGGGGCAGGCGGGCGGCGGTGGCGCCACCGGGTCCGGCCGCGGCGGCCTGGCGCAGCGCGTGTGGGGTGGCGCGGCGGCGTGGGGTCAGGTGGTGGCACGTGGCTGGCCGGGGGAGTACAGGCTGGTGGCCAGCGTGGAGTCGGCTACAGGCGTGTACAAGGTGGGTTGGCAGGTATTGTTGCCGGCCACAAGCGTGTAGACGGTGCGTGGCCCAGGGCGCGGATCAAGGGCTTGGCAGGTGTTGACGTTGGTGCGGTACAAGCAGTACAAGGATCTACAGTACTGATGCTGACCAACTCCCACGACGCTGTCCCCGACCAAACCAAATACCCGACCAAATGTTGCACTGGTTCGCAAATGCGGTCGAGTGTGGTTGGCACCACGCACGCCCGCCTTTTGGGGCTTGGTCGACACGTTGTCGATAGTCGCAACTGGTTCTTGCTCGGCGATGAATGGCCTCGGCGTGTTGCTTCATGGTTGGCCTCGTACACCTATCAAGCTTTGTCGTAGCCAACTTACTGGGTGTAGGATACGGGTTGACACAGGTTCGTTCATAGACTACGCAAGCAGACCCATGGGTCACAAGCTCACCAATTCCGTTTACTCGGTTACTGTTCACAGTCTTAGCTCATTGCCTCGATAAAGTGACTGACCCCCAACCTTATCGTCCCCCAGGTCCCTCCGCTGTCGCTCCCCGTCCGCCTGCTGCCTTGCTCCGTCGGTGACTCCCTGCTTCCCGGCTGGGGCCCCGACCTGCCCGGCGGCCAGCCCGCCTGGACCAGCTGCCAGGCGTGCGGCGCGGACCAGGTGGGCCTGTGGAGGGACGGGCGGCAGCAGCTGCAGCCCGGATTGGAGCTTGCAGAAATTGCGTCGGACCAGTTGAATGCCACCGTGCAAGAATTGCTTGACAGGAGTGGCAGCAGCAATGGGGCGGGGGCAGGCACGGCCACGTGCCGCAACTGCCCTGCCGGCGCACTGTGCCCCGGGGGTGCGGTGCTGGTGCCCCAGCCGGGCTGGTGGCACAGTGCCGCCAACTCCACCGCCTTTCACCGGTGCCCCTTCCCCGCCGCATGTGGGGCCGGTGATGATGACGGCCTGTGGGAGGGCCGACCATCCGCAAACGGCTCGGGTGTCCCCGCCACTCTGTCCCAGTCGGACCCCCGCAGCCGCGCCCTGGCCGCGTGCCAGGCTGCATGGTACGCCAGCGGCTGGCGGCCAGGGCTGGGGGTTATGGTGGCGGCGGCGGCACGGGGCCTGTTGGGACCCTGGACGGTTGGTACAGTGGGCGCCAACAGCAGTGGCGACCATGGTGGGGACCCTCCCTGCCTGCTGTGGTACGAGCCCAGCCTGCTGGCAGACAGCGCTGTGGCAGCAAATGGGGACGGAGCTGTTAGGCCCCGGGTGCTGCAGGCTGGCACACTGGAAGCTGCAAGCAACAGGACTGCCAACGCGGCAGACAGTCACCTGGTGCAGCAAGCATGGGAGGCCCTGTCGTACACGCAGCTGCAGTGCGCGGAGGGCTACACGGGCAACCTGTGCGCCGCCTGCCAGCCGGGGCACTACCTGCAGCCGGGGTTTGAGTGCGAGGAGTGCCCCGGTGTGGGCCGCACAGTGCTGCTGGGGACGCTGGCGTTTGTGGGCAGCGTGGGGCTGGTGCTGGTGACGGCTGCAGTGGACTTGGGCCAGGGAAGGGACAGACCGGACGAAGGCCACGCCAAGGGACCTGCAAAGAGGCTGTGGAGTGAGGAAGCACCGCCTGCTGAGATATTGAAGGTACGAGGGTGTAATTTGCACTGGCTCCGATTTACATTGCCGCACAGCTGCTTCCATGACAGTTGCATTCCTCAGTACTGCGCCGTTCCTTGCAATAGACACTAAAGAGGTGCCCCGGTTTCCCATTGCAGATTGCCATCCTCTACATCCAGTACGCAGTAGTCGTTTCACGGCTGAACATCGACTACCCCAGCAGCATCACGGCCGTGGCCGCCGCCGCCTCCTCCCTCACGTGGGCTGGCAGCCTGCTGGGCTTCTCCCCTGCCTGCCTGGTGTCGGGGCTGGACAGTGGCGGGCAGGCCACGGCGCAGCTGCTGGGCTCGCTGCTCATCCCCTGCGCCATTGTGGTGGCAAGCCTGGGGCTGTGGGCCATCAGGTGAGCCTCCAACATCTACGTGTATGTGCTACTTCAGTCACGGCTGGTGCAGCTTGTTGCGACAGTGGTACGTAGGCCGGGCTTTTGTAGGCCGGGCGAGCCTCACTTGCTTATTTAGGTGCACAAGTGGCAAGCAAAACCACGACCCTGCAAACATTGCTGTGACAAACGAACCAGCCTCCGCACACGCACCCAGGAAAGCGCTGCATAATGACACCTTACCTTATGCATTATAGGCACAAGGTACCAGCTTTCACGTATATACCGGTAATGCCCCTACATACTGGCCGCAGGTACGCTTTCTTCCGATCCCGCCCAATCCACCGTTCGTCCCAGCTACCATCAGACATGCGGCTGTGCGACCCTGAGGTTGCTATCCTCGCAACCTCGTCGCCAGACACATCAGCATCAGCTGGTGTGCGCAGCCACACCAAACTCGGACGACCAGCACCGACAACACCAGACGACGCGTCACAGCCCACGGCTGCACCTGAAGCTGCAGCTGAAGGTTGTGACCAGGATAACACGCCGCCCAGCAGCCAGCCACCCGTCACCAGCAGTGTTCCATCCCTGATACCAGGCCAGGGAGCTGGGGGCTCGCCCTTCTCATGCGCAAGGGATGCATCCTTGCCCGTGCCAGGACCGTTGGGTTCCGCCATGGACGGTGTGGGGCAGAGCAGCCAGGTGGGCTGCCAGGCAGTACCTGATGCTGGCACTGGTGCAGGGCCGCTAGGGGAGGCGCGTGAGAGCCCCTTTGTGTTAGCAGGCGCCATTCACGAGGACGAGGACGAAGGCGGAGCAGCCCCAGCGGCAGCAGGCCCTCTCAGTGGTGCTTCCCCTGCGTCAGCAGCAACAGCCAGTCCCGTGGCTCCCTCGCTCCGTGCAAGCCGGAGCACCGCGCCTGCAACTCCATCAGGCGGGGCCACACAGCTTGCCAGGCAGCTGCCGGCTACCGGCTCCACACCCCGTACCTCGTCCACGTCTGGATGGTCTCTCCAGTCACACGCCATGCAGCACAGCAAGGCAGGGACGGGTACCAGCAGCTTTGGACTCAGCTCTCTGGCCACAGCCCCGTCTTCACACCTCTCCCACAGCTCCTCCAGCACCTCCGCCGCAACTCAGAGCAGCAGCAGCCCGTTTGCGCTACTGGCCAAGCTACGCCATCGAGACTCCCACCTTGGCACCAACAGAGCGGTTGCTTCCCCCAACCCCGCCGCCGGGACCAGTATACCAACAACACCAGCAAACACCAGCACTGCAGACCTGCGAGGCTCCCTTTTGGCAGCTTCTTTGTCCGTTCAACATAAGAGCCGTCGTGCGGCTGTGGTGCTCACCAAGCGCGTCTCCGGTGCTCTGAACACCCTGGGGACCACCGTGGGCAACCTCAATGTGGTCAGCCCCGCCCACCTGTCGGTCGTGGACCGCTCGCTGCCGCTGCACTCGCAGCTGGGCCTGGTGTGCCTCATCGGCGTGTTCGTGCTGTACCCCAGCTGGGTGCAGGCAGCGCTGGGCGTGTTCTCCTGCTACGTCATCGACACGGGTGCCGAGCCGTACCCCGCCCACCAGCGGGCCACGTGGCGGTACGGCTACTGGGTGTCGGACATGGCGCAGCAGTGCTACGAGGGAAGGCACCTGCGGGTGCACGTGCCCATTGGCGTCGTGGCCATCGGCGTGTTCTGCCTGGCGCCGCCGGTGGCATCCCTCCTGCTGCTGACGGCGGTGCGGCGGAGGCGGAGGCGCAGGCAGCTGGGCCGCAAAGGGCAGTTGCAGCTGGAGGGGAAAGGGCAGGGCAACGGGCAGGACCAGCAGGGGCAGCAGCCGTTGGAAGTCCCGGACCCCCTGCAGCACGACGAGTATGTACGGCAGGTGTACGGCTTCCTGTACGACCGGTACAGGTGAATTGTTGCTGTTGACAATGTAGTGCTGCGACTGGCCAGTGCTGAACCTTGCAAGCTGTATACAGGGGTAGAAACAACCGTTGTGCTGCGGAGTGGAGCCATTACTATTTTACGTACATGCTGTCCGCTTGCATGCAGGCCGCGCTACTGGTGGTGGGAGAGCGTGCTGCTGCTGCAGACGCTGGCGCTGGTGGCGGCCGAGGTGTTTGGCCGCGCGCTGACGCCCCTGCAGCAGGCGCTGCTGCTGGCGGCGGTGCTGATGGCCATTGGCTGCGTCAACGGCGCCTGCTCGCCCATCCGCTGCCGGCTGCTGGTGGTGCTGGAGCTCATGTCGCTCAGCGTGCTCAGCCTCACCATCACGCTGGGGCTGTACTTCACAGGGGACAGCCCCGTGCAGGGGGCGGCGGCGGTGGGTCAAGCGTGGCTTACACTGGCATCGTGTGGCATAGCGTGCCTATCTACTCGCGTTGGAACACTAGTTTCATGTCGGTGCGAATCGCAACGTTGCATGCAGAGCAGGCTCTCAGCCGTCCGTGGTGTATGAACGTGCTTGCTCACTCACTAATTTTCATGCGTTGATGCCTCTCTTGGGGCAGGCCCCTCAGCCAGCGAGACCTTCCAAACAGCCAGCGGGAGACCTTTGTACCAACTGACAGTATGGCGCCCACACCTGCGTCCTTCCCTGCTCGCCCAACAGGATGGCGTCGGCGCGCTCATCCTGGCGCTCAACGCCGCCATGGTGGGGGCGCTGCTGTGGCTGCTGGTGAGGCCGCACACGGGGGCGGTGGCGAGGGCGGCGGCGAGGACAGCAAACTGGGCGGCACGCTGGGGGTGCTGGGGGCGGCGGCGAGCCATGACACTACCGCGTTCGCAAAGGGTTGGGAGCCCGACGGAAGCAGGAGGGCGGCAGTCACCGTGACAACGGAAAACGGAGGTCGGGCTGGCTTACATACTGGAACGATGAAACGGGTAGCTGGCGCATGTTGTTACGCGGGGAGGCGGGAAGCCCGCTGGAGTTCGTGCGTGCATGCTCACGAGGGGAGCTCCCGGGCGGACTGGAGCAGGGCAGGGCAACGCATGTAGGGGTGAGCGGACGAAGTACCTGACAGTCTTTCCGCATTTCGGTGCTTGTTATCGGGGTTGCACGTAGACCCTGCTGGAGTTATGTTGAGCACCGCGTGTATTACCGTACATGTCTGGCGTGGGGGGAGGGGGCGCTTTGCTTACAACCGTGTCAGTTAGGGTTGCAGGTAGCTACGAGGCGTGCCATGCATGGTCCATCATTCCTTGCCTACGTACCTAGAAGCGGCTGGGATGCTGATGCCGATAGGAACCACATGAAAACAGTAACGCGCATAGTGAAACGCTCGGGATCTAGACCTATTCGTCTGCTGCATCTGGCTGCACATACCGTAGCCTGGATGTCTGCGTGCGTGCATATGTAGATGTCTATGACTCAAGGTGCATGCGTTGTAGGACGTTATGGCAGGACGTGGACCACGTTGTGGTTTTCGGTTTGGTTGTTTACAGGGGACCCCTTCCTGTCGGGATGTCGTACCACACCCACCACCCGGTTGTGCACGTGTACGTTGCAAGTAGGTCTGCCGAACAGTTGGACTGCATGCAGGCCGATGGACAGGAACATGTGTGGGTGCCGGTTGCGCCCGTTGCTGCATTGTTGCCAAGTGGGGTTCCCTGGCTGCTACTTGTGTGTTGCCCTCGTCTGCCAAATTGAAGTGTTGGATGGTGCCAGTTGCGACCAGTTTGAGCCTCTACACTGATACACGGATCGTGGAGCAAACTGTTGCGTGAAAGCGAGCTACACAGAATCAGGGAGCTCCCCTGCACCCAACCTGCCAAATCTTCCGTACAAGAGGACCACGTTTTTCGTTAGCCTGGACATCGTGCGTACTAAGCAAATGGTGGCTATGTTATATGTTAAGTTTATAAGAGCTGCTTCGTAAGGCAAAAGGCGCGCCAGGAGCCGCTGCCTAGGACAAACCGTTGAGCTTGACCGTCGAGAAGCAAGTCCCCGATTATGCACACGGTGCTCTTTCCGTATTTAATCTGAACCTGAACAACATGCTGCGAGGTAGCCTTTTGTCCTGACGTCGGTGTCGTGCCGTCTTTCACATTGGCCGCATTTACCGGTAGATAGGCGCGAACCTGGCTATCACCAGGCGGAACAGTACTGGAAGGAGCATAACTCTACGCATATTGGTATCTCGAACGGCTGGGCCTACAGCGTGTATGTCAGTTGGACGTGCTTGTCAGGTTGCGGCGTGGCTGGTGGTCCTGCTGCAGTCGCACGCTGCCTCTGGCGCCCTAAGCAATACCGGTAAGCACGCGGTGATTCACGCAGGAGGTGTCGCCGCACTCAGAATCGGTGGCACTCAGCGAACGCAGGATCACGAGGCACAGCACCAATCACACCGACACGCACGCTGCTGCTCTGTTCGTCATACCACAACGCGCAACGCGCGCAGTCTTCGTGACGAAACGCCCGCCTGACCTCCATCCATCACCGATGACCCCGACTGACCCTCCGTTGCTGCACTGCGCAAAGGTGCGGACCAGCGCGCTTTGTCCCACACGTGTCAAGTGGTGATCCAGGGAAGCCCCGGAGGTGCAGCGACATTGCATCAGGCATTCATCCACTGCTGGACACCCGACGGCGCCGAGGGCGGCTGCAACGCACACCTCGCACCACCTTCCCCTGCCCAGAGCCAGGAGCCGCTGCAACAGCTGCTTCCAGCGGATGCTGCGTCCAAACCGCTGACAGTTTGGGTTGGGGCTGCGCTGTACGAGGCCCTCAGTTCTGACGCTTCCCCACGTGGCACGGGCGGCCCACAGCCTTCCACTTGTGGCGTGGAGCTGCGGCTGCGGCCTTCGAACACCAGCAGCAGCAACAACAGCAACAGCAGAAGCGGATCCTCACCCGCATCTGACGCCCCACGTGACGATGCAAGCCCCCCGCCCCCCACGGGTTTCGAAGGGTCCTTCGCCACGGCGCCGCCAGGCAGTGATAGCAGCGGTGGCGGCGGCGACAGCCCTGATGATCCCACCACCTCCATTCCCGACTGGGGCGTGACGTTTCTTGGCGTGCCCCACCTGCGCCTTGTGGACAGCGTGCTGGCCGACCTGCCGCTCAGCGCCGCCGGGCCGCTGCTGCAGTGCGTGGCCTGCCAGCACCTCACCATCACCAACCTCACCATGCAGCGACTGAGCGGGCCGCCGCTGCAGCAAGCCGGCCGCACCCCCGTGTACGGTGCCCTGGCCGCCAGCGGGGTCAGGGACGTCGTGGCTTCGCAGGTGGAGTGCTCTGGGGTCACGCTAGCCCACGGCTGGGCATGCATGCTGCTGCAGTACGGGGACACACGCGGCAACAGCAGCTGGGGCGGGGGCGGGGCCGGGGGCGGGGGCGGAGAAAGCAGCTTCGTGCTGGATGGCGGCACGTTTGTGGGCAACAGCGTGGTGTTGGCGGGGCCGGGGGCGGAGGGGCCCAGGGGCCTTGGGCTGGGGGCACTGGTGCTGGGCGCAGAGGCAGTCGCACCACCGGACGGCAGCGCCGGCTCTGCCACTTCAGCACCAGCTGAGGAAGCTACATCCTCAGGGTTCACAGGTGCGGGCGACACGCCACCGTCAGAGGGTCCGCAGTCGCCGCCTGGTGCTGGGCCGGCCTCCTCTACTGGCCCCAGCCCGCCGCGCCCCCTGCTGTCTCGCGTTGAGCTGCGCGGCGTGGTGGCGGAGGGCAACAGCGGGGGCAGCGGGGCGGTGCTGGCGGTGCTGGACGCGGACGTGGTGAGGACGGGGGGCGCAATGTGGGGCTGTGGGGAGCTGGGCGGATTAATCCTGCTGCACCATGTCATCACCCCGAACCGCTAGCTGTGGGTGGGTGCGGGAGTGGACGCGGACGTGGTGGGGCAGGGGGCCGTAAGGAGGATGGGAAGGTGCATGCAATGCGTACATGGAAGGGTGCACGTGGCACTTTCTTTTGCTCCCCCTGCTATGGCGCCAGCAGGCGTCTGCGAGTGCGGCACAGCGCGGCTTAAGCAAGCCTAGTCCGTCGTGCACCTGTTGACTGTGCAATGGCTAGGCTGGTGCCACCGGGCTGCAAGGGCTGCAGGTGTGTCGGGTACCGCACACGCGCACATGCAGCGCCCCCATCCGCAGCCTGCTACTGGATGGACCTGTTCGTGCTGCGTGCTGCGTGCTGCGTGCTGCGTGCTGCCCACGACCACTGCCTCGTCCCAAGGCCACTCATCTTTGCAGTGCACCCTACCTCGCAGGCTTCTCTACGGCTGGTGGACAGCACGCTAACGTACAACAGCGCGTACCTCACGGGGGGCGCTGTGTACGTGGGTGTCAGTCGCAGCGACACCATGGGCGCCAGGGGCATGCAGGCCCACACGGGCAGCAGCAGCCTGCAAGACCTGCACATGCACAACACCACGCTCGAGGGCAACGCTGCGTTCTGGGGAGGAGCGGTGGGTATTGCAGAGAGTGCGGGTCGGCTGGCCGCGGCCAACTGCCGTATCACGCAAAACTACGCCGACGAGTGGTACACGTATGTTGAGCACGTGCTGTCGGACGCGCCGTCGTTTCCTGGGGGGTTCGAGAGAGGCGGCGCGGTGTGGCTGGGCGGCAGCTTGACGAGCCTGCAGCTGTTGGACGGGACTGTGGTGCAGGGTAACTCGGTTGCGTTGTCTGGGAGCGGCAGCTTTGTGTACGCCTTGGGAAATGTGACGAGCGTTGAGCTGCAGGGTGCTAGCATGGTGCAGAACGGCCCTGATCCCGCCTGGAGCGGACTGAGGGCCGTGTATGTGGATGGTGCAATGGGCAGGGTGCTGGTGCGCAATAGTATTGTGAGCAAGAATTATGGGGGCGCGTTCATGGCAACGCCGATATCGTTGATCACTGTTGACAACAGCAGCATCACGAGCAACCAGATGTCGGCGTTCATCTCCGACGGTCCTGTGCGCGAAGTCGTAGTCACAAATCACAGCACGGTCTCACACAACTTGGCCTACGACATGTATGCATACGGAGCGTTTTTAATCGCATCCAGTGTTGGCAGGCTTGTCATCCTTAATGGTAGCTCTGTGGAGAACAACACTGCCCTGGACGTCCCTGGGACCGGCGGTGCTGTGTACACCGAGGGCCGTATCGGGTACCTGGAGGTTAGTGGTAACAGCAGTCTGTCCTACAACAGGGCTCGAGGGAGCGGAGGGGCGGTGGCGGCCCGTAGCATAGGACTGGTGGTGGTGTCAGATGGTGCTGCGGTCTGCGGCAATGTGGCAGGGGAGACCTACATACCAACCTTCCAAAGCTTTGCTGTGGTGCACCAGCATTTTCCGTACGTTCAGGCCAATGGCGGGGCCTTCTATGCAGAGCACATAGTGGACAGATTGGTGTTGAGCAATGGGGCGCGGATGGAGGGCAACCAGGCCAGCCAAGACGGCGGAGCGGTGTTTGCACGGACGGTGAGGGGGCTCGAGCTGCGGTCCGCCATCCTGCGCAACAACACCGCCAGGCTCGGCGGAGGTGGCGCCATCGCAAGCGACGCCCGCAGCCCAGAGGTGAGCACGTGCCTGATGAGCTACTAGCACAGCGCGCACGGGTAGGTGGGGGTGCCTTCTCCGTGCAGTTCACTTGACTGTGCACAGGGTTACATTCCTAACGCCCCCTCTTGGTAGTGCGTGGTGCGCTTGTGTGGCAGGTTTGGGAACGAACATGTTCCTATCAACCTAGCCGCCGCTGCAACCCCTCGGTGCAGGTGCTTATTGCTTCATCAATCAGGCCATTTCATCACCGCCACGAGCTTGCGTTGTGCTCTGCACCGGCGTGTCCATCTCTCGAGCTGCACTACCGATACTTACTGCGCCACAACAAACAAGTCAAGCCATTGTTTTCCATCATGCAGGCGGTGAATGACTCCCAGGAAGAATGGTGCGAGGGCATCAACAGCACCCGCGTGTCCTGGTGGCTGGAGGACTCCCTTGTATCCGGTAACACCGCGGGCTCCGGCCACGGCGGCGCCCTGCTGCTGTCCCTGGGCTTCGTGTGCTGGTACGGCCAGTTACTGGACAGGGTGTACACGCAGCAGCCCAGCGCGTGTGTTAGCATCAGCAACTCCCGGCTGGAGGGCAACAGCGCGGCAGGGGCCGGCGGCGCGCTGGCGGTGCACAACCCGTACTACCTGGCCGACTCGGACGTGCTGCAGCGGACCGCGCCCGCCCGCGTGTCGCTCTACAACGCCACATTCCAAGGCAACCGCGCGGGCCGGGACAGCAGCAGCGAGGCCGTGGATGCCAACTCGCGACTGCTGCAGAGCGGCCTGGGCGGCGCGCTGTACCTGCACGTGCCCCCGGCGTGGAGCAGCGAGACACGTGGCTGGTCGACGGACAACTGCGTGCTGGACGTTGGTGGCGGCACGGTGTTCGCGGGCAACGCGGCCAGCGACATGGGCGGCGCGGCGGCGCTGGTGTGGTGCGCGGCGCGGCTGGGGGGCGGCACCCGGCTGGAGGGCAACAGTGCCGGGTCCAGCGGCGGGGGGCTGGCGCTGCTGCAGGAGCTGGCGGCAGCGTATGCGGCCAGGGTGGTGCTGGACCAGGCGGGGGCGGAGGCAGCTGCCGGCAACAACACGGTTGCGACATGTGTACCCAGCGTTGAAGAAGGTGCGTTGTCCTCAGCACAAGGCAGCCTGGTGCCCTTGCACGCACACTGCTGATGATGACGCTGGACTGTACCATCTGGGGAGGTAGTCGATGACGGCATGGTCGTGCACGGGCACGCCTGCTTCAAGGCAGGCAAGTCGTTGCAAATGCGTCGCTACACGAAGGGAAATCCCAGACAAGGGCGGGTATAACAAGGCTCGGTGCGGTATCGGTACCGGTTACATGCATACGGTACGGACTGGCCAGTGTACGGTACTGCATGCGATGCATGAGGACTGATCCTTTTTTGCTGCGGCTCTGGCTGTTTGCAGGCGTCTCACCTCCCGCCTGGCTGGCAGTCCGCAACGCGTCTTTCGAGCGCAACACGGCCCGTGTGGCTGGGGGCGCCCTGTTCGCGCAGAGCGTCTTTTCAGTGGGCAACGTCACAGGCAGCGTGAGCCCCACGCTTATTGCGCTTGGATCCGACACCACCCTCGTCCGCAACTCTGCGGTGCGAGGAGGCGGCCTCTTCGCTCAGCTGCAGGGCAGCACAGCTGTCGTCGACGGTGGGTGTTTGGTCGAGGAGAACGATGCCAACACCGGCGGGGGAGCATACCTAGTCATCAGCAGGGCAGGCGAAGACGCTGATGACGGGAACGACAGCAGCAGCAGCAACAGAAGGGAAGTGGTGCAAGTGGGGCGCAGCCGGTGGGAGAGGAATGCCGCTCTGGTCGATGGAGGAGGGCTTTACATCCAAGTGCCGGCGCCAGCGCAACCACCGGCGTCAGGAGCGGCGGCAGGCGGCAGCGCGCCCAGCACCGTCAGCCTGCGTGACGTGTGGGCAGCCGGCAACACGGCAGGAGGCGCGGGAGGTGCACTGTGCGTCGCCACTGACCATGCTGCTAGCCCACAAGGAGACCCAGCTTTCTTGCCGTCCACTGGCCTGGGCGCTGACTACGCTAGCAGCGACCCCGCAGCAGTACGGGTTGAGAGCTGCGCATTGGAGGGCAATAGCGCAGGGTCAGCAGGCGGTGGTCTGTGGATTGGCCCTGGCGCGTCTGTAACCCTCCGCAACACCAGTGTGCGGGGCAACACGGCGGCAGAAGGCCCCGGCGGCGGCGTGGCGGCTGATGGCTGTGCGTGGCTGGGGCTGCTGGGCGGCGGCGAAGTGGCTGGCAACGCAGCTCTGCGGTCCACGGGGGGCGGCGTGTTCGCGGGCGGCTGTGGACGGGTGCTGCTGCAGGGGGTGGCGGTGCGGGGCAACAGGGCGCTGGCGGGCGGCGGCCTGCACCTGGACGGCGGGGGCGGTGATGGACCAAGCAATATCGACAGTGGATCCCTCGCCGTTGTTGCCAACGCCACGCTACACAGCAATGCAGCTGAGCTCTTATCTGGCAGCAGTAGCGCGAGCAACAGCAACAGCAGCAACGGCGACGGCGGCGGCACCCTGTGGGTTGGTGGCCGCGGCGGTGCGCTGTACGTGAGCGGCCGTGTGGCGGCCGTGGTGACGGACAGCGACCTCAGCGAGGGCAACACAGGCGTGTTTGGGTGGGGCATCGCCACCACACAGACGTGCGCAGCTGGAGCGCCGCCGCCGCCAGCACCAGGACCGGTGCCAGGGGCGTCGGGCGGTGGTCTTACTGGTCCGGCCGGCGAGGCCCTCGTGCCCGCCAGCCCCGCCTGGTCCTCCCTTGCCCATGCCGCCCGCTCGGGCTGCTGGCTGCTGGCGCTGGCGGGGGACACACGCCTGCCCCTGGCAGCAGCGGCGGGCGGAGCAGCAGCAGGGCAGCAGGATGGTGGCACAGGGCAGCAGCAGCAGCAGGTTGGCGTGCGCGTGTGGTCACCCGACCCCTCCCTGCCCGCCCTGTACGCTGCTTGCAGTGGCGGCAGCCCAGCCACCGGCGTGGACATTATAAGAAATGGGCTAGCGCCTGGGGGCAGCCGCGATGCAGGCGACCTGTACGGCGCTTTGGCCGACACGTACGGCATGACAGGCGTTGTGGCTGAGGCCCTTGCGCAGCTGCAGCAGTTGCACGCTAGCTACCCGGCTGCGCTAACCAAAGCGCTCGCGGGCAATGCAAGCAACGCCGGCACCGCCTCGCGGCTCGAGACGCTGCGGTCCTGCCTACCCGACAGCCCACTGCTGGAGCCACTTGGCCCATCCGCCAGCGGCAGTACCAACACCACCAGTGGCACGACGTACAGGCAGTCGGACCGGGATGCCAACCTGGCCTCGGTGTTCCCCTCCTGCCTGGGTGCGACCCTGTTCCGGCAGCAGCTAGTGGTGGTGCGGCCTGGGGCTGGTGGAGCGGGTGGGGCGACGAGCAGCAGCAGCAGCAGCAGCATGGGCGCTGGCGTGTTGGCGGATGGGTGTGGCAATGGCAGCGTGCTGCTGCTGCGCCCCGGCCTCGCGTTTGAGCTGCACGTGCAGCTGTACGACAGCACAGGCGAGCCGCTGAGGGCAGGTGGGTAACTTTTGCGCTGTGGAGACTTGAGACCTGTAGAGCATGCTGGGTAAAGTGCTGGCCAGTATTTTCCGCCCCTAGTGAAAGCGCTGAAGATCAGGGCCGGATGCCGGTCGGTGCATGAGCTTCGTGGAAACCGCCCGTCCTCGCTCGTTGCTCTCATGCTTAGCCTTCACAGCAAGCCCTGTGCTCACTGCTTCCCTGCCCCCTGCCCCAGACCCGGACGTCTTCAACGTGCAGCTGGACCTGCAGCCTGCCTTCCTGGGCCCCGCCCTGCAGCCCGGCGCCCCCACCGCCTTTGCCGTCCTGGACTCGGGCCTAGCCACAGCGGCCGCGGGGCAGGCCGGCGGCGGTGACGCCACCGGGTCCGGCCGCGGCAGCCTGGCGCAGCGCGTGTGGGGCGGCGCGGCGGCGTGGGGCCAGGTGGTGGCGCGCGGCTGGCCGGGGGAGTACAGGCTGGTGGCCAGCGTGGAGTCGGCCACGGGCGTGTACAAGGTGGGTGTTAGGGAAAGCGTGGGATAGTGAGCGCCTATTACCTGCAGCAAGGTCTTCGGCCATGACCAGCATCAACCGTGCAGGGATCATGTCCTGGCAGCCACACTTTGCGCCTGCTGTATGCGCTATGCTGGGTATTTCAGTCTTGGATTTGGCATTTGCCTCCGCAGGTCCCTCCGCTGTCTCTCCCCGTCCGCCTGCTGCCCTGCTCCGTGGGCGACTCCCTGCTTCCCGGCTGGGGCCCCGACCTGCCCGGCGGCCAGCCCGCCTGGACCAGCTGCCAGGCGTGTGGCGCGGACCAGGTGGGCCTGTGGAGGGACGGGCGGCAGCAGCTGCAGCCTGGATTGGAGCTTGCAGGCATTACATCGGACCAGCTTAACGCCACAGTGCAAGAACTGCTAGACAGGACTGGTGGCAGCAGCAATGGGGCGGAGGCGGGCACCGCCACGTGCCGCAACTGCCCTGCTGGTGCACAGTGCCCCGGGGCCGCAGTGCTGGTGCCCCGGTCGGGCTGGTGGCACAGCGCCGCCAACTCCACCGCCTTTCACCGGTGCCCCTTCCCCGCCGCATGTGGGGCAAAGGGCGGCAGCGAGGCGCTCTGGAATGGCCGGCTGTCCGCAAACGGAACGGGTGTCCCAACCACCCTGTCCCAGTCGGACCCCCGCAGCCGCGCCCTGGCCGCGTGCCAGGCTGCATGGTACGCCAGCGGCTGGCGACCGGGTCTGGGGGTTGTGGCAGAGGCGGCGGTGCAGGGCATGCTGGGGCCCACAGCGGCTGCCATAGTAGGGGTAAACATCAGCGGTGGGGATGGTGGTGGCAACCTTCCCTGCCTGCTGTGGTACGAGCCCATCCTGCTGGCAGACAGTGCGGTGGCGGCAAATGGGGACAGAACTGTTAGGCCCCGGGCCCGGCGGGTGCTGCAGGCCGGCGCACAGCAAGCTTCGAGCGACAGGAATGAGGCAAGGTACATGGACAGCCAGCCGGTACGACAAGCCTGGGAGGCGCTGTCGTACACGCAGCTGCAGTGCGCGGAGGGCTACACGGGCAACCTGTGCGCCGCCTGCCAGCCGGGACATTACCTGCAGCCGGGGTTTGAGTGCGAGGAGTGCCCTGGCGTGGGCCGCACCGTGCTGCTGGGCACGCTGGCGTTTGTGGGCAGCGTGGGGCTGGTGCTGTTCACTGCGGCGGTCAACCTGGCGCAGGATGAGGCAGACAGCGAGCAGGAGGCTGCCCCGGCCGCGGACGTTGTCAAGGTATGACTGTCACGAGGAACGTGCTCGGTAAAGGAGGCATGTGAATTGCAGTACGGTAGACACGTGGCAAGGCAAGGCTTATCCGCTAGTGGACCTGGAGGCCAGCTCAGCCACGCGACGACCTGCAGCACACGGCCCAGCCACATCCATTGTGGTCCTCATCACCACTAAGCCATGTATTGCAATGGATGAGTGAGGGGTTCCCCTCGCTGCCAATGCAGGTCACCATCTTGTGCACCTGCGAGGCAAAGCCCTACGGTTGCCTTCCTCAGTGCTACGCTACGGTAATATCTTGCAGTAGAGCGCGAAGGGTTGTCCCTGTTTCCCAACGCAGATTGCCATTCTGTACATCCAGTACGCGGTCGTCGTCCTCCGACTCAACATCGACTACCCCAGCAGCATCACGGCCGTGGCCGCCGCCGCCTCGTCCCTCACGTGGGCCGGCAGCCTGCTGGGCTTCTCCCCCGCCTGCCTGATGTCAGGCCTGGACAGTGGCGGCCAGGCCACAGCACAGCTGCTGGGGTCGCTGCTCATCCCCTGTGCCATTGTGGTGGCAAGCCTGGGGCTGTGGGCCATCAGGTGCGTGCCAGGATGGTTGGATAGGTTTTCGTGCACAGAGCGATTTGATGTATCATCCGTTGAGCCCCTGCCTTGTACTTTGGGTGCATGATGCGTCAGGTTCCAAATGTCCCGCTGCGGACGGCACCAGCGCTCCCCCAGCGCCATACCACTGCGATAGCCTCCACCTACCCTTCTGCATGCACGTGAAAGGCGTACAATGGATTGTCCAAGTACTTTGCAATCATACTGCCCCAGGTACGCTGCAATGCACTACTACCGGCGGCGCCGATACTCCACCACTTTGGGCAGCTTTGCGTCCTTCACCCGCACACCCTACTCCCTACGGAGCGCGTCGGGCAGCGGCGCACTGGCAGGAGCGGCCGTTGCCAGCGCAGAGCCCAGCCCCGCGCCTGCCACCGCGGACCGTACCCCCGCCGACCCAGCCCTGGACACCTCTCCCAGTACGCGGGTCGGTGCTGATGTGAGCAGCGCCGCTGAACGGCCAGCAGCCACCAGCACCGACCTGGTGGGCGCCAGCGCTGTGCAGCTGGCGGCCGCAGGAGCAGACAACGCTGCTGCCACAGGTGCTGGCCCGCAACCGTGCGTTGACACCCGCACCAGCGGCGGCAGAGTAGGCGGCAGTGGGGGCGGCGGCGAGGCGGCTGCATGGGCGCTCACCTCCAGCAGCCTGCGGCGACCCGCAGGAGCAGGTGCTCCAGGCCAGCGCCAGACCAGCAGGGGTAGGGCGCATGGGGGCGGCCAGGCCGAGCCGCCGTCGCTGCCCGCGGCTGACGCCCCGGGCAGCGTACTCGAGCTGCGGCTCTCCAAGTCCATCTCGTCCAGCGACACGAGCTCCTGGGCAGACCCGCTGAACGGGCCAGAGGCCGCACCCATGGCCAGCGCCACCTCGCTGATCAGCAGTGCGGCCGTCAGGGCGCGGCGGTACCTCAGCCGCAGGATCTCGCGCGGCACCACGGCGCTGGCGCTGGCGGACCGCGCGCTGCCGCTGGGCCACCAGCTGGGCGTGGTGCTGCTCATCGGCGTGTTCGTGCTGTACCCCAGCTGGGTGCAGGCGGCGCTGGGCGTGTTTGCGTGCTACGTGGTGGACAGGGACGCGGGCACGTCCTACCCCGAGAACCAGCGGGTGGGTCAGGACCGTATCGCACTTTTGCGCGCTACCACAGTACGGTCAGTGGCGAACAAAGCCTGAGGTACAGCGCCTGGAGTGCAGCGCGTTGCCGCTGAATGTTCACGATGGCCCCGTACTGGTATTGCTGATCCTTTCACAGGCAATCCACCTTGGCGTTCACGTGAGCTTGCTTCAACTTCCTCGTGCATCTGAGCATGTGTGTCTTTGCGCTTTCTCCGTACACCTGCTTAACACACAGGCCACGTGGCGGTACGGCTACTGGGAGCGTGACATGGCGCAGCAGTGCTACGCGGGCAGGCACCTGCACGTGTTTGTGCCCATCGGCATTGCGTCCATCATCGTCTTCTGCTTCGCGCCGCCGCTGGCCTCCTTTTTGCTGCTGTGCACGGTGCGATGGAAGAGGGAATTGCACAGCCAGCAGGCCAGCGGGGGCGGCCTGGTTGCACGATGCCGTGGATGGCTGAAACGCAGCAACAGCAACCGGCGGGGCACACTTCTGGGGATACGGCGAGACGCTCTTCAGGACGAGGACGTTGTACGGCGGTACGGCTTTTTGTACAGCCGGTACAGGTGAGACCGTCACGTGGACATGCATGCAGCGGTCGACTATAAAAAGCATTTTTCCCCTGGGTTTGTGTATCTAGATGCGCAACGTACCGGTATGTGTTCCAAACGGCAAGGCACCGCACTTGTGCAATGCCTCTTTGATAGTGAGCTTTGTGGAAAGGTTTACTGAAACAAAACAAACCTTTGAGGGAGTAAGTGGCGGAGCCCAACTGCACCTGGCCACGTGCTCTCGCTCCGCCCAGGCCGCGCTACTGGTGGTGGGAGAGCGTGCTGCTGCTGCAGACGCTGGCGCTGGTGGCGGCCGAGGTGTTTGGCCGCACGCTGCCGGTGGAGCGGCAGGCGCTGCTGCTGGCGGCGGTGCTGCTGGTGATCGCCTTCGTCAACACCGTGTGCGTGCCCGTGCGCTGCCGGCGGCTGGTGGTGCTGGAGTACACGTGCACCTGCGCGCTGCTGCTGACGCTAACGCTGGGGGTGTACCTCATGGGCGGCAGCCTCATGGAGGGCGCGGACGGGGTGAGACCTCTACCTAGGGTTTGTATTTAGTAATTTAATAATATTTTAATTCAGTAATTTAATGAACTTAGTGCCTCATGGGCGGCAGCCCCATGGAGGGCGCGGACGGGGTGAGACCTCTACCTAGACTTTAGTTTAGTACTATTTTTTGCAGCAAATATAGTTTAGTTTATTGATATTATAATATGGTGATTTAGTAGATTTAATACCTCATGGGCGGCAGCCCCATGGAGGGCACGGACGGGGTGAGCCTGCAGCCTGCTGCCGCAAAGTGCGCTGCTGGTCCTGATGTGGCGGCCGCCTGGGTTCTGGGTTTCAGATGCTTGGCTTGGCCAGCGCAGTGCAAGCAACATGGCACCAGGACCTCCATCGGGCGAAGGCAACTGACGCACCTTGCGGCACAGTGCTTTGGTTTCATTACTTTGCCTTACCTCTCGCCAACACCCCTCCCCACCACGCCCTGGCCCTTCCCTAGGACGCCGTCGGCGCCGCCATCCTGGCGGTCAACGCCGCGGCGCTCCTGGCGCTGGCCTACCCCCTGGCCGCACCCCGCATTGCGAAGCTCGCAAGGGCGATCGCCAAGGCGGTGCGGCGCTGCTGGAGCAGCGGGATAGTGAGCGGGTCGTGTTTTCTGCAACGTGCCTCCCAGGGCGGCTGTGGTCGGGGTGCGCCGAGTGCGGCGGGCGCCTTGCTGCGGGCGACCCGGCGGGCGCTGCGCAGCGGCTGGCAGTGGTGCTGGCAGCGGGGGAGCAGGGGCTCATCGCTGCCGCAGGGCGGGACGGCCATGGCAGGGGCTGAGGGTGCCAGCGGGTCTGTGGTGGCGGGCGATGCAGTGCAGTCCGTGCCCTCGATGGCGGCGGGAGGGGCTGTTGTTGTCGCGATGGCGACGGCTTTCGATGTGGGGGGCATGGGCGACGGCAGCGCTGTGCTGGACCTGCGGCCGCAGGACGAGCTGGCGGCGCCGCAGGGGCAGGGGCCCGGAGGAGGGGCGCTGACCCTGCACGGCTGCCCCAGCGGGCGGCACGCCGGCGGCGGCCTGGCGGGGGCGGCTGCAGCCCAGCCGGTGGGGCAGGCGCTGGGGTAAACCGATGGAGCAAACAAGTGGTGCAAATAATTGCCAACGCAAACGGCCCGCGAGAACGTGTGCACGGTTTGGACGTGATAGTCACGGCAGGATGTGTCGCAGGAGGGGGTTCGATGTTGATGGTTCGCAGGAATCAATTTTGCGTCCTACATGCGCCATGGGAAACTGCTTTTTGGGGGGGCGGTCCTGAATGCAATGCTCGAATGTGCCATGTACAGAGTCTTGCATGTCTTACATCGGAAACGCCGTACATAACTGTCAGGAGGCCATTGCCTCCCTTGTCTATAGCGTCATTCTATCGTATCTTGATATCGGATTGCAACAGTGACGCTGTGAACGCTCAAGAGGTTGCATTTTTTTTTGGGCATGGCAGTGTCCAGCATGCATGGGCATGGCAGTGTCCAGCATAGGCACACCTGTTGCGTTGCTCTGATACATGCGTCAGCGTTCCGGTCTTATACAATATTACGGATTTTCTGGCCGTCCAGGCCGGTTCTTAGGATTTTTCCGGGCCAAATTGTAAGCGAAATTAGGATTTCTATGCACTTTTCCATTGGAATTGTAAGCGGTACTCAGGCAATGCCGCCAAGGCAGCCGCGAGAATTGTAAGCAGGTCCAGGCAGGGGAGCTCCCAGGGTCCAGGGCGCCGCAGCGCACACCACATGCGCACCCCAGGGAGCACCCCAGCGGACCCCAGGGATGGTGCCGAGTACTGCAGGCCTGGTATGGCATCGGGTTCATCACTGCGAGCGTGCAGGAACTGTGTGTCTTAGTCCTGCTGCTGCGTGCGTAGTAGTCATCTGGGGGGTAAGGGGGCTTGCCCCAGGGGAAATAAGTCAGACATACAATTCCTACGGCCAGCTACGGCCAAAATTGTAAGCAGTACTGTGACAATTTCTGGGTGAGAGGGTCAAAAATTGTAAGCGCTTAGGATTTTGCACCAAATAAGACCGGAACACTGGTTGCGGTGCGTGTGCATGCGTACTCACCGGTACTGGCATGAGGCACTTGCTGCGTGAGCACAGAACACGGCTCGGAGTGCCATTGATGGTGTATTGGCCCTCAACAATCCATGCCGTTACATTGAGACGTGTCATAGACGAGCAGATAGGGATGCTGGACACTGTAAACCTTGGTAATCCAAGGGCTGCGCCTCGTTGAGACCGTACGCCAGGGTAACCCCGATTGCCGTGCCAGTACTGATACAGCGCACCCACTCACACGCCGTAACACCGTAGCTTTTACGTGCCAAGAACGCCGTAACCTCAGCCCCTGCGGGCCCTGCAAGGCTCCAACACCCCTACCAAGCGAGCCAATACTGTGCGAAAAGCCTACCCATTGACACGCCCCAGCGTGTCGGCGGTTCCTACCTACTACTCAGCCACCCAACTCCAAAGCCTACTGTAGGAGTCCAGACAACACCACCTTCCTTGCCCGTTGGCTGAGGCACAGACTTTCCAAGCCATGACAAACACTCTTCGAGTCCCCAACCCCGCATCCCCAGCGTACCTAACGCACTCTACCCCCGTCAACTACCACCCCGGCGGCATGTGCTTACGCGGCAGGTGCTGCTCTGGAGGCAGCGCCATGGACGCCCTGAGGCCCCCGCCCAGGCCGCCCACCACCTCGCTCGCCTGAGCTGCCAGGGCCCCCTGGTGCTCCGCCTCCTGCACCCGCCGTGTGGTGTCCAGCGGCACGTACACGCCCCGTAGCAGCGTGGGCCCGGCCGCAGGGGGGTACAGCGGCGGAGCGGGGTGCAGCACCCCCGCCCCGCGTTCCAACGCCTCCCACAGGTCGCGCTTGTCCACCGGGACCACCTCGGGGGCGTGTGGGTTAGCGTGTGGGTTAGCGTGCTGGTGGT
>VFQN01001288.1_pt1 | contig 42730 bp, 59 predicted proteins | sample 3512371 | NCBI WGS metagenome assembly VFQN01 (sample SAMN10412370, study PRJNA504923) | tailings metagenome | isolation source: Replicate 2 from Balatoc abandoned mine | place: Philippines: Itogon, Benguet | collected 2017-08-28 | reverse complement strand
CCTGCCGCCTTCCGCACAACCCCCTGAGTTGAGTTTATACACCTGCCGCCTGCCGCTTCCGTTCCCGTAGTCCGTGGATTGGTCCTGTGTCGTCTTTCTGAAACGATTTTGTGTATCGGTGCCATGAACCGCCAACGGTGGCCATTTCCCTCGCCGCATATCGGTGCGCCTTCACCCCAGACGTTTCCAGTCCCATCTCACAATGCCTGCTCTTTGACGGTCCGTGAGAGTCCAGAAGGGTTGACTGGTCCCTGACTGACGTGCTATTGGTCTGCTGCACGTCGTATGAAGCTGTGAACCTATGGCGCACAGTGTTGTGTGTCGTGCGTTGTAAATGAGTAGCTCCCCCAAATTCATCAAACCAGGCACGGCGGCCTACAGGACCCGACCCGCCTGCTGACCCGACCCGCCTCCTTGTGTACGAAGTCAATGAGTGCATACGCATACGCCCTCAATGGGGTTCTGACCATGCTATGATGCCGGCAAGTGCGTGGGTGCTGTCGGTGCTGCAAAGGCCTTGACCAGTGAAACCAGGGGAGTCCCCTGAGTAAAACAGCCTGCCAACCCGGGGTGCCGAACGTGGATGACTGCATGTTCCTTACCAGTATTCCACCTACCCGTATGCACTGCGGCTGTTAGCTGCCCAAGATTTAATAGCCTAGCAGTGGGCGTGGTAGGCCCCACGCCCTTGACTCATGCAAGTGCACAAGGGATATCCCCTGTCGCGCCATTGTGTGAAGGTGCACAGGCAAGTGAAAGCTCAGCGCAGGCGATGAATCAATAAGTTGTAACTCGTATTGTTTACCGAAGTCATGCTGCAGGGCCCGGATAGCGCGAGGTGGCAAGAGACGGGGGAGTCCAATGAGGGACGAGCGGATTAAATGCGACCCCGGCACCATACCCTGGACCATACGCCGCTATGCAATTACGTGTTTGTCATATTCGATGACATTGCAATTTGTGTCTTAGGCTTTGTACCCGGGTTATGGCTGTAGATGAGTGTGAACCATGAGTTTGGCCCGGGGTATTCGGGAGGAGCCGCCTCAGCAGAGCAGCGGCGAGCGAGCGGACTACGTTGCAGCTGAATTACAGGCTGCTGGATTTGGTGGAGCGTCTGACGCACAGCGGGTGTCCGCGCTCCTTAGCACTATCCGTCAGTTTGCAGAGAAGGGCAGTGCAGCAACATGGCCCCCAGAAACAACAAGAAAGCTGTGGCAAAGCATACTCGGGGCGTTACGCAACTCACACAACACGGAGGTGCGCCACCCCGTCAAGGAATGGATAAGCTGCGCCTCTTCCTGACGGCGTTACATGCAATTTTGCCGCAAACTGTCAAATTATGCAAAGCAGTGAAGTTTGCCTGTATGTAAGGGACTTGCAATGTGTGGCTCGCGTGCCGGTAGATAAGAAAAGGGATCGCTGCAGGCCCCAGGCGCTGCTGGGCTTGCACGGAGTCTCGCCCTGCAATGAGCTTCCCTACACAGCCATAACTCCACTATTAACAATCCGCCGCCCCGTAGCACTGCCTGCTCGTTTCTGCAAGCCGGCTTATCGGCAACGAACGGAAACTGTTGACCCATCGGCCGCGCGCAGGTCCAAATAGCAGCCTGTGCGGCAGTGGAAACTTTGGGGCAAAACTGCTCCTCATGCACGGACCTTGAGCGCGAGGTAAGGTACGCCGCAGACTGCGGCAAGTAAAACCTCCTACGGACCACCGGCAGTCTGGGCGTGCCTCACCGCCTCTGCTGACCGCCTCCTTGCACTCCGCAGCCAACGACGACTGAGGAGGCGGTGTCATGCGTTGTGGAGACCATCAGCAGCAGCGACAACCGGCAGGTGCTTGTGGCCGCAGTGAAGGCCCTCCTCAGCCTCAGCGGCTGCCTCAACTGCCGCTGCTACTACGACAAGTGAGTTAGCCCACGCCGCATCCCCACAGCTCGCCGCGTGTCCCATCCATCTTCTGCGAGCGACGCTCACTCATGGTAACCGCTCGCACTCTCTTGCAGGCCCACGCAAGAGGTCCTAGGCAGCCGTGGGGCCGTTGAGGCGCTGCTGATTGTGCTTGTGCGCGTCCTGGGCGATCGGGCCGAAGGCGGCCTCGACGGCCACCCCCACCAGGACAACAGCACAGCCGTGGTCGCTGACATCTTCCGCGCCCTGCACTACACCTGCCTCCTCAACCCAGCCAACACAGCGCGGCTGATCGCCGCTGGCGGCTGCGCCCGGATTCATGAGGGTACGTCCCCGCGCTGCTGCGCCTCCCAACGGCCTTGTCACCCCCGACCGCTCATGCTGGGTCTCCACCATTATTTAGCACGGTGGCTGCATCAGCCAAGTGGCAATGCCTCAGACACGGCGATTCCTGAGCACGTGCTTCCGGGCTTGACTGCGGATGGCCACCGTGGCCTGCCTGCGCCGTACCCGCAGGCCTGGACCGCGCGGGCAAGGACCTCAACGTGCAGGAGCACGGGGCCATGCTGCTGGCGGAGATGGCCGCCAGCCCCGGCCCCCGTCACGTCCACGGCCAGGGCCAGGCCGCCCCGGGCCTGGGCCCGCAGGAGGTGCTGGTGTGCGTGGCCACGGTGGCGAGCATCGCCCGGCTGCAGCTGCAGGACAAGTGCGTTGGGGGAGCAGGGCGGAGCTGTGGCTGGAGGACGGGGGCCTGGACTCTGTGACACTGGGTGCCGAGGTTCATGGTTGAGGGACCAATGCTGATCTGGGTTGTATGCTGCAGGTACATCGAGGTGGCGCGTTCGGCCGTGTGGAGCCTGGGCCGCCTGGCGTCGGCATGCCTGGGCGCCTCGCCCACAGCGGCCGCCGCGGCGGCGAGCGCGGAGCAGCAGCAGCAGCTGCAGCAGGAGGCGTGGCGGCTGCTGTCGGGGCAGGTGCTGCACGTGGTGGTCACCATGCTCATGAGCTGCCACCTGCAGGTGAGCTGCGCGACAGACACGTGGGTTTTTTATGAGTCTAGACTCTGTTGGACGCAGCGGACGAGGGCCGGCAAGGGGCATGCGCAGCGGAGCGTCTAGCCAAGAGGAGCGACTTGTGGTACATGCGTTCCGCCTGCAAATAACGGTCTGCGCTACCCCGCCTGTACCTAAAATCCTTTGTTCGGGCCCTGTGCTTCGTCCCTCAGGACGACCCCCTGGTTAAGCACTGCCTGGACTACATCGCCATCATTGCCTCCGCCGCGCCCCTGCACCGCGCGCACAGCCCCGCGGGCGCAGACGCCAGCAGCAACAGCGCACTGTCCCACGAGTCTACCTCCTCGGACTCAGAGGGTGTCATACCTACCATGCGATTGGCAGCGGAGGCGGTGGTGGCCGCGGCCCGGTCAGCCAGCGAGGGCCGCTCGCAGGCGGTCGTGCTGCGCACGCTGCACGTGCTGCTGCTGCGCTTCCCCGGCGCTGTGGCGCTGCAGCTGCAGCACTACCACCGGGAGCTACTGGAGCGCGCCCTGTCCTTTGGCTCCGCTGCCAGGCTGCAGGTGGAGCAGCAGGCGTCGCAGCAGCACGGCCACGGCCACGGGGCTGGCCAAGGGACCCACGGGTCGGCCCCGCAGGCCCACGGGTCGGTGTCCCATGGGTCCAAGGACCTGTTCTTGGTGCAGCTGTACGGCCTTACGGTGGCGGGCGCCCTGTCGGACGCGGCGGTGTTCGGCCCCGACGTCCGCACGGCGCTGCACAGCGCCGTGGACACCGTGCTCACCCCCACGGCCGCAGCGCTAGCCGGCGTGAGCCCGGGCGTCAACGGCGGGAGCACCCCCTTCCTCAACAGCGTGTCCGTGCTGCACGCCCACGTGCTGGGCTGCATGGCGGGCATCGTTCGGCACCTGGCAGAGGCGGGCGACGGGGTGTCGTACGACGAATCAGCCGGTCCCGGCGCGAGGCTGGGCGTGGGCTGCTGCCGCTACGCTTGCCACTGCTGCTTCATACACGACTCGGTGCGCGGGGCGGACGTGCTGGCGGCGGTGCGCGCCGTTGCGTCACTGCTGGCACTGGGTGGCGGGGCGGACGGCGTCAACGCCACGGACCGTGACGGCTGCGGCGTGCTGCACCTGCTGGCGGTCAGCGGCATGGCCCCGCTGCTGGCGGCGTACATCACGGCTGCGGGCCCCAGCCTGGACTTCCTGCGCCGCACGCGTGCCGGCAGCAACGCGCTGCAGATGGCCAGGAGCAGGAAGCACTCGGCGGCTGTGGAGGTGGGGCGGGCCTGAGGGGGAGGGGCGTTTGCACCGGAAGGACGGGAGTATGCACCGCGCGTGGGCCGTGTGCGCCACTGACAGCAGGCGCTCTGCTGCTGGGAAGGGAGGGCGGAGGCGCCTGCAGATCCTTTTGGCGGATGGGGAAGTAGGGGGACTCGCACAGGAACTGACTTTGTGTTGCTTGCGATTGTGCGATTGCAGATGCTTGAGCTGGCGACGGAGACCGCGGCCAAGGCTGCCCAGGATGCCCTGCTGAAGGAGCTGGAGGTAAGAGGGAGGTGCACGGTGCGGTACCGGGCTGCTTGGCGGGCAATGGCCAGAACCCGGTGCGCGCTGGCTGGTGTGTGGGGTGCCCTTGGGCCTTTGATACCAGACCCTTTCAGTCTCTGTTGCTGCATTGCACTGCCGTGAGCTGCCTGCTGCCATGCACATGCGGAAAGCTTTCCTGTGTCCCTTTTCGTGCGCGGCAGGCGGAGGGCGCGCAGGAGTCCCACGCGCCCGGCGGTGGCAAGCGCTCGGGCTCGGCCAGCAGCACAGGAACCATCACGGGGCGCAGCGGTGCAGCTGCAGGTGGCAAGGGCGCCGCCGGCGGCGCGGAGCATGCACAGCACCAGCAGCAGCAACAGCCGGTGGCGCCCGATAGCGAGGAGGCGCGCAGGGCCCGGGACGAGCTCGAGCGGAAGCGCAGGGCAGCGGAGGAGGAGTACGAGGCTGCGTTGGAGCTGCGCCGCCGCCAGCTGGAGGAGGAGGCGCGGCAGGCTGCAGCAGAGGAGGCGCGACTGATCGAGCTCGCACAGCAGGAGTCCCTGAGGCTGGCCACCCCTCCCCCGGACGCCGAGCAGCAACAGAAACAGCAGGAACGGGATAGCTCGGGGCTCAGGGCATCGGACGGCGGCCCAGAGTTTGAAGACCAGCAAGCTATGACGGCGGCTGCGCTGGCGGGTCTGGGGGATGGGGAGGGCGGGTCGTTGGAGGCCTCGCTGCAGGCGGCGGCAGCGGCGATGGCGTCGGGGGCTCCCTTGCCACCCAGCCTGGCTCACATCCTCGCACAGATAGCCGAGCAGCAGCAGCCGCAGCCGCAGCAGCCTCGTCAGCCAGTGCAGGTGGCGCAGCAGCAGCCCATGCATGCGCCTGTGCCCGTGCATGCCCCGGCGCCGGTGGCCGTGCAGTCGCTGGCGGCACCCGAGGCGGTGCGGGGCGGGGTATCGCTGTCGTCTCTGGATGAGCAGGTGACGATGCTCCCGGGTGGACAGAGCCCAGGCACCGCGCAGGGCATGCAGCGTGTGGTGTCGAGGCAGGACCTTCACGCGTCCCAGCACGATGCTGCAGCATCAGCAGCGGCAGCGATGGGCGGCGGGGGCGTGCCTGGCGGCTCTGCGCGGTATGGAGCTTACGGACAGCCCTTCACGAGCAGCCTCATGCAGCAGCAGCAGGAGCAGCAGCAGGCGTCTGTTGGGTTGGGTTTCGAGGCGGGCAACGGGGGAATACGCGCGCCAGTGCCGTCGCGCGGTGGCTCAGACAGCCTGGGCTCGTCTTTTGAAGGAGGCCTTCCTCCTGCGCTGCAGCAGCAGCTCCAACAACAGCAGCAGCAACAGCAGGCTTCGGGTGGCTTCCAGCCCGGCGCGTGGCCTGGCAACCAGAACAGCACCTACCCATCTGGCCCCTCTGGCTTCCTCACCAACGCCCTGGGCTCCACTGGGTCCGGTGGCACAGGCGCGCCGCAGCAGGGCGGCATGCTCACGAGCAGCAGCAGCAACTTCTTGTCGCAGCAGGCCGCACAGAGCGACACGTGGCTGTCGCACCAGGGTCAGGGCCAGCAGCAGCAACAGCAGCAGCAGCTGTTTGGCCCGGGAGGGGCCATGGCGCTGCAGGGCCCGGGCTCGGGTCCGGAGCCGCCCCGCGGTCTGCAGCCCTCGCTGCACGAGGCACTGGCGGCGCCGCAAGAGCAGATGTGGGAGCTGGCGGAGGAGCCGACCCGTGGGCCGTCCCGACAGCTGTGGATGGGCAACGTGCAGGGCGGCCTGCCGCCAGGGCACCTGCAGGTGGGCGTTCCTTGTGAACAGCTGGACCAGGGGGGCGTTTGCTGTATCGCGTGAAGAGTAGCTTCTTGGCGTAGGGTGCTGCGGCTGAAGGTTGCGCGGCCAGCACGCTCCATAGCATGCAAGTCCCTTCGCTGATGTGTCGTAATGTACTTCTGTGCTGTTACGCTTTTCCCCCAGGCGCTATGCCAGCAGTTCGGCCCCGTCCAGGACGTGGTGATGGCCCCCGGGACGCTCTCCGCCGTGGTGCTGTTCGCCAACGCCCAGGACGCCTCCCGCTGCGCGCACGCCCTGCACGGCCGCGACATCCCCCACATGTCGTACGACAACAAGCCCCTTGTCGTACGCTACTGCAGCACGTTATCTGGCTCCGCCGCCGGCGAGCACACCGGCGGCGCTGCAGCGGCTGCGAACGCCGGCGCCGGCGCCGACAGCGCGAGCGGCCTGCCGCCCGCCATCGAGGCTGCCCTCGCCGCCGCGGGCTTCGGCCCGGCGGCGATCAACGCCGCCATGCAGGGAGTCCTCCCGCCGGAGCAGCAGCAGGCGTTCCACGCAGCGCTGCTGCAGGCATCCATGGCGCCGCCGCCGGCGGCCGCGCCGCCGCCACCGCGTGTGCAGCAGCAGCCGCATGCGCTGGCGTCCCGGGCACTGGGCATCGGGCTGGATCAACTGGGGGGCATCGGGGGCAGCATGCCGGAGCTTGCCGCGCTGCATGCCGTACTGGCGGGCGGGTACAGCACCGGTACGGACAGGCCAGGGCCCGGCGGCGGCGGCGCGCTGTTCGGTGGCGGCGGCGAGGGTGGCGTTGCGGCCAGTGACGCCGATAGCGCCGTGGGCGGGAGCGCAAACGGCGAGGGCGAGGGGCTGGGCGGCGCTGCTGGCCCTGGGGGCGGCGGCGATGCAGGGGAGGTGGCGGCGGACGTTCCGGAGGGCAAGCCGTCGAGGCACCTGTGGCTGGGCAACATCCCGCTCAAGCCCAACAAGCTGGCCATGGAGCTGCTCTTTGCGTGAGTAATAAAGCTCTTATGGACACGGGCCTGTATGAGGCGTGCTTCGACGGCGCGATGCAATCGTGTCAGGGTGTCGAGATGCGCGCTTGCAGCAGTGCTGGACCGGTGTGCTTACGCAGTCCTCCGTTCCGCTGCTCACAAGTTTCTGCGCTTCGACTTTCCATGCAGGCGCTTTGGCCCGCTCGAGTCCGTTCGCGTGTTCCCCGGCAAGACCTTCGCCTTCGTCAACTACCTGTCGCCCCAGGTTGGTCGATCACCAAAGGATGACAGGTCGTGCCCCGCTGCAACCACTAGCCAGTCATCTGCCGCAACCCAGCCTAAACCCCGCTTGCTCCGCTTGGCCCCAAGCTTCCCCACTACAGCCCGCTGGTCATGTGCTGCAGCACGCCGACAACCTGCACCACACCGCTGCACTGTATCCAGCCCCATGCAGCACGCCGTGGCCGTTAGTCAGTTGCCATGCCGTCATGGACCTTCGTCCATCTGTTGCAAGTTGTCAACCGACACCACACCATTGCCCCGCGCCGCACCCCATGCAGCACGCCGTGGCCGCCAAGATGGCCCTCGACGGCCAGCCCGCGCCGTCCGTGACGGGCAGCAAGCCCATGGTCATCCGCTACCAGAAGGACACCTCCACAGTGCCCGCCAACCTGGGCATGGCGGGCGGCAAGTCAATGAGCAGGTGGGACCGGGGGCTTCGTCATACTCGCTGTGCGCAGCAGCGCTTGACAACACATGCTTGTGTGCACTGCCCTTGCGCCCAGCATGTGTAACGGAGTGTGCACACAGGGGGAAGTGGTAGCATTTGTCAGGGGTTGTGGGAACCATGCGATTTTCGTGCGGAGTTCTGGCCACCCTGACCCCCTTTAACCGGCGAGGCTCCTGTCCTTCCGCCGAGTTATTGACCACATCCTAGCGTGCGGTACTAATATGCCATGACGTGCCCATGCAATATTGTTCCACTTCTGCAGGTCCAGCTCCACCAACAACCTCACGGGCCTCTCCGCCGCCGCCTCCCTTGCTCGCCTGCTGGACGAGGACCTGCCCCCCGAGCCCGCCGTCAATCTATCCAACAAGCTCAACCCCAACAACATACACTACGACAGGGAGCTGGCGGCCAGGTGCGGTGGGCATTGCGTGCACGAGCGCTATGGTGTAGTGAGTGAAGGAAGGTGTAGGAGAACAGGCGCGGAGGTGCCCGGGGCTTGGTGCCTGCGGTGCCGTTGCCCGGAGAGCTGCATGGAAAATAATCCCACCGCGGCTGGCTCGGCAAAGTTCCATACCACCCTGCTCGTGGTGCATTGCTACCGCCTGACTACGGTAACTCCCCGTCCACCGAGTTCGCACGTCAGCCGAGGCCTGGTGCTGACAGATGCCTGTCCACTACTGCGTTACATGACTGTTGACGCCGTGTCCCCAGGTACAAGCGCATGAGCAAGGCCGAGAAGGAGGCGCTGTGGGCGCAGGACCGAGCCATGCAGGCCCTGGGCGCCAACGCCGCCGCCGCCGCGGCCGCCGTCAACGCCGGCGTCCCCGGCGGCATCGCCGGCCTGCTGGACCCCACCAACGCCGCCGCCGCCAGGCTGCTGGCGCAGGCCGGGCTAGGAGGCCTTGCCGCCGGCCTCAGCGGCGGCGCCGGCAGTGAGTTCCTGCTGCCACGTGTCATGTCGACTGGCGCGTTGGACTACCTGGCTGCTAGCACAGGACACGCGGCGCACAACGCCGCGGCGGCGGCGGCGGTTGGCGGGGGCCATGGCGGCGCAGGGGGCGGTGGGCACGGAGGCCTATTCCGGGTGAACACCACGCAGAGTCTGCTGGGTATGCAGCAGGCCGCCAACGCGATGCTGCTGCCACAGATGTCAGGCGGGCTGGGTGGCGGCCTGGATGCGAACGCGGTCGCGGCGCAGGCGCTGCAGCAGCAGCTGCAGGCGCAGCAGCAGGCGCTGCAACAGCAGCTGCAGCAGCAGGCTTTGCAGCAGCAGCTGCAGCAGCTCACCGGGGCCGGGGGCAACCACGCGTTGCTGAACAACCTGGCCATGTCGCAGGCCCTGGCGGGTCTGGGCCTGGGAGGACCGGGTGCTGCCGCGGGCGCGGGGCCGGCTGGCGCCGCGGGGCTCCGTGGGCCTGGCGCCCCTGGGGTGCAGGCACCTGGCGGGGGCAGCTCCCTCGACTGGGCGTCCCTGCAGGCTGCGTTGGCCAACCTGGGCCTGGGCGGCGGCGCCCCCGGTGCGGCTCAGGCCGCGGCAACGCCACAGAGTGCCGCCCTGGCAGCCCTGCTGCAGCAGCAGCAACAGCAGCCGCCGCTCTCGCAGGCGCAGCAGCGGCTGCAGCAGCAGCAGCAGTTCTCAGCGCTTGGAGGTGGCCCGCTCGCAGCCGCATATGGTGACGGCTCGGGCGGTGGCGGCGCCGGCGGCGGTGGCCCGGGCGGCCCAGGGGCCGCGGGGCTCAGCCTGCACGGCCCCCCAGTGCCTCCCCGCCGCGTGAGCCAGACCCACAGCGGCAGGGCGCTCAACGTGGGCGGTCCGCAGCCAGGCATGGGCGGGCTGAACGCGGCCATGATGGACCCGGCTGCTGCGGCGGCGCTGGCGGCGGCTGGCGGCGGCCTACCAGGCCTCGGTGGCGGCGGCGGTGCTGGTCTGGTGCCGCCGGGCGCTGGTGGTCTCGGCGCGCCAGGCGGAGCCGCGGGCCGGCCGGCGATGCCGGGGCCCTTGGGCGGCGGCTTCAAGCAGCTTCCGCCCAGCTTCCTGTGCCCCCTGACACGCCAGCTGCTATCGGACCCTGTGGTTGCTGCGGATGGTAAGGAGATGTCGCAACAACGTCTGCCAGTCGCACTCCTACAGTGCCTGCCTTTTGTAGCCGTTGTCCGCAAAGCTTTGCGGCTTGACTGGAAGTCGTAGTCACTAGTCCGTGCTGCCTCCTCGGTACTGAAGCGCTGAACCTGTGCGTGCCTCCCTGCAGGCATCACGTACAACCGGCCCGCCATCGCCGAGTGGCTCCGGAACCACGACTCGTCGCCCGTCACCCGCCAGCCGCTCGCCAACAAGATGCTGACGCCGAACGTTGCGCTCAGGAATGCCATTATGGCAGAGCTCGGGTTCGGCCCTCAGGCCTGAGCAACAGCCACGGCGTGAGCGTCTTGGCCTCGGCACATTGGGCAAGCCCACGGTGCAAAAGTCTTACTGATGCAGCCTTGGCGCGGCGGGCAGGCATGTTAACGGCGGCGGGTGCATCGCTCGCAGGCCTCTGCGTGCAGCTCGTGCAGCAGGGGCAAATTTCACGGTGTCTTGAGTTGCGTTGTTCATCTGGGTGGTGGTAGGTGTGGGAGGTGCACCGGGGGGCAGCGGCTGGGGGCAGCGGAAGGGTGTGGGTGTTGCTGGCTGAGCACAGGTGACCAACACACTATGGTGGTCCGAGGGAATGTGGCCCATCAGGTGTGGATATGCGCACATGTGGAGATCTTATGTACGGGCTGTTGCTGATGCGTGGCGCTGAGCCACTGGGGGGCCACTGGTACGGCGGTTTTGGAGGTGGCCGGTCTTGCTTGGAACTCGGAGACAGCGGCTTTGGTGCTGTTGATCCTGGGCATGCCGTGCACGAGCAGTGTTTCTGTCACACGTGAGGCGGCCAGGAGCCGTGCAGGATGAGGCTGGCTGGTGGCGATCGGGAGCAGGGCGCGTAGATGCTCGCGCGGCATGTGTCTAGGTGGTATCGGGGTGTATGATGTCGCTCATGTTTGGGATGGCTGGTATGTGGGGTGCAGCTACCATTCGTCTCATCATGCCAGTTGTTCATGATGGGACACTTTGGCGGTTCCCCACATTGCACCCATGCTACCGTACGGAGCGGTGCCGTACACAGCGGCGGCAGCCGATGCCGTAATGGGCGGTCTATCCTCAACAACGGAGCGTGTTTTGGCAGTAGCAGGGGAGGTGGTTGCCATTGCCCCGATCGTGCTGCGCCTTATTGGTTCATGCGCGTGGGGGAGAGAGAAACTGCAATGGGCAGGGGTTTGAGAGAGCGCAACGGCTGTGCCACAATGCAAGCCAGGCTGACCCATGGGTCGCGGATACGGCAGCTTTCGTCGTTGCCTAACATCTGTGACGACGGCATGTTGTACGACGATGGTTTCGTTATCTGCACGCGGGGCGACTGGCTGGTTGTGTGCACCACTACGTATAAAAATCTACTTGTTGTACCGTATGGGCACGCTGTATGCCAGGTATAATGCGATGTGCGGCGGGCGGCTATCGGTGCAGTGCTCTGATCGCCATGCCGTACGGTACCCTCGTGCGCGTAATGCTTTGTGCTGCCGGCCAGGTGCGCCGGGTCTTGCTGAGACGGTTTTGGGCTGCAATTTTGTTGTGGATGGCTTGCGCCGGGGTGTTGATGCCGGGAGGCCTTCCACATTACAAATAATGCTGAGCGGCATCGGTCAGGCGAGCACGGAAAGGGCGGTGGGTGTGCTGCAACCAGCGCACTGTTCCGGTGTGCGTTTGCAAGCTGCATGGACAGAATGTGCAAGAGGTGGTTTCGGTGGTCGAGCGCTGCAGGTCGTGGAAAGGACCGCGGGCTGGAGGGCAAGGGCGGGGAGAAGGCGGTTGTGGCTGCAGAGGCGAGGGACAGCAAATGCGTCGTGGTCGGTGCCTGGGCGTCATGCCTCAAATGCCGAACTTGGGTGCCCTGCAGCACGGCCCCCTCCCATGAGGATGAGGAGTCTTGATGTAACACGCCCTACCAACGCTAATTGGTCTCGACAACCCCACCAAAGTCTTGAAATGGAGCAAGGGCCCACGCAACCACCATGCGTTCAGCCCGTTGTCCAATTGTAGTACTAGGCACAGAGCACCAAGGGAGCTGTACCCCCCTGATGGGATCACCTTGCAGCCCTGCCCCCTGCCAGCGCAGCTGCAGGAGGTGTGGCATCTGCGGCGGGACATGGACAGCAGCAGCCTGGTGCGGAACGATGGCGTGTTCTGCCTGGTCTACGCAGCTGCGCGGTCACCCACACTTGACGTTGTGAGAAGATGTGAAGCGTTTGTCAGGAAGGACAACACAGAGACGCCTCGCTGCAGTTGGCGCAGCCAGGCAAGCCGTCGCGGCAGCGACCTGGACAGCCTGGGACAGCCTAGCGCCAGCTTGCTCCTTTCCAAGTGGTACGGTACACATGTGCATGTTTGTCTGGCGGTCACCTGACGAGCTTGTGCACCTAACCTCGAGCCGTAACGATCAGGACGTGGGCCAGCAGGGACATACGACCACTGCGCAGACTGCGTTGAAGCGGTGCTCACGGACGCTGGGATAAGGCAAGCAGCGTCACAATAGCTTACATTAAGTAGCCAAAATGACACAACACTCAAGCGTCGTTGCTGCCATCCTCTGTACCGGCACCTGCAGCCACATCATCGCACGGCAGTTAAGCCTGTCCCAGCCGCCTCCTTGCACACACTGACTCGATTAGTCCGTCCCTCCGCATCGTGGCGCACATCCGTAATGTTAATCAAGTCCCGTTAAGCACGCTCCCATACGGTAATTTACAACTCAAACCCACACAAACAGGCATTTGACATTCACCACCCTCCCACTCACCCATTCGCACGCACCCCTGCCCACACAGTTTGCCAGAAGCCCAAACCAAAGCCCACATCATACAATGCTCTGCCTGCTGCCGAGTGTGAACCGGGAGCCTAGCCGGCGACCACCCTTAACATGCAAAGATGAATGATCTTTAGAATAGGAAGAGATCATGAGCAACGCGCATGATTGCTTGGAAAGAACCCCCCTTCTGTCGCGGACATGCACTAGGCGGCAACGTCACCGTCGTGCATAGTGTGCTGTGTGTGCACAGCATGCCGTACGTGCCTTCTGCGCCATGTTACGCTTGTCAGTTAAACACCTTCCGCGAACCAAATGCTCTGCCCGGACAATCCGCCGCCCAGTGGGCATGCAGGAGTAGTACGTCCGCAGCAACAACTGCATCCCTCATGGTGTCGCGCGGTACGCGCAGCAGCGACCTGCTTAAGGTTCGCATGCCTAATGCAGTGTGTCATTGCGTCACGCGTGTGCCAGCGGACATGCACAGTACCAAAGGCCTCAAAAGGCACTGGCAGCCTCACGTCGAGTGGCTTTCCCGGTGTAGCACAAAGCAACACGGCAGTGCTTGCATGTGAGCTCTTGGCGGTCGCGCCCCACTGCACATGAACCCCCCGTACGGCAGCCACAGGAATATGTAGCAACAAGAAGGCCTGCGCGCCCGAGGTGAGGGAAGCCAGCCATCCTCCCCTGCTACCTGCTGCGTGCCTGCCGTAAGCACACTTGGTGCTACGACACCGCCCCACAGCCCAAAACCCAGATTGCTCCTTATTGCAATGCCGCCAAAAAATCTCTCAGTCGCTCCTCTCCCAATGCCCCATTCCTTTGGTAGTCCCCAGCTCGTGCCGCTCGTTCACAGCGCACCCGATTTCGCCGTTGGCCCCCTCAGCAGCGAGCTCCGCTCCTCATGCAGCTGCTCCCTCTCCCTCCCGTCCGCCTGCAGATCCACCACCTCAAACTCTCCCGCCGCAGCCCCCACACCAGTCGCGGACTTGGCAGGCGAGCCGTTGGCGGTTGTGCCGTGGTTGGAGGGCGCGTTGTTGAAGCCGGAGGCGGGGCGGCTGCTAGGCCGCTGTGCGGCGGCGCGCGAGCGGAACATCTCCCGCAGTGTCATGCGCCAGCCGCCCTTGCGCCAGGGCTGGGTAGTGAAGATGGATGCGATTCCGCCCATGTCTGCACAAGGGGTTAGGCGTGAAGCTGGAGGTTTCAGTGCAAGGCGACAGGGGAGTCAAATCTGCACAAGGACGGGGGATGGGGCAAAGAGCCCCGGTGGAGTTGCGGGAGCTGGAAGGCGGAGCGGCCGCCTGTATTCGGCATGCGCGCTGCTGGTGCGGATACCAGACATGGACCAGAAATCTAGCGGTACCCCGCAAAGAAAGGCGCGAAGCGCGTAGGCGCTCGGCACAAACGGGCCACCTCCGCACTATACAAACTCCATTCCACCTGCATCGATCCCGCCCCTCACCCGCCATGGTGTCCGGCAGCTTGGTGCCCAGCGTCTCCGGCAGCGTGAAGATGAGGCCGCCCGCCACTAGGCTGGCCACGCCGAAGATGACGAACGGCAGCGCGCCGCTGCCCCGGCTGGCGCCCAGCAGCACGATGAAGGGGGCAGCGATGCCGCCCACACGAGCCGCCTGGTTCTCAGCGCCCAGCACCGCGCTGCGGACCTACAGATGGGAAGGGCGGTGGGGGCCAGGCAGGTAGGCAGGCGGAGAGCAGGACGGCGTCAGTCAAGGGCACTGGAACTCGCACGTGCAGGACCCTGTAGCAATGCGGGGGAGTGCAGTGCCGGGGCGGGGGAAGCATACGCGCAGCGGGCGTTCGGGGGAGGCATGTGGCACCATGAGGGGACTGCCGGGGGAAGCGGCCAGGCTAAGCGTACGGCCCTGTGCGGTTTTAGGTCAGGCCTAAAAAGCGGCCCAGCACGCGCCCTCTCCGGTCGAAACTGTGTATGTATATCGGCGTGTGCCATATTTGCACCAAAGGTGTAGCTCGGTACGATCGGTCCCTGCACTGCCACCGCAACTTCACTTCTTTGCAAGGAGACATTGCTGCGGTACCCAGCAACGCCGCGGTACCCAGCAACGCACCAGGGTGGGGAACAGCTCGCTGGTGAAGATGGAGGCCACCGTGAAGGCGCCCGCGCAGCCGAACTTGCCGATGGCGGCGAACGCGGCGGAGGCCACCCCCGGGGGCACGAACGAGCAGCACAGGCAGCCCGCGCCGCCCACCAGCATGCCGGCGGCCAGCGTGTTGTGCCTGGCGGACAGCGGACGCACGGGTGAAAAGAGGGCCAGGATGACGCAAGATGACTACTAGGGCACTAGGTCTTCCTTAGTGTGAATGCCATGCTGTAAGGAGCAGAAGTGTGCCACGATGCTATGGAAGTACCAGGGATGGGTGTTGCCAGATGGCGGCTGGCCTTCGGGTCGCAACCCACCTGCCGTACTTCTCAATCATCCAGGCCGCCAGCACGTTGGCGGGGAACTCGGCGGCAGCAGCGATGATGAACGTCACGTAGACGGAGCCTGGGGGTGCGGAAAGAGTACAGGTTGACCGGATAGGGGCAAGGACAGAGGCCACAGTGGGTTGCCGCCAGGACCTGACGTGAAGGACTGAGAACCCTGCAGCGCGATGGCCCACAGAAAGGCAAATACTTATGCTGTATCTTCCGGGCAGGCATACACACATAGTCATCTTCTACGCCATGGGCCACCAACTCCCATTACAGGATGCGTGGCAGGGCACCCCGGCAACTTCATGCCTCCCTTGGAACGACCGCCCACCTGGCAGGCCGCCGACGGCCATGCTGATGCCGTAGTACGACATGCACATGACCAGCCACACGTACGCCAGGATGAGGAAGCGCCGCAGAATGTGCTTGTCATGCAGCAGCATGGAGGTCAGGCTCACGTTGCCCTGCTGCTGCTGCTGGCCCCCTGCTGCCGCCGCCGCCGGCTGCCCCGACGCCTCGCGCTTCTCCAGCCCCTCCACCCCAAACGTCGACGACGGGGTCGACCCCAGCGCCGCACCACCAACGCCACCGCCACCAGCCGCTGCTCCGTTGCTGCTAACCCGCACGTGCGCCTCCGCGCGCCCCTCCTCCGCGGCCGCGGTCGCGGCCGCAGCAGCGGCCGCACGGAACTTCGAAGACTCCGAGGGCGCAGCGCCGGCTGCCCCGGAAGCCAGCGGCATGGGCGGCATGGCCCTGCCGTTGGTCTCCGCGATTTTGCGCAGGATGGCGGTGGCTTTGTCCACTTTGCCAGTGACCAGCAGCCAGCGGGGCGACTCCGTGACGGTTAGCCACAGCGCCAGCATGGCCACGTTGACCAACGCGCACACGAAGCACAACGCACGCCAGGGGCGCGCCAAGTACGCCACCAGCACCAACACGAATTCGCCTGCGGGGGTTAAGGCGCGGAGCGTGGCGTGTCGCACCCGTAGTGTGCGGTCATAAGAGGCAACCCAACAACTGCCAGCGCACGTGCCTGGGAAAGGCTGCTTGGCCGTGCCCGCCCAGCCTCGTTGGTTGCAAGGGACAGGCCTCGGGCCTGCGGCAGTGCCTGTGCCACTGACCCACATCGAGACGCCGTACATCTTCACTACGCCAAGACCAAGTTCCTTTCGGCAACGGCGTGGCTTTGATTTGGACTGCTTAACATCAAACCACAGCGGCCAGGCGCCACGAGTAAGCGCACTCTGGCACGCCACCAGGGCCTAGACACGCCGTAGGCTAGCAACCCAGCGCACCCTTGCTTACAGCCTACAACCCCACCTGAATACCGCTACCACCTGAGTAACGCTAACACTCACCGACGACGAAAAACAGCTGCGTTGCCACGCCCGCCGTGCCTCTCCACGAGGGCCCCACGCTCTCCGTGGACAGGATGTAGGCGGTGAGCGCCTGGCCGGCCGCGCCAATGCCCGTCAGCAGCCGGAACGCGAAGTACAGCCCGTAATTGGGCGCCACGCCCGCCAGGGCGGTGAACAGCGCGCCCCATGCCGTACAGCCGAACAGTACGGGCTTGCGGCCGTACTTGTCCGAGGCGCTGCGGGACAGGGTACGGCAGTGACTGTGTCATGGCCCGTTCTCGCGCAAGGTGCAACTGGTTGCGACGTGTTTCTTTTGGGAATGGGACCGCGGTTTGGGGGCACCTGGTCCCAAGCTGGCATGATGAGGCTGTGCGGCAAGGAGCTTGTAGTCAGGATCTGGGTGTGCATAGGACGACCCCGAGAGGCACTGGCTTCGCATGGCGTGAGGCTGCCGCCTGATGACATGGTGACACGCGCTGCTTGCACCAGCGCACATTTTGTGAGGTTCGGGAACAGCAGCTGGGACTGCTTTTGCTGCACCTGCACGTGCGGCACCGGTTGTACCAAGCAAGCTCAGGGCAAGCTCTCAGGCGATGTGGGTCAGGCATGAAACGGTGTGTTTTGAACACCGCACAGGCCATAGCGCTTCATCAGCCGCCGGCCACTACAGGGCTAGTTCATGTTGCACGGATTGGGGTATGCAACACTAACGTAGGAGCCTACCCTCCGAACACGCCGCTGCCGATGAGGTAGCCCACGAAGAAGCCGCTGTTGGCCAGCTGGCTCTTCCAGGCGGAGCCACAGATGAGATTGAACTGCGAGATGATGGACTTGGAGGGCTGGGTCCTGGCGCGTGGGGTCAGGGAGGTGGGGGCGTGTGGCGTAGGGCGCCGAGCTGAGAAGCCGCCCGATAGAAGACACGAGGGGTGCAGCGGCTGCCAACATGGGTGCAGTGAATCCGTGGCACGCGCGCCAACAGGGCTACCTCCATGACCTCGAACTCCGTGAACCCGGATGGTCGCAGAGGCGTCTGGGTGCGTTGCAGCACTTGCTATAACACTGTGACCAATCACGGCTTGTCCGTGGAAACACCATATGCGCTCCCTTACTTTTCAGCATGGGCTCGTATGTGCGCACGCGGTGCCACACACCCTTCTCCGCTCACCAGGCCCAAGACTCCCGTGAGAGCTCACAGAAGTCCTTGCTGGGGTCAGCCATAGCGAGCACCTCAGCGCATCTGGCGTCAGCCGGGTCTGTGCACGACCACCACTTCTCTTTTATGGGAGATGGCGATGAGTGGAAGCACATGAGGAGGATGAGGAGGGCTGCGGGGGAGGGGGAGTACAGCAAGGGCATTGCTTGTAGATGGGGCCCGCACGAGGACGGCAAAGCGGGGGGCAAGCCAAGGACAGGCGTGTCTTTCTAACACACGGCATGCTTCCACACGGCATAAAATTGCGCATGGGCACGTTTCCTTAGACTTGGAAAAAGGACTTGTTTGGGAGCTTGCTCGTGCAGGGTAAGCCGTTGCAGTGTCGAGACAGAGTGGCTCACGCAGTGGGCATGCCAGCACGTGCCAACGCAGCTGGCGGGGACGCACCGTTGCCAATCCATACTAGAGAGGCCAAGAGGAGTGTCCGTATCTGGGAGCGTCCAAACTCCCCCACGTATCTACTGAGGGCGTCATCAAAGCTGTTTGGGGGGCGGAAAGGAGGACCGGTGTCGGCATGTCCCCGAGCCAGTCCAAGGCCCAGCGAGCGGATTTGCTGGGAAGCCAGCGCACTGCCCACACCTGATGCTGGTTCCGTGGTCCGCCATCTCCCAGAGTTGACCAAGCGAGCGGACAGCTGTTGCTGACGTTCGAGCGCAAAAGCTTTGACGCTCAAGTGCCGCCCCCGGCCTCTGGCAGGCCGGGCCTCACGATCGCTGATATAATTTAGGTCGCGATAAATACCGCGTTACGAGCCTACAGTGAGTATCGTCCGACTCCCACACCGCAATTGTACTTCTTGGGTCAGTAAGTAGCCCAAATAGGTTTAATCGATCACAAACGTTCCTGCGAATGGTTCTTTCACAACTGCAATTTTTGCCACCTCTTCGAGAGCCACCTGAGCGTAAGCTTTGCGTAAAAAGGGCTGTGGTGCCACGCAAGCGATGCAGATGCATAAGGGTAATTTGTCAGCCAGTAGCAGGTGCGCTGCTTGAGCCCTTATAATTCAATACCCTTGTGATCAGTTGTGATCAACAGTGCGACCTGACAGCGACAGTGCAGGTACCGTAAATTTGGGGACCTGACACCTGAGTCGGTGAGTGAGCGCCGTTATCGCAGAGCCTGCTGTCTCCCACACCATGCAAAGTCGTGCTGCAAGTCAGATGGAGCCTGGTGTTTGGGATAAGCGCTATGGAGTGGATCAGTTCGTGTACGGCTCGGCCCCCAACGTGCACATCAAGCGCACCGCCGAGCAGTACCTCAACCAGCCCTGTCACGTGGTGGAGCTTGCGTGCGGCGAGGGGCGAAACGTGGCCTTCCTTGCAGCTGTAGGTCCCAATCCACAGTACTCGATAGACGTTGGGAGGTGCCGTACATGGCTCGTGCAGTACCGTCGTTGCAACGGCGCTTGCTGCACTACGCAGCTGACAGCCTCCCGGCCCGGGTGTTTCGCCCCACACTCAGGCCGGCCACCAAGTGACCGCCGTCGACTTCTCTCAGGCGGGTCTGGATAAGACAATGCAGCTCACGCGGCAGCTGGGGGGTCCGGAGGCAGCTGCACGTGTCACGCCCGTGCTGGCCGACATCCTGACCTGGCGGCCGGGGCAGGGCCAGCAGCAGGGGGCAGACGGGGAGGCAGCAGGAGGGGCGGAGGAGCAGGTGGACGCCGTGGTGCTGTCCTTCTGCCACGTGCCTGCGGCGTCGCGGGCGGCCTTCATGCAAGGCGTCAGGGACATGCTCAAGCCGGGTAGGTCGGCGGACACACGGGGCAGCTGCTCCGCTGTAACGATGCTGATTTTACCTATTAATGACATAGTGGTTGCTGGTCGTCGGACAGGCTTACGCCCCTGCTGCAGGTAGCTAGCCTGACGCAGGGGCTGCGCCGTTTTATAGTACTGCTCTGCCGCTTGCTTGCCGTGTACATCCGGCATCCCTTTGTCAGCAGTGTAGTTAGGTTGCAACGCGTCCGGCCAGCGTGTCCCCAACTCCCCATGCAACGGCAAGCTTGGCACCGACAATACGCAGGGTTATCTTTTTCAAACGACGCAATAGTCATGGGCTTTTGCCACCAGCCCGTTTCCATGCACCGCTGCCACCAGCCGGCTGATACCCTACTCCTGCCCCCGGGAGCCAACAGTACTTTGCACACAGCTACGCTGTATCAGCCTCCGCCGTTGCCACGAGCATGCCATTCCTAAACCCGTATGCACCAACCCCGTGCGCCGCTGTGCCCACGCCCCAGGCGGCTACCTGCTGCAGGAGGTGTTCCACCCCAACCAGGTGCACAAGGGCTACAGGGCCAAGAGCGGGGGGCCGCACGACCACACCATGATGGTGGAGCTGCAGGTACGGCATGCAGGCTGCTGCTGGTGGAGGGCGAGAGGATAGGAAACCGGGATAGCCGTGTTGAGATGGTGTGGTGGATGTGCACCCAAGCGTTCGCATGGTCTTGCACGCCGGGGGGTCCCGTGGTGACCTGTGGGGGTTGACAGCTCCGAGAGATGCGGGCAATCGAGTTGGGTTGAGTCGAGGATGGAGGGCCAGGGGAGGGCGTGGCGCAAGCCATCAACGGTTGGCATTATTGCTGTGCCCAGAAGTTTTGGCCTGCCTCTCTTCCCTGATGGATCAGGAGCTGCGGGCCCAGCTGGGCAACCAAGGGGGCGAGGAGCTTGAGGCTGAGGAGGTGGAGTACGTGCTGCAGGTGGGTGGCGGCTGGCGAGGGTGCAGGTCACGACTTTCGGGTGTCAACTCGTGTCAAACGGCCACGCCGGATGTAAGCTGCCTGAAGTAGCCCGCGACAACAGCATCCACGCCAGCATCCTCTTAGCTGAGTGGGTTGGTGCTTCTCAGTGCACTGGACCAGACTGGACATGGCACCTGAGGATATGCTCCTCGCGTGGCACATGGCTTGCTCCCTGTGTCATGAGACCCACCATTTCGAGACGCGTCAACCGTCGCTCAGCGCCTAGCCGTTACATCATATGATCTTCAAGGTCTCATTGGTGCCGAAAGGACATGCAGCAGGTGGAACAACGCATCTCTTTGTTTGCACCTCGTTCCGCAGGAGGGGAAGCTGCATGACGGCCTGGGGGCTGTGACGCGCTACGTGTGGCGCAAGGCGTCGGCGTGATCTTGAACTCAGTCAATGACAGCTGCCGTCAAGAGCCGGTTTACGTTCATCTGCGCTGTACCACCGGTGCTAGGGCGGTGGGCGGTGGGCGCTGAGCAGAGCTGACGGCAGAGGCACATAGCAGTGACAACAAGTCAGTGCCCTTGCACGGCCGACCTGCCCCAAACAGGGGAGTCTGTTGGCACGGCGCTGAATATGGCACATGGCAGCGGTGATGTGATTGCATCACAAGTATGCCCCAGCTGAGCTGCGTGAGAACTGGCTCACGCACTGTGGATTTGTAATGGCCCCTGGTATACCCAGAAGGGAGCCACTCCTTCTGGGTATACCGTATGGTGCACGTACTGTGAATCTATAATGGCCCCTGGTATATATGGTGATGCAGGACATAGGTTGTGCAGCTTACAGGTGGTGGCCCCGTGTGGTGGGCTGGTGGCTCTGTTTGCATGAGTGGTACCTGGTACGGCGGTGGCCCTAAGTCGACGCAAGTAGAGCAGCTGCACTTTTGCATACCAGTATTCTTGCTGCATCATCGCTGGTGGTGTTATCGCGGTCAGGTGTGGGGCTTAGTGTGCGCGTGCCACTCGCTGCCATGGCGCCTGGTAGGTGCCTGGTGCCAAGCGGGGTCGGCTTGCGGCAAGGGCAAAACCTTGCAACCAACATTGCGAGCCTGGGGTCCACAGAGGCTTTCTAACACGCTACGCACGTACGCCTGGGCTGTTCGCAAGGTGGCTTCACGATTGGAGGCGCCGCCACCGCCATAATTGTACAATGGCTTGCAGTGCGAAGGGACAAAGCAGTCCATGGATGCATCGCTGTAACTGCCCTGACCTGCATGCACCACGCTCAACCAGCCCAAGTCCTCTTGCTTGCACCTGCAATCGTCCCAAAGCAGCAACAGTCCCACGCAATAGCAGCAGCAGCAGCAGCATGAACAACGGCGCCCTACCCACGTCCCTCTGGTCATGCCCCCACCTCGCAGTAAGCCCTACCGGCACCCGCTGGCGTAGATGACCCCCACCGAGGTCTTAACCACCCCCTTGACCAACCGCTTCTGCACGCTGCGCTCCGCCGCATCTAGGAACTCCCGCCGGAACGCCTCCACCGCCCCAGGGTCCACCGCAACCAGCCCAGCCTGCGCCCTCTCGCCCTTGCCGCCCACCTGCCCTCCACCCCCCGCGCCTACCCCCACCTGCCCCCTTGCCCTCCCGCCTATCCGGCCCTGTTCCACCTGCAGCCCCTGCCTCCTCCCCGCTGGCGCCTGGCTCCTTGAGGTGCCGCCCAGGCCCCCCGCGGCCAGCCCAGCCCCTGAAGCCACTACCGCGCTTGCAACCGCAGTCCTGTTGCTGCCAGTGTGACCGCCTACAGAGCTGCGGCCTGGCCTGTCCGCTGCTGGGTCCCTGCTGGTGCTGCTGATGGTGGTTCCGGGGGCGCTGGTGCCCAGCAGGTGCTGCAGGTTGTGGTGCGGGCTGTCCGCCGAGCTGGCCCACATGGCCTCAGCGTACTCCCTGGCGCTAGAGGCGCCCACCAGCACCTGGTACGACTCCTCCGAAACCTGGGAGAGGGGCATGATACAGCAAACCCAATATACCGCGCAACCGCACACAGGTACAATATTTCTACTTCTCACTCCGCCTTCAGGCTTGCCAGCTTATCGGTACGGACATGGGTCATTGCGCGCAGGAGGAGGCCTATAAGGGTCACCAGGTAGCACGCCTAGCGACCGAGCGTCAGACGCTCTGCACCGCGGCCCCGCTCGGCGCCCCACCTGCACGCGCGTGTACCCCGCCCGCCGCAGCAGCTCCCGGCAGCCCTCCACCGAGCCCAGCCCCTCCAGCGGGTTGCGCAGCGGCAGGCCGTGTCGGGCGGCCAGGGAGTAGAAGAGGCCGCACTCGGGGTCGTAGGGGCTCTGTGGAGGGGTCAACCGCAGGGAGGAGTGTACCGATAGGGTAAGCTGGCAGACAGCGGTAACCATGCAGGAGTGGGAAGGACCCGCTACAGAGGACCGCGGCCACGTTGGGGCGAGACGCCAAGTTGCGGTGCCATGGCTGGTGCGCGTACATGCCATTGGTGCGGCAGGAGGCCGCGCATGGACGTGTTTGCAAGCAGGTACTGGTATGCTTGGTTTCTAGCCACAGGAACAGTGACGCCAAAGCAAGCAGGCCCGCAATGCGGACATGCTTATAGCAAGGCAGCCAGCTGAAACCCATCAAATCAACTATGCAGTGGCCATGTCAACCACCATGGTCATAACCCACCCTGAACACGTTGACCAACAGCCGCCCCCCAGGCCCCAGCCACTCCCGCCACCGCCGTACCGCCCCTTCCGGGTCGTACATGTACGGCAGGGAGGCTGAGCACGTTATCAGGTCCAGGGAGGCACGGGGCAGCTCCAATATCTCCGCGTCACTAACTAGCACCTCCACGGGGGCATGTGTGTTGGCTGAGGCCGCTGCGGTGTTGGCCTGGGGCCCCGGTGCAGAGCTGCCAGGCGGTGGAGCATCAGCGTGGGACGGACAGAGGCCGACCGCCCTCCGCGCCTGCAGAGAAGGACTTTCATGTTGTAAAAATGAAAGTTGGCTCACGCGACCGTCAGCCCAAGACGCGCAGTCTCTAAAGAAGCGAGCAGCATAACGTGCGCTCCTCTCCCGAGGCCCCAAGGCACTCGACATGAGTCGCCTGGGCAGGCACAATACCGTTTCAGAGCGCAAGCACACATGGGCCTCATGCTGCTCCCACCTGCTCCACCATGCGGGGCGACAGGTCGACGCCCAGCACCCGCCCTTGGGGGCCCACGGCACGTGCGGCTGCGAGCAGCATATCGCCGGTGCCTGCATGGGCCAGGGTAGCACGGAGGTGCAGAGGGCAGTGGTTCAGACCATAGCCACAGCTAAAAGTACATCCTAACGCACACGCCCGTGCTGCTGGTGGGTCGTGCGCCGCTGACTGGCTTTCCACGCCAAGCCCCATCAGCACTGAGTTAAGGGTGCATTGGCTGCTCCGGCATCACAGCCAGTGCGCTAGATGGGCGTTCCCCTTGCTGTTCGTTGATATTGTGATGCCGCTGAAACCTTGATCTGCAGTACGTGACAGGGGCACGGAGCACTGTATGGAGTGACATGTCTCTGGGGCCGAGGGGGCTGCTGTGCCTGCAGACCGCGTACCACAGTTGGACACTGCCATGCAGGGAACACGCCGCAAAGCGTGCGAGGCTGTCCCTCTCTATCATTGCTGAATTGCACGACGTCGGGCCCTTACCGCATGCAACGTCGAGAACACGCTGCCCCCTTAAGAGCTGCGCTCTTTGCAGCATGCCTTGCAGCATTTTGTCAGCCAAGGGGTCCCCCGATGCGCCACGTGCGCCGTCCGCCTCCTCAGCAACGCTTTGCTCCGCCACGCCGTCAAAGGCTTGCCGGACAAGCTCTTTGTAGGAGTCTGCACCGTAAGGTAGCCATGGCGCAGCTGCACTCTCTCGCCTCGCCGTGCGGGGTGACCCTGGACTGCTGCTGCCGCTGCTGCCGCCAGCAGCGGTTGCCGGTACCCCCGTGTGGAAGTTACATGCAGGGCTCAGGGCCGACGGAAGCTGTGAATGCTGCGCGTTACATTGATAAGTACCGCAGTTGCTGAGGAGCCTCCGGTTTTGGGGAAGCAGTGCCTGGGCTGATTGCAGGGACGGAAGGGTGCACTCCCCAGCTTGGCTACATGCGAGGACTGCAGCGCGACAGACTCGTAAGTGCCTCATACTTAGCTAACCCTAAAACGCGCGTTGGTTGTGTAGGCTGCGCGCCCATATGCACACACTTGAGTACGGTGCTCTGGTGGATGCTGCTGCGAGGAGCGAATGTTGCGCTTTGCTGCTTGTGTAGAGAGCAATATCAGCTTATTTTGAGTTGTCATATTGTTAGGGTAGACGCAGGGTGTGTTGTGCAGACCCGAACGGACTTTACGCGACAGCACCCTCTCATAGAATAGCGGTCCTTTGTCAAACTATTCCCAATTGTTGCCATCAGCTTGCATTGCATTTCTTCAGTAAAGTTACGGCTGCGAGTCGTTGCCGTTACCAAGGTTCCTGTTACTGACCTGGGAACAACGGATTTGGGGACTGTGCTGTTTGCTAAAGCTATACGACGCCTTCTAGGTAAAACTACAAATTACATGCGGGCCTAGGACCCCTTAGTGGCCTTGGCCCGGCAGGGAACACCTTCGAGAGCCACCAAGCGACATGGACGAATACCAGGACGACCGCCAGGTAGGCAACCATGCGCTGATAGGTTGACCCAAGGTGCTGAAGGGCTGGCACGGCGTGCGGCGCCCAAGCTGCGTGAGAGTGCCGCATGGGCCGCGGGGTTTGGGCAGGTTGCGAGCCAGCTGCAACGCGCGCGGTGTATACAAATGGTTGCAGGAATACGTGCCGGCAAGGTCCGTCGGGAAACCGCTCCAGAGGCCCCTCAGCGCGCACCATGCCTCCCCGGGCGCCAACCGGTCGCAAGCCGGACGCCTGGCCCAAACGTTCAATGCAGGCTCGTCACCTTCAGGGTAGGTTTAAGTACTCCATGGTGTCACCTGCTTGTTATTGCGCACAGTTGTCCCGAACGCCTCACGCCACGTGCACCACCTGCCACATCCTACCGCTCCCAACGTGCAAGTTAGTCTGCACCCACCGCCAGCCAAGGCATACCGTGTCCGACCTCTCACGTGCCACCGCACCTCCTGCTGCGCCACCCACATTTCCCGCTCATGATTTACACCCGTGCAGTTACCACACTAAACGCTGCCATGGAACACCACCACACCTGCAATACGCTCGTTCTCACCGTGCCCACGCTCCTACCAACCCGCACACCTTTCCCTGCTCGCCCACACGTGCGCTCCCCACAGCAACCGCCGCATCCAGTCCGCCGCCCCCTACCGCGGCAGCCCCATGAGCGCCTCGCACAGCCCCGGGCCCTCCATGGCGTGGTCAGACCCCGCTGCAAACGGGGGCTCCCCCCGCGTGGGCTCGGGGGGCATGCTGCCCTCGCAGTACTCACGCGGCGCTGGGGGCCTGTTCGCGGGTCTGGACCCCGCGCCCCCCGTCCACAAATCCGACTACTCGCGCAGCATGCCCTACCACGAGCGCGAGGCGCTGGAGGACCAAGTGCGGAAGATGCGCGTTGCAGTGGCGGGACTCAAAGACCAGAACGTAGGTGCTCGAAGAGAGTCACTACTGCTACTGCAACCACTGTACACCACAACCATTGCGTTCACCGCGTGGGCGTCTCGGCTTCGCTTCCTGTGCGTCCCGTCAGCGCTATGTGCCGCACCCTGCGTTGTGGAGCTGACGCGCTGTGTTCCTGCACCCCTACCCCCATTCCGCAGCGGCTGCTGCGCACTGAGCGCCAGCGGCTTGACGAGGAGCTGGGCCGTGCGCGCACCAACCTGGTCAAGGCGGAGGAGCTGCTCAACGCGCGGGAGAAGGCGCTCAGCCCCACCATGTGGGTCGGAGCGGGCATGCTTGTTGCCTGAATGGGGAAGCCTGTACTCACGAGCTCGTACGTGGCACGGCGTAGAGTTGTCGAGTCCTGGGCGCAGCCTGTGGGTCGTATCGGGCGTGCAGCACGGCGCCGAGGCAGTGACACCGGGAGTCTCTCGGGGCATAGTAACAAGCCATGTACGCAACTGTGTCCGGCCCCGCAGTGTACCGGTTATGAGACCAAGGGCTGAGCCGTTACCCCCCTGCGTTGCCCACCGCAGTGGCCTGAGCCAGATGTACCGCAACCCCGACACCACGGCGCTGGTGACGCGGCTGAAGGAGCAGGTGCGCGTGCTGCGCGCCGAGAAGGACCGCTTCAAGGGGGACCTGGAGGAGCTGCTCAAGGGCACCAAGTGAGTTGTGGGGGTGATGGTAGGTGGGTTGCTGCCGGGTAGAGGGCGGTAGGTGGGTGGCTGCAGCCTGGGTGAGCCGGTGTGGGGTGGGAAGGGGTGGCTGAGGGTGCTTACGGACGTGCAGGGGCCATGACACAGGGGGTTCCGGCAGCCAGCAGGCAGGATGTGGAACGAACAGAACGCCCTCCACCCTCCTTTGACCATCCTTACGCGAGCTCGGCACACCTCAACCCATTCCGTTACCCAGCCTGCCTCAAGTCCTGCCTTTTTCCCTCCCTGCTCGCAGGGCCACGCGCATGGCTGAGATGCAGTCCGAGGTGCACGCTACCGGCATGGAGCTGGCACGGCAGATGGAGATGACTGCCGTGATGCGCATGCGCATGGAGGAGGCGGAGGCCATGGCGGCGGAGGCGCAGAGGAAGGTGCGCTGGGTTGCAGGGAGCCGCCGCGGCGTTGGGCATTGCGCCATGCACCGCTGGTTGTCTACCAAGGAATACCGCATACGCGACAGCCATATGGGAGTGTATCCCATCTGGGTTAGCAAGCAAGCCGGCACTCCGATTCCATGCTCGGCCAGGAGTTACAGTTGTGCCATGAGCGCCTTTGTCTTGTACAGTGATAATTCCTTGGTCATCAAGCGCCACCTGTTGATGTACACCCACGCAGGCCGAGCAGGCGGAGCAGCTGGCCCGAGAGTTCACCGACGCGGGCTCCAACATGCCCCCCGCGCCAGCGCGCCTGGCGCCCTCCAACACGCTGTCCTCCGGCCGCGTGCGCAAGACCATGGGCGTGCTGCAGCAGGCGCACCGCGCGCTCATGAGTCAGGCCACGCTGCTGCGGGCGGTGTTCCCGCCGGGCCTCACCATGGAGCAGCTGGCGGCGCGCGCGGCGCTCAAGCCGCCCACCGCCGGCTCCACGGAGGTGCTGCGCTACCTGCGGCACCATGTGAACAAGTAAGCACGGGGTCCACGTGGTCGCTTGTGCAACAGGCCGGAAACAATGTGGGCATGTTGGGATAACAAAACGGGGCATGCGTTGCTCCCTAGTATATGCGGAGCAGCAGGCTTGACCGTCACGCCTCCCTGCCCTTTGTCGTGCGACATTCCTCAGGCTGCATCTTGAGATGAATGGGCTTCCCGGTGGACGCCTGGACCCGGACGAGGACCCCGTGGCGCAGGCCCAGGCGGCGCGCAGGTCACCTGGCGGGGGGCCCATGGCGCCCAACGCGCCGCGCCCGCCGCGCCAGCGGCCCGGGCGGCCGCAGTCTGCGGGGCCGGGGCCCGTGGGCTCGCTGGCGGCGGCGCAGGCTAGCAGCGACCCGCGTGTGCTGCTGCAGGGGCTGGCGGACCTGGTGCGGCAGCTGCGGGCCATGGACATGGACAGGTGGGAGTGGGAGCCGGGGATGGGAGTGTAAGGCAGTGGTAGGTGCAGGAACGGCGGTGCGCTCAAGGCATGCGGACGCATGGCTGGTGAACTCGAGGGTATACAGCTCAAACCTGCCGCAGCCTGTGCGTGGTTACGGGAAGGTTACCTGCTGGTATTTACAGCTCACGGAATAGCTCAGGCTCTTGCCCCTGTCCTGGTGTACCTACTGCAGCTTCATGTCTCAGCCGGAGCTGGAGGCGGACGTGGAGCAGCTGGCGGACGTGATGGCGCTGGCACTGGCGGAGCACAAGCGCCTCACAGGCGGCGCGCAGGGCACCGTGTTCAGCGACGACGGGCCGGAGCAGGACGTGCAGAGCCAGGTGAGGGAGGCGCGGGGAGGGTCAACGGCATGAAGCGTACACAGCCTTTGCGACTTCCCTGTGCAGGCGCGAGTGGTGGACGACGCGTTTTGCCGTGGAAATTCGGGTCGGGGTGGTGGAGGCTGGCTGCTTTACAACATCCTCGTCGGCCCTCGCCCTGCAGGAGAACCCGCTGTACACGCCCGTGCCCAAGGCCGACCCGGACCTGGTGCCCGTGGAGGAGGAGGACACGTACGACGACGACTTTGCGGCGGACGGCTACGAGGAGGTGAACGGGGACGAGACGCCCAAGGCCGCCAAGAAGGCACAGGTGCGTGCTGTGGGTGCGAGCTGAGAGCCGCACAGAGCCCAACGGCCTAGTGTTGGAGGCGTGCGTGCTTGTGTGGTGGTTGCCATACACCTGTGCATCTGACCACTGAGAATTCACAGGTGACGTTGAGGGGCTCAGGCGGCCGGTCGCCATGTGCGAGTTACCTCCTTTCCAAGGCTCTCTTGTCACTACCAAGATGGTTCATCTTTGCTTTGCCTTGCAGGCTAGCAGCAAGGCCTCGCACCGTAGCGACGTGGAGGAGGAGGAAGAGGAGGTGCAGAGTGTTGTGGCCAGCTCAGTGCGCAGCCGCGGTGCGCCCTCGTCGGCCGCTGCACGGAAGTACGATGAGGCCGAAGAGGAAGAGGAGCAGGAGGAGCAGCAGGAGGAATCGGAGAGCCGGCGTAGCAGTTCGGCGGGCAGCCGTCCAGAGACGGTGGACAAGCCTGGGGAGGCGCCGACCAGCAGCGTGGCAGCGGAGGAGTTGCCGGCGGGCGGTGCGCCCAGCAGTAGCAGAAGTAGCAGCAGGAGTAGCAGCCGCAAGAGCGGCGGCGGAGGGACAGGGGAGGACGAGGAGGAGGCTGATTACGGCAACGTGGGCGGGTTTGATATGGACGGGGATGATGACCTGGGGGCGTACGTGGTCAAGGGGGGAGGCGATGATGATGAGGAGCGGCAGGCCCCTAGCAAAGAGAAGTCCCGCAGCACCGTGAGCCGCAGCTCAGCTCCCGCCAGCCCCCGCGGCGAGCCCAGCCGCAGCAGCGTAGGGGCCGGCAGCCGGCGCGGTGACAGGGACAGGGACGAGGACGGTGGCAGGGACGGGGACGAGGGCGGACGGCGGGGCAGCGTAAGCGGCAGCGTGCACAGTTCGCCCCGCGCCGACCCTGAGGCCGACCCACAGGAGGAGCAGCTTGAGGTGCAGCACAGCGCGGTCAGCCGCAGCAGCCGCAGGAGCAGCCGCAGCAGGGCTATCACGCCGCATGGTGGCGGCGATGCCGATCAGGAGGAGCAGCCGGCTTGGATGCCTGAGAGGGAGCGCAGCAGCGCCGCCAGCGTCAGCCGCAGCAATGCGGGCACTCCTAGGCCGGAGGCTAGCGGCCTAGCGTCACGGCTCAGCGGCCGGTGGAAGCCTGAGGCCGAGCCTGAGCCTGAGTATGAGGTGGAGCACAGTCGCGAGAGTCACAGGAGCAGCGCTAGTGCCGCTCGTCACAGCCGGGCTACAACGCCGCGGCCGGAGGCGAGCAGCCTGAGCCGCAGGAGCGGCAGCGGCGGCGGCGGCAGGCTGGGTGAAGGGGAGTTTGAGGTGGAGCGCAGTGGTGTTAGCAACCGCAGCAGCGCCAACCCGCGGTACAGCCGCAGCAACACGCCGCCGCAGCAGCGGTGGGACGCCTCCCCTGAGCGCGAGCGCAGCCCGCTGAGCCGCAGCAACACCGGCACGCCGCGTGTGGAGCGCAGCAGCCTGAGCCGCCGCAGCAACACTAACGCGATGGAGGAGCTGGTCCCGGAGCGCAGCAACGTGAGCCACCGCTCGCGCACCAACGCCCCGCGGCCCGACCCCTCCCCGGAGCGCGAGCGCAGCTCCTACAGCCGCAGCCATACCGCTACCTTTGAGCCCGAGCGCAGCACCCTGAGCAACAGGAGCAACTTGAGGCCTGACCTGGAGCCGGAGAGGAGTAATGCCAGCTACAGGAGCCACCGCAGCAACGTCCCGACGCCGCAGCCAGAGCGGAGCAACCTCAGCCATCGCAGCCATGCGTTGCAGCCGGACCTGGAGCAGGAGCCCAGCCGGGCCACCAGTCACCGCAGCCGCACCACCACCCCGCGGCCCGAGCTCAGCCGCAGCAACACCAACCGCAGTGACAACGACTTTGGGGGCGCTCAGGTGGAGTACGATAACGGTGACGACAATGACAACGGTGGTCGCAACGACAGGCCCCACGATGACAACGGCAACGGGCTCAACTACACGTTTGGCATGACGGTGCCGGACCCGGAGCCGGAGCGCCCCCCGCCCGCTGCAGAGTCGTCGGGTCGGTCCGCTCGCTCCTCTGTGGCCCGATCGCGGGGCGCCACCCCGCGGGATGACGACCTTTACGCGGACGCTGTGGTAGGTTATCACGTTATTTCTAAGATGCAGGGTTGGTGCATGCCTGTGCCGACTTGAGTGTAGGACGCGTCGCTTGTAGTTCACTTGCAGCCCGTGCAGGATGACGTGTGCACTGAGCATGACCTGGCATGACTCCTTGCGCCTCCTTGTTGCGCCTCTGACTGCAGGTGCGCGATCCGTCCCCTGACGCGCGCAGCGGCAGGCGGGACGAAGGGCCGGCCACTGTGGAGAACGACGACGACGGCTTTGCACGCAGCGCCGCCTCCTCCGCCTCGTCTGACGCAGGGGACGCAGCGCCGTGGGGCGCAGCCGACCCCAACCAGGGGCCGAAGCCCGAGCGGCGGGACAGCGATGCGGGAGCCCGGCGCTCCGGCGCTTCCTCTCCACGCGGGCAGCCGGAGCCGGAAAAGTCCAACAGCTACAACTGGGGCCAGCCAGCACCGAAGGCCGACACGCCAAGAAGCGAGGCGTCGCAGCCAGGCGGGTCGCCGTGGGATAGGGTGCCGGCGGAGCCGTCGCAGGGGCAGCTGTCCGCCCGGTCACGGTCCTCAAGGACAAGCAGGCAGGGGCGGGAGAGCCCGGCGGCAGTGGCTCCGGAGCCGGTGCCTGTGCGCTACGACTTAAACGACGATGACGGATGGGGGCAGCAGTCCAGGAACAACACGGTGGCGGTCACCAACACCAATATCGTGCACAGTGACGGGAACAGCAGCTACCACTACTCGAGCAGCGTGCAGCAAGTTAACAACAGCAACACGGTTGTCCTGTCGTCGGGTGACGACCAGTACAATGTGGTCGTGAGCAAGAGGGGGAATGCCTTCCGCATGGACTTTTAGATGTCGATAACACGTTATTCGGGTTTGTGGGATAGCATCTGTGCTGGTCTATGTCCATCCTGCATCGGATGTGGCGTGCGGGACAAGGCTAGGCGGGCTAGGCATCAAGCGTGAACGGAAGGACCAACACCACAGCTCTCCATTGAATGTCACAGCACGCGTGAGGGTGGCTGCTTCTGTGGTGTTCATATTGGTTGGATGCAAGTTGCAACGTCCATCTAACGCTCTAGCCATTTTTTGTGCAGCTTGCTTTGCGTAGTTCGCCACGCTGGCCAGTCGGATGCTGAGCGAAAGCGTGGCCGTTACGCTGAGGCTGGCTGGGGCAATGGAGGGGAGCCGTAGTGATGGCTGTGGGGGTGCGGGAGTAGCGTGTGGCAGGTTGTGCGGGCGCTGAGATAGGCTCCCTGCAGGTGCAGCACTGGACATAAAGCTTGGACGTTGACAGCGTAGGTGCGTAGCTGTGGTGTGCGCATACGGTATGTGTGTTTGCAGTTCCTTTTACTCGGCTTCCAAAGACTATAACGCATACTGTACTTGGCCCCACCTGGGCCTCACTGTTACAAACCCTCGGTGTATTCATGTCGCTCGCCTTCCAGGCCCTAATACAGGTAGCCCCGCCCTCTCGCCGTCCCATGCGCCCACCATGCCCTGACAGCCGAGGAAACCACGATTACGCTACTCAGCCATGCAAGTTCTATCAATAACCAGCTGCTCGCGATGCTCCGGGAAACAGACACCCTGGGCCCGAGACAACCACTGGGATGCCAGTTACCCACGGCACGCCGCTGTAGACTTACAGCCGTCCACACACTGAGAGGAAAGGGTACAAGCTGTAGACCAATGCGGCCAACAACGAATCCATGCCGCTAGGCAGGGTGCTGCATTGGCCAAGTGACTCGACTGCTATGCTACTGCCGGGAACCTCCCTTCCCCATCTTGGCCCAACCCCCTCGTTACCGTATGGCCATGCCAACTGCTAATCTAACCGGCCGTATCGCCTGCTAAGAAACCGACGCTCACTGTCATCACAATCGCCCTCGTACTGCCCTGATGCTTTCCTGAACCCAGGCCCTGGCTCCAGAAAGCCCGCCTCTCCTCGTGTGTTATCGTTTATTCCCGAAGGTCGCCCCAGCTTGGTACTGCGTTTGAGGCAGTCCCCCCAGCTGCTGCATCCTGTTGAAGAGCTGTGGTGGGGCACAAGGGAGCACAAGACGGTTAGGTAGCTCCTGGTAGCTGTAAAAGATCTCAATGTTCTCCGAGCATTATTTAATTCCACTAAGAAACAAAGTGAAATATATTTGACGGTTTTTAAGCATGAAATAACTAAAAACCAGGCGCAGTGCATGCACATGTGCTTGAGGATAGGTGGAGGACACGCGTGCGAGTCCAAGCAGAGCGTAGCTAAATAGTGACACAGGCAACATCCTGGTGCAATGCAGTATCGTTACGCAGATGCTGCATGGTAACACCCTTAGGCGTAAACAGCACGGACGCATCCCACGTGGCTGCTAGTGCCCTACCCAAGCTACGGTCCTGCGCTGGCCGAATCCCGCGTCCCAGCACGCTCACCAGTTTGAGGATTGGCAAGTCTAGTATTTTGCTGAGCACCGGTACTCTCCGCAAGAACTGCAGCACTGTTGGGAAGAACTCGCAGAACAGCAGCCAGAAGCCGTACGCCTCGAGGAGCAGGCCGACCACCGTCCACCCATAGACGACCACGGCGCAGCCCCCCAGGTAGAACACGGACCCCTATGAAATGTAACGGCGTGCCAAACCGGTAAGTCATGTCACAGGTATACGCATATCAAAGCTGACGGATTCAAACTTCCATGGGGCTCGTGCTGCAGCTGGTGGTTGTGGGTGATAGAGGAGGAGCAACACCCTCTAGGGTGTTGCTGGTGACCTGGTGGGTGCCAGACTTCAGTTCTGCATCATTATTACCCACCCCGTCCACACGTACCTTGCGGTTCTTCCTTTTGGTGAAGAAGGTTATGGTCGAGTGCAGCCCGATGGTTGTCGTCAGACCCGCCAAGAAGAGCAACTGCACTCAGGAGTGGAATTAAGCTGGCTGGTGCATCAGCCATGATACTGGCATGGACTTAATGATGACAGCATCGGGTGCATTTGTAGCTTTCCTGTACTTACGTTACCCATAGCAATTAGTGACCGATCGAAGAGAAGCAACATGCCCAGGACGGTGAAGAGGATGCCAAACGCCGTTAGGCCCAGGCCAATTTCTGCAAGAGAACAGCATTAGCCGCGGTTGAGCAGCATGCTTGCCACCTGGCGCTGCAGCTCCACTGCGCAGACCAGACTCACTGCGCTGGTCGTTCAGCCATCCTGATGACAGCATTGTGCTATTATACACTCAAGGTCACTGTGAAGCTATAGTCGGCTAGGCCTCAGCATCGGTTCGCGTTGGAGAAGACAGGCAAACCAAAAATTGAGAGCAAGGCCCTGGTTGCTGAACTTGGTTGGTGACAGTTACGAACGTATACGTATTCCTTATGCCGTTCTTTGAGTAGCAGTCGAGGTATGCGCGCGGAGGATGCAGAGAGTGCAATCAGCACCACCTGGCTGTGCACCTGGCCCACTTCGTACAGTGGTTTGCGAAGGACCAGGAGAGGCGCTATCAAAGCAAATTCAGCACTCAGATACAGCCCGGATCAAGCCCAGAGCCTTGTCATTACGTGGTTTTGGGCATGCACTTTGTGACCGCTGCACCCTGCTGAGGCGGGCACGTGTCCTGCTTCCTTCACCTACGCGTCTGCCGCCGTCACGCCGCTCTGCGCTGCAACCCAACAAGGTCGCCACTCAAGGATGAACCCGATCTAAATGAAGAGCTCTGTCGATGGCCCAGCTGGCGACAAGCCCTTGGGCCGAAACCATGAATGTTGGTGCTCGGCGTTTTGGCGAGCTGCTGCTGATGAACCTGGCTGAAACAGGTGCACCTGCAACTCCCTGATGCTGGAAGTCCAGATGCTGACTCCATGTGCCATCATGATCAGCAACTCAGTAAGGTGCTCATAAGCGTCATCTGCACAGGTTTTGGCTCCTTCTGGTGTTGCTGACAGCTGGTTGTAAGCTGCAGGACGGTTTCGGCGCGGCCTGGACACAGGCGGGAAGAGCTCTAGAGTTATGATAGGCTTCCTTAACAACCGCCCTTCAAGTGAACACTCCTAAAGTGCATCCAGTATACCCACGGTGTTCAATTTGGCCACGGCCTCCAGCGCCAAAGCGCGACCATGACGCACCAGTGCCTTTACGAGGTCTGAAAGCCATTGCTTAAGTTAGCGTTCGATACATACATCATCAGGACGTTGAGCTGATAGATTGACACGTCGTGCAGGTCCTTGGCGTTTCAAAAGATGCAACACAAGCGGAAATTAAAAAGGCGTATCGCCAGCGCGCGCTGCAGCTACATCCAGATAAAAATCCTGATAATGAGGTCAGAATATTGCAGTATACCCATGTAAAGACTTGTCGGCGTGAGCGTAAGGAGCACTGGTAACAAGCGGCTTGGTGGCTTCCACACAGGACGCCAAGGCCAAGTTCCAGCTGCTGCAGAAAGTGTACGGCATTCTAGGAGACGAGGAGAGGTGGGTGCAGCAGCGGGGGCGCTTCGGCGCGTTGCTGTGCGCAGCTATGCTCCTGGCACCTGGGGCAGCAACCACGGCTGGCAGGGTTTCCGGGCTGTGTGAAGCGCCATGCGTTCATGCGTGCACGTACCTGCATCCCCCACTCGCGCATGCCGAAGCCTTTGCCACGACAACTACACGCGTACGTCTACCCAGATGCACCCTGTCCGTTCTTTTCTTCGTCAGGCGCAAGGTGTACGACCAGACCGGGAGCACGGATGATGACCTGTTAGATGCTAAATTTGAGGACCTGGTGGGTTTGCAGAGCACCTGGGGCACCCCACCTCCACGCTCAGCCAGAACGTTGATCAATGCACTTGCGGAATGGAATACTGGCGCAATGCCCCGCGTTGAAAAGCACACCCAGGCCCACCTGGAAAGGTTGTGTGGCTAGGCAGAATGCTGCTAGAGTATCGCAAGGCTGTCGCACTCCCGTCTACGCTGCCATCAGCCTTGCCACCCCACAAGCCGAACCGTTTGCTGACTGTCGCCCCTTGATGCATTGTGCTCTCCCTTATGTGCCAGGTGGACTATTTCCGGGCCATCTTCGCAATTAAAGTCGAGGACATTGACGAGTTCACGGTACGGGGATCTGTGCCATAGCACGTTTGCATTATGGCCTTGTTGCGGGCGGCCCACACCACCACGCTGCGTACACCGCCTCCGGCTGCTGCATCGTAGGATGCCCGCTGCTGTATGCACACCTGCCACTGCATATCTTTTCGGAGCCGGTTCTGGTACCGGCTGCCTGCCCGCATGGCTGCTTGTGTGCCTGCTGTGGTTACAAACTGCCTGCCTTCGTGTCAGGCTCTGTCCATCCTGCGAGGTCGCCCCCCGCTGCATCTAGACACACGCCACTGGTACGGGGCATGTGCGCCCTGCAACGCCTCACCACTCGATGCCGCCGGGAGAACCTCATCAACCGCATCAACGCTCACAAACAGCTACCCGCCCACACCAACCCAAGACGGGCACCCCTCAGGCCACACCCCTTCCGCACCCGACTGCACGCCCACGCACCCATGCACCCGCCCCCCTGCCCGCCCGCCCGCCCGCCCGCCCGCAGGCCCGCTACCAGGGCAGCGACGAGGAGCGGTCCGAACTGCTGCGCTACTACACGCAGTTCGGGGGCCGCATGGCGGTGGTGTTCGACCACCTCATGTGCTCGGACGCCGACCTGGACGCCCACCGGCTGATGGACGTGTTGGAGGAGGCCATCAAGAAGGGTGAGGGGGCTCTGTACGCTGCTTCTCTGTCCATTTGTTTGGTTCAATTACGGTACGTTCAAACGCTTCAGGTGGCATGCCAGTCAGGACACCGGCATCCCTGTGTCCCTTCTGCTGCTCGCCTGTCATACGTTCTAGCCACCGGGGACTGCACTGGCGATGAGAAGGGGGCTACTATGTCAGGACAAGGCAAAGGCGTGCTACAGTCAGCTGGCAGCGGAGAGTCATATGTGTTGCTGCCATGTCCCGCGTGCCGTATGCAGCTCTCCGTATTGGAGGGCGCGCTGCGCGCTATGCACGGCGCACCATAGCGGTAATGCACCCCCCCACTCCCCACCAGCTACGCTGACTCCAACTCACCTCGTGAACAAGCATTCCTCTATCTCGACCTTAACCACTTAATCGCTCTGCGATTTCGGTACCCCACAGGCGAGGTGAGCCGCACCAAGGCGTACAGCTCCTGGGCCAAGCAGGTGGCCTCGCGCCCGCGGCCGCCGCCCCGGCCCCGGCCCGCGGAGGCCCCCGGCGGCGGCGGGCGAGGGGCGGCGGGCCGGGGGGCGGCCGCAGGTGGAGGTGGCGGCGGCGTCAGCAACGCGCTGGTGGCCGCCATCCAGGCCAAGGTGGGGACTCCCTTGCACTGTTGCACGCCAAGGCACGTGCAGTGCCTGTGTGGTTGCTGGCGAGCCAGCTGTGCTTGCATGCCCTTGTGTAGGTACAGGTAGGTATGCAGCATATGCCTGAGACTGTCGGCAGGCATCCCTTGGCCTACATGCACGCCGTAAACACTGAAGCCGCTTTGTTGCAACTTTTGGCCCTGCTCGTCACCCCACATGCAGCGGGCTGCCGCCGCCGACTCGTTCTTCGACTCGCTCGCTGCCAAGTACGGCGGAGGCGGTGCACCGGCGGGCGGGAAGAAGGGCAAGGGGAAGAAGAGCGAGGTGCGGGGCCACGTGGGGTAAACAGTGCATTGCGATGTGCGTTAGGGCATAAGCCGGTGGCCTGGTGCGCTGGGTTGGTCGCCCAATACCAACACCGCAGACATCGTTGCATATTGACAGCTGTGAAGTCTTTTGACCGCCACGTTTGGCATGAGCTGACAGATTAGTGTGCTACACCTAGTAAATGAGATACCTGTAGTACCATACGGCCACTGCTGCCAGCCAAAACCCACGCCTCAGGTGGCCCGTTTTTGCATGTGTGTGGGTCGCGATGCACTGTGCATGCCTCCCTGTATCCTAGATTAAGCTGTTTAACGTGGTGCAATTGCAGCTTGCTGTCCGTGCGGCGGAGCCGACGGAGGAGGAGTTCGAGGCCGCCCGGAGGCGGTTGGCGAGCCGGGCAGCCAAGGCGGGGGCTAAGGGCGGCAAGGGGGGCAAGGCGGGGAAGAAGGCAGCCAAGGTGGTGGTAGAGAGCGAGGAGGACAGCGACGGAGATGACGAGGACGTGGAGGAGGTGCAGGCCTCTTCGTCTGATGAGGAGATGGAGGAGGTGGAGGAGGGGCCGCGGGGGCGCAAGGGCAGCAGCAGGCAGCGGCGGAGAGGGGCGAAAAAGGGTGCGCGAGGGGATGCCATGGAGGTGGAGGACGGGTCAGAGGAGGGGGAGGAGGACGTGGAGAGGGATCAGGGGAAGCGCAAGTCTCCGCTCAAGGCGAAGGCAGCTGTGCGGCAGGAGGCGGCGGCTGCGTCCCGCGCGGGCGGGTCGGGCAGCAAGCGGGCAAAGGCGGGTAAGCGTGGAGAGTAGGTTATGGAATCCAGGTGCACTGAGAGGTCCGTTGGGCGTGGCATAAGACGATGCGGGTGCTTGCAGCTTGTGGGTGGTGTTGTGCATTGCATGGCGTTGCATGGGGCGAGCAGCCACGGGCCGGCGCGTGGTGCATGTTGCTTGGTGAGGCACAGCAGCGGCGAGAGACCGATGATGCACCAGGTGCAGCACTTGAAGGCGTTGGAGTTGTCTCACAACGGTCCATTTTGCCGTGTGTGGCAAGCGGATATGGGTGCTGTGTGCGGCGAGGCTACCACGAAGCACATGGCCAGCTAGGCCTGTGTGGAGGCGCATGTTTGGGTTGGTGCTTACGAATGTCGCTCATCTTGTGCTCCTTCCGCAAGCAAACAACGGACTCTTGTCAGCTGAATGGGCTAGCTGTGCTGTTGCAGGGCGTGTATACAAATGAACCGTTTTGAATTGGGCCATGGTGAAGCCATATCATATTAGCACGCGCGCTCCCCACCTCCCCTGATGGATAGCGCGGACGCCGGCAAACCGGCAACCGCCGAGAGTTCCAGGCTCATATCTTCAGGGGTTCAGGTCAACAAACGCTTCCATCGGTTGCAGCTTGCAGGGCAGATAGCATAACTTCAGTTAGACTTAGTTACGACTCTAGGGACCACTGAGAGCCCGACTGAGCCAAAGTTTAAGAGAAACGATAACCGAAGAAAACCCCCGTTTTCTTCGTTCTGCGCACCTCGACACTTCCGAGTCCGTAGCACAAGAATATGCGTCTCACACTGATGTAAAGTTCCTTTCTCCCTTTCGGGCGTTGTTAGGCAAAGGCATGGTAGGTCTGAGGGGTGGAAGCCAGCTGCCCCTTGGCTGCCCCTGCCACCCGATCCCTGCCACTGCGCCGCGTGGTGCCCTTGCGGCCTTGGCTCCAATGAAGGTACCTCAGGCCCGATACGCCAAAATCAACAGCATCTCAAATGGAGAGGCCTCATGGAAGCTTGTATCGCCGGTTGCGTGTGTGGAAGACGTGTGGAAGGTCCCAGCTTCACGGTGCGGTCCACAGGGCTCCCCTGGTGCGCTTGTCTGCAATTGCCACGTGACCTCCCTGGTTGCTTTTCGGATGTTGCCATAACTGGTGTGGGGGGATCTAAACTGTGGGCGCTTAAATTGACTGTGGGAGTAAGACGGGAGCGATCTGACCGGAGCCAGCAGGGGAGGGGCCTCACGTGCCTGGCAGGTGCGCATGACACAGCGGTGGAGGAAGGAAGAACCACTACTAACATGCCTTAAGGATACGAGGGTGCGGCAGGGCTGCTGTCTAACCATGCATGTGCCTGGCAACGGCGTCACGCACCTTGCCATGTCTGTGGGCTGGTGACCGTGGCTTCACAGCAGCAAGGGCAAGGGCTACAGCCGTCTGGGGCTGCTGCAACCCAGCGACCGTGAAGGGAAGCACAGGCGCGAGTCCCATGCGCGGTTTTCACAGTGTAAATGCATGTCAAATAACACATCTCCTGGAAACACACCTGCTAGGCTGCTTGACGCTGCTCGTCCCAGGGGGAGGGGCATTCAGTGCGCCGGTGAACCGCCCGTCCGTCCTGCGCGTCGAACTGACGTAATCGACGAGGATTATGGGATTCATAGGCAATTTTAGTTACGCCCAGATGCTTTTCGTGAGCTTTGCGGCTGCCGGGCCGGCGCCCGGGCATGCAACGTTCGTAATTGAAATGCAGCTGACAAGTTACCTTACCTAGATGTTTGTAAGACGTTTAAGACAGAGCTTATGATATGCTGCAATATACGATGATGTTTTATTACCGTCATCGAAAAAGACTTTCCTCCTGGGCCCGCCAGTTACGGCGAGTTCAACCGACAGGTGTCTCGCGGTTTTGCCAGCAGGCGTACGGGCAGCTGTGTCCACCACAAAATTGTTATGTCATCACTGCCATGCGTGGCACGGCCTACGGCATTTAGCTATGGCGCTTGAGTGGACTGCACGTAGGCGCATGAGGAAGTAGGGGCGCCCGTGTTGCACGCCCGCACGGCACCAGCAAGCTGCCGACACCGGCACTTGCATACCCCCGAGCTGCGGCGCTTTCTCAACATCGCAAGATCTTATTGGTGGCACGCTTGTCCCAGAGGAGTGATCGCTCAAGCGTCTGCTGCCTCCATCTGCGGCAGAGCGCGATGCTGCGAGTCGCCATCGCCGCACTGGTGGCGCAGCTCTGGCTTCTCGCAGCGGTTCCGCGCGCAACTTTATCAAGTGACGTCGATAGCGTGCTTGACTGGGAAGTTGGTGAGCCCGGCCGTACTCCAGAAGAGAGGCGTCAGGGAACGGCGTATGTTGCTTGCTTGATTGTCACCCTGCCTTCGCCGTTAAATTGCAATAACGCGGTAGAGGAAGCGCCTTACCCACGCCCAGGTACCCAAGTGCTCTCCAAGGCGCTTGTAGCCAAACGCCAACCCTTCCACAACCTTTTGCTGTTCAGGTGTGGATGAGAGTCTCGCCAGGGGTCGGTCCCTTGTGGTGGCCACACCCGACGCTGTGTGCTACCTGCTTGACGCCAACAACGTCGTCACCAACTCCGTGGCCAGCATCCCCATATACGCCGGTCAGAACACTCTTGTCGGGACTGCTACCATCTCCATTGTCAACGGCAACACGCTTCGTGTGACCATTGGCATGTCTGGCAGCTACCTGGTGAACAGCCGTGACGAACCCAAATACGAGTGGTGAGTGACTACCGGCCAACCACCAACAGTCCCAGCCATGCACCATCGGCATAGGAAACAGCCAGTGCGCTTGCCCCCTGCCTGCCCTCTGGGCGAAGCGATGCACGCTGCCCCTGTCCCCTACCTGTTTCTGTACTTGCAACCCTTCGTGTGTGCGCATTGCTGCTCCCTTCCCTGACACGCAGGTACGGGGGTGATGATTCGTTCTACCGGTCATTGAATGGCGGCAACCCGCTGCCAGCGCCTCCCGCAAAAGTCAACTGTGCACGGAAGCCACCGGGCAGCATGGCGAAGGTACGCAAGGAGCCCGACATAAGACACATGTTGAAATTTTCGTGTGCTGATGCGCACAAGCGCCAGCTGCAGGCGGTGCGGCCTCCCACCCTGCGACTGCCTCGCCAACGGCATGCACGTGTCCAAGGCATGTGTACACGAAGGTGTAGTGTGGTTGGGACCAGTACCGTAACAAGCATTGTGTGGCACACCGCTTGGAAAGTTGTACAAGATGCCGAGTACATTAACGCGCGGGCTGACACTCATTCCTTTTCCCGTCACGCCGCATGGCCGCAGTTCAACCTGCCCCGTGACTCAGACTACTTCAACATCGACTCCAGCACAGCTACAGCGCTGCTGGCCAACCAGAACTGCAACCCACAGACCATGTGGCTTAGCATGCACCTCACGGTGAGCGGTACTAGCAGCGGGGCGCAGCTGGGGCGGGGGCTGCCAGAGGAGCATATGTGGTGCAGGGGGAGGGGGGAAGCGCGTTTGCGCCCGCCCCGAGCTAGCAGTCCTTCCTTACTGGTACGTGGTACCCCTCTCTTTCACCAACACCCCTTCACACCTCCGGTGTCGCTGCGGCGGTCAAGATGGGCTCCCTGGTGATAACTGCAGCATCTCAGGGTGTTGCCCTGCCCACACCAGCTCAGCCTCTGTGTTCCTGATAGTTGCATTGGTGGCCTGTGCCGTTCCCTGCACGATGTGCTGTTGCAAATGTGAGCGCAAGATACGTGCGCAAGATACGTGTGCAACCTGGTGCAACATGCAATTTGCGTTACTGGCAGCATGAAATACCTGAACGCGCCAGGAGGCACCGCGCCCTGTGCCGCACAGCTGGTAGAGCGTGTCCTTGCACGGAAACGCACATGGGCCTTCCCCACCCCGCCTCCCTTGCCGGCGTGCTCATACACCTGCAGGTGAACGGCGAGACAGCCTATGTGGCCTGCAAACGGAAGACCAACAACCCCAACTTAAACGAGTTCGACAGGTGCCAAGGGAACACTAACGGGGGCAGCTGGTTCGGCGCCTGCTCCATCTCCATCAAGTGCGGGTGTCCCCCTCCTGCATCGTCGCTGTCTCCCCCTGTCCAGTCCCTACCACCACTGTCTCCCCCTCCCCAGTTCCCCCCTCCCCGGTCCCCACCGCCAATCTCCCCGCCTCCCCTCTCCCCACCGCCCAAGTCGCCTCCACCGCTCTCCCCACCTCCCCAGTGCCCCCCACCCGTGTCCCCACCGCCAATCTCCCCGCCTCCCCTCTCCCCACCGCCCAAGTCGCCTCCA
>VFQN01001287.1_pt1 | contig 42770 bp, 71 predicted proteins | sample 3512371 | NCBI WGS metagenome assembly VFQN01 (sample SAMN10412370, study PRJNA504923) | tailings metagenome | isolation source: Replicate 2 from Balatoc abandoned mine | place: Philippines: Itogon, Benguet | collected 2017-08-28 | reverse complement strand
GGGGGGGGGGGGGGGGGGGGGGGGGGGCGGGGGGGGGGGGGGGGGGGGGGGGTGGTCGGGGGGGGGGGGGGGTGCCCGTGCTTTTGCTGCATGCGTGCCTGCTTGCCAACCCATCATGGCATAACGCGTTCCTTACTTCCACAGCAAGAGCACCCCGAGCCACCAATGACACAGTCTTCCCATGCCTCTTTCAGGGCAAGACCACCTCTGAGCTGACGGAGCGGGATGCCCAGGCGCTGCGCATCCGCGACCTGTCCACGGCGCTGGCGGAGGCGCGGCACACGGCGGACAGCTACAGAGCGCAGCTGGCGGCACGCAGCGCACCCGCGGAGGAGCTGGTGGCAGATCTGAGGCGCCTCAGGGTGGGTGGGGTGTGGGGTGGGGTGCGTTATCTGGGGCACTGGGTTGCGCTGTTGTGCGGGTTACTCGTTTGTAGAGTAACGGAGGGTGCGTGTGGACGAGCTGGTGGTGATCCTGCCTGCTACAAGTAACCCTCAAGCCCTCCTGTGCGTACCCTCCGCCAGGCTGACAACCAACGCCTGGTGGCACTGCTGTCCAGGTGCGTTGAGTGAGCCGGAGGATCAACCCTTGAACGGCAACCAAAATCCTACCTTTCTATCGCGCATCCCATACCTGCGCCATGCCGTAAAGCACGTCCTGCACCGCAACGCCCCTCCTGCCCATCACGTCGCTACCCGCCCGGACCCTCCCCCTACCACACTTACTGCTTTCTTCTTCCCCCTACCACACCCTCCTACCCACCTCTGCCCCACCACCCCTCACACAGCGTCCCCGAGTACCGCGTGCTGGCCGCTGAGATGGCTGCCGAGGGCGGGGTGCACTACCTGCCCCTGGAGGAGTGCCTCATGCAGCGGGGCCTGGTGGAGGACCTGTACCCGCCCAACAAGGACAGGTGCGATACTGCGATTGGGAGGGAGGGCGTGACGGCGGTGGTGTGCACCGGTTCCCGGTACAGGGTGCTAGTATGCAGCGCACGGCTGTATGCGTGCAAAGCGCGGTGAAGGCAGACGGCTTGCCTTGTTTGACGTGCCCTAGGCCAAGACCAAGACTAATAACAGCGGCATGACAGCTGGCCATCCAAGCTTTCACCTCCTGCTGCTGCTCGGGCCCCCCTCGGCCTTCCCCTTCAGGCCCGTGGCGGACCTCCCCGGCGGTCTGGCGGGCCCTGGGCGCGCCCGCGACCCCGACCCCGAGCTGTCCGACCCCTCCGCCCTGGCCGCCGTGCTGGACGAGCAGTACCACTGGGTGCCAGCACGCGCACTTCAGGTAGGTAGGGGGTGACTGGGGCAGGGTGTTGGGGGAAAGGCGACGGGGCAGAGTGCATCATCAGGATACCCATTGCCTAGCTAGGCCATTGCGGCCCTATCCTAGCGCCGTTTACGGGACTTCATGTTTGCATGCCTAGCCGTACTAGATGGGGCGTGCGCACAGTGTTCGAACCTCGCTGCGATCCTGCTGCGGGGCTGACCCATTGGTCATGTGGTGCACCCCTCGCCGCAGGTGGGCGCCTCGCTGCTGCGGCGCTGCCTGCCCGCTGTGCCCATGGCGCAGCTGCTGGCGCTGGTGGCAGAGCTGAACAAGGTACGAATGGGGGCACGGAGGGCGTAGAGGGAAACATGTTTTGGAGAAAGTGGGGCGCCAATGCTATAGTGTGCACCTTGCATGCCCGGCCGCAGCCTTACACTCCACCCCTATGGCCCGTCATGTTCCCAGCTGCTTTGGATACGTAAGCTCGTAAGGGGCCCCCAACATAAGCCAGTTGCCACCAAACCCGCCACCGTACTGCGTCTGACAGTTTGTCCCGTCCCTGTATCCCCCTAGGTGTGGCGCGACCGTGAGCGGCAGCGGCTGGCCTCCGTGTCGGCCGCCCACTCGGCGGAGGTGGCCCGCCTGCGGAAGGACTTCCAGCAGCGGGCGCCCTACGAGGCGGTGCTGGCGGGGGCAAAGGTGGGCTGTGGGTGGTCGCTAATACACGGTGTCAATCGGCTGCAAAACCTGTGCACTCGTCTCGGCTGGGTTGGTAGCTGACAGTTCGGCTCCAAATTACAGCGGGTCCCCTACGAGGCAGTGCCGGCGGGGGTCAAGTTGTGCACGTGCGTGATAGTGGTAGTTGCTTTGTGTGACAATAAACTCTACAGGTGCCGTATCCGGGGCGTATGCTCACAGTCATGTAAAGGCCTCGTCCAGCTGTCGTTGCTTTTCACAGGCGGCTGGCTTCCGTAGGGGGCCGTCCTGTCTGATCGGGCCCCTGAGCCAGGCAACTGCCCGCTGATTGGTGCAGGGAGCAGGCGTGCAGCCCTCGTGCAGATGCCATCTCCCTCGCGTCCTAAACTCATTACCACGTCCACATGCCTGCAGGTTAACGACCTGAAGCGGCGGCTGCGGGCTCAGGCTGTGCAGGCGGAGCGGGAGGCGGCCAGGGCGCGGCAGCAGCAGCAGCGCGGGGACGAGGACAGCCGGGTGCGTGGCACGGGCGAGCGGGCGGGAGATCTTACCTGGTCATTTGAGAGTGTCTGCACGATTGATGCGATCAAGCGGCTATATGTCAGCACCTTGTGCTATCGGCTGCTGCAACGTCCCTCGCACGCGCCGGCTTTGGCGACACAGCCAGACTGGGACCAACAAGCAAGAGCTTCTTCCTAGGCTTCGATAACCTGTTGTCGACCTGTTGTCTGCACAAGCAAACGCGCCCCCTACGTACCTACCAACCTTTCCACTCTTCGCACCCCACCTGGTCTCAACACACCACCCTCCGCTGCGCTAACCCACATCATCCACCCCCCAGGCCATGCTGCACGCGGGGCTGTCCTCCATCCAGGACCTCAGCCAGCAGGTGGCGCGCCTGGTCACCCGCAACAAGAAGCTCAGCGGCAAGGTGGCGCGGCAGAGGGCCAAGGCGGAGCAGCAGGCGCCAGTGTGCAGGTGGGTGAAGCACCGCACTAATGCTGCGGTAAGCGATTGGGCGGCTCACAGATTTGCGACCATGGGCCCGGGCGGCCGTGGCACAACGCGCGTACGGACCCTACGTACGGACCCTACCGCCCACATACCGGTACTCGCTGTTCTGCCCACGTCCTGACACTAGATACTCTCTCTACCACCAGGCCGCCCCTGGTCGCCATTTCAAGTCTTGCTTGGGATGCCTGGGCCCGCCTTTGTCAACCAGGCTTACGCGCCTGCACTCTTTTGCACACGAATTGCCCCTACAAGCTTTCCGCACCTGCAGCCACGTGCATCGCCCTGAAGCGCACCATGTTCCCGTTCCGTGTCTCCGCGCTCGTGTACCATATCCGCAGGTCCTGCCTGGACCAGCTGCTGCTGCCCGCCGCCAACGAGGCCGCTGGCTACCTGGGCAGGGCGCTGGGGGTGGAGGACCCGGGCCTGCTGGGGCTGGGGCAGCTGGGGGCTGGGGCCCCCCAGGCGCACGGAGGCCAGGGGCAGCAGCAATCGGCAGCGGCGCCCACGTCCTGGGAGCCCAGGTCCGAGGTCAGCTTCGACTTCGCGCAGGGGGTCAAGGGGCAGCCGCAGCAGCAGCCGCAGCAGTGGCGAGGGAGTGCGGGTGGTGGCGGAAAGGCGGGCGACCCCGCCGATGCCACGTTCGCGTCCTGGGGTGGCGCCGGCTCCGGAGGTCCCCGAACGGCGTGGCTAAGCAACGACCAGCTCCAGGGGGGTGGCGATGGAAAGGGGCAGGGAGAGGAGGAGGGCGAGCAGCGGGCGACGGGGAGTACCGAGCGCTATGGGACAGGGCTGGCGGAAGCTGGAACGGGGTCGCTGGGGCGGTGGGGTGGAGCGGGCAGGGCGCAAGGGCAGCTGGAGCAGCCGGAGGTGGTGGTGCGTGCTCCTGGGGGCCACGCGGTGCACGTCAGCGTGAACCTGGCGGGTGCGGGTGCGCAGTCCCCCGTGCGGGCGGTGATGCAACAGCGGCTGGATCTTGGGAGTGAAGGGGTTGGAAGCGCCGGGTCTGTAGCCCGCGGGACCGGTGGTGGTGCAGGGGATGTGGGTAGGGGAAGGTACGGGCCCAGCGGTGAGGCAGTGAACCTCACGGTGTCCTCTGGCGGGGGGAGTGCAGGGGCTGGGGCTCCTGTGGGCGACATGGCAATGGGCGTGGGCGTGGGCTGTGGGCTTGTGGGGGATGCGCTGCGGCGGCAGCAGCAGCTGACCACCACCCCTGTGCGTGTATCGGTGCGCTTCCCCAGGTACGACACGGGGGCGATGGCGGACAGGGCAGCGGGGCCGTAGAGGTGGGGGCGCGGGGGCCGTGGTTGTGGGGACTGCTGGTCGTGCGGGAGCTGCACACGTGCTTGGCGTTACGGGGTAAGTGCATGTGCGAGCGGCAAGAACAAGTAGTGGGGGTAACAGCGGCGCCCTGGTTGCCGCAGACAAGGTTGGCATTCCGCCCGCGGAGCATAAGCAGCTGGTGCGTTTGAGGCGCTGCTGCAGGCCACTGGATGCCATCAGGCCGTGTGCGTAAAAGCTAAGGAGCAACACGTTTGCAAAATGTGTGGGACTGGGGTGGTAGAGGACGACCAGCACACACTGCTAGAGTACCCTGCCTGTACGGACCTTTGCGCTGCTGCCGCAGTTCTTTGAGAGCGCCACAGCGTGGAGAAGAGCGATGAAGTAACCAGGCAAGCTAGTAGAGCTGTTGTCGAGTATTGGTCGAGACGAAGTTTTAGTATGGGATCTGTCGGCCCTCAAGCTTGAGCTCGCACCTGTCGTTGCACAGGGAACTGCAGGGAACCCTCGCCGTGTAACGCTATCGACTGTTGTGGAAGCGTTCCGTGTCCCCGTGTATCGTACCTGTTGCGAAGGAGTCCATGGTGGCTGCTAATGCTGACGTTGATGACATACAGTTAATCTTTTGCTGGGAGACCACGGGTCCTTGGCTTGTGACTGACATGTACGGTTTGGAGGCGTTACCCTGTAGAATTATTACGGGCCGTGGATTAAGCACCATTGGTAGTCGGCCACGTCCCTCGCTCCTCCAGATGCGCTGCCAGGGTGCATGCAGTATCCAGTTCTCCGTTGCTTCAGGTGCCGTTGACACGTGAGGATGGCGGCAAGCTTGCCCAGTGATCAAGATGCAAAGTTACAAGGCATGGTGAGGTGCAGGACATTTGACTTGCGTGCTTCACACGACAACCCAGCGGTCGCTGACGCTAGTACACATGGAGCACCCACACAGAGTCGAGGTTACTGAACTGGTAGCGCTCAGTAACTACCAGAAGTCACGACCAAGGAATCCTGGTTACGACATGTGGTACTTAGACCATGGCCGTGGGAGGTATTCGACGGATATCATCCCGAGTGGGCCCGAGGGGTGAGGGAGTGGCTTAGACTTCCCGAGCGGAGCCCCGAGGGCACAGAGCCCCGCCCCCGCCCGATTCCCACAGGCCACCCCCGTGAAGCTGCACCATTCCACCCCACAAAACCCACGCGTCGTACCCGGAGCCGTCGAAGTGGCAATGCGCTCTGTTACGGCCTTAGCTCCGTGAAAAGACTTTCCCAGCACGGACAGCTCGCCGCCAACGCCGCTCGCGGCGTCCGCACCTCCCCGCCTGCCCCGTCCTTCCCCGCACCGCCCCAGCGCCGTCGACTTCAGCATGTACGATTGAACGCCCTCGGAACCACAGAAGCTGGCGAAGGACTAAGCGCATCGCTTTCATGCGGTCATCATCTGCATCCTCCGCACGTGGCACGTCTACTAGAAGCCTTCCCACAGCCCATGGGCCACACCACCTTGTTCTGCTGGTGCTTGTGGGGATTAGGATGCACGCTCGGCCCGCGCATGTACATCTATTTGTACCCAACCACATGTATACTTATGTACATATATGTACCATACCCCGTAGAGATCCGCCAAGTGCGTCACAGGCCACAACGTGAAGCCCCTGACACAAGCAGAGAGCACACGCACTGCTGTTGCCACCTAGTCGCTCCCGGAGCAGCCGCCGCCCCCGCCGCTCCCACCGCCGCCCCCGTCGCCCCCACCGCCTCCGCTGTCTCCTCCAGAGCAACCGCCCCCGCCGCCACCGCCGCCACCACCACCGTCACCGCCAAACCACCCGCCGCCTCCACTACCGCCCCCGAACCACCCGCCACCGCCGCCGCCGTCTCCCCCAAACCAGCCCCCGCCGCCCCCGGCCCCTCCGGCCCCTCCTGTGAAGCTGCTGCTTGTGAACCCGCCCCTTGCATCCGCCGCCTGAGAGGTCGCATCGTAGCCAGTCTCGATCTCCGCCCGGAACTTATCGTCTTGCAGCATCGTGAGCTCGCCGCCCCCGCCGTAACCGCAACCGTTGCCCCCACCCACAGCGTCCGTACTCGCGCCCGCCGTCCCCAGCGACGCCCCAGCGCCCGCCAGCTCCGGCAGATACGATTCGATATTTTATTACATGCTTTTGCACGACCGTCCTAGCGTCCTTCTTGCGGCTTGCCGCAGAAATGAAGTTTGTGCAACAGCAAGTTCCGTGGGCGCAGCTACCGCCCAACCAACGAGTCCTAAGCCCACCGCCCACCACCCCGAGGTGTGGGCGGTGGGCTCACACCTCGGGGTGGTGGGTGAAGTACGACATCCCAACCGGAAGTGGTCATCTTTTCCAAACCTTCATGCCAACCTCACTTTTGTTGGCGGACGGCGTAGTGCACAGATCCCAGCCTATCTGCGATTGCCCCGTGTATGTGCCACTGGGACACCTACCACTCGTTAGCCCTTCAAAGTGCAAGGCGAAGTCCCGCAATGCAATAGAGACCACCGTGGCCACCCCCACGCTCGCTTGTCGCACAGACACGGAATTGTTTCACATATGGCGGAGCCTTACGGGCGGCGCAGCGTGAGGTACGGTACTCAAAATTCCACGGCTTTGCACGTCAAGCCTTCATTGCACCGTCATGCATATGCTCCCAAAGCACGCGGCTTCATGTGCACCGTGCGTGTCAAGTATCAAAAGTTTCAGCGCCCTATCTCTGGGAGCAGCTCTGCCAACGCACTCGCCAACCCCAGCCCTCCCAAAATCCCTACCCCACCAGCGCGGCTCGCTGCCTCCGCTGCCCGCAACATCCCCTGCCGCAGTGCCAGCAGCTCCAACGGGCCGTACTGCCGCCGTGCACGCACCCCACGCTCTCCCTCCTGTGCACCCGCAACACATGCACCCCCGCCTTCGCCACGTGCCTCGACCCCGCCATCCCCTGCTGCAGCTGCTGCCACGTTCCCACCAGCCGCGTTTACACCATGGGCCCGGGCTGCCGCTTCTGCTGCTGGTGGTGGGGGTGCTGTCACCGCCCTGTCAGTGGCCGCCGCACCTGCTACCCCGCCGCCCGCTGCGGCCGCTGCCGCCGCTGCTGAGGCTGCCGCCGCTGCCGCCCTTTCCCGCTCCTCCTGCTCCTGGTCTTGTCGCTCCAGGGCACGCAGCAGCAGCAAGGCACGTGGCCCCACCTCGTGCACGGCGTCCTGCGCAGGACCCTGCGCCCCGCCGGCATCCGCTCCCCCAGCCCCTCTCCCTCCTCCTCCACCTGCCCCCTTCCCCGCTTGAGCACCCACGTGCCGCTTCGGTGGCTGCTGCTGCTGCTGCTGGGCTTGTTTTGGCCTTGGCTGCTGCGGCCCCTCCTTGGTCTCCTTGCGCTGCAGCTGCAGCCGTTCTTGCTCTCGCAGCGCTTTCCCTGGCACCCCCTGCCCCCCCAAACCGGCCTGCGCAGCTACACCTCCCGACTGCCTAGGCAGCTGGCCCGCAGCTGCCAGCGCACCTGCAGCCGCCTTGACCAGCGACCCTGCCCCCACACTGACACTGCCCTGTGCCCTGACACTGCCCCCCGCCGCCGCGTCCGCCGCTCCGGACGCCGAAGCAACGCTTGGCTCCAAGCCCGAGCCCTGGCTCACAGCTGCCCTAACCATGCTCAGCAAGGACGCTACCGACGTAGCACCGACTTCAACAGCAACAGCAGCAGCGGCGGCGGCGGCGGTGGCAGCAGCAAAGCCATCCAGCGCCACCAGCGCGCAGACCAAGGCCTCACCATCTCCCGGTGACACGTGGCAAGCCCGACACGCGCTGGCCCACCCGTCCACCGCCGCCGCCGCCAACGCCGCTGCGTCGGCTTCCGTCGGCACGTGGCACCTTGGCTGCAGCCCCTCCTGACCTCCATGCTCCTGCTGCTGCCCCTCCTGCAGCCCTGGCACGGGCAACTGCTGCACGACCTCCGCCCCGACGACGGCCTGGTTGGTAATGCCTGCCGCCGCTGCCGCCGCCGCCGCTGCAAATGAATCCGGCTGCTTAGCATGCCGCTGGGCGCGCACGCGCTGCCGCCCACCACGTGCTCCTTCCTTTTCCGTACCCGTACCTTCCCCTGGCCGCCCGCCAACGCCTGCCGTACGGCCCAAGTACATGGCCCCCACCGCCGCCAGCGCCAGCGCATCGTCCTCCACGTCGTCATCCATGTCCTCCTCATCTCCGTCCTCCCCCTGTTCCCCATCATCGCCCCCATCCCTTCCTGACCAGCCTGGAGTCTCCTGAGCTTGCCCTCGCGTCGCTGCGACGCTGCTGTGGCTGCAAGCTGCTTGCTGCCCCTGTCCCTGCGCCGCTGCCGCTGCTGCACCCGGTGGCGCTAAAGCAGGTCTCGCTGCTCCTGTTCCTGCTCCTGCTCCTGCCGCTGCCACCGACCTCACAGCGGCTGTTGCTTGCAGCAGCGCAGCTGCCCGGCCGGGGGCCGGGACGCCTGCTGGCGGACCCCAGCCCCCCGCCCCACCTGCGCCCCCCAGGTCGTCATCCTCACTGCCGTAGTCCAGCACCCAGGGGCAGCTAGGGGCGGCAGCAGCCGCGCTGGCGCCCTGTCCTGCTGTAAGACATTGCTTACCGAGCGCAGCCGCCTCCCCAGCAGCAGCAGCAGCAGCATCACCACCACCACCACCACCACCACCAACACCAATAGCAGCCGGCAGGGCGTCACGACGGCCACTCGTGGGTCCACCATGCAGCCGGGCAGCCATGCTCTTCTCCGCTGCAACGGAAGAAGCCTGTTGCGCGCACGCCCTTCCTTCTGCTGCTGCTGTTGCTGCTGCTGCTGCCGCGCCTCTGCCAAGGCTGTCCTGCTGGCGCAGGTCTGTGTGCACGGGAACGCCGCTCCCCTGCCGCTCCCCCTGCCCAGGCCCGCATGCCTCACCCTGCTCCGCCGCGGCTGCCGCCAACTGCCAGCGCAGCACCCACGCGAGCACCCCGGCGCAAGCATGCAGCGCAGCCTGGCGTGCGCCGCCCCACACAGCCGCCACTCGCTGCAGCCGTCCTGCCAGGTGAGCCACCCGCTCAGCGGCCTCGCACACGCTGTCTGCCCCAGCACCTGCAGCTCCTGCTGCATTTGCTGCCGCTGCTGTGCTATGGCGACCAGCAGCGCCGGCCCCAAGCCGGTGCGCGCTGCTTGGTGAGGAGTGGGTGGCCCGGAGGTGCAGTGTGGACCCGCACAGCATTAAGCGTGGCAGCGCATCCGCAGCGCACTCGGAGCCGAGGCGGCACAGCGCCTCCTCTCTGCAGCTGCTGCTGCGGGCACCGGCGCTGCCGCCGCCGCTGCCACCATTGCCGTTTTGGTCGCCTGTGACCTGGTGGAGAAGCATCAGGGTCAAGGAGCTGCTCAGTGCCATGTCGCCGCGCCAAGCGGCACATATCTATGCGTTAGCGGATGGTTGCGCCTCCGGTCCGGTGCCCCGAAACCCGGTGATTGGACCTCAGATACACAGTAACACGCAAGCTCGCATCCGAGTTGCGCATGCCGGCAACTGGACCTCTCTGATACACAATGACATGCGAGCTTGCATCCGAATTGCGCACGCCGGCATGCGCCACCACACGGCTGGACGGGCCCCTGTTTGATGCTACCGAGGCTACCCACAACAACGCACGGCGGCAGTGTTGGGACACTGACAGGACACATGGAGCGCCGCCTCCCAACACGGTGCTAGCTTTGCATCGACTGCTGCCTGCGTGCCTTGGCGTTATCCCGTGTTGTAACCCCAACACCACGCACGTATCCGTACCTGCATGCACTGACGCGGCTGCAGTCCCAAGCAGCCGCTGCCTACCTGCGGCGCAGCCGTTGCCAAAGCCGCCCTCGCGCACAGCTCCGCGGCCGTCACCAACCGCTGCAGCGCCACCTCCGCTGCCACCAGCCCTTCCGCCTCCGCCACCCCAGCATCCCCCCGGGCTTTCCCGCTAGCAGAGCCGCCCCCGCTGCGCCCCGGCCCCTGTCCCTGTCCAGGGGATGTCGCCGGCCCAAGGGACACCGCCGCCGTCCGTAATGCCTGCGCCGCCGCCAGGGGACGTCCCGCGACCAGAAACTGCAGCGCTAGAGACTCAGGGCTGGGGCTGCGGACGGGGGCGCTCAGGAGAGCTGCGGCCGCTGCAGCAGCGCCGCCGCCGCCACCGCCATCGGTCTTGGACCGGGGCGAAAGGGCCGTTGCAGACGGAGGACCTGCAGCGGGCGAGCCGGATGGTGCCGAGTCCCCGGAAGCCCCCGCCATGGCAACCTCCGAAGGCGCCGGCTCAGGCGGACCTAGCTGTAGCGACGAGCCCTCGGTGATGGTAATGGTGGCAACCCGCGGCTCTGCTGCCCGGCCCCCACTCCCCGCCGGCGACGCCGCATCCCCACGCTCCTCGTGCCCTCCTTGTCCCTTCACTCCGACACTGTGAGGCGCATTGTCAGTGACAGAGTGTTCCTGCGAGCTGCTGCCGCCCAGCTCCAGGCTGGTATGCTGCCCACCGTGGCTGTCCAACGGCCCTTGGGCTGCCTGCTGCTCCAGCTCCTGCTGCTCCTGCTGTGTGGCATGCGGCTGGGGCTGCTGCGTAGCTGCAGGCGCCTCACACCTTGAAGCGGCGGCAGGGGTGGCAGCAGATGCTGTCGGAGCTGTCGCCGCAGCTGCCGCCGCCGCCGCCGCCATCCGTTCCAGCAGGCGGGCGAAGGCGGGGTCGTGCTCGTGCCAGCGGCAGCGGGCCAACGCCAGGGCCTCACAAGGGAGCCCGTGCCGCCTGCAGTGTGTGTGGATGGCGTGCAAGGGGAAGTTTGCGTAGGTGGCTTTGAGCATAGGGGTACCCCACACCTTAGGCAAACTCGACGCGGGAGAGCCCCCAGGTGGCGCCGTCTTCAGACCGTCATGTGAATATTGGCTGAGACCGGAAGCTTTGCAGAGATATTGCCAGTTTGCGTTACCGGTATGATTCACCCACATGTACATGTTCACCGCCGCCTCAACGTCCCTGGCGGCCAGCAGGTGACACGCCGCCCAGTGCACGTGGCCCCCAGCCTCCAGCCGCGCAGCGCGGGACCGCATGCCTGCCGCCCAAACGGCAAAGCCTGCCGGCATCGTGGGGACAGATGTACGAGTAACATGTTAGAGCGGGGCGAGATTTGTTTTGTTGCACCGGCCACTGGAGGTTCAGTGCTCCTCGGGGGGGTGGGCACGGCTCCCGTGTACACAATGCTGGAGACTCGACCCGCTCCACGAGTTATTGCCTCAATTGTTTTTGCATGCAACCGTATAGCTGTCGCTTCAGCGCTTCTAGAGTGCTTCTTGGGGTTGCCCGCGCGGCATGAAGGAAGACGATGGTAACTCTCCGCACCTTTCGCGGGCGCTGCGGCAGCAACGTTGGATGTCCAGCATCCTTCCGACAACAGTATGTCCCATGCGGCTTGATCACGCCCGGACAGCAGTAAGTGCACTGCGCGGGCCGACATAGCACTGCCTCTCGCCCGATATGTTACCGCCTGCAACCAGCCATGGTTCACTGTATGAAAGAGTTACTATAGCAATAAGCATCGATCGCCAGGTGCGCCATACCGACTGGTGTGGCGCACACAATTCCAGGGGCTCCCCTGCATAACGGCGTGAGGCACCTAGGCTGGAGCGGGGGCTGGTGCGCCAATACTCAGGGTCACGCACGCGCAGGAGTCGAGTTGAGCGCAAATCCTACACAGCATATTGACTCGCACTGTACCAGTCAACCTGTACTGTGTACCGGTACACATCTGCACAAGCAGGCTTCTGGTCATGTGGAATGTCTACGTCAGGGTTGGTCGAGCTCCGCCCCCGGGCACCTTATGGAAACGGCGCCAGGTAACACGTGCTTCTGGCCCTGGAAACTCTTTCAGGAGGAACTTCAGGTACCGGTACTCCCTCAAATTACTCCGCTTTGCCATGCGTCCGTGCACTAGCAGCAGAGGGTGGTCGGCACGTATGGCTTGTCGTGTTGTGAGCACCTCCCCCAGACCGGATTGCCCCTGCCGCCAGCTGCCCAGGATCTGGCACACAGTGCAAGTGCACTCTGATCGGTGTGTACAACTTATGTACAAGAACATACCCCCATGACGGGTTGCACGCACTAGGGCCCCCGTACAGCACCTGGCAGTTGGTTGCACTCGGTAACTGGACTCCACAAGGGCGAGCAGGAGGTGGGACACTTCCTGCCCTGTTCACGTTGGACGTTTCCTGTTTGCTGTACAGCAGCGACGCAACGCTACATGATGTAATTCCTGATAGGTGTGGTCGGGACCAGTAAGGATCGTGCAGCCACACCACCTGGAGTGTACCGGTAACACAAAATGCCAAAAGGAGCTTGTACGTGTCATGGAAGCGGTGTACCAGGGTACTGCGGTGTACGGTAACGCCCCAACGCTTCACATTCCTCACCCCTACCTTCCGTGGCCCCCCCACCGCAACTATACATATGTAATGTACATACAACGCATCGCGGTCTCCATTGGTTAATCACGCATTCGTTCGCCCTACTCGCTCGCCGCATGGCGAGCCTCCACCCAACAAACTGGTCCCATCACGTTTACTAGCAGCGCCTCTACCGAACTGTTTTCCTCCTCCGACGCATCCTTGCCCCCAGCAAGCGCTCCGCGCCACCCAGTCCGTCACCAGCTGCAACCACCTAAACACTATCTGCGGCTGCCAACCCTCTGAGCCGGCGCTCTTCGATCACCGTCGCATCCTCCGCTCGTTAACAGCCCCTACCACCACCCCTCCACTACAAGCATCCACACCCCAGACCGCACCACCACAACGACCACCACCACTACTGCCGGCAAAAAAACACCTGCAACACACGCATCTGGCTCCCGCCCAGCTCCGTCCGACTACAACCTCTGGAACAGCGGGCTGCCGGTCAGCAGCGTCTCCGCCACCTGCGCCTCCAGCGTCTCCCGCTCCTTCCTCAGCCGCCCCGGGTCCGCGTACATCTGCGCCGCCGCCGCCCGGATGGCCGCAGGACTGTCCATACCCATACCCAGCAGCCCATCCCCATCCTCACCCCCTCCCAACCCCTCCTCCCCGCCCCCTGGCCCCGGCTCTCCCGACACTCGGGGCGTCATGGAGGCCCGTTTGGAGCGGTTGGAAGCCGCCGCGTTGGCAGCTGCCGCGAGGACGTTCTCCGAGGAGATCCTGTGTTGCTGCGGCTGGGTAGGCTGGGGGGAGGGGGCGCGCTGCTGGGGCTGCATGGGTGCGGGCCGGGAGGAGGCGGAGGAGTAGGGACGCAGCAGGCCGGGGATGGGTGTGAGCGTGCGGGGGCCGGAGGTGGACGGCGGGCGGTCCAGGGCGGGGTGGGTGAGGCCGTTGCTGCTCTCACGGTTGGCGGCGGCGGCAGCGGCGGCAGCGGCGGCGGAGCTGCCGCCAAAGGGTGCAAAGGCATACTGGGAGCCGCCGCGGGGGAGGGGCTGCGCGAATGAGGGCTGGGGCTGACGGCTGAACTGCGGTTGCTGGTGGCTGCTTCCGCTACCAGCAATAGGGGGCGAGGCGAGGGAGCTTGGGAGCGGCGGGCGGGCCGCAGCGGCGCCGCTGGATGGCAAGGGCGCCGGGGAGGGCACGGGGCGGCCGGTGGCGCCGGGGTTGGCGAGGGCCTGGCTGGCGGGGTTGTTGGGCGCGTGGAGCAGCGCGGAGAAGGTGTTGGTGGAGGCGGCCAGGGCGGCGGCGGCGGTGGTTGGCCCGCCGGGGCCCTGGGCGGTGCTGGTGGAGTGGCTGCGGACGGCGCCAGAGGGCGGGCCGGGGCCGGGGCTGCTGGCGGCCGCGCGCTGTGGCGAGGCGGGGGTGCTGAGGCTGGCTAGGTCGGTGGGGTCGTAGGGCGGGGTGTACAGCCCGGGGACAGTCCTGCGGGACGCGTGAGTCATGAGGGAGGGGGAGGCCGGGAAAATGGTATTACAGCGACAAGTTAACAGTTGGTACTGTGGCGCGTCTGGTGGCAAATGTGCATAGGGCAGCCGTGCGGTGGTTTTGCAGTGCGCCATACCGCGCCCCTCATCCAAGCCCCCACCCACCACTGCGGCGTCTCCCCCCGGTACACGCCCCGCTGCTTGGCGTACTCGATGGCGCGCGGGGCGGCGGCGGCGGGCGGTCGGCCGGTGGGCGTGTTGGAGGAGCTGTTGCGCTGCGCAGCCGTCACCAGGTGGAAGCCGCCGCTCTGCGGAAACACACCATGTCACAGGAGAGTGGTAGGTGCAGACTGGCAGAGTGCGCGTCATGCAGCGAGGGCTTGCGCCATCAACGGCAATACGGCATGCAAGGTAAGTGACGCTAGGCATATGGTGTCAAGACCCCGCGGGCCTGCGGCCCACCACAACTACACGTACACAGCCTAGTACGGTACCCTCTAGCACGACGCGCTGAACCCCAGATTGCACAGTCCGCTCCTGCCGCCCAGCGCGGCGACACACGCACACGTCCCCCTCCCCCACGCGGCCGCACGCACGCCCTCACCTCGGACCCGCTGCCGCCGCCCGCTCCCGCCCCTGCTGCTGCCCCTGCGTCCGCGCCCGGGCCCTGCAGTGCCGCCATGAGCGGCAGGCAGGCGGCCAGGCCCTCGTCCGCCTTGGCCCGCTCGGCGCGCAGCAGCGCCTTCTGCAGGGCGGCGCGGGCGCGGCGGCGGGCCTTCTTGGGGTCCAGCACAACCTGGGAGGGGGCGGAAGGGAGGGATGGATGGAGGCAGGGCAGGAGGGGGGATCCAAGCGATGGAGCGAGAGTCGTTGGGTAGCGTGTGCCATCACTGGTGGCGGGGTGACACGTAGGTGGGCTTCGATAACATCAATATCTTCTAACCTCCATCATGTCGAAACCTCCATAATGTAACAAGCCTGAGCCACCACTACCACTACTACTACCAGCAGCACCACGGCGCGTCGTCCAGAAACGCCTCACCTCCGAGTCGCTGTGCACCTTGGGGTCTCCGTCCCCAGCGCGCAGCAGCCGCCCCTGCGGCCCGCCGCCTGCCCCTCCCGGCCCCACGCCGTACGCGCTGTAGTACTGCTGCATGAAGGCGGCGCCCTGGGGGTCGCGGGACAGGGGCCCGCTCTGCACACCCGCGGTGGCGGGCAGCTGCAGGGGGAACGCATCGCGGGCGGCAGGTGAAGACGTCAGGGGACAGGTGTCAAGGTTTTCGTGTTGACGGCAATGCAGGTGGGATTTAAGTGCGGACAGCCATCCAGGGAGTCCGACCGCACGTGCTTGCATGCCTTTGAAACAGGCTGGTAGGGTAGGGCAACGAAGGTGTACCGCGCAGAGCTCATGCAAGCCGCCCCAAACGCTCTTGCGTGCCACTCAAACTGGCCCTGCCCCCTGCAGTCTTCAGCCCGCCCGCCCTCCAGCCTCCTGTTCCCAGCCCGCTCTCACCGACGCGGTCCTGGCCCCCCGCGCCGTCCTGGCCCTGCCCCTGGCGGCCCCTCCCCCGTCGTCGCTGCTCTCGTCGTCGCTGTCTGTGGGCACGTCGTCGTCCTCCACCTCCACCAGCTGGCCGTCGGGGGTCTGGGGGTTCGGGGGCAGAGAGACATGAAGACATACCATGTCTGCAGGCCGACGACAGGTCGACGGTATAGCACACATGTAATTGCCCAACCCAACCTGTTACCGGGTCTGGGGGTCATGCATGGGAGGCGGGGCCGACATGACACACAGCGTGCACGATGGATAACACAGGGGGGCGCGGGGACGAAGCAGCGTTAGGGGGCCGTAGCAGGGGCAGCTGGAACCACTACCGCACTATGCCATCCACTGTCAAGGGCGGCACCACCACCAGGAGCCCGCGTCAGCGCTGACAACTTTTGTACACTGGCGCACAGGAGAACAGGAGCTTTTGGGTTGCCGAGGTGGCGTGACAGGGTGGTAGGGCAACCTGCACACGCCGTCCTACCGTGATGAAGCGCGGCGGCGCCTCCCCGTTTGCGGGGTGCAGGAAGTCCAGCTGCGCCAACAGGTCCGTGTAGCCGTACTGGTCGGGGTCCCAGTAGTCCAGCAGGGCGGTCAGCAGCGCGGCGCCCTGGGGGTACGCGTGGAGGGCGCGGAAAGAGTGTAAGGCGTCAGGTGGTCACGGATACGCTGGTAACTGCACCCCGGAAGAGGGGCAAAGGAGAGGGCTAGGCAAGCCGTATCCAAGGGCGAAGTGCTGGTGAGTGGACGGTTCACTGGATGAGGTGCGGAAAGTGGGCTACAGGACAAACGGTACGAGTCCTTTTACACGAAGGGTTGGCCACTGGCGCATCAAATAGCGCGGTGCCCTTGGGGGCCGGGCTCAACGGAGGCACTGGAAGCAGGGGGTGTGGGATAGGTGTATACGAAGGCAGCAGATCCACGTCGAGGGCTGGCACCGCATACCAGTACCTGGAACGTTGTACCCAAGGCCCAGCGGCTGCAGCGCACAGCGCAGCCCTCACACATAAGGCCACTTTTAACACCCCTGCACGGCAGCCATGCCCTGCCGTGCCAAGACACCCAGTGTGACCCCAGTGTGCCCTGCCGTTACACAGGAATGCTGCAGCTGAGCTGACCCGGTGCGGGCAGCCCAAACCACCTGCTCTTTCCCCTCCCCTCCGTTTCCCAACCCCGCTTGCTTGCGACTGCCCTCACACCCGCTGTCATTCGGGCACAGCACCGAACCCTACACGGCCTCATTGTCCCCTCCTTGTGTTATCGACTCCTCCACCCTCCGGCTCTGGCCCCCACCTGCTGCTCCAGGTGCATGGTGCTGAAGTGCTGCCGCGCCCAGCGGCCCTGGCTGGCGCCGGCGAAGGAAGCCTCCAGCGTGAAGCTGCGGAGTGCAAGGCAGGCGAGGTAACTTGGCAACACATGACCATAAAATCTGTGCCAGGTGTGACACCAATACACGCACTCGTGCCTTGCTCCTGCAACCATGAGAGCCTCCAGTTGTCCGTTGCCGCCCTGCGCAACCGCCGTCAGCCCCATCGGGCCTAGGCGCCCGTTTGCCTGGCCTGTGTACAGGCCGCACGGTCCACCAATCGCACTGCTGCAGGCCCTTCGCCCCTACCCCACGCCCTCCACAGCAGCTGCCTGGTCGCATTTCCGCACCCTCGTCTCTCCCCGGAAACGCAGCCTGCGTCACAAAACTCCTTATAGGTGGACGGTGACCCCGCTCACCTGTTGACCAGCCCCAGCTCCCTGAAGCCCACCACGCGGCCGGTGCCGCTCTTGCTCTTCTGCACCTTGAACGAGCAGTGCCGGTACGAGAACAGGTCGGGCGCGTTGTGGTGGATCAGCAGCGGCAGCAGCTTCTCCTGGAACCTGGGGTCCACAAGTCGCAGGGCCACACCAGAAAGGCAAGACACAGTTATACCGAGTCGTGCATGTACACACGAAGCACACGCCTCAAGGCTGTCACGCCCCCGCCACGACCGTGCCTCTGCTTGAAGCCCGCCGACCGCGCCTTCCGCCCCGCCCCCTCGCACCTGTAGGGTATGTTGGTCTGCCCGCCCGCGCTGCCCGGCACCGGCCAACCGGGGTATGCGGGCAGTGTGTCCTTGGGCACCTTCTTCTCGCAGCCGTACATGAACACGTCCAGCTTGCGGCTGTGGCCGTGCAGGTCGCAGAACAGGGCCACCTGGCGGGACAAGGGCGGAAGACCACGGGGTCGGTCGCAAGGAGTCCGTGCGCAACTGCACATCGCATCAATTACCACAACTAGCGACTGCATTGTGACTGTCAGGCAAGGCTGCTTTCCATGCGTGCACAGGCAGGATGGTTACAGGCGCGGCCTGGCCGTGTGGGACTCTGCTGCAGGACCGGCGCACCTCGCGCTCCTCGGTGAGCTGCCGCAGGAAGGCCTTGGTGGCGTGCACGACGGGGTGCAGCTTGCGGGAGGGGTCGTTCCACACGCGGTTCAGGTCCACACCCGCAAGGCTGCGGGGGGAAGGAGGGCAAGGGCAACATGATTCTCGAGTACGCTGCGTTACTCCCATAGGGGCATACTTGACTGTTCGCAGGCAAGGGACGGGCAGGCAAGTGGCGAGGCTTGCAAGGGTTCCTCACCTGCACCTGTAGTTGCCTGTGATGACCCCGTCGGGGTTGAGCATGGGGATGATCTTGAACACGAAGGCGTCGCGCAGCACCTTGGCGTCCAGGGAGGGCCCCAGCAGGAAGTCCAGCAGCCCCTTCATCATCCAGCTGGCGTTGGACTCGCCGGGGTGCACGCGGGCTGGGCGAGGGGGACGAAACGGAATCAAGTAAAAAGGAAGAGGTGCAGGCACAGGAGGCGGCGCTGCAGGGAAATCGAAGCATGTGTCAGGACAGGTGTCGGAAGACTACAGATGCGGTGTGTCTGTGGAGACCTAGTTGTACCAGCAAGCTTGACTGCTGCGTTAAGAGACCCGCTGGGCGAGAGGGGGAGGGGTTGCAAAACCGGCGGTGGGTTAGCGGGCAGAGTGATGGCGGTACGCCGCTCTCCCAGCCTCCAAAGAAGACCACTACATGCGTTCCACTTCCAAGACCCCAGCTGCAACCGTCACCGAACCCCAGCACTTCGCTCACCCGAAATGACCACCGCCTTTTTCCGCTTGGCTGGGTCGGGGTCCTCCCCTGGCGCACCGCCGGGCCCCACCAGCCCCGGCCCTGGCCCGTAAGCCCCCGCGCCGGATGACGAGTAGGAAGGCCCGTTGGCGCTGGCTGATGAGGACGAGGATGCGGGCGCGGGCTGCATGGGCGAGGTGATGGTGAGCACGTCCACGGTGTTGCCGGCCAGGGAGGTGGCCAGGGCCTCCCGCCGCATGCGGTGGCGGCGCAGGGGGTCCAGCTCCACCGCCTGGGCGGGGAGGTGGTGGGAGGTGGTGGGAGGAGGCGGGAGGAGACGGGTTCATGGGGCTGCGATTTCTGTACGGTGCGAAGGTACAAGACTAGATGGAGGATTCCTGCTGTCCAGAGGTGTCTGGGGTTTGGGTTCACAGGCTACTTTTGGTGGACAGTGTGGACTGTCGGTGTGGCGTGCAACGTCAGGGCGTGTTGGATACGGGCGCGAGGGCAGAGACATGCGGCAGCGACGTGGGTGACGGCGCGGTTTGTAGTCCTGCGTCCCTCCACAATGCTGCCCCTGCCGCCTCAGCTCGCTGCGGGCGGCCCAGCACGTACCCGGATATACCGCTGCAGGTCCGTGTACGTGTACGGGTAGCAGTGCGCCACGTGCAGAAGGTCATTGTCGTATTCCGCCTCCAGCGTGAACGTCAGCGTGTAGTACGTCTTGCCGCCCTGCCGCGTGCGCAGGGGGATGAGTGCACGTGTTTGACACAATGCACGCAAACATACAGAGCGGCAAAAACAGGGAAAAGGCACCATACGGCAGGGGCAGACTGCCGTACGCGCTGTACGCGGTTCCGCGTCCTGTCGGCTCACGCACTGCGCTCCCGACCTAGCTCCTCTTCTCCCCAAATCAGCGCCGCCTCGCGCGGCCCCCGACCCACCTGCCCGTGCGCCGCGCTGGCCCTGCCCCTCCGTATGCTGTTGGCGTAGTAGCACACCTGGCTGCCCGCGCGGTGCCAGCCCAGGCCGCGGCCCACCTGCGCCCGGGCGCTGTGGACCAGCGGCTGCAGGCGGAAAGGAATCGCCCGCGAGCGTAACATGTACGTTGTCCACGGAGACCAATGTGTCCACTTACAAATCACAATCTTCCTTCATCAACAGCTCGTCTCGATTGACATGGGTGGAGCGCCTTGCAACTCAGAATGCACGGTAAGCCCGATGCATGGAGCCGTGTGAGCCACGGGACCTCAGCAGCACAAGCCCCGCCCACCTGCATCCCATTGTTGTACAGCGAGTCCTCCTTGAGCAGGTTGATGAGGTTGAGTTTGTAGCGGCACCCCGCGCGCGTGTTGGACAACGCGAAGAAGAACCACTGCGTGTGGCCGCGCGTGTTGATGTCGGGCCGCAGGATGAGGTCGTACTCGTACGGATACACCTGCGGCCGCGTGCCGTACCGTACGGCGATTTAAGGACGCGTCACAGCGCAGAGACAGCGCAGCGACACGGCACGCTCCATGTAACAGGGGGAATGCGCAACAGGCGTGCCATGAACTACTTAGCTGGTCAATGAACACCAGCCTCAGGACGTCGCCACACAGCAGCAGGTACTGCGGCTACCAATGACTCCGTCATCGCGATCCCTGTGCACCTGGATAGCCCTCCGCAAGTTGCCGCTCTCAAAACGGCTCTCAAACACCAGGGTGCGGTCGTCGGGCCCCCGCACGCTGTACCACGCCGGCATGTCCGGGAAGTAGTCGTGCTGCGCCGTGCGAGCGCACGGTGCCGCCCTGGCCGCCTGCGGGGCGTGCGGCTGCTGCTGCCCCTCCACCGCCGCCTGCGCCTCTCCTGCCCCAGCCCCCACACTGGCACTGCCGCCGCGAAGTTGCTCCCCTCCCCCTGACGTCCTTGATCCGCCCCTGCCTCCCGCTGCCCCGTCCCCACCCCCGTCCCCGCCACTGCCTTGCGGCAGTCGCAGCTCCCCGTCCCCAGGCCCGCTGCCCCTGCCTGCCCTTGACCCCCGCGAGCCTCTCCCATCCCCGCCAACGTCCTCGCCCTCCGTCCCCGCTGCATCCCCCGCCGTCCCAACGTCCTGCAGCTCAGATCCCGCTGTCGGCGCCGGCTCCTGTGCGGGCTGCTGCTGCTGCTGCACGGCAGGTGGCCGCTCTATGCAGTCGTACACCAGGGCGTTTGCAACTGCCCCAGGGTTTACTATGCGCCGCTGGTCGTGCAGCCGCAGTACTGCAGGCAGCTGCTCGTCCACGGGTACCAGCGGCTCCGGGTACGGGGGCGGGATGCAGCAGCAGGGCGAAAGCCGAGGGGGCCTGTGGTCGGGTGTTTGGCAGCAACGGCGTTCTCCACAGGCTAATGCACAAGAGAAACCCTGTCATACAATCTTGCCTATTGGTGGCGCTCCGCCCGAGGGTCCTGGGCAAAGTAGCATGGCCACAACAGTCAAGGCAATGCCTGTGTGCGACCTATACCGATAAACTCCGGCGCCCTCCCTCCGTACCATAGCCCACCTAAACGGCCCAACCCCTCTCCAGCCCAAGCCTGACTGCCGCCTCACCTCAGCCGCATGCCTGTGCCGGATCGGGGCGGCAGATTGGGCACGTCCCCCGGCGGGTGCGCCAGCATACCGTGAACGTGGCCCGCCCCGAAGTCATGATACGAGCCGGGGGCCGCAGAGGGGTCGTGCTGCCGCTTGCGGTAGGTTTGGACTGGAAGCGGGACAAGGGCGAACATGCTACATGGTAAGAGCGCGGTGTGCGATGGGTTGTGAGCATTTGCTGAACGGGCAGGGAATGGCCCAGTTGGGTTGTCCGTACATGTGGGTGAGTCCTCAAAGGGGCACACCCTGAGTGCATGCCCTGGTCTCCCCGCGCGAACGACAGCTCATGAAATCGAACGCCGTTGCGGGCACGTGCCATGTAGCAGGACGCACAGCAACTGCAGAGCGGTACCTGTTCGCTTCTGGGGCTCCGGCTGTGGCGTTGACTCCCGGGCTGACTCAGGCGGTTGCGCCTCCGGGGGCTTTTTGGCCAAGGGGGCAAGGTGGCCGTATGGAGCTGCGTTTCGGAAGTCGCTGGGCAGCAAATGGACAGACGCAGGGGCGGTTCGTGGGTCAATGAACCCAGCGGCAGCAGGAGCCGCACTCGAAGGCATCATGCAGGAGTCAAGTGCCGGCAAGGGCATGAGCGCTTGCGTTGGGCTCAACGTGTTCAATGCGTGCTTGCGTCCTGTGCTGACCCCTAATCGGATGCGCAGGGGAGACCCCACACGAAACCCCAGGGTAACACCTTGGGCGGCCCCATTGCTCACCTGGCTGTGAGTGTACTGAAGCTGGGTATGCCCAGAGGCATTGGTGGCGGTGGCAGCGCTGACAGCATGTTGTGCCGCCCTGGATATCAGGGCGCAACAAGCGCAACCGGTGACCCCTCACGTGCTTGGCGCCCCTACCTAACCCACCCACCATGGCCTCGCAACAGCGATATGGGCATGCGAATGCCTTCTCAACCGTGCAGAGATGCGTAACGGTCATGTCCGGCTCGACGATTTCCGACGGCTTGACCAGGCAGCCCCGCATGCACATAACCCGGCACACCCGTACCATTCTCTCCACCGCCAGCGAACAAGTTGTCTCTGCTTCCAATACGGCCGACAGGCTCCATCAGAGTCCACTATTTTGTGTTGCTTCACGCCCTGAGGGTCTCCACGGGTCCGCGGGGCGACCCGGGCTTCGCACCGCTGATTCCGCCCTTGCTTCTCTCATCCTGTCCCTAAAATACGCATACTATGCGAGCCTGACATGCACTTAGCAGAACGCTGTCAGGTAAAGCCGGTGTGTTGCACAGAGGACTCCCAAACTTTGGGCCAAAGTGTGGAACAGTATCCAACGCGCCATGTAAGTAATTGTATTTGTGCTGAAATAGCACTGTTTTTACGTGGAAAGCCAAGACCTTTGAGAGCGCTGTTGGCAGTATTGAACGTTGAATCATGCATGGGAGACCTCTTTTAGACGGGACTTCCACGCCAGCGAGGCCCATGCAACCTGGAGCTGAGTTTTGCCTCTTTATAAACACTTGAACACTGATAGATTTGAGTCTGTCCTTATTTCCTGGCGTTTAAAATTGGAGCCAGCCTGCAAATCAGTACTGGTTCTACTGTAGACGCGTGCGTAGCTGCCTAGATGCAATTCCATTGCTATGTCTCTCTGATTACTCCAAGAGTAAGTCGTCGTGACCCCTAAATTGTGACCGAGTCCGTCGACGCCACCACAACAGCGCCGGCAGGCGCAGCAAAGCTTCACCATGGCGCTCCTGGCCCTAATCAACAAGAGGTCCTCATACAAAATAAGTAGTGCTGCCAGTTCAGCCAAGGCGCCGGCAGTGCAGGTCCGGGCGTCCGAGCGGCGTCTAGACACTGCGGCAGTTCCGTCGACGTCGTCATCGCCGTCCTCCTCGTCGTCAGTGCGCGGAAGTCAGCGGCTCTACGGAAGCCAAGATGTGCGTAATGAACACGTGCCCACTAGTTATCGTGAGACAGCACCGCCGGCCGAGGCTGCGGGAACTCTCGGAGGACTTGCCGCCAGGCAGCGGAGCAACCCTGTGTCCAGGGCCAGGCCGGTTGGCGACACTAGTAACAACCGCAGCCGTGAACCTGTTACACTCGTATGCAACAGCCATGCCAGCGACAACAGCGTGCGCGGACAAGGGGTACGGGAATCACAGTCCCGGCTCGCCCCAGGCTCCGGAGGCCACAATGCCGGAAGCCTCTACCTGGCGCCACAGCCGTCCGCCAGTTCAGTAGAACCTACGCTACCTGCCCCACCAACGGGTCCCCCACGCAAGGTTGAACGCGGTAAGCTATCAATACGCCTGGCACACCTTGCAGGCGGTGCAGCTCCTTTGCCATCCCCTGTTCATTCGCCTTATACTTCACCTGTCGAAGCCAACAAATGAATGGACCCACGTGAGACTTGAATACACCGGTACCTCCCCCGTGGCCGCAGTGACCCGTGGGCCAACCGGCCTGCCCTGGACGATCCTTCACGCCCGACTGCACCGCCACGTCAAGGTCACCAACCTGCTGCCACGCGGGTCGTCCGTGCTAGTCGCCGTATCTGGCGGGCAGGTAGGACCGCGTGACCTGTCCTTATGGAGCGACGTACCCGACACCTGCTGTTTCAGCGTATCACAGTCCTTGCGTTGCAGCATGACGTGCGCTGTGACGGTTTAGAGCTGGTGGCAACGCGACCTGTTCTGCTTGTCCTGCAGGACTCGGTGTGCCTCCTCCGAGCTCTGGCCGACCTGCAGCCCCTGTGGGGCTGGCGCCTGGGTGTCGTGCACTGCGACCACCGCTGGCGCCCGGACTCAGCCGCAAACGCAGCGTTCGTGCAGGAGCTGGCAAGCGAACTGGACATCCCTTGCCACGTGCTCTCGGCAGAGGAGGGAACCCCTCGCAGCGAGGAGGCGGCGCGGGAGTGGCGGTACACGTGCATCACCCGCGTGGCGCGCGAGCATGGGTACGGAGTGGCGGTCACGGCGCACACGTCAACCGACAGGGCAGAGACGCTGCTGCTGAACCTGCTGCGGGGTTCGGGGCCGGACGGGCTGGTGGCGCTGGCTGAGTCCAGGGTCCTGCGGTTCGATGGGTCCTCCCCGGACCCACGGGTCGGTGGGGTGTCCCCTTGCACTTGTGGGGAGGAGGGCCACCCCTGCGCTTGTGGGGGCAGCGGGGCAGGTACAGGCGTCAGGGGCTCGTGCGATCAGGGCAGCGGCAGGAGCAGCAGCAGCAGCACCAGCAGCAGCGGGGGCAGAAGCAGAGCTGGGGGGCGTGGAGCAGACGGGGTGCTGCTTGTGCGGCCCCTGCTGGAGTTCACGCGTGAGGACACGGCGGCGTTCTGCGAGGCGCTGGAGCTGGACGTGTACCACGACACCACCAACGACTGCCTGGACATGCGGCGGAACCGCGTACGGCACGAGCTTATGCCGTACCTGAGGCACCACTTTAACCCGCAGCTCGACGGTGCCCTGTTCCGCTTTATGGAGGTGCTCAGTGCCGACATGCGGCACGTGGAGGCGCGTGCGCAGCAGGCGTATGCGGCCTGTCGCGACTGGGGACAGGCAGGGCAGCAAGGCCACGCAACTGTGCCTGGCCCGCAGCCTCGGGGTGAGCAAGGCAGTTACCGCCAGGGACGCGGCGCTAGCAGCAGCGGCAGGAGGAGTAGGAAGGGCGGGGTGCAGGAGGACGAAGGGCCGTGGAGGTTTGGCGGACTGAGTCAGCAGCTGTTGGCGCACTTGGACGTTGCGCTGCAGCGGCGGGTGGTGCGGCTGTGGCTGCAGGACGCGGTGGACCTCCAGGCGGCCAGCGGGGGTGCGGGAGGCGGTGCAGGGGAGCGGGGGAGGCAGGTGGGGTACGAGGACGTGCACCGGTGCTTGGCGTTGGTGCAGGCGCCGAACCGCACCAACAGCGACTCACTGTGCGGGGGGCTGGTGGCGACGGTGCGGAGTGGGTGGCTGAGGCTGAGGACGGCGGCGGAGGTGGCGGGGGAGGCGGCGCGGGTGAGGGAGCAGCGGAAGGGGGCTAGGGAGAAGCCGGCGGTGGGGCAGGGGCAGGTACACGATGGTCAGCAGGTGCAGAGCGGTGCGGCTACGGACCGCACGGAACCGCGGCAAGAAGCGCAGCGGAAGGGCGAGCGGGAGCATCAGCTCCGGCGTGCGGACGGGGTTCCAGGCGAGCGGGTCGTCGCGGTGGTGGGCGAGGACGGTGAGCAAGTGCCCGTAGGGACCGTGCCCGAGGGCCCCGTGCAGGGCTCTGGCGGGGTATCGGATAAGCTGTATGCCTCGGGGGTGTTGACTGGCCAGCTGGGCCCCATGTTTGGGGATGACGGGCAGCTGCTGTCGGCGCTGCGTTTGAGCGGGAGCGCCAGCGCCGGCGGGAGCAGCAGCAACAGCAGCAGCGGGGACCACAGTGCTGGCGTGGGCGCCTCTGGCGGCCGCACGCTTGGTGCTGCAGGCGGAGCACGGCGCCCCAGGGCAGTCCGGCGCTCTGCAGAGGCCGGCAGGGCTCAACTGAGGCTAGCAGGGCGGCGACAGCTTCGCGGGCTTAAGGGCTGGCGGGTTTGACTTGCCAAGGTGGCCACACAGGGTGCCGACCTGCTGGTGTAGTAGCGGCTTTTTGAGAGTATGTTGAATTAGCTGGATTGTGTATTGTACCAATGTGAATGTGGTGTTCCTGTTACCCGAGGCAAGCGCAGCTCAGCACTTCCATGTATTGCGTGCTGCAGCAAGAATCCAGGACATCTAGTAGGTCCTGTGCTCCTGCCAAGGGTGCATTTCAGTGTCCAACAAGCAATGAGGTGCGTCGGCTGTCGTGGTCTTTGCGTGCAACTCATGGGCGTGTAAAGCGGTTCGACCAGGGACTTGGATGCTCTTTTGTGATGTCCGGATGGGCAGCAGGACGCTGGAACCTGGAAGCCAGGCCCTGCCGTGCGCTTGTCCTCGTGTACTGCAAGGTAGAGAAAGTTAGGGTGGTTCAGTGGCCTCGATGTTGCTGATTCACATGCACGTACCATTACCCTAGTTCGAGTCATGAACAGCAGAGACGTAGCCTTTGGTGCGTGAAAGCTGGGTAGCACCCTGGCGCCACCCTGCGCAGCCCTGCGCCACCCTGCACCTGCCTTCTTGCAGGTTGGATCTTGATGATGAAGACCCCAGTTGCCAGGAACGGCCCCAGTATGGGATATGGAGTACGAAGTGGCACAGGGGAGGTGTGGGCTGGCTCTGCACGTATCCCAGAGCAGCCCAGAGCCAAGGCCCAGGTGGCGCGGGTGCATTTGGCTGCCCTGGTTAGGAGCCAGGGGAAAGCGTGTACGAACAGACTGAGCATCATTGCCGGCATTGGCGTTAATGTATTTTCGCGATCGGACCTGAGCCAGTACGTGCCGGCTCAGGCATGACAGCCCCCCACCCCACCACCACCTGCCAGCCTGCCAACACCATCGAAACGTGTACTACGTGCGTAGCAACACGTCATACGCTTACCAGGCCCGGAGCATTGTGTACATGCGGCACTTGCAATGGCCTGCTACTGAAGTAGCGCGGCGCAGGCCCTCTGCCGGCATGGAAGCACAGGTCTGGGCGTAGGCAAGCGGCAGGGCCGGCCGTACAGTTGCCCTGAACCCAAGCCGGAAGCAGTGCGTCTTTTATTGTATGCCACTGACGTCTCATTACTGGTATTGTATAGTCGTTGATAATCCGCCCAGACGTGCTCTGTTTTCGCATCCGCGGCATTCCACCTGGTTACACAGTATCTAGTCCTGTACGATAGGCATGCCTAGTATATAACTGTACATATATAGTTAAAGAGGGGCCCACACCATGGTGCGGAGAGCAAAGCGGCAGAGTGGGGCGACATGCGTGGACTTGGGGCTTGACCGGCTGGCCACGCTGCTTGTGCACGCAGAAAAAGCTCTTTGGAGTGGGCCCAGATCTTCTGGGTGATGGGAAGGTCTTGTTCGAATGGAGTCCCAAGGGGAACTACCTTGCCGCGGCTGGAAACAAGGTAACTATCGATGCGAAGGGAGCGCAACCAACGACCAGGCCGTGACCAACCGTTGCTGCGATGCAGAGGAAAGTCAATATCCTGGACCGGAATGGGAGGCTATACGACGAGGTGCACTTCCCACCTGCGGAGTACGCCAACCCGGACGCTCGGGCGTGCGCCTGTGCACAGCTGCAGGTGTGGGGCATTACCGGTCGCAGCTGCAGTCTACCGCTGACGGGACAGCGGTAACACGAGCTGCTCGTACCTATGCGCAGTGGGACCCGACGGGCGAGCAGCTGGCGCTGCTGCCAGCAGGCAACACGCACGTCTTCATCTGGTCTGCTGTCAGCAAGGAGGTACAGAAGATTGACTCTGAGTTCAAGGTGCGGGGCGAACATTGAGCGAACGTGACGCGATTTGAGCACGGTGGTACAGATATAGCAGCATTTGGCAGCCGCATGCTGCAGGAGTGGCCAGATGCGTCCTGCCGGCTTCACAGCGGCACGTGGCATACCGTGCCCTAGGTCGCTGACACACATCTTGGCGCCGACCACCTTCCCGCAGACCCAAGAATTCTCCACCCTAGCATGGTCCCGCAACGGCATGTACCTTGCCGTTGCCACGGCAAAGGGCAACCTCATGATGTACAATGCACGTGAGCGGAAAAAGATCCCGCTCGTGGGCAAGCACACAAAGAAGATCGTGGCAGCTGTGTGGAACAAGGACAACCTACTGGCAATGGCCGCTCAGGTAAGGACCTTGCAGCAATTGATGTACAGCAGCAGCTGACATGGGGACCCCTTCGCTGCTCCCAACCGGCTATACAGCGGCGGGCAGGGGTGGCTTCGTCTCGCAACTTCACGGCACACAGCGGCTTAGCACATACCTCTGGCATGCCCGCAGGACAAGAGCGTGACGCTCACAGATGGTGTCACAGGAGACACCGTCAAGACGTTTCACCTTAAGGACGTGCCCATGGACCTGTGCGTGTCGGATAAGAAGGAGGACGGGTACTCCCGGAGAGAGGTGCGTGGGGGCGGACACGAGCTGAGCGGCCGCCTGGGATCTTCCGGGCAGGAGTACGAGGCGGCAAAGGAGCTGCCCTGGGACCGGTCGACTGGCTGGCAGCATCGGTCAAGGCTCCCATGCCGTAGTAGGGGACATGGATCTTTGTTCACGGCCGTGGCCGGCGGCACCAGGTCACTTGGTTGTCCCTTGCCGTCGCAGGAGAACACGTACTCGCTCAACATCAACCGGAAAACGCTCTACATCATGCAGGCAAGCGGGTGGGCTCAGTGGTTGGGGCACGCAAGGCGGGGGAACACCCCGACACACCCAAAGCACGCTAAGAATTTAAAGCACCTGGGAAGGGGCAACCAATCACCAGGAAGTCGGCGTTGGGCTGCGAATGCTGCCCAGCCATGGAGTCTTGACATGCACAACGCCCCCGTTTTGAACTACCATGGGCATGGGGATGCCATGTGCCCAGCAAGGCAAGCCTGCTGCCCGGCCCCACAGCCGCTTTGGAAGCGGCAGTTGTTGTCCTTGAATGCTACGATGATGCACCTGCGCAGTGCACGGCCGAGGGCGACCGGCCCATCGAGCTGGCGTTCCTGGACACGTACGGCCCCATCATGAAGCACACGTGGTTCGGGGACGGCTACATCCTGCTGGGCTTCAAGAACGGCTACGTGGTGGTGGTGTCCAGCCACAGCAGGGAGATCTCGGAGGAGGTGCACTCGGGGAAGTGAGTGCCGGGGGGTGTCGCGTGGGGCGAAACCTACTGGGCTTGACGCCGCCGGGCTCGGAACAGAAGGCTTTGAACGGGGGCCTACAGGAGGCACCACACTTCGGAAAGGTTGATCAACGTTACCACGTTCCTCAGTGCCATCCTACGCCCCTGGCGCAGTCGGGGGGGGGGGTACGCGTCCGGGAACAAACCCACGCGCCTTGATGCAAGTGGACCACCGCTGCGTGGCTCCGTCGGAAGGCTCTGAATGTGGCTACAGGAAGCAGCACGACTTGAATTGCGGAGCCGCGTTTGCTCAGTAGCACTCATGCCTTTTGCCACTCCCTTGCACACTATTGCTGGCTGACATACGGTGCCCCATTCGCGCCCTGCACGCCGCAGGTACCTAGACACGCTTGCCGACGTGGCGCACTGCCCCGCACTGGGCCGCATCGCCATGGGTGGGGCCAACTGCGTGCGCGTGCTGGACAGCGGCAACGACTACAACGAGATTAAGAGCGACGCGGTGGACCTGGATGCAAACCAGGCGGTGGAGAAGGTCGGCTGGACGCGGGACGGCCAGGTGCGGGAGATGGCTGGCATGGGACAGGGCTGGGCGTAACCTGCGGGCGCCTGTACAGGAGCTGAAAACACCGTAGCATAGTAGCTGAAAGCTGTCACGGCCACACAAGCACAAGTGATGCACGTGCACAGACGAGGAGTGAGTCGCCATGCACCGCGCAAACAAGTGGTGGTGGGCCATCCCCTGTCCATTCCGCAGGTGCTGACGGTGGGCACGCACAACGGCTACCTGCACTCGTTCCTGGCGTCGCTGCCCATGGTGTACGACTACAACGGCACGCGCGTGCTGTACCTGACCAGCCTGCTGGAGATGACCATCATGGACGTGACGCGCCGCCAGACGGTGGCGCGCATCGAGCTGGAGAGCGAGCCGGCCTTCTGCGGCCTGGGGCCCAGCCACGCCGCCATGGGCATGAACAACCAGGTGCGAGCGCTGGGGGCCAGGGGTGCAGGGCGCTACCGGTCCTACTTTTTCCTTTTTACTGGAAGGCGCGAGCGAAGGGGCGGTGATACTGCCACAATCTTGTTTACAGGCGTCAATAGGGAAGTTGTGGAGAACTCTCAACTAACCGGCTGACCGCCGTGCGGTGCAGGTGACCTTCTACAACGTGGACGGCAAGGCGGGCCGCATGCTCAACAAGCGCGACTACCTGGGCACCATCTCCACCATCCGCCTCAACGACTCCCAGGCCGCCGTCCTGACGGGCGGCCACGTGGTGGTGCACCCCATCGCGGTGGAGCAGGGCCGCGCGCCCGACGAGCAGGACGTGGTGGTGCCGGGGCCCGGCCAGCCCGCCAACATCACGTGCTTGGCGCTCACGCCCACCTTCGTCATTACAGGCAGCCGTACGGGCACGCTGTCGTACTACCTGACGCCGGACGTGGCGCCCGTCAACGAGTACCGCCATGACGAGGGGTGAGGGCAGGGGGGTTGTCCTAAATCATTTTCCACGTCCCGCGGGCTTCCAGCACCTTTCACCGGACGGACAAACCTGGAGGTCTATTGCAGGTACCATCTGGTCAGCCAGTCACGCTAGTACCGACTGTCCGCTTGCTGTTTACCGTATTCTGCAGGGGTATCGTGCGGCTGTTCCCGCAGCCCAGCGGCGCCCGGCTGCTGTTCGAGGACGAGAAGGGCGGGCTGCACCTGTTCAACCCCGTTAACGACCACGTGGTGGCGGTGCCGGGCTTCAGCGGGCGCGCGGACAACGTCATGTGGGACAGCACCGACCAGAACGTCATCGTCATTGCGGACGGCAGCGCGCTGCACACCTACCTGTACGTGCCCGTCAGCCTCAACGGGCCGCAGGTACGGCACTGAGCATGGAATGTGGGGGGGTGCCGGTGGTGAACACAAGGCCAGGGCCTCGGTTTGCTCGCGTTTGCTTTCATGCTCTAGGCCTCCGAAAAAAGATGAAGCTTCTGGCGGAGGATATGCTTGGAAGGTATATCCCTTGCGCTGGCAGAGACGGTAGGAGCCAGCCACTCTGCTAACAACTGAACCATTTTCCTCCGCCGTGAAACGACACAGGTCGTGTTCATCGGCAAGCAGGCGCTGGGCGCCACGCACACGCCGCTGACGGCGTGCAACGGTGTGGTGGGCTGCCGGCTCAAGAACGGGGCCATGGACAACGTCATTTTGGACAGCCACAAGCTGCTGCAGCCCAACGACGCGGTCGCGCGCTCGGCGCCGCAGAAGCGGTAAGGAACACAGCCTTGCACCACCGTACTCGCAACCCAATGTTCCCACGGTCACATGGGAACCCGCTCTTCCTCCTCAGCGCATCGCGGTGGGCCTCGCTCGCCCAATCACCATACGCACCTGCAAGGCCCACACCTGCGCCTCGCCAAGGGACCCGCGGTCGCCGGCCCTGACCCGCCTTGCTACCCTGTGCATGCTCCGTTGCCCGGTGCCCCCAGGCTGCAGCAGGCGCTTAAGCTGTACAAGCTGCGCGATGCGGTGGAGTGCGCGCAGCAGCTGCGGCAGCCGGACGTGTGGCGCACCGTGGCGCTGACAGCGCTGGACGTGCTGGAGGTGGACGTGGCCATCGCGGCCTACCGCCAGGCAGGAGCAGCAGCGGGGAGGGAGGGGATGCGGGGCTTGCGGGGTGGGGCGGGGTGGGGCGGTGGCGCTGGGCGGTAGGGCGTGTCAGGGTGCGGGTGAATACATGGGATGCACCGGGTGTGCTGAACCTGCTGAGTGGAGTGGGCTCGCGGGGCTATCGCAGCTGCGTATGCACTGAGTGGAGTGCTCACCCACCGTTTCACCGATATCTATAACCCCTCGTGCGGTACTGCAGATTGGCGACGCCAGCATGGTGCTGTCTTTGGAGCGCGTGCGGCAGCACGAGGACCGCAACCTGCTGTCGGCGCACATCATGGTGCTGCTGGAGAAGGACTACACGCAGGCGCAGGTGAGGGCCTCACTAGCGGGCTTGCTGGTACACGATACACGCTGGGGTAAAGCAGCGGCTTGTGCGGTATCATGTGCGAATGGACCTCGTGTACTGGTGTTATGAACCTGAACCTCTGCCATCGCCCGCATGCAATGCAACCCACAGGAGCTGTTCCTGCGCTCCTCGGTGCCCCGCGCCGCGCTGGAGATGCGCATGGACCTCAAGCACTGGGCGGAGGCGCTCAAGCTGGCGGAGCAGCTGGACCCCGACGCCATCGCCACCATCTGCAAGGAGCACGGAGCCATGCTGGAGATGACGGGTACGTAAGCGGGGAACAGAGGACCGTAGTGCTACACACACGCAGTCGTGCTGCGCCTCCTATCACAAATACTGGTGTGCAATGAACTGGCGCTAGCCTTCCTGACCCAAGCCTAGAAGCCTTACCCAAGCAACAGGCAATTTCAGCGATAGTTTCATAATCAGGCTTGGCACGCTGCGTACCTGAGTTCTCGGCCCTTTGCCTCACGCCGGTACGTGCAGGCGAGTACGCCAGCGCCAAGACGCACTACCAGCAGTCTCTGGACAGCCTGGCGGTGTCGGTGGGCGCCCCGCAGCCGGAGCTGGAGCTGGCGTGCAAGGCGGGCATCGCGCGCACCACGCTGCAGCTGGGCGACCTGCGGCAGGGCCGGCAGCTGGCCATGCAGCTCAACAGCGTGCCGCTGTTCAAGGAGTGCGCGCTCATCCTGGAGGGCCTGCAGCAGCTCACGGTGGGAAGGGGAGAGCGCGCAGGACGGGGAACAGGGCACTGTGCACAGGCTTGTTGCTGGCATAGTGCAAGCTGCCTGGTGCGCCTTGGTGCTGGATAACGGGCGACGCAATAGGAGAGGCTTTCCTGCTCATTGTGCCTCTTATTTTCTCACACCAGGCCCATACCTTCCGTGCGCTTTGTTCTTGTAGGAGGCGGCAGAGATGTACGAGCGCGCAGGGCAGTACGAGCGCGCCGCCAGCATCTACATCCAGGTCAGTCCCCGCGCTTGCTTGCTTCTTGCCCTCACCGCCACCGCATCCCGTACCTCCTGAACCCACCACTCCTGCACCCTCTCACTCTCCCATCCACCCTGCCCCATCCACACCCGCCTCCCTCGCCTGGCACCTTCCCTTACCCCATCCCGCAATCCTTGTCCCTCTTCTCCCCCCGCAGACCAAGAACTTCGCCGCCGCCGCGCCGCTCATGGCGCGCATCAGCTCCTCCAAGCTGCAGCTGCAGTTCGCCAAGGCCAAGGAGGCGGAGGGGCGCTACGCGGACGCGGCCGCCGCCTACGAGGCTGCGGGGGACATGGACAGCGTGGTGCGGCTGTGCCTGGAGCGCCTCAACGCGCCGCAGCGGGCCTACGCCATCGTGCGCAAGACGCAGAGCGTGGAGGCGGCCAGCCAGCTGTCCAGGTTCTGCCTGCAGCAGCAGGACTTCGGGGTGGGTGGAGGTGGTCTGGGAGCAAAGGGGGGCTGACTGCCTGGGGTTGGTGCTTTGGGCAGGGCCGGTGGGGGTTGTTGCGGGCAGTGCAGAATGCAGCGTACTGACTGGTCCTGTGGTGCAACAGCTCAAGACAAGCTATGGCGATGTCCCGCGCGCTGCAGGGTGCTGTGGAGTTCCTGCTCATGGCGGGCCAGATGGACCAGGCGTTCGACATCGCCATGGGGCACAACGAGATGGACACCTTCGCGCGCATCGTGGCGGCCAGCGCCAAGCCGGTAAGGCGGAAACCAACGGCCCGAACGCACGAGATGCATGTTGCTCACCTTCACCTGCATCACTGTTAGCGCCACTACCTAGCCTACGGCCCCGCGCCAACTTCTGGCCGGGCAGCTTCGCTCCAGTTTCTCGACACCCACGTGAAGGGCCTGAAGTACACCACTCCATACCCGTTCCGCAGGTGGACTACTCCCGCATTGCTCAGTACTACGAGTCCCGCGGCGAATACGACAAGGCTGCGGACATGTGGACCAAGTGCGACCAGGCGCCGCGCGCCGTGCAGCTGTACCTCAAGGTGTGTGCTCGCCGTCCGCCAGCTAGCATCTCCTTGTTGGCTTGTGGGATAGTACCACAGGCTCCTTGTCCGGCCCAAGCAAGCCTAGCGGGATGTATCCTGTCCATCAGCACACGCACTGCCCTTGAATTAGAGTTAGTGCTGGCAACAGCGGCTCCAAGTCTTCCACCCTATACCAAGGTCTCCCCTGTGCATGAGCTGAGTTATGCACATTAACCTGTGCCCTGCAGGTGGGCAGCAACGCGGCGCTGGAGAAGGCGGTGCAGGTGGTGGAGCAGACGCGGCGGCAGGAGCTGGGGGTGCTGGTGCTGGACTACGTCAACGAGGAGAAGGACGGGACCACGCGCGACGAGTTCAGGTGGGGCCGCTGGGGACTGGCACAGTGTGTTGGTTACTGTGTAGCGGGTGCGGTGCAGGGTGTAGGCAAGAAAAGCCTGATACAGTAGCAGGCATATGGTTACTGTGTGTTGCGTCAACCTGAAACCCGTTATGCGCCAGGCGCAAAGGTGCCGTGGACATGCCTCGGGGTGTACAAGGCAAGGCAAGGCTCAGTAGTGCATGTTGCGCTCACCTTGTCACCTGCCTTGTACCGCGCCTGCTGGCAGGTTCAAGCTCAACATCGCCATGGGGCAGTTCGCGGAGGCGGCACGCGACGCGCTGGAGATGGCGCGCTTCGAGCAGGTACGAGAGCGCGGGCGGAAGGCGTGTGCCAAGCCCTTGACCGTTACCACATGGCCGATACGCACTTTTGGACAGAAGGTGCCCAAGCGGTGCGCCAGCACCGCCTTCCCGTGGTTCCTAGGCACGCATACACTTAAAGTAGCGGCCCTTCCCACCTGCCCCACGGCAGAGTAATGCGCATGCGCATCGAGAAAGCACCCTGCTTGATTTCGCGCCCACCATACATCACTTGCTTCACGCACCTAGCAAACATGACTCCACATACCCACATCGGCAACTCTTCCCCAACTGCCCTCTCGCCAGCAACTGACAGCAAAGTAATCTTGTGCCACCGCAGGAGGAGGGCAACTACCGCGTTGCGCACGACAAGCTGTTCGGCACCGCCAAACAGCTGGAGGCGCTCAACACCAAGCCGCCCTCGGAGCTCATGCGCGCGCTCATGCTGCTGCACTCGTACACGCTGGTCAAGAGCCTCATCGCCATCAACGACCACACCACCGCGGCGCGCATGCTCGTGCGCGTGGTGAGTCGGGCGCGCAGGGTGTTGTGGGGATATCCTTGCCTGGTGTCCGCATATGCGCTTTACTACCGGTATTAATTGATGGGCCACCTGCGTTACCTCTCTGCATCCTCAAATAGGCACAGGAGCAGGATCAACATGCCGGGAGCGATTGTACTGGGGCCTCGTGTCAGTGACGCGTGTTTGGCATGTCCCTCTTGTTCGCCCGACCAGGCCCGCAACATCTCCAAGTTCCCCAAGCACATCGTGCCCATCCTCACGTCCACCGTCATCGAGTGCCACCGCGCCAACATGAAGAAGACCGCCTTCGAGTACGCATCCATGCTCATGCGGCCGGAATACAGGTGGGGCGCCAAGGGAGGAGCCGTGCACCAGGCACCGCTGCTCTCCTGCACCTGCTTGCGTTGCCCAGTGCTGGGCGGACTGCAGCTGCCTAGACAGTTGCGACGTAGCACGTTGCATATTACCCCGTCCAATTGCAAAGTAGCTGATTGTAACATGGAGGTGTAGATGGTGGGCAGGACCACAGTACCGCACTGGGCACCACGTTAATTGACTTGATCTTTACCAATTTGTTCATGGCTTGGCCTGTTGCACTTCGTCACCGCAGGGACCAGGTGGCGGTCAAGTACAAGAAGAAGATTGAGCTCATGGTGCGCAAGCCCGACAAGGACCCCGAGGAACTGGAGGAGCCGCTGGCGGACTGCCCCTTCTGCAACATGCCGGGGCCGGAGACGGAGCTGCAGTGCATCAGCTGCCAGAACATCCTGCCCTTCGACGTGGCCACGGGTGAGTGCCGGGCCCACAAGCGCAGGCCAGTGATCAGCCAACGACTGGGCGCCGGCAGGTCCACCCACACGGTCTGCTCGTGCCTCACCTCCTTGGCCTTGCACGGCAACACATGCGAGCACCAACCTCGTTTCCGCCCGCCATTCCCACGCGCATCCCGCCGCGTCCCAAGCGCACCCCGGTGCGTACCCCTCTGCCCAATGCCCATTCCTAACGCCAACACGCTCGTTTCGCGCACCCCCGTGCACCCCTGCCCCGCCCCCAGGCAAGCGCATGGTGCTGTCCGACTGGGCCGAGTGCCCCTGCTGCAAGTTCCCCGCCACCGCCACGCAGTTCATCCGCATCATCTCGGCGGAGGGCCGCTGCCCCATGTGCAACGAGGTGGTGGAGCTGGGCCAGGTGAGCGGCATGGGCGGGCTGGGCTTGCAAAGGAACACGGTGTGTGAGTGTGTGGCTTAGGGAACAGCAGAGAGCCCTGGAATGCATGTACCGTAGGGGCCAGATTGCAGAGGCAGGGACGAGCATGGGATCGGATGGACACTGCAGGTGCAGGCGGTACCGCATGCTGCACAAGTAGGCGATTGGCCAGACCACGTAGCCAGCTGCTGGATAGCGGATCAGGGGGGTCAACTCCTGGACGAGGCGGACGGTTAGCTTTGTACTGCAAGAACAGACATTGCAAGCGCGTGGTATGGCTTTATGTGACCAGTGTACAATTTTGCGTTGCTTGACCTGTGGTTTCTCTTCCTGCAGGTGCGCAAGATCAACGACCCGCTGGCCAAGCTCAAGCAGCAGCACAGCCAGTAGGCGTGGGGGCCAATGTGATGCAGGGTGCGTTCCGGCAGAACAGCGTGCCGCAAGAGCCGGGAGGCATTGCGCACCTCGTTGGGGAAATGACAGAACGGCCGCACATTAGCGCGCCGCACCTGGGGCTCTGCCGTGACCTTGGCGTGTTGGCGCACGCTTATGTTGGGACAGGTGCTTGATCTCAGGCGTAGCACATGAGCTGTGTTGACCAGCTTTGGCCTGGTGCAGCGCTGGTAGTGCGGAGTGGATGTGCGGCTGGCTTGCCGAGCATGCTTATGTGCAGTCGCGTGGGGCGAACAGGGAGGCCGCGGGTGCAGAAGCGCCGCAAAGGTGTGAGCTCGTGTCGGTAGGCGGGTGAGATGGTGACGCAAGGTGAAGTGGGGCTCGCGCGCGCGTGTTTGAGCTGCCAGCGGAGCCGCTATCGTGACTGTGACGGGTCCATGGCGGATCTGGTGCAGCTTGGCCCAGCATTAGGCGGTTAGGTGTACATACAGCTCGTGTGCGCAAAGGAACATCCATATGATACACATCAGCCGTGCATTCTTCGCATAGTCGTGTATACTGCGTGCAGGAGTCATACTGGGCCCCCTATTCAGCTGAAACGTTGGGCAACTGTCCCTGTCGTTGTTCCATACAGCGGGGCAGACATGCAGTGGCTGTAAGTACATGTTTATACCTGTTTCTTGTCTAACATGCTGTGTGTAACATGCAGGTAATCGCACTATAGTAATCGGCTGGTTTCGTAACGCTAGGGTTTGGCGCGTTGTCGAAACACAGCACCCTGCTCTGCTGCATGTAACACGAAACAAGTCAGATTCATTACTCCAAAGAGCGTCAATTTGGCCTCGTCGTACAGCCTCACGTGCTCGCATTGCAAATGGGTCCATGTGCCGAAGATTGCCACCTGGGTCCCCTCTTGCAACTGCGGGATCACGTACACTAGGGTCATCCAAACACAGCCTTCGCTAGCAGCGGCGCTAGTGCCTGCGCCGGCAGCGACAGCATGAACACGCTTTTTGCAGAACAAAACACTGCTGGTCGTCCTCCGTCTGGTGCATTTGCCAGGCTGAGCTTCGGGCTGTCAAATGGATCACAGGATGACACCGGCTGCGGAGCCAAGACGGAGGCAACAGAGCCCGAACGGTGAGAAGGGAAGCGGCCTCGAGCGGCTCACGTCCTTGCGGCGCGGGAGCCCAGTTTTACGTATTGCGAGTATCAACAGCTTATTGTGGTTAAGAAAATAACTGCACATGGTTCTGTTGCGGGGGCACATGAGATTGCTTGAGCTTTCGTTTCCAACAACATGATTCCGGTGCGAGCAAGCCCAGCACTGTCCCTCTTGGCGGACCCACAGGAAGCCTTCTGGTCGCGCAGTCTCGATGGATTGCAGCAGTCTCAGGTCTACTGCGTCCACACTTCGGGTTGAACTTCCTCCCGGCACCACCTTGCAACCGGTGAATGCCGACCTGCTGAAGGAGTTCTGGAGCGCCAAACCGGCCAGTCATGGCTCGCAACGCACCTCGCCTTTCTGCATCAAGGTGAGGGCAATGCTTGAGCACGTACTGGGTACGTCGCTGGCCCAGAAGCCTAGTGCATAGATGGCGCAAGTCCCGCAACCCGCTCAGAGGTCGCGGTGTTCCTTCACCGCCTTGCCGCAGGACCGTTCGTCCTGCAGGCAAGCAGTTGCTGGGCCTCGGCAGCATAGCCGGCAGTCCGCGGTTGCAATCACAGACTTGCAGCAGTCGGCGAACCCGCACTCGTTTGGGCTGGCACAGATTGCGCCGTCGCGCCTAGCCCGCAGCGTGAGCGCCGTGGAATTTGCTGTCAACAGCTTGGACTCTTGTGTGAGGGCCGGCGGAAGCCGGGATGAGCGTGTGAGGGCTGGACGCAGCGCTCGGAGTATGCCGATGCCTTTCGCCACGTCCGGGCCAGCACCAACGTGGTCGCGCACCGCGCCGATTGCAGTGAAGGGATCGCAGGTAAGCCTTGTCTAGCGAAAGCTCAGCTTGTTGCTCCTCGCTTAGCAGCAAAGCGTCCGGTGGCAGCCTGTTTGCAACGCGCCGTTCCTGTCGTCTTTCAGGAGGCGGGTCTTGGACGCTGCAGCATGGCGAGCTCCCATAGCTTGGGCACCAGCTCGTCGCAGCTTTTTGAGTCGGAAAGGGATTGCAAGGCGCACGGCGGAAAGGACTTCGCCATGGAGAAGCGCGTTCGCGGCGGCCAGCTGCTTCGCGCGCAGTCAAAAGCGGAGCCCGCATTGAACTCGGTGAGCATGCATGCACGTCAGTCTCCAAGCTACACCCAAACTGCCGCCACGTACGCAACGGCAAACACACGTGCTCGCCTGCCGCTTCCTCCAGGTCCTTTCCTTGCTCGACGGCGCGCCCAACGCCGGGCCCCAAACGCCCCCGTCGTGCGGCAGCAGCATCCTCAACTGCTCCTACGCCCCCTCGCCCTGCGCACCGTCATTTCTCAGCTCCGCGCCCGCTCCGGTCGTGGGCAGCCTGCACCGCCTGACCAGCCTGGACGCGTCCGTGCTGCAGCAGCTCGACCGCGCGCTGTCCGGCACCCTGGACCCCCTGCCCGCCATGGTGCAGAGCATGTCCACAGGGCCGTCCTCGGGCGGCCAGCGCATCCACAAGGTGCGCCCTCTGGGCGCGGCAGCCGCCCACGGCTCCAGCCTCTCCCTGCATAGCGCCATGTCCCGCAACGACTCGACCCTGTTCGAGCTCGCGGAGGAGCAGGCCTCCCTCGCAGCCGGCCTGCGTCCCACCAGCTCTGGCCGCTGGGACTGCCTTGCGCAGCTGGTGACCAGTGGCACCAGCTCCCTGCCCCCCTCGCTCGGCGTGTCGCCCAACCCACACCAGGCGAACGTTAGCCTAGCCACGGCGGTGGCCTGCGGCGGCAGCGCACGGGCCACGGCGGGGGGCTACAGCAACCCCTTTGCAGTGGCAAGCGCGCGCTGCAGCGGCGGCGGGAACGGCGGCGGGCTGGCGGGCAGGCGGGCAAGCAGGGGCAGCAGCGAGGGCGGGCGGTGGGGCGGGCAGTCGCTGCCGAATGGGTGCCCCGGCGGCGTGCAGCAGCATGGCCTCGCGGGCAGCGGCAGCCTGCCGGAGGGCCTCGCGTCCTTTCCGTTTAGCAGCCCGGAGGAGTTCTACATGTGTGCCGCTGTGCTGATGGAGGCGAAGCTGCCCAGCGTCCTGCCGCACACCGGGCTGGCATCTCCGTGAGGGCACAGGAGCGGCGGGCACCAGGTGTGGGATGCGCAAGGGCTCTTGGCCCCGCCCCGGCACGCTGCCGCTGCGTTTCTACGTTCCTAGCCAGAAGTGGATTGGGTTTTGATTGGGTTTTGTGGAAGTGAAACCGGGACAGGTGGCTACTGACCACACGGAACAGGTCGGGGACATGGGGGTGATTTGGGGCGACGCTGTGGAGGTTTGCCACGGCATTTTGCGTCCCTAATGTTGACGGCGTTCCTGCCTGTTCCTGTGACGCTAGCGGCGAGCGGCGGACAGCGTTGTGGTATGCGGCTGTTGGAGTACATGCTTCGAGTAGCGCAGGGGTCCCCATGTCCTTGCTCCTGTTCGAAACGGAACGTGTGCCTTGGAGTCGTAACGGGGGTTGCAGATACAAGTAGTTGCTGACTGGCACACGTGCGCGTGGTAGGACCTTTGTGCACGTGTGCGTGTAGCCTTAACGCCCAGGGCCTCTACCCTTGGTTGACACGTGGTGTAGTTGTGGGCTGATCCTTTGGGTTGTATTGTGCATGGTGCATGGTGATTCATTAATATGCAGAGCGGGTGTGTACAAGACCACGCGGGAGTGTTGCAGGGCAGGGGTTGGATCGTTGCGCCTCGGTCCAAACCTCTCTGTCAGAGGAACCCGGACCCGCATTATTTTCATCCTGTCTTGGCGTGTATAATATGCTGCGGTGATTGGGTCTTGACAGGCTGCGTCGTGTACCAACTTTGTGCATCCGGCGAACGCATCCGCGCTCGCCTCCCACGCGTTCGGTTCTGCATCATTGTTGGGCTGTGTTCTGCGTCATTGTTGGGCTGATAGCTGACGGTCTCCAGCGGGGTGTTGGTGCCCGTTCCTGCCCGTTGGTACCGGCGCGGCACGAGTCTCTGGGAGCAAGCGAGCGGCCATTTGCTGCGAGCTGGTTGTGTCGTCGTTGAGAGATGAAATGAACACAGTCGGGCACGGCCGGCCAAGCGATTGGCACACCTCGGGTCTAGAACAAGTCGGACGCCCTGTTGGCTGCCCCTCGTTGGGGCATGCGCTGCGCTGCGGCCTGGGGAGTTGCTGTTGGACGTTCCGTGGCGCGCCCGGCAGGGGCCCGGTGCCGTGGCCACGGCAGTGGAGTAGGCGCGAAGTTTTGGCCAACGCCGGCACCCGTTGGTGCGCATGGCATGTCTTAGTTGTGCCAGTGTGTGAGCGGCACGTGCCCTCCACACTCTTGTTGCTCAGCTCATGCGCAAGGCGGAGTATGTGTGCGAAGTGGGAGCGGGGCCCTTCCTCGGCTGCATCTGCCGGGGTAGGCTGCCATCCTGTGTTGCGCTGAGTCTAACGCGATCGCGCTAGAACGTACCGGTGCGCACCGCATATAGTCTACCCATGTATTGATGTCCGCATGTGAGCGAGCAGCGACGTCAGGCCCTGCTGTTGGCCGGCCTTCGGGGCTTGCAGGCGTGGCTGGTGCAGGGGCCAGGTTCCTGAGGCCTTCGTTGCGTTGCCTGTTGTTTTGCGGATGCCCACTGGGGCATTAACTTCCTGAACTGAGAGCCTTGCTGCAGTGATAGTTCCATTCGGATAGAAAACTGCCTCCCTGGTGTTGAGGTTGCAGCGTGTTGTGTCCGTGACCTTGGGAAAGTACGCATTGCATGCCATGCCATCATTGTCTTGCGGCTTGCATGGAGCGGTACCATGTGCTGTGGCTGCGGCCGTGTTTGCCCCTTCGAAAACGGGCGCGGGGCAGACGGACCCTTTACTGTTGTCACTGCTTAGTTCGCTTGTGGGCTTTCAGAGTCCTTACGCTGATGGTCAGGCCTTGTGCAGAAACCCTCCTGGGCTTAAGCGGTGGTGCTTTGCGTCGGCAACAACGGTCTGAACCGGTCGACGCGCGGGGCTTTCTTGTCCCACACGCGCCGCACCTGGTGACTTGAGCCGGCCTCGACGCAAAGGTTTTGGGCTCCACGCATGCATTCGCCCTTGTGAGTGGTGTGCTGACCTGGCATGCCCACGCCGGCCTAACCCGGTGTGGTGTCAAATAATTCAAGGCATCAATGGTTGGGAGGGGTCGTCTGCCGTACATATATCCGGCGTCGCGTCGGTAGATGCGGACGTAAGAGTGCAGAACTGCATGTGGGAGGAGCACCCTCGTGACGTAATTCCGTCCGGTGTTCATGTATCAGTAGCGCGGCTATTTATTCTCTGACTGCAATTACGTGTATGTAACAATGGTGATGCAGGCCCCTGGAACTGGACAAGTCACAGCAAGCTTGCAGTGGATGCGTAGTGCACGCACTTCACTACGGTACCTTGTGTAGGGTGCGTCAGCCAGACCAGCCAACCGTTGCAACGCGACACATTAAGGTTTGAATGCTACGCAAATACCGAGGACAAAGCGCTTATTCCTTAGGGCGCTGGCTGGGCACAGCATTTCACATTGCAGATGCACTGGCAAACCCTACGCAGATCCAGAGCGCCCTGCACTGCCTGGCCGCAGCAGTCAGCCAAGAGTGGCAGGCCGCTGCTCGGGAGCAAGGCAGCCACGCTGCCGGGTGACCAGCGCCCTACCTGGCGTGTGCACTATGGTAGGGCAGGTGGAAGGCAGGGCAGAGCGGGTTGGGGGCGCGTGAGGCACACGCAGGGGAGCGCCCCTGCGTGTGCAGCATGT
>VFQN01001286.1_pt1 | contig 42803 bp, 40 predicted proteins | sample 3512371 | NCBI WGS metagenome assembly VFQN01 (sample SAMN10412370, study PRJNA504923) | tailings metagenome | isolation source: Replicate 2 from Balatoc abandoned mine | place: Philippines: Itogon, Benguet | collected 2017-08-28 | reverse complement strand
GCCGACGCCGCGCCCTTGGGGCCATCGGCCGCGCGCTGGAGACAGCCGGTGGCCGTCACGGTCGACTGATCGCCCTGGCCCGGCTGGGCCGGCTGTCCGGGTTGGGCAGGTTGGGCAGGCTGCGCGGGCTGCGCAGGTTGCGCGGGTTGCGCGGGTTGCGCAGGTCGCCCTGCCGGGCTCTGTGCGCTGAGCGACGCGCTCAACACGCCAACGGCGCAGGCGGCGAGCCACTGGCTCCTGATGTGGTGGTGTTGCATGACATCCTCCTCCGGTACCGCGCGGCGAACCCTCCGCCCCGATCGGCGGAATCGCGGCACGCTGAACGTGGTGCAATGTGTGCGCCACCAGTACGGCGAGCGGATGGGAGCCGCGTGCCGGGGATCCGGGCACATCGTGCGCGTTCGGACGGCGCGGGCTTGCCGCCCCGGCGAACAGGTGTTCGCGTTCGAGACAGGCCGATGGCTTGACACCCGGCGCTCGTCGCACGATTGTCACAACGGGACACTTCAATCGATGAGGCGATGACGATGGGCAGCCAGCTCGAAGCAAGCCTGCGACACGACATGGAGCTGATCCGTCGCACCGTGACGGAGATGGCCGAGCAATGCGAGCGGGCGCTGCGGGGCACGCTGGATGCCCTCGTCAACGGGCATCAGCAAGCCGCCTACCTCGTCATCCTGCGCGACGGGCGCATCGACGACCTGGAGCAGCAGCTCGATCGTCTGGCCCTCGAGTTCCTCGTGCGGCAGCAGCCTGCGGCCGGCCACCTGCGCTTCGCGTTCGCAGCGCTCAAGATCAGCACCGAACTGGAGCGCATCGGCGACCATGCCGAGGGCGTCGCGCGTCGTGTCCTCAAGCTCCACGAGATCCATCCCGACATCCAGGCCGGGCCGTTTGCCGAGATGGGCGAGGCAGCGCTCGCCATGTTGAAGGACGCCGTCCGCGCGTTCCTCGAGGGCGACGCGGAACTCGCCCGCACGACGATGGCGGCCGAGCGCGGCGTGGCGAAGATGCGCCAGCGGATCGACACGGACCTGATGGCGCGACAGGCGGCCGGCGAGTTCGGGCTCGAGGCATACGCGCTGCTGTCCACGATCAGTCGCCGCATCGAGCGGGTGGCCGACGAGATTCGGAACATGTGCGCCGAGACGCTCTACATGTGCACGGGCGACTTCGTGAAGCACAACGCACCCGAGGTCTTCCGGATCCTCTTCGTGGATCAGCACAACCACTGCCGCAGCCAGATGGCCGAGGCCATCGCCTCGACGATGGCCCATCCGCGCCTGCTCTTCAGCAGCGCGGGGCTCGAGCCCCGCCCCATCGACCCGCGCCTGGCCGAGTTCCTCTCGGCCAAGGGGCTGGACATCATCGAGCATCACCGGCCCAAGTCGCTGGACCAGATTCCCAACCTCGAGGTCTACCACGTGGTGGTGTCGTTCGACGCCGACGTCTACTCGTCGCTGCGGTTCCGCCGCACGCCGACGGTGGTCTTCGACTGGCACGTGGAGGACCCGTCCGACCTGCCCGGCACGCTCGCGGAGACCCACCAGGCCTACGAGCACGCCTTCGACGCCATCCGCGGCCACCTGCAGGACCTGGTCGAGGCCATCGTCCGCCAGGACTGATCCGCATGGCCCTGTTCGCGGTCCCTCGTCATCGGCTGCTGGCCGCCGCCATCGCGCTGGCGGCGGTGGCGACGTCTGCCTGTCACCGGAGCGGGGCCGCCGAGCGGACGGTGCTGCTCAATCGCGGTTCCGACACCATGCTCAACGTCGCACAGGCCTGGGCCGAGGAGTACGCCCGGGTCGCGCCGGACGTCTCGGTGGAGGTGGCGGGTGGCGGATCGGGCGTGGGCATCGCGGCGTTGATCGACGACACCGTGCAGATCGCCAACAGCAGCCGCCCGATGAAGGCGGCCGAGCGCGAGGCCACGCGGGCCTCGCGCGGCATCGACGCGGTCGAGCACGTGAGCGGGTACGATGCCCTGGTCGTCTACGTCCACGCGAAGAACCCGCTGCCGTCGATGACCCTCGCGCAGCTGCGCGAACTGTTCGCCGAGGGTGGCCGCATCACGCGCTGGTCCGATCTCGGGGTGCGCCACGAGGCATGCCCGCGCGACACGATCATCCGCGTGAGTCGCCAGTCGAGCTCGGGCACCTACGACTTCTTCCGCGAGGTGGCCCTCGACAAGCACGACTTCAAGCTGGGCACGCTCGAACTCAACGGGTCGAAGGAGGTCGTGGACCTCATCGCGCACACGCCGTGCGCCATCGGCTACAGCGGCATGGGCTATGCCACGCCCGGGGTGAAGATGCTGTCACTGTCGCGCGACGGGGGGGCGCCGGTGGCGCCCACCACGGAGGCGACCCTCGACGGGAGTTACCCGATCGCCCGTCCCCTCTACATGTACACGGCCGGCCAACCCGAGGGCGAGACGAAGCGATACCTCGACTGGATCCACTCGCCGGCCGGGCAACGCATCGTGTCGAGCGTCGGGTACGTGCCGCTTCCTTCGACGGGCACCGGGCTGGACGCCGGACAGGCGCACCCCCACGAGGTGCGCCCATGAGCAGAGCCTTGCGGGACACGCCCGCCTACCGTCGGTCGTGGCGGTCGGTGACCGCCGAGCATGCGATCGAAGCGTTGATCAGGTTGTCGGGGGTGAGTGCCGTGATCCTCGTGGGCGGCATCTTCCTGTTCGTCTTCCGTGAAGCGTTCCCGGTGCTCACGAGTCCGCAGTTCAGCCTGGGCGAGTTCCTCTTCAGCGTGGAGTGGTATCCGACGTCGGTCACCGACATCCGCTACGGCGTGCTGGCGATGATTGCCGGCACGCTGGCCGTGACCGCCCTGGCGATGGCCATCGCGGTGCCCGTCGGCATCGGAGGCGCCATCTATCTGTCGGAGTTCTGCGCGCCGGCGGTGCGCGAGACGCTCAAGGTCGTCATCGAACTGCTCGCCGCCATCCCGTCGGTGGTCTGGGGCTTCCTCGGCCTCACGGTGGTGAACGACCTGCTGATCACCCTCTTCGATGCCGCCGTGGGCCTGAACGTGCTGAACGCCGGACTGTTGCTCGCGTTGATGAGCCTGCCGATCATCGTCTCGATCGGCGAGGACGCGCTCAAGGCGGTGCCCGACTCGTACCGCGAGGCGGGCCTCGCACTGGGCGCGACGCGCTGGCAACTGGTGTATCGCGTGCTGCTGCCCGCGGCGCGCAACGGCCTGCTGGCCGCCGTGCTGCTCGGTGTGGGACGCGCGGTCGGGGAGACCATGGCCGTGCTGATGGCCACGGGCCACGCGGTGCAGATCCCTTCCGGATTCCTCGAGCCGGTGCGGACGCTGACGGCCAACATCGCGTCCGAGATGGGCGAGGTCAGCAAGGGGTCGGAGCACTACCGGGTGCTGTTCGCGATCGGCGTGCTGCTGTTCGCCATCACCTTCCTGGTCAACCTCGCCGCCGACGTCGCGGTGCGCGGCGTCCGTCGCCGGTAAGCCATGTTCGAGGTCAGCGCGCAGGCCCGTCGCAGGATCAGGCACGAGCGCATCGCGCACGTGGCGCTGGCCCTCGTCACGCTGGCCATCGTGCTGCCCCTCTTCGCGATCCTCGGATACCTCGTGGTGGAGGGCTGGCCCTCGCTCTCGATCGGCTTCCTGCTGGAGCCGCCGCGCGACCTGCAGACGAGGGGCGGGATCTGGCCGGCGCTCGTCGGCACCATCTATCTCGTGGGTGTCGCGCTGGCCGTCGCGGCTCCGGTGGGCGTGCTCGCAGCCGTCTACCTGACGGAGTACGCGCGCGACACCTGGTTCACGCGGCTCATCCACGTGGCCGTCGTCAACCTCGCCGGCGTACCGAGCATCGTCCACGCCCTCTTCGGCCTCGGCGCGTTCGTGCTGGCCGCTGGACTCGGGCAGTCGATCCTGGCCGCGTCGCTCACGCTCGCGGTGATGACGTTGCCCGTGATCATCGCGAGCACGCGCGAGGCGCTCGCCGCCGTGCCCCGGTCGTTCCGGGAGGCGTGCTGGAACGTCGGCGCCACACGGTGGCAGACGATCCGCGCCGTGGTCCTGCCCAATGCCATCAGCGGCATCCTGACGGGCGTGATCCTGCAGGTGTCGCGCACGGCCGGCGAGACGGCGCCGATCCTCTTCACGGGCGCCGTGCTGTACAAGGCCGTCGACAAGGGCGACCTGTTCCCGTATCGGCTCACCGAGAGCGCCATGGCCCTGGCCACCCACCTCTACAACCTGGCGACGCAGATCAACGGCGTGCCCGACTCGATGGCCTTCGCCACGGCGACGGTGCTCGTGGGGGCCGTGCTGCTCATCAACTCCACGGCCGTCGTGCTGCGCGCGGTCCTGCGGAACCGGAAGAAGTGGTAGGCCCCGCTGACGTCCCGGCGCCGCCGGTCATCCGTGTGCGCGATCTCCGGATCTGGTACGGAGCCGCCGAGGTCGTGCACGGCGTCTCGTTCGACGTGCAGCGTGGCGAGATCCTCGGCGTGATCGGTCCGGCGCAGTCGGGCAAGACGTCGCTGCTGCGCTGCCTGAATCGCACCCTGGAGTTCACCCCGGGCGGACGAAGCGAGGGCCTCGTCGAGATCGACGGCCAGGACGTGCGGCGGACACGCGACGTCTACGCGCTCCGCCGAACGATCGGCATGGTCGCGCCGCTGCCGGTGGGCCTCCCGCTGTCGATCTACGACAACGTCGCGTTCGCCCCTCGCGCGGCAGGCCTCACGTCGCGGGCGGCGCTCGACGACCTGGTGGAGCGCTGCCTGACGCAGGCCGCCCTGTGGGACGAGGTGAAGGATCGCCTCGACAGCCTCGGCACGCGCCTGTCCGGCGGGCAGCAGCAGCGCCTGACCATCGCGCGAGCCCTCTCGCACCAACCGCGGATCCTCTGCCTCGACGAGTTCTCGATTGCGATCGATCCGGTCACGACCATGCGCATCGAGGACGTGCTCAAGCGCCTCAAGGCCGAGATGACGATCGTGCTGGTGACCAACCTCACCCAGCAGGCACGGCGGCTCGCCGACCGCACGATGTTCATGCTCGAGGGCGAGATCGTCGAGATCGGCCCGACCGCGCAGGTGTTCTCGGCCCACCCCGCCGATCGGCGCACCTACGACTACGTGAACGGGATGTTCGGATGAGCGGCCCGACGACGTACGGCATCGAGACGCGCGCGCTGAGCCTGTGGTACGGCGACTTCCAGGCCCTGCGTGAGGTCTCGCTCGGCGTCCGGTCGCAACGGATCACGGCGCTGATCGGCCCGTCGGGCTGCGGCAAGACCACGCTGCTGCGCTGCTTCAACCGGATCAACGAGCGCTACGGCTACGTACGCGCGACGGGCACGATCGAGATCCTGGGGCAGGACATCTACGCGCCCGAGGTCTCGCTGATCGAACTGCGCAAGGCCGTGGGCATGGTCTTCCAGCGGCCGAACCCCCTGCCGATCTCGGTCTACGAGAACGTGGTCTTCGGCCTGCGCGTCCATGCAGAACGGACGCCGCTGACCAGGGCCGCGCTCGACGAGGCGGTGGAACGCGCGTTGCGCGAGGTGGGCCTCTGGGACGACCTCAAGGATCGGCTGCACGACCGCGCCACCGGCCTGCAGCTCGACCAGCAGCAGAAGCTGTGCATCGCGCGCCTGCTGCCCTTGAAGCCGAGCGTCATCCTGATGGACGAACCGTGCTCGGCCCTCGACACGGCGGGCACGCGCGCCGTCGAGGAGCTGATGGTCGCCCTCAAGCAGCGGTTCACGATCCTGATCGTCACGCACAACATGTCGCAGGCGCGCCGCGTGAGCGACGAGTGCGTGTTCATGCTGCTCGGCGAGGTGATCGAGCACGCGCGCACCGAACAGCTGTTCCTCACGCCGAGGGACGCGCGGACCGCCGACTACGTGGAAGGCCGCTACGGCTAGCGGCGCACCGCGCTCCTGCTGGGCGGTGCACGGGAAGCGCCGCGCAGGCCGTCACCAGCGCTCGCGAATCTCGCGACGGATCTCGCGGCGGGCCTCGCGTCGTTCGCGCGCGATCTCCCGGGCGCCCTCGCGGATGGCCTGCCTGGCCTCCCACGGGTTGTCGGCGCGCATCAGGTCGCGGTGCATCTCGCGCCGTTCGCGGGCGATCTCCCGACGGGCTTCGCGGACCTCCCGGCGCACCTCGCGGTCGTAGTAGTACTGGCTTGCAGAGGCGGCCCACGGAGACGCGAGCACGGCCGCCACGAGGGCGAGGGCAACGACATGGGCGCGAGGCATGGCGCGCTCCTACTCCCGGCCGCCGCGCACGGCGGTCGCCTTCTGGAACCTGTCGAGCAGCTCCGGGCACTTGCCCGGCTCCACCTTGTGCGTGGTGCCGTTGCCGAAGGCGGCTGCGTAGAAGAACGCGCGGTCGGTGCCGAACAGCCGCGCGATGCCGTTGAAGGTGTCGAGCACCTTGCGTTCCACCTCGGCCTGTTTCGCCGTCTCGACGCACCCGTAGGCCGCGCCCGCCCAGTAGCCGAACTCGCGCAGCTTCTCGTCGAACGCCTCCTCGTCGGCCTCGGCGGCCTGCGCCTGCGCCGGGGCCTGAGCGGCCGCCGGCTCGGCGCCGACGACGAGGGGACCGCACGCGACCACGGCGACCACGACGGCGACCGCGGTGACCCGCACCTGCTTCCATGTCCTGGACATCACCCGTTCTCCTGCGGCGCGAGATGCGCCATGTACCTGTTTCGACCGGCGCCGGCCACGCCTGTCGCGGCCGACGTCACAACGGGCATCGGGTTCACCGCTCCCCAGCCATGCGCAGCGTGCCGCTCTTCTGCCGCGGCGGGAACTGCTCGAGTGTCGCCATGTGGGCCTTGACGGCGTCCTGCACCTGACCGCCCCACGCCACGCCGAGACGCATGGCCATGTCGTCGGCCTTCTGCCCCGCGTGCTGCTCGAACGGATCCATCCTCAGGTTGAAGATGAGCGTGCTCGGCTTGAGGTAGTCGAAGAACCCCTCGCGGACCTGCAGGTGCGACTTCCACGGGCCGACGCGGAGGGCCGTGAAGTCGTTCTCGTTGTAGTAGTAGTACACGTTGCGCGCCGACGGCGCGCCGCTGGTCCAGTGCGCCAGGTTGTTCACGCCATCGATGTGGACCTTGTGCGACGCACGGAGCCGATCGGCGACGTCGGGCACCCCGGCGGCAGCCGCGAGCGTCGTGAAGAGGTCCGTGTGGTCCTGGATGCCGTTGGACACCGAGCCCGCCTTGACGCGTGCCGGCCAGCGGGTGAGCAGCGGCACGCGCACGCCGCCTTCCCACGTCGTGGCCTTCTCGCCGCGGAACGGCGTGACGCCGGCATCGGGCCACCAGGCCGACATCGCGCCGTTGTCGGTGGTGAAGATCACGATCGTGTTGTCGGCGACCTTCAGCTCGTCGAGCAACGCGAGCAACTCGCCGACGCTCTTGTCGAGTTCCATCAAGCCGCTGCCGTAGATGTCGAACGACGAGGAGTAGGGCGTCGCCAGGTGTCGCGACTCGGGCTTCAGGTGCGTGTAGATGTGCATGCGGCTCGGGTTGTGCCATGCGAAGAACGGCTTGCCCTGCTCGACCGACGCGCGGATGAAGGCCTTGGTGCGCGCGGCGAACTCCTCGTCGACCGTTTCCATGCGCTTGGTCGTCAACGGGCCGGTGTCGCGGATGCGCTGCTTCCCGACGCGCCCGAAGCGCGGGTCCACGGTGGGATCGTCGACATCGGTGGCCACCGCGTCGAGCACGCCACGTGGGCCGTAGCGCTGGGCGAAGGCGGGATCCTTCGGCCACTCCGGCAGCTCGGGCTCTTCCTCGGTGTTCAGGTGGTACAGGTTGCCGAAGAACTCGTCGAAGCCGTGCACCGTCGGCAGGTGCTCGTTGCGGTCGCCGAGGTGGTTCTTGCCGAACTGGCCGGTGCGATAGCCGAGCGGCTTGAGCACCTCGGCCAGGGTCGGATCGCGACCGTCGAGGCCCACCGGCGAGCCGGGCATGCCGACGGTCGTCAACCCCGTGCGGATCGGCAACTGGCCAGTGAGGAACATGGCGCGGCCCGGCGTGCACGAGGGCTGCGAGTAGTGATCGGTGAAGAGCACGCCCTCGCGCGCGATGCGGTCGATGTTGGGCGTGGGCACCATCATGCCGTGGCTGTACGCCCCCACGTTCCAGTACCCGACGTCGTCGGGCATGATGACGAGGATGTTGGGCCGCGACGCGGCAGGTGGCGGAGCCTGCGCCGCGGTCACGGCGAGGCCAGACGTGATTGCCGCGGAGAGCGCGGTCAGGGTCCAGGCCAGCAGCTTCATGCAGTCACCTCACGCGCGCCGTGGACGCGGCGCGCCGTTGGTCAGAGTGTCCAGTTGACGACGGTCGACAGCGTGTTCCAACGGGTTGCGCCGAGTCGGGTCAGGCCCGCACCGGGAACGGACGTGACCCCGAAGACCGTGACGTTCAGGTGTGGGGTGAACACGTGCGTCCAGCCCAGGTACAGGTCCTGCGACAGGGCCGGCTCGACCACGCCTGTGAGCAGGCCGCAGCCATTGGCGTCGCACCGCAGGCGCGTGCCCTGGCCGAACTGCAGCGGGCTGCGCAACTGCGACGCGCGAAAGCTGTCGTACTGCACGGTGACGAAGTCGGTCGGCGTGGCCACGAACTGGGCCGAGACACGGTTCACGTCGAAGTTGGAGTTGAGCAGCGCCCACGCCGAGTTGCCGCCGAACCACGTGCCGTAGAGGCTGCCGCCGTAGAAGAGCGGGTCGAACCGCTCGTACCGGGTGGTGTCGGGGTCGTCGCCGGAGAACGACGCGTAGGTGTACGACACCGAGGGCGTCCAGCGGGCCCTGGCAAACACGTACGCCACCTCGGCATACACGGCGCCCGCCCGCATGTCGATGCGCGGGTTGCGCTGCGCCACCACCTCGACGCGCGCGGTCAGCGTCGGCACGCGTGTCGGCAGCGGGGTGACGTAGCCATAGAGGTGCAGCGCGCGCATCCCGTTGCGGCCGCCGAGATGGAAGTCGCCCGGCGCGTCGGCGCGCGGGTAGATCTGCTCGGAGCGGGGCGCACCGAGAAAGACCGCGCCCGCCCGCGAACGGCCACCGCTCCAGGAGCCCTCGACCTTCGCGCCCGCGAGCTCGGTCCTCGTGTCGCCCGAGGGAATCTCGTTGGGCCTGAGCCAGAAGCCCTCGGCCTGCCAGCGGCCGGCCTGCACCCTGGCCACCGCCGCGAGTTCCCACGCCTTGCGCGGCGTCAGCAGCTGGCCGCCCCACTCGAAGCCGTTGCCCGCGCCCATGCGGAGCAGGAAGCCGTCGGACACGCCGCCGGCCACCGTGCCGATCACGTACTCCTGGCTCCCGAAGGAGAGGTCCACCGTGGGGCCGTCCGTGCCGGTCGTCCGCCACCCGGCGTACAGGCGCTCGTGGCGCGCGGCGCCCTGGTTGCGGTTGTCGAAGGGGTCGGTGCCGAAGGTGCGGGCGGCGATGCCGCTCACGCCGCCGTACAGTTCCGACCCGGGCAGCCGTCGCGTGAAGGAGAGCCCCGCCGACACGACCGCCTCGGCAAACAGCTTGTCGGGCTCGTAGTCAGGCGCGCCGCCCTGGCGCGCGAGATCCCAGAACAGGCGCGTCATCGCATAGGCGCCGGTCGAGACACCACCGTCGGCCACGATGCTGCCGGCATCGCTGGCGATCAGCGTGCCGCGCGGAGGCGCGGGCGACTGTGCGAATGCCGGAGATGCCAGGGCCACGGTCACCAGCAGCCCGATGGAGCGGTGCACGGTTCCAGTCTCACACCGGGCCATCCGGCGGAAACGGGCACGTTACCCATTTTGGGCACCGCACGCGTGGCGATACGGCCTGCGCCTGCGCGCGCCTACGAACGCGCCGCGCCGCCGCGCGTCGACGGGCTCGACGGCCGGCGGCGCCGACGCGCGGACGCGCCTGGATCGTCCTGCAGCAGGGTCTCGATCGCGCGCGACGCCGCGAGCAGATCCTGCAGGCGCTCGACGTGGAACTCGGCGAAGGCCGCGTTGGCCTCGGCGGCCACGAACAGGTTGCCGTCGGCGTCCCTCACGATCCAGCCTCGTCGCACGAGATCAGCGACCTTGCGGCGGACGGTCTCGCGCGGAATGCCCGTCGCCTGCGCGATCGAGAAGGTGTTGGTGGGCACGAACGTCTGGCTGAGGGTGTCCCGTCCGGCCTGCAGGGCCTCGCTCAGTTCGACGGGCGTGCGCGTCCTGCCGATCAGGGGCGACAGGTTGTAGTGCGCGATCTCGCCGAGCACGATGGCGGCCACGACATCGCCGTCGAACGCCTTGTAGACGCCGATCAGGTGACGCACGAGCATCATGTTCATGAGCACCGTGATCGCGCCCGCATGACGTTCGAGCGCGGCACGGGTGGCGGGCCGGGACGGCGGCGACGGGTGGGGCATGCGGCAGGCCCTCCACCACTTGCGGATCGCCACATCGACGGGGATCGGCAGGCGGCACGACGAGGATACCCAAGGAACGTGGGCGGGGCACCACCACCGCCGGCACGACCGTGTGCGGCTGCCAGGCGGCCGGCAGGCGCCACGCGGTACCATGGGCCGGGATCGAGCGGGCCAGCACGATGCCCTGGGCGAGCACGCCCTGCGCCCTGGGCCTGCGCCTGCCAATGACGACATACACCTACATCGACACGCCCGACGCCCTCGAGGGCGCCGTCCAGCGCCTGCGCACGCAACCGGTGCTCGGTGTGGACACCGAGGCGGCCGGATACCACCGCTATCGCGATCGCATCACGCTGCTGCAGATCTCGTCACGCGAGGAGACCGTGCTGATCGATCCGCTGGCGCTGTCCGACCTGCGGATCCTCGCCGAGCTCTTCTCGAACGACCGCATCGAGAAGGTGCTGCACGACGCCGACTTCGACCTCCGGATCCTCGACCGTGATCTCGGCCTCCAGCTGCGCAACATCTTCGACACGCAGATTGCGGCTGCGTTCCTCGGGGTGCGCGCGCTCGGACTCGGTGCCGTGCTCGAGTCGTTCCTCGGCGTCAGCCTGCCGAAGGCCTTCCAGCGCGCAGACTGGGCCGAGCGCCCGCTGAGCGAGGCGATGAAGCAGTACGCAGCGACGGATACGGCGCACCTGCCCGCCCTGCGGGACGTCCTCGGCGAGCGTTTGGTCGCGTCCGGCCGCATCGCCTGGGCCGAGGAGGAGTTCGCGCGTCGCGCGCAGACGCGCTGGACGGCCCCCGACACCACCGACGCGTTCCTGCGCATCAAGGGCGCCCGCGATCTCTCCCGGCGCGCACTGGCCATCCTGCGCGAGGTGCACGCCTGGCGGGAGGCCGTGGCCGCGGAGCGCGATCAGGCGCCCTTCCGGATCCTGTCGAACGAGGTGCTGCTGCAGCTGGCACGCGAAGCGCCGGCGACTCCCGCCGCACTGCGCGCGATCAAGGGGCTGTCGAGCGGCCTGGCGGACCGCCGGGGCCGCGAGATCCTCGCCGCGGTCGCGCGGGGACTCGCCGTGCCCGAGGCCGATCTGCCGCGATACCCCCAGCCGGACCGCTGGGAGCGCGATCCCGTCGTGGAGGCGCGCGGCGAGCGGCTGCGGGACGCGCGCAACCGCGTTGCCGAGGCGCTCGACATCGACCCCGGCTTCCTCGCCTCGCGCGCCGCCCTCGACGAGGTGGCCCGGCGCACCCCCACGTCAGCCGAGGCCCTCGCGGCCATCGACGCGCTGCGCCGATGGCAGGTGGAGGTGCTCGGAGATGCGCTCCTCGACACGCTGCGCGCCGACGCGCGCTGAGGCCGCGCGCGGCCGCTCAGGGTCGTGTGCGGAGGCGATCCAGTGCGCTCGCGCGCATCCAGTAGATGTCGCCGCCCTGCGCCGTACGCCGTGAGAAGAAGAAGTACTGCCCGTCGGGCGACAGCATCGGGCAGTAGTCGGTCAACTCGGTGTTCACCGCGTCGCCCAGCGACGTCAGTGGCTCCCACGCCCCGGCGGCACTGCGGCGCGACACGTACAGGTCGAGGGCGCCACGGTTGCCGTCGCGCCGCGCCGCCACGATGAGCAGGCGCTCGTCGGGCGACACGTACGCATCCACCTCGGTCTGCGCCGTGTTGATACCGGGTCCCAGGTTGACGGCCGCTGCGAACGTCCCGTCGCGATACGACGCACGGTAGAGGTCCTGGTCGCCGAACCCACCCGCCCGATTGGACGCGAAATAGAGGCTGCCGTCGGCCACCACGATCGGATACAGCTCTCCCCCATCCGAGTTGACCGGCGCCGGCAGCAGCGTGGCGGGCGCCCAGGCGTCGCCAGCGCGTCGGCTCACCCAGATGTTGCCGCCGGGCCCGAACACGTCGGTGCGCGCCGCGCTCACGAAGTACAGGCGCTGGCCGTCGGGCGAGATCGCCGGGTCGGAGTGATCGGCGTCGGGCTGTCCCGGCACGAGCCTGAGCCGCTCCTCGGCCGTCCAGGTGCCATTGACGAGGCGCCGCCACAGCAGCATCGGCACCGTGTCCACCACCCGGGTGTAGTAGATCTCGCGCCCATCCGCCGCGAAGACGATGCCGAGTTCGCGTGCGTCGGTGGACACGTCACCGGGCGCGAACACGACGGGCGTGTCGCCGGGCAGCGGCTGGCCGAGGTACGCAAGCCGGCCGCCTGGCTGCGGCATCGACGCCGTGCTGCCCGCGAACGCGAGGCACGCGGCGACGAGGATCGGAGCGAGGAGTCGGGAGCGCACGCGGCGATTGTAGCGCCGCCGTCACGGCCGCGGCGCGTGACGCACGCTAGGCCGCGCGCCTGCGGAACGCGACGACCCTGGACGTCCCGCCGGGACGGTCGGTCCCGGCCTCGTCTTCCGAACGCGCCTGCCCCGACGCGCTCACCGGCACGACGAGCACGGGCACCCGCGCGCGGCGCAGCACGGCGCGCAGCGTCGATCCGAACACCACCTCGTGGAGCCTCGTGCGTGGCGACGCACCGACCACGACGAGCGCGGCCCCGGACTCGTCGGCAGTCCTCAGGAGGCCGCGATACGGATCCCCTGACAGCGCCACCGCCTGCGCGTGCGACGCGCCCAGGGACGCGGCCATGCGCTCCAGACGCGCCTCGACCGCCTTGGTCTCGGTGCGCAGCCACTCCAGCATGCGCAGCGCCTCGCCCCCGGTGAACACCATCTCGCGCGGCGACGCAATCGCGTGGAACAGCGTGACGGCCGCCCCACGCGGGCGTGCGATGTCGAGTGCCGTGCGCAGCGCCATCGTGGACGAGGGCGAGAAGTCGACGGCGACCACGATTCGGCGCCAGGACGACGACGCGTGGGCATTCGCCGACGGGGGCACCACGAGCACGGGCACTGGCGACATGCGTGCCAGGCGCCGGGCCACGCTGCTGCGGCGCCAGGCGCGCGACGAGCCATGGTGGGCGCCGACGACGATCAGGCGCGCCCCCTTCAGCTGCGCATACGCGGCGACCGCCGCGTCCCGTGCACCGCGCAGTGTGACGACGCGGAACGACACGTCGTCGCTGGCCATGTCGGTCCGCAGTGCCCGCAGCCTCTCGCGCAGGCGCAACTCGTGCCGCGGAGCGGACCACAGTCCACCGGAGCGCGAGACGACCTGGATCGCGTGCAGGTCGGCACCGCACGCCCGCGCGAGGACCGCGGCGTGCCTGACGACCGCTTCGGTGTCGCGCGATGCGTCGATGGCGGCGAGTACGAGCGGACGAACGGGCATGTTGCTCCTTTCGGAATGGGCGGCGTGAGACCTCACGCCGCGCGTGTCCTGGGAACCGCGAGCGGACCCGCGGCTTCGACGGCTGCCGAATCGTCGGGCAGCACCAGCAGCGCGCACTGGGCACGTCGGACGAGGCGTGCGGCGGTGGAGCCGAGGTGCAGCGGACGCCGGCTCGCGCCGAGGACGACCAGGTGGGCGCCGACCTCAGCGGCGGTGGCCTCGATCGCCGCCGCCACGGAACCCGTTGCCACGTGGACCGGCACATCGAGGCCCTCGGGCATCACGGCCGCGAGTTCACGCCGGACGTCGCCCAGCACGTGCTCGCGAAACTCCGGGACCAGCCACCGCGCCGGGTCGCGTACCGCACCGGCGGACTGGAGGCTGTCGACGACGTGCAGCACCTCGAGCCGAGACGCGGGCAGGCCGAGCGCGCCCAGGCTGCGGTCGATCAGTGACGGCAACGCCGCGCCGTCGGCGACCGCGACCAGCACGCGGTCGTATGCCGACCCCGTCGGCTGGTCCGCGGGCACCACCAGCGTGGGCCGCCGCGTCTGCTTCAGCAGTCGCTCGGCGACCGACGACCGCAGCAATCGTGCCCATCCGGTACGCGGCTCCGCGCAGATGACCACGAGATCGACGGCCTGCGCGTTGGCATACATCGCAATGACGTCGGCCGGGTCGCCGTGACGCTCGGTGACGTGCACCGGCACGCCCGCCGACCGTGCGAGCCCGGCCAGCCCGATGATGCGGCGCCGGCGCTCGGCCGCCCCGAAGGAGAAGGGCCGGTCGGTGGGCACGACGTGCAGCAGATGCACCGGCGCACCGGTGGCGGCCGCGAGCGCCAGCCCCTGGTCGAACGCGCAGTCGCGCCCCTCGACGAGGCCAACGGGCAGGAGGATGCCTGAGTTCATCGCGCCACCTCCTGCACGCCGGCAGCCGGCTCCGTGATCGACGAGCAACCGACCCTGGGCTCGACGGCCATCAGTCGATCCCGCAACGACGCCCTCCACGCACCAAAGGCGACGATGCCCTTCGCCGCGGCGACGACCGCTGCGACCGCGCCCGAGACCTTCAGCCCATTTCCCACCAGTCCGTACCAGCCGTTCACTGCGCACCTCCGCCCATCTCCACTGCAAGTTCGGGGACACGTCGAGGGCGGCTGTTTGCAGGGGAATTGGCACCCGGTGGCGGTGCGGCTACTTCACTTCGAAACACTCATTTCATGATGAAACGCCGCGGGCTTCCGCACCCGGGAGCCGGCGGCTCCGGAGGCGAGTCGTAGAATGGCCCTTGCACCGTGACGGGACGCTCTCGCTCCACCCAGCCGAAGGCCAGGCCGCTCCATCTCGCGGAACTGCTGGATTTCCGCCCGCAGCAGGGCATCATCCGGCTCCACCAACAGCGGGTCGTGATCCTGAGCGCGGCGGCGATGGGCCTGCTGCGCAAGGAACTGGTCGACACGCTCGGCATCGACACCGCGAGGCGGCTCCTGCTGCGGTTCGGGTTCGCCGACGGGTATCACGACGCCGTGAGCCTGCGCGACCGATCGCGCTGGTCCAGCCCGGAGGAGGGGCTGCGTGCCGGAGCCCAGCTGCACACGCTCGAGGGCATCGTGCGCGCCGACGTCATCCGGATCGAGCACGACCAGGCCACTGGACGCTTCGAGGAAGAGGTCGTGTGGCGCGACTCCTACGAGGCCGAGCAGCACACGCTCCACTACGGCCCGAGTGCCTCACCGGTCTGCTGGTCGCTGGTCGGGTACTCGAGTGGATACGTCAGCGCCTGCATGGGGCGCGAGATCTACTTCCGGGAGATCGAATGCCTCGGACAGGGGGCCACGGCCTGCTCGGTCGTCGGGCGGGATGCCGACAGTTGGGGCGACGAGCTCCGCGCCATCCGCGACGACTTCCAGGCCGCCATCCTCGGGCCGGAGATCGAGCGTCTCCGTGAAGCCGTCGGCCGTCGCGTCAAGGAACTCGACCGGCGCGAACGACTCCTGGAGCGTCGTGAGCGCGAGCTGAACCTGCTGCGCGATCGAGTGAATCGGCACGCGACCGCGCGGCACTTCATCGTCCGGAGCCCGGCGATGGAGGAGGTGCTGGAGCTCGCCGCTCGCGTCGCGCCGCTGGACACCACCGTGCTCGTCCACGGCGAGAGCGGCACGGGCAAGGAGTTCGTGGTGCGGATGATCCACGAGCAGAGTCCCCGCGCGAGTGCGCCGTTCGTGAGCATCAACTGTGCCGCGCTGACCGAGACCCTGCTCGAATCGGAGCTGTTCGGCCACGTGCGTGGCGCGTTCACGGGTGCCGTTCGCGACAAGGCCGGCCTCTTCGAGGTCGCTGGCGCCGGCACGATCTTCCTCGACGAGATCGGCGACGTGGCGCCCGCCATCCAGGCCAAGCTCCTGCGCGCCCTGCAGGAGCGCGAGATCCGGCGCGTCGGCGCCGAGCGGCACATCCGGATCCACGCACGAGTCGTGGCGGCCACCAATCGCGACCTCCGCGCGGCGGCAGAAGCTGGCGACTTCCGGGAGGATCTCTACTTCCGCCTCGGGGCGTTCGTCATCACCGTGCCGCCCCTGCGCGACCGACGCGAGGACATCCCTCCGCTGGCGCATCACTTCCTGGTGCGGGCCGCGTCGCGCATGAAGAAGGACGTGACGACCGTGTCGGCCGACGCGATGACGGCCCTCATGCAGTACCCCTGGCCCGGCAACGTCCGCGAGCTCGAGCACGCCGTCGAGCGCGCCGTCATCCTGGCCAATGGCCCGAGCATCCGCGTGCGTGACTTGCCCCCGGAGATCACCACGCAGGTCCGTCGCCGCCCGGGAGACGAGTCCCTGGATCTCGAGGCCCGGGAACGCGTCGCGATCGAGCGTGCACTCGAGACGTTCGGCGGCAATCGACGCCGGGCCGCCGAGGCCCTCGGGATCAGCCCCGTGACGCTGTGGCGGAAGGTGAAACGGTACGGACTGTCGTCCTGATCCGGCTACGGCTCGTCGTGACCCATCACGCGGTTCACCGCCGCGAGGTCCGACGTCCTGGCGATGACGAAGAGGTGGTCGCCGGCCTGCAGCCGTGTGGCCCCGCGGGGCGGAATCAGGGACCCGTTCCTCGACACGAGCGCGACGATTGCGCCGTCGGGAAGCCGCAGCTCCTCGACCGTGCGGCCCGCCACGTCCGAACCGGCAGACACCGCGTAGTCGATGATCTCCGCGTTCACGTCGCGCAGCGCCGTCAGTTCGAGCACCGCCGGTGGCGCGGGTGCGCTCCCCTCCTGGAGTCCGAGACGCCTGGCGAATGTCGGGAGCGTCCATCCCTGCAGCGTGGCCGACACCAGCACCACGAAGAACACCACGTTGAAGATCAGTCGGCCCTCGGGCAGTCCTGACATGAGCGGGAACGTCGCCAGGATGATCGGCACGGCGCCCTTCAGCCCGACCCAGGCGATCAGCACGTGCTCACGCAGGCTGAACCCGAACGGCGCCAGCAGCGGCACGACCGCCACCGGGCGGGCCACCAGGATCAGCACTGCCGAGACCAGGACTCCCGGACCCGCCACGGGCAGGACCTGCGTGGGCGTGCTCAGGAGACCGAGCACGACGAACATCGTGATCTGGGAGATCCACGCCAGCCCGTCCATGAAGAGGAACGTGCCTCGCTGGAACACCGTTCGACTGTTGCCGAGCACGATGCCGGCGAGATAGATCGCCAGGAACCCGCTCCCGCCGGCGTTGGCGGCCACGCCGAACGCGGCCAGGCCACAGGCGCCGGCCAGCACCGGGTACAACCCGGGCGCATCGAGGTGAATGCGGTTCACCATCCGGACGGCCAGCGCCCCGGCCCCGAGCCCGACGAGAGCGCCGATGCCCATCTGCTGGACGAACAGCGTCAGCAGACCGGGTCCGAGTTCGAGGCGGCCGGTGAGCACTTCGAGGAGGCCGACCGTCATGAAGATCGCCATCGGATCGTTCGATCCGCTCTCGACCTCGAGCGTGGCCGCGACACGGGGCCGCAGGTGCAGACCCTGCGATCGAAGGATGGAGAACACCGCCGCGGCATCGGTGGAGGCGACGATGCTCCCGAGCAGCAGGCCCACGAGTGGCGGCACCCCGAGGATGGCGGCGGCGGCCAGCCCGGTGATGACGGCCGTGACCGTCACCCCCACGGTGGCGAGCAGCAGAGACGGCTTCCACACCGCCCGAATCGCGGCTGCCCGCGTCTGCAGCCCGCCGTCGAACAGGATGACCGCGAGCGAGAGCGTGCCGATGGCGTGTGCGATGCCGACGCTGTCGAACTCGATGCCGCCGATGCCGTCCTCGCCCGCGAGCATCCCGATGCCGAGGAAGAGCACCAGGACCGGCAGCCCCATGCGCGCCGAGAACTTGCTCGAGACGATGCCGGCGAGCAGCAGGACGGCGGCGAGCAGGATCAGGCGGTCGACGAGGAACATGGACGAGGGGGCTCGCTTTCGGGCCGCGCCGATGACGTCACGTCACCAGGCTGGCGTCGTCAGCATCCCACGTCGCGACAACGACCGGAAGAGCGCCGCCCCCGCCACGGTAGGGCGGGCTGTCCCAGCCCGCCGGCCGGCCGTGCTCCCCCGCCTGCTCCCGGCGGGAGCATAATCCCCCCACAGTGCACGCCCTGGCCTCCGGTCAGCAGCTGTCCCACTATCGCGTCGTCTCGCGACTCGGCGCCGGCGGCATGGGCGAGGTCTATCTCGCGGAGGACGTGCGCCTCGGCCGCCGGGTGGCGCTCAAGGTGCTGTCGCCCGGGCTCGTGACCAACGCGGACCAGATCCGCCGGTTCCGGCAGGAAGCCCGTGCCATCTCGGCCCTCAACCATCCGAACATCGTCACCGTCCACGACGTGGGCTCGGTCGGCGACGTGCACTTCATGGTGACGGAGTACGTCGAGGGAGAGACGCTGCGCGCCCGGCTCGCGGGAGGACGGTTCGACGCGGTGGCCTTCCTCGACATCGCCACGCAGATCAGCCAGGCACTGGCGGCCGCACACGCCGCGCGCATCGTCCATCGCGACGTCAAGCCCGACAACGTGATGGTGCGTGGAGACGGCTATGCGAAGGTCCTCGATTTCGGCCTCGCCAAGCTCCGCGACGACGGAGCCCGTCACGAGGATGCAGCGGAGGCGCCGGCCGGTGGACTCTCCGCGACGACACCCGGCCTGATCATGGGCACGGTCAACTACATGTCACCCGAGCAGGCCCGCGGGCTGACGGTGGATCGCCGCAGCGATCTCTTCTCACTCGGCGTCACCTTCTACGAGATGCTCACCGGGCAGCTGCCGTTCGGGGGCGGCGCCGTGGTCGACGTGATCGCGCGGCTGATTGGCGAGGATCCGCCAATGGTGTCGACGTTCGGGTCGGCGCCGGCGTCCCTCGACCCCATCGTCTCGCGCCTGCTGCACAAGCTGCCCGAACGCCGGTACCAGAGTGCCGACGAGCTCCTCGTCGATCTCAGGAGGCTCGGCCGTGATCTCGAGCGCGCGCGGGACATGGCGACGACGCGTGTCGGGGACCAGGATCCGCGCGCGACGGCCGTCGACCCACCGCATCGGCCAACCCGGCGCACCGTGCGCTCCCTCGCGGTGCTGCCCCTGGAGCATCTCGGTCGGACCGAAGAGCTCGCGTACCTCGCCGACGGCCTGACCGAGAGCCTGATCGACGACCTGTCGCGATTGCCCCGGCTCAAGGTGATGGCCCGCAGCACGGTGTTCCGCTACAAGGGCTGCAACAGGCCTCCGCACGCGATTGGTCAGGAACTCGGGGTACTGGCCGTGCTGACCGGGCGCGTGCAGCAGCGCGGACACACCCTCTCGATCGGCGTGGAACTCGTGGACGCGCGTGACGGCTCGAGGCTCTGGGGCACGCAGTTCGTGCGCCGGCCGTCCGAGATCGCCACGATCCAGGACGCGATCACCCGCGAGATCACCGAGCATCTGCGCGTGAAGCTCACGCCCGCCCAGCGCAAGCGGATGGTGCGCGCACCGTCGGTCGACGCCGAGGCCTTCGACCTCTACCTGAAGGGACGGTATTTCCTCAACCAGCGGTCTCCGAGTGCGGTCGAGAAGGCCCACCACCTGTTCGAGCAGTCGATCGCCGCCGATCCGGAGTACGCACCCGCCCATGCCGGCCTGGCCGACAGCCATGCGCTGTCTGCCGCCTTCTTTCGTGCGGCCGGATGGGGGCCGTCGGTCGAGCGCGCCCGCGCCGCAGCCACGCGCGCGCTCGAGCTCGACGAGACCGTGGCGGAGGCGCATGCGTCGCTGGCGTTCATCAGGTTCCGATTCGATTGGGACTGGACGGGGGCGGAGGCGGAGTTCAGGCGAGCCCTGGAACTGAACCCCGGTCACGCACAGACGCTGCACTGGTTCGGGTTGTACCTGGCCGCGCGCAGGCGGCCGGACGCCGCGTTGCTGAACCTCCAGCGTGCGCAGGAGGTCGATCCGCTCTCGCCCGTCGTCCTCACGGGTCTCGGCCGCGTCCACCACCTCGCCCGACGTTACCTGCAGGCGGTCGACGTGTTCCGGCAGGTGCTGAAGGTCGATCCCGGGTTCATCGGTGCGCACTTCGCCCTGGGACTCACGTGCACCGCCATCGGCGCCGTCGCCGACGCCGACGCGCAGGCCACGAGGCTCGAGGAACTGGCGCCGGAGTCGTCGAACGCGGGCTTGCTCCGGGCACGTGTCGCCGTGCTGGCTGGCCGCCACACGGAGGCCGAGCGGGTGCTGGCCACGCTCACGGCGCAGTACGACAGGCGCCTCGCCTCAGCCAGCGACCTCGCCATCGTCTCGGCGTGGCTGGGCCACGCCGACGAGGCCTTCCGCTGGTTGAGGGTCGCGTGCGACGACAGGGCGCCGGCGCTCGCCTTTGCAGGTGTGGAGCCGAACCTCGAGCCTCTCGTCCGCGACGCGCGCTGCCACCACCTGCTCACGCAGTACGACCTGCTGCCGCCCCCGTGACGTCGGTCTCCGCCCGTCAGCGGAACAACCGGGGCACGAAGTCGTGCAGGTCGCGTCGCCAGGTCTGCCACTCGTGGTCGGTGCCCGGCGACTCGTAGTAGACGTGCGCGATGCCGGCATCGGTCAACGCCTTGTGCAGGCTCCGGATTCCCTCGCGCATCCGCTCGGGCTCGGCCGTCCCGATGCCCAGCCACAGGAGGCGGACCTTGCTGGCAAAGGCCTTCGGATCGGCGAACACGCCGTTGAAGTCCACCTTCGGATCGAGCGCACGGCCGGTCAGTCCGCCCGCACCGCTGAAACCGCCGATGTGCGAGAACAGGTCGAGGCGATTGAGCGTGATCTGGAACGTCTGGAAGCCGCCCATCGAGAGGCCCGCCATGGCGCGGTGATCGCGGTCGGCCATCGTCCGGAACGTCGCATCCACGAACGGGATCAGGGCCTCGGTCATGTCGGCCTCGAAGGCCGACGCCATCTCCTGCATCACGCGCCGCCGCGCGTCCGGGCCGGCCGGTGCGGACGGTGCGGCTGCGGCGGGCGCGCCGGCACGGCGCGCGTAGCCGTAGGCCATCACGACGATCATCGGCCTGGCCTTGCCCGCCGCAATCAGGTTGTCGAGGATGAAGTTCGCGCGGCCCTGCCGGATCCAGCCGGTCTCGTCCTCGCCGCCGCCGTGCTGGAGGTACAGCACCGGATACCGCGTGCCAGGTGCGGTGTCGTAGCCGGGGGGCAGGTAGACGAGGGCGTGCCGCCAGCCTCCCGTCGGTTTGGACGGGTACCACACCTCGCGCACCTGCCCATGCGGCACGTCCCTGATGGCGTAGTAGTCCGCGCCCGCCTCCGGCACCTCGACGGCGCTGGCATACCGGCCGCCACCGAAGAACGCCCGGCTTCCGGGATCGGCGAACTCCGCGCCGTCCACAATCACCGTGTAATAGTGCAGGCCTGGCACGAGCGGCGGCGTGATCACCGTCCAGTGGCCGTCGGCCTGCTTCTGCATGTCGACCTTCGGCCCGCTCCAGAAGTTCACCCGAGCGGCCGTCGCCTCAGGAGCCTTGATGCGGATCTCGACCCGGCCGGTGGCATCGACCCGCGGGTACTCGGCGCCCCAGACGTTGGTCTCGGCCGGCGTGAATCCGACTGGCGCCTGTGCCGAGCAGATGGCCGCCGCCGACACCATCGCCACCGCGAACACGAGCTGCTTCATGGTGAGCCCCCTTGCGCCGGCAGCCGCGCCGTGCGCGCACATAATGTACGCGCTTTCATTCCAGGCCGCCCGATTGGCCGCGCGGAGTGAGAAGATGCCCGCATGACGCTCGAGGAAGTGGCACGCCGCGCACGGGTCTCCACCGCCACCGTCTCGCGCGTGCTCAACGACACCGGGCCGGTGAAACCGGCGACGCGCGCGCGCGTGCTGAAGGTCGTCGAGGAGGTGAACTACAGCCCGAACCTGCACGCACGGAGCCTGGCGGGCGGGCGCAGCCGCAGCCTCGGCGTCATCGTCTCGAACATCGAGAACCCGTTCTTCCTCGACATCCACAGGACCGTCGAGGCCGGGGCGCACGCCGCGGGCTACGACGTGATCATGGCCAACACGGGCTACAGTCCGGCGCGGCTGGTCACCAGCATCCGGCTGATGCTCGCCCGCCGGCTCGCCGGGCTCGCGGTCATCGTGTCCGAGATGGACGCGTCGCTCATCGAGGAACTGAGCAGCCAGCGGATCCCCGTCGTGTTCTACGACGTCGGGGCGCCGCGCCGGAACATCACCAACATCCGCGTCGATTACCGGGCCGGCATGGCCAAGGTCGCGTCGTACCTGTACAGCCTCGGCCATCGCCGGGTCGGCTACGTCGGCCACCACGCGACGCTCGGCCCCATCCACGAGCGCGTGCAGGCCCTGCGCGAGGCCACCGGCCGGCACTCGGGATTCGAGATCGTGACGGCGACCGATGCCGATTCACTCGAGGGTGGCCGCGAAGCCGCCCGCGCCCTGCTGTCGCGGTCGCCGCGGCTCACGGCGCTCGTCTGCGTCAACGACCTGATGGCCGTCGGCGCGATGCGCGAGGTGCGGGCGCGCGGGCTTCGCATCCCCGGGGACGTATCGGTGACGGGCTTCGACAACGTGACGCTCTCGCAGTACGCCGTCCCTCCCCTGACGACGGTCCACATACCCCGCGAAGACATCGGCCGCACCATCGTCGAGTGCCTCACGCACGCCGACGTGCCGCGCGATCGCGAGTTCGTCGTCGAGCCCGAGCTCATCGTCCGCGACTCCACGGGTCCGGCGGCCCGGACGCCGGCGGCCGGTTGACCCCGCGAGTGAAAGCGCATACGCTCCGAGGCACTCGAACGGCTGGTCTGTGATGACGACGCGTGCCCGGACGCCGCCCCAGCGGGCGGCCCGTGCGTGCCGGAGCCTGCAAGCGATGTCTGTGCTGCTTCCACGACGAGGCGCCGTCCTGGCGCTCACGGTCATGATCACGAGCCTCGTGCTCGGCACCGCGGCCCAGCAGCCACCCGAGGCGTCGATTGCGCTGACGGTCGACGCCTCGAGGCCGGGCGCGAAGATCGATCGCAATCTCTTCGGGCAGTTCGCCGAGCATCTCGGGAAGGGCATCTACGAGGGCGTGTGGGTCGGGCCCGACTCGCCCATCCCGAACACGCGCGGCATCCGCAACGACGTGGTCGCGGCGCTCAAGGCGCTGAAGGTGCCCAACGTGCGGTGGCCGGGCGGGTGCTTCGCCGACGAGTACCACTGGCGCAAGGGCATCGGTCCGCCCGCGTCGCGCCCGGCGACGCTCAATCCCGACTGGGGCGGCGTGATCGAGCCCAACACCTTCGGCACCCACGAGTTCATGGACTTCGTGGACCAGATCGGCAGCGAGGCCTACCTCTCGGTGAACGTTGGATCCGGCACGCCGCAGGAAGCCGCCGAGTGGCTGGAGTACCTCACGTCGGCCAAGCCGACGGCGCTCGCGAAGGAGCGCGCCGCCAATGGGCGCGCGGAGCCCTACAGGATCGCGTACCTCGGCCTCGGCAACGAGAACTGGGACTGCGGCGGCAACATGTCGGCCGAGCACTACCTGCAGCAGATGAAGACCTTCAGCCGCTACTCGCGCAACTTCAACCCGGCGCAGCAGAAGGAAGGCGCGCAGATGCTGAAGATCGCCGTCGGCCCCGGTGGCGATGGTCCGCGCTGGACGCACTGGACCGAGACGATCATGCGCGCCTGGAAGACGCGCACGTGGAGCTGGGACATGCACGGCCTCTCGCTCCACAACTACACCGTGGTGCGGTTCCCGGCCTCCTACAAGTCGGTGGGCTTCGACGAGGCCGACTACGCGCTGCTGCTGTCGGAGACGCTGAAGATGGACGGGCTCATCCGTCATCACGGCGCGATCATGGATGCCTACGATCCCCAGAAGCGCGTCGCGCTCGTCGTGGACGAATGGGGTGCGTGGTACGCGCCGCTCCCGGGGAGCACGCCTGGGTTCCTGGCGCAGCAGAACAGCATCCGCGACGGGCTGATCGCCGCGCTCAACATCAACATCTTCGCCCGGCACGCCGAGCGCGTGCGCATGGCCAACATCGCGCAGATGATCAACGTGCTGCAGGCCATGATCCTGACCGACGGCGCGAAGATGATCCTCACGCCCACGTATCACGTGTTCCGCATGTACGTGCCGTTCCAGGACGCCACGTTCGTGCCGGTGACCTACGACGCGGGCCGCTACACGCACGGCGCCATCACCCTGCCGCGCGTCGATGCGATTGCCGCGAAGGACGCCTCGGGCACGGTGTGGCTCTCGCTCACGAACCTCGATCCGACACGCCCGGCGCAGATCGCCACGAGCCTGGTCGGCGTCAGCGCCTCGTCGGCGTCCGGGGAGACGCTGACGGCCCCGGCCATCGACAGCGTCAACACGTTCGAGGCGCCGGCGACCGTCGCGCCCCGGCCCGTCTCGGCGCAGGTGCAGGGCGGCCGCCTCACGCTGACGCTCGCCCCGAAATCGGTGACCGTGCTGTCGTTGCGCCCGTAGCGCCGACGCCGGACTCGTCCCGCGCGCGACGCGAAGCCGCCGAACACGGGAGGGCGCGCTCTCCGAGCGCGCCGCAATACTGCGACCGTTGAACGTGAGGATGCCGATGAACCGACTGTGCGCAACGCTGGTGGTGGTCGGCCTCGTGGTGTCACCCGCCGCAGTCACCGCACAGGTACCGACCGAGGCGCCGCCGCCCGTGTCGGGCGCAAAGCCGGTGACCGTCGAGCGCATCAAGGTGCACGGGGCTGCGCTCGAGGGCAACCTCGAGGGCAACGCCGCGGATCGCGACGTGCTCGTCGTGCTCCCGCCGTCCTACGCCACCGACAAGACACGCCGTTACCCCGTCGTCTATGCGCTCCACGGCTACTCGATTGGCGTCGAGCAGTGGGCGCGCGAGATCCACGTGCCGCAGACGATCGAGGGCGCCTTCGCGCAGGGCGCGAGGGAGATGATCGTCGTGCTGCCCGACTCGAAGACCGTACACAACGGGTCGATGTACTCGAGCTCGGTCACCACCGGCGATTTCGAGCGGTTCATCGCGCGCGACCTGGTGGCCTACGTCGACGGGCACTACCGGACGCTCGCCTCCCGCGAGAGCCGGGGACTCGTCGGCCACTCGATGGGTGGCTACGGGGCCACGCGCATCGGCATGAAGCACGCCGAGGTGTTCGGCAGCCTCTACATCATGAGCCCGTGCTGCCTCTCGGCGCGTGGTGTCGGACGCGATCCCGCGGCGCTCGAGAAGACGCTGGCCTCGGTGTCGTCGCCGGCCGAGACGGCCACGATGCCGTTCTTCACGCGTGCGCAGCTCGCCGCGGCCGCGGCCTGGTCGCCCAACCCGAAGAACCCGCCGTTCTACCTCGATCTGCCGACGAAAGACGGTGTCGCGCGGCCCGACGTGCTCGCGCGCTGGGCCGCCAACGCCCCGCTCGCCTTCGTCGATCAGTACGTCACGGCCCTGCGGACCTATCGGGCCATCGCGATGGACGTCGGCGACGAGGACGGCCTGCGCGCCGACGCCATCAAGCTCCACGAGGCGTTCGACACCTACGGGCTCTCGAACACCTTCGAGATCTACCCCGGTACGCACACGAGCAGGGTGGCCGACCGCTTCCAGAACCACGTCATGCCGTTCTTCAGTCGCACGCTCTGCGCCGAGAAAGGCTGTCGATAGCCGCCCGGGGATCGTCCGCGTCGGATGTATGCTCATGCGATGCGCGTCGTCCTGGCGGCACTCCTGGCGGCCCTGCTCGTGGTGATCACCACGGCGGACCGCCTGCTGTGCCCCGACGGCTGCACCGATGACGCCCCAGCGCAGGCCACGATGCCGCACGCCTCGGCCCCCTGTGCCCTGTGCCAGGGCTGGAACCCTTCCCCCGTCACCCTGACGCCGAGCCCGGCGGCCAGCACCGTCGCGCACCCGCCACTGCGCACGATGGCGCTGCTCGCGCCGGCGCGGCCCGCCATCGAACGTCCTCCGAAGGCCGCCTGACCTCCCGTCGATCGTGAGGCAGGTGATCGGCGCGCCGCCCGGCGGCACGCCGCAGGAGGAGTGTGTGCAATGCGTAAGGTGAGCGTTGTGTGTGCGGCGCTGTGCGTCCTGATGGGCGCGGCGGCGCTGGCGCAGGCGGTCGCGACCGTGACGGTGGTCGTGCGATCCGAGTCGGGCCCGGTGCCCGAGGCCACCGTGAGGATTGGCGCCGAAGCAGCCGAGACCGATGCAGAGGGCCGGGCGGTGCTGCGCGTCGGGCCCGGGCCGGTCACGGTGCAGGTGACCAGGGTCGGATTCGCCGACGTGCAGCAGTCGGTGACGCTCGCCGAGGGCGCCACGGAGCTCGCCATCGAGATGGTCGCCATTCCCGGCGTCGAGGAGGAGGTCGTGGTCGTCGCCTCCACCAGGACGGGCCGCCGGGTCGAGGACCAGCCGACGCGTGTGGAGGTGCTCGGACGCGAGGAGATCGAGGAGAAGATGCTCATGACGCCCGGCGACATCGTCATGATGCTCAACGAGATGGGGGGCCTGCGCGTGCAGGCCACGTCTCCCTCGCTCGGGGCGGCGAGCGTGCGCGTGCAGGGCATGCAGGGCCGCTACACGCGGTTCCTCAGCGACGGCCTGCCGCTGTTCGGCCAGCAGGTGGGCGGCCTCGGCCTGCTGCAGATTCCGCCGATGGACCTCGGCCAGGTGGAGGTCATCAAGGGCGTTGCGTCGGCCCTGTATGGCGCCGGGGCCATGGGCGGCGTGGTCAACCTGCTCGCACGCCGGCCTGGCGACGAACCGGCCGCGGACCTGCTGCTGAACCAGTCCACGCTCGGCGCCACCGACGGCGTCGCCTTCGTCGCGGCGCCCCTGTCACAGGCGTGGCGACTCACGATGCTGGCTGGCGGCCATCGACAGGCGCGCAACGACCGCGACGACGATGGGTGGGCCGACCTGGCGGGGTACTCGCGTGCCGTGGTGCGGCCGCGGCTGTTCTGGGACGGAGGCAGTGGTCGATCGGCCTTTCTCACGACCGGTGTCACCGTCGAGAACCGCGACGGCGGCACGATGCCAGGCGCCTCGCTGGTCGCGACGGGCGCGCCATACGGCGAGGCGCTCGACACGCGGCGCTACGACGTCGGAGGCACGGCCCAGGCGGTCGTGCGCGGCCGCTTCGTCGTCACCGCGCGCGGAGCGGCGGCCTGGCAGCGCCACGATCACCGGTTCGGTGAGGTGCGCGAGCGAGATCGTCACGATACGGTGTTCGGCGAGACCGCGCTGCGCGGCACGGCGGGGCGCCACACGTGGGTGGCCGGAGCGGCGTACGAACGCGACGCCTACACCCCACTCGACGTCCCGCGCTTTGCCTACACATACGACGTGCCCGGCGTGTTCGCGCAAGACGACGTGGACCTCGCCCCGTGGCTGTCGCTCTCGGCCGGGGCCCGCGTGGACTGGCACAGCGCGTACGGCACGTTCTTCAGCCCGCGCGTCGCGGCGCTCGTGCGTGGTGGCCCCTGGACGAGCCGCCTGTCCGTCGGGCGGGGCTTCTTCGCGACGACGCCGCTCACCGAAGAGACCGAGGCGGCGGGCCTCACGCGGCTCGAGGTGGCGCGTCCGTTGCGAGCGGAACGCGGCACGAGTGTCTCGGCCGACCTCACGCGCGCCATCGGCGCGCTCAGCGTGACCGGTACCGTCTTCGGATCACGGATCACCGACCCGGTCGGCGTCGATCGCGACACACGGTACGTCCTGTTCACCCGCGACGCGGCCACGACGAACGTCGGTGCCGAAGTGCTGGCGACGATGCGATCCGGAGCGTGGGTGGCGACGGGCACGTACACGTACGTGCGGTCGCGCGAGGAGGGCGACGCGGGGCGCGAGGACGTGCCGCTCACGCCGCGCCACTCGGCCGGCCTCATCGGCATGTGGGAGGAGGAGGACTGGGGTCGCGTGGGGCTCGAGCTGTACTACACCGGACGCCAGCGGCTCGAGCAGAATCCGTATCGGTCCTCTTCGGCCGCCTACGTCATCGTCGGCGCGCTCGTCGAGAAGCGTGTCGGCCGCGTGCGCCTGTTCCTCAACGCCGAGAACCTCACGGATGCGCGCCAGACGCGGTGGGATCCGCTGGTGCGCCCGTCGCGTGGCGTGGACGGGCGCTGGACGGTGGACGCGTGGGCGCCGCTCGACGGCCGCGTGTTCAACGGCGGGGTGCGGGTCGGCTTCTGACGGACCAGGGCGACGCGTCGAGCGTGCGGCCGTGAACTGAATCGCGGTCGTCTCACCAAGCCAGGATCACGGGAAGGTGCGGACGCAGGTCGGCGATGCGGTCCGTAGCCTCGTCGCCGAACTCCAGTCGCAGCAGATGGCGTTCCGACGCGACGAGCTCGATCGGGACCTCGTCTTGGAGCCGTCGTGTGGCCGCAGACTGCCGCGCGATGTCGGGCACTGCCATCTGAAGGCGCGTCAAGGCGGCGCGCTGCACCGGGTGATGGAAGGGCGCGTCGTGCCGTCGCACGCCGGTTCCGAGGAATCCGGCGAACGCGATGACGGGCTCGTCCAGCGAAGTCTCGCGCGGGAAGGCGATGCACTCGCCGGGCTGGAGGTACGGCGGACGGTAGTCCCAACTCGGCCACGGAGGCCGCGCCGCGGCGTCGCCCTCGCCCGAGAGGATGATGCCGAATGGACACGCGCCGCTGCGTCGCATCGACCATCGCTCCCACAGCTGCGTCGGTGCCACGCTCGGACTCCGGACCTCCGCTTCGTCATGCACCCACAGCAACTCGAGATAGGCGTCCCGGAAGAAGAAGCGGCGGCACCTGGTGCCCTGTCCGGGGTGCACGTTGGGCGGCCCCTCGGCGACGCCGAGCCGTACCAGCGCCTCGGCCTCTGGCGCGCCCGCGTCGCACATCACGAACACGTGATCGATCTGCATGGTGTCGTCCGCGTGCGTCCAGGGTGCCATGCCGCCCGGTCATCACTCACCTGGGCTTGTGCGCCTCCAGCTCGATCTCGATCAGGAACTCAGGCAGGGCGAGCCCCTTCACCTCGAGCCAGGTGCCAGTGGGAAAGTGCTTCGTGTAGATCGTGTTCCGATACCCCGCGACTTCGAGGAACCGGGCCATGTCCGTCGTGAAGACGTTCTCGACGATCACGTCGTCGAAGGTGCACCCGTAGTGCTTCAGCACGGCGTCGAGGTCGGCGTAGGCGTTCTTCATCTGCTGCTCCATGTCGCCCACCGCCGTCGGCGTGCCCTCGGCGTCCATGCTCACCGCCCCCGAAATCCTGACGTGGGCCCCGATCCGCACGCCATGCGTGTAGCCGTAGGCCTTCTCCACCTCGGGTCGCAACTGGAAGTACTCAGGCATGTCCGTCATGATCGCGTGCCTCCTCAGTGACTCCAGCGGAACTCCATCAGGCCACCCTGGCCTGCGACATGAGCTGCGCTGATGAGCTGCATGATTGCACGGTCGGCAAGGCGGTCGAGAGTGGGTGCTCACCACGGTGAACGTGCGGGCCGGCGTGGCCTCTTCGAGCAGTCGTGCACCCGCGCCGAGCAGGGACACGGTGGGCCTTGTGGCGCCGCGCGGCCTTACGAGGCGTGTCGCTGGTTACGGTGCACGTAAGCGTTCCCCACCAGGGATCGCGGCAGCCTCGATCCGGGCACGCCTGCTCCCCGGCATGCAGCTTGCTCTGGCGGCAACCGTGGGCATCGGCGTGCGGTCCGTGCTCGGCATGTCTGTCGGGGTGGGAGTGGCCTGGCTCTCTGCCGCCACCTGCGACGCCTCGCCGGCGATGATTCGCCTGGGATACTCCAGCTGCCACGCGTGTCACCTGTCCCCACAGGGCCGCGGCCTGCTCACCGAGTACGGCAGGGCGATCGACGATGCGCAGAGCGCGCGAAAGGGCGTGTATCGGACCGACGAGCAGCGTGTGCGGCGCGTGTTCCAGGACCTGCGTGTGCTCACCCAGGGCAGCCTCGTGGACTCCGACGACGCATCCAGCGTGGGGTCGGCCACCGCGCGCCTCTGGTACCGCAATGCCACCGCCATCACGCGCACCATGCGGTTCGCGGGCGTCGTCAGCGTGGACGCCAGGGCGAGCACCACCCAGGTGACGGCGGTGCAGCCCCTGCCGTCGCAACCCCGGGTGTTCGTGCGACAGGCGCTGTTCGAGTATGCCCCGCGCGAAGGGCTCCACCTGTCGGTTGGCCGTGACACGTTACCGAGTGGCCTCGAGATCGCCGACCAGGCGACGTACATGCGCGCCCGCAATACCCAGGGTCTCGGCGACGTGCCCACACAGGTCAAGTTGTTCGTGTGGACGCGGCGCTTCCAGGTCGTGCCGTACGTGTTCGGTCCGAGCGGCCACGAGGCCACCCAGTTCCGCACGGGTGGCCTCGGCGTCGTCGGAGAGACGTACCTCCTCGGCGATACGGTAGCGGCGGGGCTGTCGACCCGCGCCGCTCGCAACTCGGTGTACGACGAGCGTCTCGTCGGGGCCTTCGCCCGGATCGGACTCGGCGCCTGGGGAGTGCTGGCGGAACACGACGTGACCCACCGGCGCGAGCGCGCGACGTCGCGCACGTTCGGACAGGACACGAGCTACGTCCAGGTCTTCGTCTATCCGGTCGACTGGTTCGTGGTCTCCCTGGCCGCCGAGCGCCTCGCCATCGACGCGCCGCATCGTGAGCGTCGAGTCGCCTGGCGTCCGGAAGTCAGCGCACGCATCAGCCCGCACCTGACGCTCACGACCTCGTTGAGACAGGAGGTCGTCGGCGGGCGCACCACGACGGTCTTCCTCGTGCAGATGTTCCTGAAGACCGTGAACTGAGGAGGGACGATGACTGCGCCGAGACTGATCGGGTGCGTGTTCCGCGTGTCGATGGCGCTGGCGCTCGCGAGCGCTGCCGCGGCCGACGGTCACCAGACATACGGTGTCTCGAGCGGACGGGTCGTCGTGGTCTGCCCACTCACGGTTGGCGGGCGCTTCGAGGTGACGACCAGCGCCGTCACGGGTCAGGTCATCGTCGACGAACAGAAGCGCGAAGTCGAGGGCACGCTCTCCGTGGACCTCCGGACACTGGACGCGGGCATCGGCCTGAGGACGACGCACCTGAAGGAGAACTACCTCGAGGTGCAGCGCGGCCCGGGATTCGACGCGGCGACGCTGACGGGCATCGTGCTCGACGCACCCGTGGCGCGTCTGCCCGGCGGGCGCGCCGGCTTCGAGGGGCGATTCACCCTCCACGGTCAGACCCGGGTCGTCAACGGCACCGTGGACATCGCGCGCAAGGCCGACCAGTACGACGTCAGGGTGCGCTTCCCGCTGCTCATCGATGCCTTCCAGATTGCCAGGCCCACCTATCTGGGCGTTGGCGTCAGCAACGCCATCGACGTCACCGTGAGGGCGAGATTCACGCGCGCGGATGACCCGGCGCGTCGATGACGCCATCGACTATCCTTCCGCGCGGAGGATTGATGCCGAGACTACTCGCGAGTGTCGTACTCACCGTCGGTGCGCTCGTTGCGGTGCATCCGCTGCTGCAGGCGCAGACGCCATCGCCTCAGACCGCAGAGATGGGTCGGTCGTGGGACGACGCGTACCGCGGCGCGCCGGCGTTCAACACGGAGCCGACCGCCTTTCTGGTCGAGGTGGCGAAGGGACTCCCGACTGGAACTGCGCTCGACGTCGGCATGGGCCAGGGACGCAACGCCATCTACCTGGCGACGATGGGTTGGACGGTGACGGGCTTCGATGTGTCGCAGGCGGGCATCGAGCAGGCGCAGCGATCTGCCAGGGCGGCCGGCGTCACGATCACCGCGCTTCAGCAGAGCGCCCGTGAGTTCGATTGGGGAACCGAGCGCTGGGATCTCATCGTGCTCGCGTACTTCCCGGCGCTCCGCGCATCAGTGCCGAGGATGTTGCAGGCGTTGCGACCAGGGGGACATGTCGTCGTCGAAGCGTACCAGGCCGATGCCGCGCTCACCCCACCTGGCGCACCCGGGCCGGGCGTGACGTTCGGTGACAACGAACTCCTGACCCTCTTCGGCGCGTTCCGTATCCTGCGCTACGAGGACGTGGCCGCGCGGGCCGATTGGGGCATGCGCGACACGCGGGTCGTGCGACTGCTTGCCCGCAAGAAGTAGGCGAACGCCGGCATCGCCATCCCGGCAGTGAGCGTCGGCGCGAGCGTGGCCGTTCCCGGCAATGTAAAGCATGCTTGACACTCGACATGGCCATGACTTAGCGTCACGACGAGGAGCATGCCCATGTCATCTGCGGCGAATCAGCCACGGCCCGTCGAAGCCGTACGTTGGCCGGTCTTCTCCATGCTCCTCTTCGGTTCGTTTGGAACGGATGCACCTCCGGCCAGTCAGCGTGCCGATCTCCGAAGTCGAATCGCCATCGTCGTCTACCTTCTCGTCGCAGTCGTCCTGGCGACCGTACCAGGAGTTCGGGGAGGGTTGCCAGGCAGCATCGACATCGCACTGTTGGGCCTGCTCTTCGCATTTCTCGCATGGCAGCGGTGGTCCTACTCGAATGGCCTGGACGAACTGGGCCGGCAGCTGTACCTGGAAGCATTTGCCATCACGTACCTCCTCGGGTTGAGCCTGTTCGCATTCTTCGGCGTTCTCCACAGCCTGTGGGGATGGTCTGTGAACCCGTCCGTCTTCATGGTGCTGGAACCGGCGCGTGGTGTGATTCTGGTATGGCGTAGCAGGCAGTTCGGAGCGTGAAGAACATCGTTCGAGTTCTCCGAACGCAGCAGGGATGGTCCCAGGCAACGCTCGCCGATGCGCTGGGCGTTTCTCGGCAGACAGTGAACGCGATCGAGACCGAGAAGTACGACCCGAGCCTTCCGCTCGCCTTCAAGATCGCTCGGCTGTTCAAGTGCTCGATCGAGGATGTCTTCCAGCCTCACCCTTGACTCGTGGCAACCACGCGCCCACACCGATGCCACGGTAGGGACGGCCGTCCCGGCCGTCCGCGTGTGTATCGGCTCGCGCACGGCGGACGGCCCGGAGGGTGAGCAGTCGTCAGTCGAGGGTCTTGCCCCACGCCTCAACTCGTTGCTAGGGTGACGTGACCGTCATGCTGGCCATCGTCAGTGCCTCGCGTGCCTCGAGCGCGTTGCTGGTCGCATCGGTCGCGGCGTCGACTGCCATGCCGGCCGCGCATGTGGCACCGACGCCAGTGGAACTGGCGCGCGTCGACCTGACGCTCATTGTTTCGACACATGGCGAACCGGTCGCCGATCTGCAGCCCAGCGACATCGAGGTGCTCGACAACGGCGTGCCGCAAACCATTGCGGCCCTCGAGTACGTCGATACGCTGACGGGCGACTCGCCCGAGCCGCCAGGTGACTTCGCCGTGGTGCTCGACGATCTCGGCACCCCGCGGTCAGGCACCGGAGCCGCGATCGCGGCTGGCCTTGGTCTCGTCGATGCGCTGGGACCTGACGATCGGCTGGCGATCGTCAACTCGGGCCCCTTTCCTCTGACTCGGCCGCTCTCGACCGACCGCGCATCGGCGAGGACCACCATCCGTCAGTTCATCGGGCAGCGGAACGCCGCGCCGACGACCAGGGCCGAAGCCTGTCGCCGCAGCGTGATCAGCTTGCGTGTGATCGAGAACGCGCTCGAGGTGATGGCCCACCAGCCAGGACACAGGCGCGCGATGCTCGTGGTCGGTGACGACCAGCGTGCGTTCTGGGGAGAGGCGCGGCACGAGAGATGCTCGGAGGCGCGAAAGCTCTTCGATCGCATCATCGCCGCGTCCTCGCGTGCCAACGTGGCCATCTATGTCGTGGACGTGTCTGGGCAGCAGAAGCCGGCGCTTCCGACCCAGGCGACCACGCGGTCTCGGGCAGCCGGAGCGGTGACGGCGGCGCGTCGGCCGTCAGACGCGGCACGCGGCAGCCTCGCCATGTTGGCAGCACTCACAGCAGGCACCGTCACTGCCGCACCAGACGGACTGACCGAGGGCGTTCACCAGATGGTCCGCGACACCCGTCAGTACTACCGGGCCGTCTACCGGCAGCCGGAGGTGTCCCGTGGCGAGCGCGACGAGTTCCGGCACATCCACGTGCGCGTGCGCAGGCCGGGCGTCGAGGTACGCGCGAGGACACGCTACGCACCGCAACGGACTCGCGACGCCAGGTAGGAGCGCCTCAGTCCGGCGGCGCGCGTCTCCTTCCTATTCCCGACGCAACGCGTCCATCAGGTCCACCCGTGCGGCGCGCCAGGCAGGAATGGCGCACGTGACGAGCGCGAGGAGTGCGAAGTGGCGCCGTCGCTCCTGGACGAGACCGATGCGAGCCCTCGACGCCGACCAGCGTGCCGCGTTTCCGACGGGAGGTCCTTGTGTTCGAACGGTTCAGCGAAGCAGCGAGGGTCGCGATGTTCGGCGCCAGGCTCGAAGTCACTGAAGCCGCGAGCCGCGCCATCGAACCGGAGCATCTGCTCCTGGGGTTGCTCGAGGCGAAGGGCGGGGTCGCGGCCAGTCTGGCGGAGGCGGCCGGCGTGAGGGCCGACGGTGTCAGGTCACGTCTCCTGTCGTCGGCGATCACGCCCCTCCCCTTCAGCACCGAGGTCCCGTTCGCTCTCGCGGCGAAGAAGGCGCTGGAGGTCGCGGTTGCCGAGGCCGATGCGATGTCCTGCACGGAGATCACGACGGGTCACCTGTTGATTGGGTTGGTCCGGGACGAGCGCTCGGCCGTCAGCACCCTCCTGCGTGAGGTGGGTCTCGACCTCGACACGCTGCGAGCGGCGGTGCAGGCACAGGCCGGGGAAGGCCCGGAGGCCAGGGCTCCTGCCCTCGAGGAGTTGTTCGAGGAGCGGATCCGCAGGCTGGGCCTCGCGTAGGTCGATATGCGACAGCGCCTAGCGGCTGCCCACGCGGGAGGCGGCTGCCGAGCTCAGGGCGCCGAACGGGGAGGTGCGCAGCGATCGTCGCACTCATCTGGCTGAAGTGCGTCGAACCGGCGCGGGACGCCCCTCGAGCCGCCGCGGATTGTCCAAGAATCGTCAATCAGCCGCGGCACGCCAGCTCGGGGACAGCAACGTTGACGCGCGCCTCACGAGGCAGACGGCTGCCAAGACATTGATGGCGTGCGACGCCCAGCGAGCCGCCGCTGGAAGTGGCCACGCGCCTCGGCGTCAGAGACCACGTCGCCGCGTTCGCTCTCCTGCCAGCCCTGCTCGATCCTGGCGCGCACGCGCTCGACCTGCTTCTGCTGCAATTCCTCGCGGTGCCTGAGCAGGCGCAAGCCCTCGCGCACGACTTCGCTCGCGCTCTCGTACAAGCCGCTCTCGACGCGAGCGTCGATGAACGCATTGAGCTCAGGAGTCAGGGAGATGTTCTTGGTGACGGCCTTCATGTGGTGCTCCAAGAGCGACTGGGTTGCGTGAGTTCCGACCGGCAAAGCCCATTGTCGTTGTCAAAGCTTGCCAACGTAACGGTAGCCTTCGGGGTGCCCTTCACGCCTCACGTCGGTGAACGACGCTGCAGACGACACGGATGAGCCACGCGAAGCCCATTGGTGTCGAATGCAGCATGCGCCATCGGACGACTCTGATTGCCTCTCTGGCATCTCTCGTCCTCGCTGCCAGTGCATCGGGGCAAGCGACGACGCCTGATTCCGCGCCTGCCCGTCGGGGTCGCGGCTCCTCCGCGCATCACGCGTCAGTGCAGACGCACACGCGCGCCCTCGCGTCGACGGTCGAAGCCATCGTTCACGAAGGTGGTCACGCCGGCATCGTCGTCAAGCTCGAGTCGGTCGTGGGCCTCGAGACCATGTACCCCGTCAGCGCGGTCTTCACTTCGCCTCGCTGGTACGTCCGACTCCCGGCGGTCGCCGCACCGGTGCGTGCGCTGCTCGCACTCCATGAAGGCGGCTCTCGCCAGTTGGAGGGACCGGGCCCGCGATTGGTCGATCAGCGTGCCACGCGCTGCCTGGCGCTCCTGCGGCAGCCCGTGCGGCGCGTGTACGTCGGGTCGTTCCACCATGTCTTCATCGCCACGTCGGCGAACGCGCTGGGCCGCGCCCCTGTCTTCGGCACCGTCGGCAGTGGCGTCTGCAGGACACCAGAACGTCTGCATTGGCACACGGTGGTTGGCAGCGGGCCTACCTACATGGACGCGCTCGATCAGATCGTGGCGCAGGCGGGGGGTGTGGCGTGGGTGGCGGCAGAGAATGGGCGAGGCCAATGCGGCATCGGACTCGTGGTCACCGGCCAACCGCTGCTCGAAGGGATCGATTGCCTCGGGAGCCACTTACTGGAACTGCCGCCAACGACTCCCCTGCGCCGCTGACACCAAGGCGCTCGTGAACAGCTTCGCCGAGAAGGTGCCTGCCGGGAACGCCGATCCCGGATGGCCAAGCTCCTGCCCCCGCTTCGTCATGCCACCAGAACGCGTCCCTGCCCTGCGGCACGGGTGCGGGGCTTGACGACGATCTCCACATCGCGGCCGAGCAGCACGAGGAACCGCACGAGGCGATCCAGCGAGAACCCGGCGAGCCGACCGCGCACGAGGGCCGAGACCTTCGGTTGATCGATGTCCAGCAACTCGGCCGCGGCCGCCTGCGTCAATCGTCGCTCGGCGATCAGGTCCGCAATCTTGCGAGCGAGTTCCGCCTTGGCGAGCGCTTCCGCGGGCCTCGGGCGCCCGAGGTCCTCGAACACGTTGCCGCTCCCGATCACGTGGTCCTCGTGCGCCATGGCCTATCCCTTCTGCGCGATCGGGTCGATGTCTGACTTCGGTGTCGTCACGCCCGTCTTCGACTTCTTCTGGAATGCGTGCAGCACGTACACACGGTCGCGAACCGGACCGTGTACACGGCCCGGAACGTCCCCGCCCGATGATCGGAGACGACCTCTACCTGAGGGCCCTCTGGCCGCCACGGATTGTCCAAACATTGTCAATCAGCCGCAGCTCGTCCCTTCGGCGCGATGCACCCTTCGAATCTCTCGCACTGCGCAGACGAGTGCCAACGCCCTGAATGCCAGGCACTTGGAGCCTGCGGCTAGAGCAAGCCGTCATCGCGCCCCCTCGAACACGTGTTCGACGGGGACAACGGTCGCAGCTGCCAACCCAGCCTTGCAAGTGACTTATTTTAAGGGAGTTGGCGCGCCAGGCAGGATTCGACCGTGAGGCGAGCCGCAGGCGGAGCCGAGCGGCTGAAGACTGGCGTGGCGCAGCCATGTCGCCCTCGTTTGCGACATGGCGCGCCCGGCAGGATTCGAACCTGCGACCTTTGGCTCCGGACAAACTTGGGATGGCAATGCAGGAGGCCACCTGAGACCGCCTGCCTTGTGTTTTCAAGAAGTTGCGTCAACTGGTCACAACCCGCGACGGCCCCGAGCCGCCGCGGATTGTCAGTAATTCGTCAATCGACCTCGACCGTGGTGGTACCGCTCAAGGCTGGTCCCGGTGTCATGCAAGTAGCTCGACCGTCGCCTAGCCGGTGGCTTCGCCGCGGCCAGGTACTGAACCGACCCGGGCGAGTCGACCATGGCTGCCGCTGTTCATTATTAATGAACGTGCTAGTATCTCGAACATGGCTCGGCCCACTCCAGCTGCGGATTTCGAGGCGTACCGACCGACGCTCGACAAGTGGATGCCTCGGGCCGAACTGGCAGCGCCCGCCGGGCGCCTGCCTCACTTCGACGGACTCCTTACCCTGCGCGTCGGCGGGCAGACCATCCGCTACCTGGTCGAAGAGAAGAGACACTTCCGTCACCTCGATGCCGCCGTGGTCGCCGAGCAGTTGAATCGCTGGCGGGCGGCACTGCCACGCACCTACGCCGACGCTCGAGTCCTTCTGCTCGCGCCTCACGTCCGCGAGCAGCAAGCTCCCCTGCTCGAGCGAGCCGGCATCGACTACATCGATCTCGCCGGCAACGCGCACATCGATGCCCCTGGTCATTTCGTACATGTCCAGGGCCGGCGGCCACCGACGGGACGTGCCGCGGCTCCGGCGCGCCCCCACAAGGGCTGGGTCAAGACGGTGATGGCGCTGCTGGTGCAGCCCGATCTTGTAGATGCACCGTACCGCGCTGTGGCCGACGAGGCGGACGTCGCGCTCGGCACTGTGGCGAAGTGCCTGAACGACCTCACGCTCAGGGGGCTCCTGCGCGGCCAGAAGGGTGCGCGCACGCTGCCTGACCGGCCCGGACTCGTCGCGCTCTGGGTACAGGCCTATCTCGAGGCACTCCGTCCCAACCTCGCCGAGAGGCGATTCCAGGTCCGCCTCGATGACAAGCCGCAGCTGTGGGAACGCTTGCAGAGGGTGCTTGCCGACCAGCGATGGGTCCTGACCGGCGCGGATGCCGCTGGCCTGCGCGACCACTACTTCCGTGCTGATGAGACGGAGATCTACGCGCCGGTTCGCCTCTTCGACGATCGCGACGTTCAGAAGGCCCTCATGGCGCAGCCGGCGGCACGCGGCGGCAACCTGGTCGTGATCGAGCCGCCGGGGCCGCTAGCGATGCCAGCGCTCGCGGGCGCCGCGGTTCCTGCTGCCCCGGACCTGCTCGCGTATGCCGAGTTACGCTACCGTGGAACCGGACAGGCCCTAGAGGCCGCCGAACTGCTGCTCCCGAGCGTGCTGCGCGATGCCGCGGCTTGAGCCCGCGCTCCTGCCCGTTGTGGCGGACCTCGAACGCGGTCTTCGGACGCTCGGCGTTCAGTTTGCCGTCGTGGGCGCCCTCGTTCCCGAGTTGCTGCTCGACGTGCGACCGGCGCGCATGACCAACGACACCGACGTGACCGTGACCGTCGAGAGCCTCGCAGACTTCGAGACGCTCAAGGATCGGCTCACCGACTTCGGCTTCGCGCCGACTCGCGCTGCGCATCGGCTTCTGCATCACTCGGGCGGCCGTGTCGATCTCCTGCCGTTCGGCCCCGAACTCGTGCCGAACGGACGCCTTGAGCTCGACGCAGATCTCGTCCTCAACATGGCAGGGTTCGAGCATGTCGTCCCAAGCGCCGTGCAGGTCTCGCTCGATGACGGGCCCACGCTGCCGGTCGTCCCACTCCCGCTCTTCGTGCTCCTCAAGCTGGTCGCGTTCAGCGACCGCAAGGCTCCGAAGGATCTGGCTGGCGTCTTCCACTGTCTCCGTCACTACCTGGAAGACGACGAACGGCGGTACGGGGTGGAGCACGACGGAGCGGGCGTGCTGTTCGAGTACACCGGCGCGTACCTTCTCGGCATCGACGGTCGACGATTCCTCAGTGCGGAGTTATCTCAGGCCGTCGCTACGGTCCTCGACCGGTTCGCCGACGCCGACTCCGAAGGTGTCGCCATCGTGGCTCGAGAGCAGGGGCGATTCGTGCTCGAGCAGGAGGAGTTGGAGGACGTCCTCCACCACTTTCACTGGTACCGTCGAGGGCTTGACCGACTTTAGCCAGCAACACTGAGCGGTCCCACAAGGTGAATCACCTGTCCCGATGCGTTGATCGGTTCGCACTGCCCTCCGAGAAGGTCGCCCTGTTCCGGTCGCTCTTCCGCGGGCGAGACGACGTGTACCCGCGCCGTTTCGAGAGCCGCACGACGGGGCGGTCGGGGTATGCGCCAGCGTGCGCACACGAATGGGTGCGCGGCATCTGCGAGAAGCCGCGCATCAAGTGCGCCGACTGCACGGTGCGCCGCTTCCTGCCGGTCACCGACGACGTCGTTCGCTGGCACCTGTCGGGGCGAGACGATGCGGGACTGCCGTTCGTCGCTGGCGTGTATCCCCTGCTGCTCGACGAGACCTGCCACTTCCTCGCGGTGGACTTCGACAAGGCAGCGTGGCGCGATGATGCGCTTGCCTTCGTACGCGCGTGTCGTGCGCGCTCGCTTCAAGCCGGCATCGAGCGCTCGCGCTCCGGTGAGGGTGCGCACGTCTGGATGTTCTTCGAGGAGGCCCTGCCGGCCGCGCTGGCGAGGCGGCTCGGTGCGCACCTGCTGACCGAGGCGATGGACGTTCACCCGACGCTCGGCTTCGGCTCGTACGATCGGCTCTTCCCGAACCAGGACACGCTGCCGCAGGGTGGCTTCGGCAACCTGATCGCCCTGCCCCTGCAGCGCGAGGCGCGCGACCGGGGCAATACGGTCTTCGTCGATGACGCGTGGCAGCCGCGCCCCGATCAGTGGGCGTACCTGTCGAGCCTCCGTCGTGCTTCTCGAGGCGACGTGGAAGCCATCGTCCAGGACGCCGAGCGGCGCGGCCGCATCGTCGGCGTCCGGCTGCCGCCGGATGACGAGGACGACCGTACACCGTGGGCCCTCTCTTCGCCTGCGCGTCCCGCTCCCGTGTCTGTACAGCCGGGCTCACGGCCAGCGCGGATCGAGACCGTGCTCGCGGACCAGGTCTACGTCCCCAAGCACGACCTGCCACCTGCGGTGCGGACGGCTCTCCTGCGACTCGCCGCCTTCCAGAACCCCGAATTCTACAAGACGCAGGCGATGCGGCTCTCGACGCACGCGACACCGCGCGTCATTGCGTGCGCCGAGGACCATCCGGAGCACATCGGCCTGCCGCGCGGCTGCTACGGAGACATGCAGGCACTGCTCGCGCAGTGCGGCATCGAGGTGACGACGCGGGACGAGCGATGCAGTGGCACCCCGGTCGATGTCACCTTTGCCGGGGAGCTACGACCGGAGCAGCGGTCAGCGGCGGCCTCACTCGTGGCGCACGAGATGGGCGTGCTCGCCGCCACCACCGCCTTCGGCAAGACCGTGCTCGCCGCGTGGATGATCGCTCAACGGCGCGTGAATACGTTGGTGCTCGTGCATCGACGGCAATTGCAGGAGCAATGGGTCGAGCGTCTGACCACGTTCCTCGAGATCGACCGCAAGCGCATCGGACGCATCGGCGGAGGCGTGGACAAGGCGACGGGCCAGATCGACGTCGCGATCATCCAGAGCATGGTCCGCAAGGGCGTCGTCGACGATCGCGTGGCCGGCTATGGCCACGTCATCGTCGACGAATGCCATCACCTGTCAGCGCAGAGCTTCGAACGGGTGCTGCGCCACGCGCGTGCTCGCTACGTCCTCGGTCTGTCGGCCACTGTCACGCGCAAGGACGGCCACCACCCCGTCATCACGATGCAATGCGGCCCGATCCGTCATCGGGTCAGCGCGCGGCTTCAGGCCGCCACGCGTCCGTTCGCGCACGTGGTCCACGTGCATCCGACGACATTCCTGCCGCCAGCCGCGCTCGATGCCGACCGGCGTGTTGCGTTCCAGGCGCTGTACCAAGCCTTGATCGACGACGACGGCCGCACCGAGCGCATCTGCGAGGACGTGATTGCCGCCGTGCGCGCCGGGCGCGCGCCTCTGGTGCTGACCGAGCGGAACGAGCATCTCGACCGGCTGGAACGCGTTATCTCTCCACGACTGCCGCACGTCATCGTCTTGCGCGCAGGCCTCCGCAAGAAGCAACGCCGCGCACTCGACGAACGGCTGGCCGCCATCCCGGTCGATGCACCTCGGGTGATCCTCGCGACTGGCAAGCTCGTGGGCGAGGGGTTCGACGACCCTCGACTGGATACGCTGTTCCTGACGCTGCCCGTCTCGTGGCGCGGCACGATCGCCCAGTACGCGGGCCGCTTGCATCGCCTCTGTGACGGCAAGCGCGAGGTACAGATTCACGACTACGCCGACCTCGACGTGCCGATGCTGGCGCGCATGTTCGATCGACGCTGCCGCGGCTACGAGGCAATCGGCTACAGGGTGCTGGTTCCGGCGAGCGCCATTCCGGGTTGGCCTGCGGACGTGACGTTACCGTCGGATCCCAGTTGGACTCGGGACTACGCGGCGACCGTGCGCCGGCTGGTGCGCGACGGCGTCGATCTGCCCCTCGCCCGCCTGTTCGTCGAGGCCGCGCGCGAGGTGCCTCCCGACGCGGAGGGGGCCGATCGTGCGCGCAGTGCCACCGAGGCCTTCTTCTTCCGGCGACTCCAGACACTGCCCGAGACGAAGGACCGCTTCTCGCTGAACGTCACACTGCCGATCGCCCTCGATGGCGACAGCCGACTCGAGGTCGACGTCCTGTGTGCGGGCACACGGATCGCCATCGAGATCGACGGGCCTCACCATCTGGCCGATCCTGTCGCGTACAGGCGCGACCGTCGGAAGGATCGACTGCTGCAGGAGCAGGGCTACCTCGTGCTCAGGTTCCTGGCGGAGGACGTGGCGAAGGACCTGGACACCGTCCTCGACGTGGTGCTGCGCGCGCTCACCCATCGACGTTGATGAAGGGTCGAGTCGCCGCGGATTGTCGGTAATGTGTCAGTCAGCAACGGAACGCCACGTCGGCGTCCGCGGCCTCGATGCACGTCTCGCGAGCCAGACACCCGCCAAGTTCTTCATCAGCAGTTACTTGGAGGATTTGCGATCGGAACAAGCCGTGGCCGCCAAGGCGCTCGAACACGTGTTCGACGGGGACAACGGTCGCAGCTGCCAACCCAGCCTTGCAAGTGACTTATTTTAAGGGAGTTGGCGCGCCAGGCAGGATTCGACCGTGAGGCGAGCCGCAGGCGGAGCCGAGCGGCTGAAGACTGGCGTGGCGCAGCCATGTCGCCCT
>VFQN01001285.1_pt1 | contig 42805 bp, 50 predicted proteins | sample 3512371 | NCBI WGS metagenome assembly VFQN01 (sample SAMN10412370, study PRJNA504923) | tailings metagenome | isolation source: Replicate 2 from Balatoc abandoned mine | place: Philippines: Itogon, Benguet | collected 2017-08-28 | reverse complement strand
TACCCGCAAAAAATAGGTCTCCGATAATCCCATAACCCTTCTCCTGAAAAAAAAAAAAAAAAACAAAAAACCGGTACCGTAATGTTCGTGCATGACATCAATTGCTGTGTACCAAGGGTGCCTTTCTGGATGCTCTGGATGATGTCGTCAATTGTGGGCCATAGACTGTGGCGTACTCTGCGCACAGCATGGTTTGGAAAGGGCCACGAGTGGTGGGAGGCATTGGTATGCCGCACTGCTGCGCTCAATGAACGTGAACATGCGCATGCCGGGGAGGCGTGTACCGTGCCTTCCAGCAGGGGGCTGGCAACAGCAGGCGACGGCATTCCGTACTGATGTACTGGTAGATGACAGGCCATTGTCAGATAGGCAACGTTGTGTGGGCCAGCAGCTGCTTTGTCCCTGGCCCATGGATGGCAGGCTGGCTGACGTTCCAGGGTGCAGGTGATGGCGTTGCCGGGGCTTGGCTACGTGGTGTCGCGTTCGGTGGGCGTAGGGACTTGTGGCCCTATGCGGCGGTTTAGACGCACCAGGGGTCGCAGGGGACCTCCCCTACCGTATGCACGGAGATACGCACCACATCATCAGGTTCCGCTGTCCAGACATGCCTCATATGTTGTACATTACATCTGCATACCACTTGCGGATTCTCGTGTTGGCCGCCAGAACGCAACTCCACCTGTGTATCTGCTGACCACCATCTGTATCGTACTCAGCTTCCCCTCCGTGTACGGTAATTGCTCTCGAAACGTGAGAAATACATGCTGAGCCCCCCCCCTGCATAAAGGCAACAAGTTGCCCATGCCCGTACCAAGGGAGGAGCCTGGGAGGAGCCCTCACGTGCCCCGTGCCCCGTGCCGGCGCCCTTCGCTTGCAGTACCGGTATCCGTGGTGCCCAGCCGTCCCAACACGTGAAATGCGTACAGCCACGGGCATATCCTTAATGCGGCAGCTACTGACTAGCTGCTGCACTCGTGGCGCACCTGAGGCCCGGCAACACCGAGCACCGAGGACAGGTGAGAAACGGTGGCAAGGAATTCGTTGAGCGGGACCTTCCGTACTTCGGTGGACGACACGGCGGTTCTCACAGTCTCTGTGCGGTCTTGTGAAGCTACGCAGTTGTAGCTTAGCCCTGTTGCTTAACACGCGTATGTGATGCTGCTGTTAACGCGGACTCACCATGCCGCACGACCCCTGACCAGCGCGCCGCTGACGAACTTACGGACTAGCACATGCAAATGTGCATACTGGACGCGTAGACATTTGAGCCTAAGGGCTTCAAAGGACGACGACATGGCCAGGGCGTCGCCGCGAGCCATGCCGAGCGTCGCCGTAGTTGGCGGAGGTGCGCCAATCACGCACACCGCGCAAGCCATATGCGATCATGTTACGTGCTTTGGACATAACTGCGAGGCCCTCCTCTGGTCCACTCAACCGCGTTCGCTATCCCGGTTGAAACCCATCTTGCCGTTGAACGCGGTAATGGAACCCCCAATGCCTGGCCTTCTCTGGCACCCCACCCTCCCGCTTCACCTGCCCACCCCGAAACGGCATTGCATGCCACAGGAGTTGCTGGTGCTCTTTGTGCCCACCTCCTGTGCCAGCGCGGCGCAAGCGTGACGGTCATGGACATGGGCAAGCAGGTGCCAGGTGAGGGGGCCGCTGGTGGCAGCGGGCGCACTGCACACGAGCCCGCCCACGTGGCGAGGAACACTGGCTTAGACACTACGTGTAAGCGGATACTGGAAGCGTTACTCCTTCTCCGACTGCAACTGCACCAGCCCCCACTGTGCCTCGCGAGTGGGGCCCCACACCCCTGCCCCTGCTCCATCCGTCCTCCTCCACCCCCCCACTCACCCCTCCACTCACCCCCCCACTCATCCCCCCCCACCGCCCGGTCCCCGCCCAACGTCTCCCCCCCCCTCCCCACATCACCAGGCGGCCGCTCCTCCACCCGCCGCGCCGTGTCCGGCGGCGTGCAGTACCAGTTCGACCACGGGGCGCAGTTCTTCCGCGCCTCCTCGCCGGCCATGCAGCAGCTGGTGCGGCAGTGGATGGACGCAGGTGGGGCCGCGGAGCAGTGGGCCGGAGGAGCAGGGGGTGTATAACTGGTGGAAAGCAGCGGGGCCAAGGGAGCAGGTCAATGGGTGTGGGTTGTGGGGAGAGGCCACGGGAGATGGCGGCGGTTGCAGGCTGAGGTGGTGAGGGTGGCAAGGCAGATGCGGCGGCAGGTGCGGGAGCGGCTAAGCAGGTGGGGTGGAGGATGGGACGGGGCGAGGGGCAGGAGACGGGGGGCAGGGGGCAGAGTTCGGGGGGCGCAGGGTACAGGTAAGCGTGTGGCTTACTGGCGGATGCGTTGGAGGAAAGGCAGAAGCGGCATGCGCAGGGCGGGGCCAGCGAGGGCACGGGGGTGGGGGCAGGGGAGGCGTACGCATGCGAGTGGAGCTGGCGGCTGGGGAGGAGTGTATGGTTGGTCACGCCTTCCTGTGTGGCTTTCACCAGACCCAACGGCCAACGCCTGTCCTCGCCTGCCTGTGACTCCCTGACGCCTTAAACGGTTCCTCGCGTTTCATGTGTACCCCCACCTGCCGGGGCATCACGCCACCCAGGCGTGGTTGCGGAGTGGAAGCCACGTGCCGGCGTGTACGACGTGGCCTCGGGGGCGTGGCGGCCACGGGAGGAGCTGGGCGCCGAGGAGGCGGCCAGGCACGGCAACGGGTGGGTGGGTGGGTTAGCGTATCCTGCGTGGGCAGGTGGCAAACGGCGGAGGCGTCGCCGGTGTTGAGTGAGGCCGCGAGTGGGTGGATAGGTAGTGGCAGCAGGTGGGGTCAAGCGTGGTTGGGAGCACTGTATCAGGCACGGGAGGCGGCATGTTGTACGGCACGTCACTGACTGGAGATATCACAACCACGGTGTGGGCCGTGGAGGATTGCCTGGAGAGAGGCCAACTCTGTCCAGGCCGATGGCGCAAACCTCATTCAGGACCTGACCGTTGGCGGGGCCAGAAGGGCCCATGGTATTATGGCTGAGTGGTGCCAGAGGCAGCGGACCCGCTCACTCGCTCCAAGGCTTGATCTCAACCCACGCCGTGCGTGCCCACAGCTTCTTCGGCAGCCTCCTGCCCTCCTCCCCCTCTGCTGCGGGCGGTGGCGGCGGCGGCCCCATGTACGTTGGCACCCCCTCAATGGACGCAGTAGTGGCCCACCTGCTGGGCAGCGGAGGGCCGTCGGGCGTTTCGGGGGATCTGCACCTTCGGCAGAACACCAGGGTGCGTGGATGGGGTGGGGCTGGGGTGATGCTGAAAGGCGTGTGGACGGATGGCCGTCCTGTCACGGACCAGGACGTGGGATGCGCGTGCGAGTGGGATGGGCAGGTCCCGCACGACCAGACCGGACTGAAGCATTACATCGTGCAGAGCGCTCCACGAAAGCATGCAGGCATCAACCGCGCCCGCGTCGTACCAGGCCTACTGCAGCTTGCTCTGGGCAAAGGACACGTGTGCACGCACCACTAACGGGCCCTCGCTCCTGCTGAAACGACAGGTGCACAAGGCGCGCTACGCCGACGGCCGTTGGTGGTTGGAGGGCGAGCGGGTGCACGTGGGCAGCAACGGCGGCGTGGACCCGGGCCTGCCGCCGCCCGTACACCCCGCGCCGTTGGGCACGGCCGGCCCGGGAGCGGGCGCGGCGGTTGGAGCGGTTGCGAACGGCGGCGGCACGGTGGTGGGCGCCGCCGGGGCGGTTGGCGGCGCGACGCAGTGGAACCTGGGCGCGTTTGACGCGCTGGTCATTACGGACTGCAACGCCGTACGGCACGGTGGGTTGGCGGTTGGTGCCGGTTGGCGGGGCTGCTTGTCGGGCCCGGGTGGCGGCTGCACCGCATGGCCGCAGCGCAGGGGCGGTGTGGGTGGGGTTACCATGGTGGCCGTCCAACAGGCGTACGCTGTTTTGCTTTAAAGAGATTGCATACTAGTTCCGCGGCTAGCGGCAGAGGAGCATGGTCATACCTGGCTAATGCTTTATCCCAGCGCAGCAACTGTCAGCGCCCGTTCCGAAGCCGGCAACAGGCTCGTCCCCCCTCTGCCCATGCCTTCCCAGGCTCCCCCGGCTACATCTCCCTGGAGGGCGGCTCCTCGGCCCTCTCCGCGCTGCGCCAGAAGCTGACGGCGCTGCCCCGCCAGCCGCTGTTTGCGCTGTCCGTGGGCTGGGCGCAGGTGGGGCTGGTGGGGGGTGCTGGAGGCTGGAAGGGGCTGGAAGGGAAGCAGCACCACATCAACGGCGTGCTACTGAACTGCGCCAGGCTGGGTTTGGGTCATGCGGGGTTCGCATTGTCCGTGCGCTGGGCGCAGGCGCCATATTGGACGCTAGGCGGCAAGGGGAGGAAGGCGTGTGGGTGCAGGGGCGCTGGGCGATTGGCAGTCAGCTGGCCTGAGCCCGAGTGCTGCAAAACGCTCTTTGCGGCTGTGCTCTGTGCGGCTTGGTGCCGGGGGAACGTTGGTGAAATGGGCAAGCCAGTGTGCGGATGTGGCACCTGGTTATGTGGTTTCAAAGTGCATCGGCTGCGCGTGAGCATTTGTCTTGCCGGCCGAGGCAGGGCAGTACAACCCTACACGCATTGCTGTCGTACGTTGATTCACCTGCCGCACCACGTGTGCATGTGTCGCTCCGCTGCAGGGCGCTGCGGGGCCGCTGCTCCCAGGAGACGCAGTGACGGTGGCGGGGGGCAACGCCATTGACTTTGTGGTCAACGACAGCTCCAAGCCGGTGCGTCCGTGCCCCGTGCAGCCCCGTGCACTCTTCCTTGCATACCCACAACGATCGCAGCATGGGGGCGCAGTTGGGTGCGAGCTACTCCAGAGGCAGTTGCGTGGTAGCTCCACGTATCCTTTTGTGCCCCCCTTGACTACGCGGCGTGAACACATATGCCGCTACAGGGCCGCGAGCGGCGCGACGGCATCAGCTGCTGGGTGGCCATCACGCGGCCCGACTACGCGCGGCGCATCGTGGGGGGCGGCCCGGGGCCAGGCGGCCTGCCGCCGTCGGGTGGGTCGCACTAGGGTGGCTGGCAGAATGTGGGCGCACCGCTAAGCAGGGGCGGGCTGTAGTTTATGCGGGCTAGGTGGCCTGCGGCCCTCGAATGGGTCACGCCGGGATGGCAAGTGGACAGGAAGGCGGGAGGCGGGGGGAACAGGGGGCGCACCGCCAAGGGGTGGGCCGGGACCCTAGGGGACCGCCGGACGAGTGGCTTAGATACGGTTGTTAGGGCGTGGCGGACAGGGTAGGGCGCACCGTTCCAGGCGGGGCAGGGGCCCTACGCACTACGGGGGCCTGCCCGCCATCGCGTGGTTCAGGCTTGGAGGGTCTCCCGCCTGTTGAGTGGCCGTGTGCAAGCAGGGGAGGGAAGGGGTAGATAGGTTCTATCCTGGTCGTCTGCTGCCCTTCAAGAGGTAGGCGCGCAGGGAAACATAAGCAAATGGTGTGGCGGTTACCTGGGCATGTAGGGCGTTGTCCTCCACTACCCTGCAACTAGGGCAGCGCTAGGGATGGCAAACAGCAGGAAGCAGGCTTGGAGAGTGACCTGTAGTTGATACCAGCACCCCTCGTGTGCTGGCGCCGTGGTGTGCCCTGCTGGCTGCAGGCCCCGAGTACCAGGCCAAGAAGGCGCAGGAGATATGGACCGCCATGCAGGCGGACCTGCGCGTCGCAATGGGTGGGTGTGAGAGGGGCTGTGCAGCCTGACGTGCGGCGGTAACGTGTGCGTCACACGACTCAGCCACAGCACGCCATGGGCGATGGCTAATGCCCTGGCAGCTGTGCAGCGCATTCCCGTTGTGGTTCTACGTGCCTAGCTGAGCTGCAGCGAGTGACATGAGCTCACTAGTCGCGCGGCTTCGTTGCAAGCTGATACCCGCACGCTCCCTTCACCACGTGGCACAGACGCGACGCCACTCCTCCGTTCTCGGCCACCCTGTCGCCCGAGCTCCTTGGGAGCCCCTGCCCCGCTCCTACACGCACCACCTCCTGCCCCTGCCCCCTGCCCTCCCCTACCACAAACCTTGCCCACATGCCCATCCCGCACACGCGCTATGTTCCCTGTCCCCGTGCCCCCAGGCATCCGGCCCCTGAACCGGCCCAAATACCTCTCGGCCCACCGCTGGGGCAGCGCCTACGTGACCCAGCCGCTGGGCGTGCCGGCGGTGTGGGAGGCGGAGGGGCGGTGGGCGGCGTGCGGGGACTTCTGCCTCGGGCCCGGCGTGGAGCACGCCGCCACCAGCGGGGCGGCGGCGGCGGAGGCGGTGGCGGGGATGCTGGGGCTGGGGGCGCCAAAAGGGGCGGCGGCGGCGGCGGCGGGTGGCGGCGCGGGCGGAGCGGCGGCAGCAAGGCGGTGACGGGTGTTGGGGAGAGATGCGGCGGAACGTGAGCAAGTGGACCCCTGGGGCTGCACTCGGACTGCTTGTGGGTGTGGAGCGTATCGTATTGCAGGTGTAGATTGTGGGTGGCAGAGGGTGTGCCGGGCCGGGCTGGGCCAATCCCGTGTTCGGCGGCTGTGGACGGAGCTGGGGCAGGTGGCTTAGGGCGGTAGACGCTGAGGCTTGCCGACCTGGTTGGTGTTGAAGCGGGCCAGCTGTCGGCGATATGTGCATACTATGGAGAATCTGGAACAAAGTGCTGGATGTGCCCGTACAAGTCGGGTTTGTGGCGGACTGGGGGACGGGGGAAGCACTGCGGGATGGGGCTGGACGGCTTGGCAAGGACACGACGAAATGGATAGCCGTGCGGTGGCTCACAGGGGCAGGGCCAGGGGGTGTGGGGCGCCGCCAGGCTACAAGGGATGCCATTGACACAAGGCATGTATGTAGGCATATTCCCCGACCGCCAGCGAAGGCCCTGACCTGGCCAGGCCCACGAGGCCCCCTGCAACAGACCAACTCTGCGCCGCCAAGCCGCTTGGCTCATCTAGGCCACATTGCTTAAGCAGTGTTCAAGCTGAGAGTACATAAATGGCAACGCCACCGATTCCGACGCAGCAGTCTTTATAGGATACACGATTACACGTGCTTCAGATGGCCTAGCGGTTGGGGCCATTCCTCGGACCGTGCAACTCGTAACATTATGGCAAATGGCATATCTCCTGTACGGCTCAAAGCCATCGCAGGCGGCGCAAGTGTTTTGCATCACAAACGCGAACACCCGCCGTATGGTCACTCTTAACGCCAGGTACACAGGCAAGCAAGCTGCAGCGCGGACCACAGTCGCTGAGAGCGGTTTATGAGAGCACCATGAATACACGCCTCATCGCATCACGACCCATCGTTGCCCTTCTCTTACTTCCTTAGATTTAACACACGTGCGACCCACCCCGCCGCGCCAACCTGCTCTCCTCCCGCCTGCGCCTGAGACTGCACCTGTTGGGTGCCAACCGCCGCCGGCTGCGCTGCGGCCCGACCCCCGAATCCCCGCGCCGACGCCCCGCCTGCAGCAAGCGCTGCAGCGACGGTTGGCGACGGTTTCCAGTTGGGCGTTGTGCCGAGGCCTCCCTTGGCCGCGTCCCCCAGCGCCGCGTCCATCCACGCGGCACGTGCCAGCAGCCAGTCCGACAGCTGCTGCACCTCGTAGGCCCACTGCTCCTGGTTCGACTTGAAGAACTCGGACTTGTACACATCGGACCAACGCCTGCGCAGGGCCCACAGTGCACGCGTTACAGCGAGCGTTGGCACGCTTGGTGCCCCTGGGTCGCAGCACCCGGTTGCCACGTGTCATGACAGCGGCAGGAGCGCGCTTCGCGGACGAACAGCATGCTGGTGACAAACCCCTGGAACACCACATTGGCGCTGTGCCTGTACTGCGTAACGTGGAACGGTGGAAGCTAGATGCTAAATAACACTGGACCGTCAGGCTCACTGGTAGTTGCGCATGGCTGCGGCCTGCGTCAGCTGCGCCTGCCCCGCCACCAGCCGCCTCAGCTCATCGTCCGACAGTGAGCCGCCGCGGAGCTGCTGCCAGCGCTGGCCGGCGGCCACACGCTGGGCAGCGTCCTGCAATTGCAATTACCATGTAATAGATACGAGGCAAGTAATTTAAGAGCCTTTTAGAAGTCATGGAAACATGATAACAGCCCAGTTCAATGGCGTTGTCAGGGCATTGTCAGGGGGAGGGCCCTTGTATGTGCATGGCGTCCTGTGCAAGTGGTGTTCAGGGTGCCTGGTGCTGGGTTAGAAGGGACCCGTGTTGTAGCACGGCCTCGTGCCCGATCCTGTCGAGTATAGTACTTGCCATGGGCAACGTGACAGGAGGCGTGGTGCAAGGCTTTCATAGGTGTGATGGTGTGAGGACAGCCTGTACCCGTGTACCGCACAGCCAAGCTTGGGGCACCTTGGCGGTCGACCTTCGTGCGTGCAGGCTCGTCACAGAAGCACAATTGCGCTGGATTAATTCTGCAATTCTCTGCAATTCAAGGAGATATAACAAAAGAGATTACTCACCGTCCAGGCCGCGCGATAGTACTGGGAGACGCCGTCAAGCGGATCGGCTTGGCACCTGCGTGTCGGGCAGAGTGAGCACAGGGTTGCGTGGGACGTTGGTGCCCTTGCACATGATTGTGTACCTACTCCAACGCCCAGCTACTGCTGCTGTGTATCTTGACAGTAAGCACCCCGCCTACCGCTCTGGCTGGTCGCAGATGTTGAACCTCCAGCCCTCCGGGCTGATGGCGCTGCCGCCGCTTGTGCCGGTGCTTACGCCGCCGCTGTGGGGTGTGGCGCGGCGACAGCGGTGCGCGAGGCGTTAGGCAGCCGTTAGTCAGTGCGCGGACTGGTACACCAAGGCTGGGACGTGGCTGGCAACGAGTCAGCACGCGCGTTTGTTTGTGAGCATGGCACCCTCGTCACTAGGTGGCAGGGAGACGCGCCGTATCTCCAGCCAGGCACCCCCAGGTGCAGGCTTGCATGCGCGCGAGGATGGTGAAGGTGCTGCTATGTGAGTACCCAAACACTAGCTCAAGCGGGGCAGGCACAGGCTATGCAGCCCAAACGAAGGTACGGCTACGTACTTGTCAAAGCCGACGATGGGGTAGCCGCAGCACACGCCAAACGCCTCGTTGTAGTCCTGCGGGGCATGGGGTTAGGCCCGGCCAACACGTGTGAATGAGTGACCGCAAATTCAATGCGCACCATTGAGTGGCCATGAGCAGAATCTGTGGCGTGCACGGCACACGAGGTGACTGCTGCCTGCCGACAATGAGTGACAAGCCATGCCCACGCTCAAGCGCGTCTCACACCCAGAGTAGTTTAGGGCTGGTGCAGGCTGGTGACTCTGACTCGGGGCACAGGGAGTTGGACAACCAGGACTAGATTGAGCATGTTGGCTCTGGCTAGGGAGCTGTCGCATTGTCATTCCGTTCGTATCGCAGCTTGGCCTGCGGCTGCCCGAGCCTAACACTCAGACATTGTTGCGACACACTCACCCACGGGGGCCCGAACGCGATGGGCGATCCCACGTTCTTGCTGAAATAGACGGACCCGCGGTAGCCATCGGGGTTCTTGGACAGCTCGGTGACCAGCCAGTAGTCGATGAAGGACCCCATCTGCCGTACAGTCCGGTGCGGCACACACAGCATGCGTGCGTGGTGAGAGCGCGCTTAGGGGCAGCTTCCCAGTGCAGCGGTACTGACCCGGGGGCAACACGACACTGTTGGGCCTGCTGTTGTGCTGTAGGTACGGTTGGGACCATGATAGGTTGCGTGACCAAGACCTAGAATGCAGCAGTAACCGACGCACGGCCACAATAGTACAGCAGCCTCAGGCCCTCACCTCCACGTAGTCCTTCCAGGTGGCCCCTCCCGTCACGTTGGTGAAGGCCGTGGGGCCCTCCGGCCCGTAGGGGAAGCCCGCGGTGATGCCCTGCACAGATTGCCAATTTGACACGCAAGCAGAAGCTTCCAATGCGTGTTGACACGTGCAGCACCCAGCACCCAGCCCTCCTGCCGGGTACCTCTCCAGTCGAGTTCGCGCCCTCACGCACACTACGCAATCTTTGCCCGCCCATGCCCACAGTCCACAACGCGTGGCCTTTGCCCTTGTTCAAACCTACTTGGCTCAACAAACACACACACGCAACAGCCCGCTTACACCAAGCAGTAACAGCCGGTGCCTGCCTTGCCCGCACCTACCTGCTTCCCGTCCTTTCCGGCCCGCGCGCGCAGCCCCGCCGCCGCCGGCAGGGCGCCCAGCAGCCTTGACTCGAAGGCGCCCACGTACCCCGAAAGCCACTGCAGCGCAGCGCGCTCGCGGGGCGTGGGGTGGCCGCCGCCGTTGGCGGCCTGGACCGCGTCCTGCGGTGTGAACGGGGAGCAGGTCGTCCACCTACGTACGCAGATCATGCGCCTACCAGTCTACCGTGTGGTACGCTGTACGTGTGCTCGTGTACGGCCAGCCCGTGGGGCCGCGTGGGGCTGCACGTGCAGTTTGCTGCACGTGTGTAGGAGAATGCGGTCCAGGAGTTACATTGCTGCACGTGGGTACGTATTCAGCAAGCCCGTGGGGTCGCATGGGGCTGGTGTGGAGGCAGGCAGCGTGCTACGGTGCAGGGGCGCACAAGGACACAGGCACCGCGTGTCTACTTCCATGCGGCAGCCGTTGCGGCTCACCACGTCGTTGAAGGTGGGCTGGTGCATGACCATGGTCAGCAGGCTGCCCGCGGGGCGGAACGTCAGCTCGTCCGCCTCGATGTTGTCGTTCTCGTAGCCAAAGATGTAGCCGCCTGCACGTGCGCAAAGTACACAGGGAGCGATCAGGAGTGGTGCTCAGGCCTTCACGATTACCAGTATGCAGCATTGTGTTGGTGCCGAGACTTTGAGTGACACGTGCAGTGCCACGTGCTAAGCCACATGCAACCCAGTCAAGCACCCACCCGACAGGTCCTTGTCAGGGTCCATGCGGCGCACGTTGACCCTGGGGGAGGTGGTGAGCGGGCGCACTTAGAGTGGATGCGTCCCGCATACCAGTAGGCAGAACGGCAGGTGTAGGGGCAGCCGGCATCACCCTTGCACCGCATCCACAAACTTTGTGACAAAGGCTGTGACAAAGGCTGGCACGGTTATGTGTGGACCCTGAGAAGGCAGCAGCCCCTGAGAAGGCAGTCCAGCCCCTGAACTGCATCCCAAGCATTTGACTGGTTTGCTTCCTGGGAGCTTCGTATACAGCATAAGCACGTCAGGGCACACCCTAGCTGCGCCTGCCTGCTGGGGCCGATGGTGATGCGCTCCGTGGCCACGTACAGCCCCACGTAGTGCTGCGGGCCCACGGTGGGGGACCCGTCGCCCACAAGAAACACCTGGGGGGTGGGGGCGGCGGGGTGAGGGCTGGGCGAAAGCCTCGGAAGGGTAATGCATGGCTTGCGTACAAACCTGAACAGCAAGTACCAGTGCGCTACGCTACTGCGTACTGCCGCAGGAACGCTTGAAACGTAGCCAAGCACAGCGCACAGCCAACACCCACAGCGCTAAGCTACCGCGTACGGCCATGGGAGCAAGGCGGCCATGCATAAACAGCCAAGCCTTTGCTTAACCCATCTAATCCAGGTACTTGAGCGTAGAGAGGGAAATGGAGTCGGCGGCTGATTGTCTCTAGCACCGCAGCCAGCCACCGCACCGCTTTGGCCGCAGGTATCGGCGCCCTGAGCCGTACCCCTGCCGTACCTCGCAGTACCGCGTACGGGGTGCCCAGTGGCCCATGCGGCTGAACAGCTCGTACGCCAGCACGTTGCGCATGCCCAGCGTCTTGTCGGTCTCGGGGCCGTACAGCGCCCACTTGTCGTCCGCGGGCATGCCCAGCAGCGGTACCTGCGGGGCAGAGGCAGGGAAGGCGCTGGGCTCTGGAATGGAAGCACAACTGCAAGAACATGCACGCGTGCCCAGCAGCGGTACCTGCGGGGCAGAGGCAGGTAGGGGTTGCAGGAAGGAGGATGGGGCCAGAGGGCTGACGGACATGTCGGGCAGCAAGCAAGGGCCGACAGGATAGCGCGCGGTACTTGTCTGGAGCCCTGCCGGTAAAGCCCCGCTCCCTGGGCCTCACCATCAGCTTCTTGCCCTTGTCGTCACCGTCAACCACCGTGAACTTTATGTTGAAGGACTTCTTGTTGTTGTTGAGGCTGCTGCTGCCGCGCAGCTTGATCTCCGCGGAAGCGCTGATGTCCATGTAGTCGGAGGGGCTGCAGGCACGGGGACCACGGGGGCCGGGGGGAGTGACACGTGGCCAATGACACGTGGCATGCACGCACGCGGCACGCAGGGCGGGCTCGAGCTACGCACGACACAACGCCGACTACGGCGTGTGCCGTACATGCTGCTTACCTTTGTCCTTGCATGCAGGAGCATATTGTAGAATCTGTGAAGGAGTCCTTGGTCGCAACCTGCGGGGCAGGGCCTCTGTTCAAGAGGAATACCATATGAATCCTATTTTGTGTAGGCGACGGCTTGCCTTTGGAGTGTTTGTGCTTCCTAAGCTACCATGAGGAGTCAGTAACCTCACCTGGCGTCCCTTGGTATCGATCAGCAGGATCGGTAGAGAGCTGCTGAACCCTATAACGCTCGGGTCTAACTTGGCGCAGCAGTTGCCTCCACCGCCACCACCGCCCGCCGGCGCCGCGCCCTGCAGGAGATTCCTCTTGCCGCTGCCTGCTGAGGTTGCCACAAAGGGCGTAGCTGGGCCGCGGTGTCGGGAGGACGGCACCCTGCGCTGCTGCTTGCTAGGCTGGATGGCCGCCGAGGGCACGGGGGCTAGGGCGAGCAGGGCCAGAGCTGAAGCGCCAAGGATGAGGACGCCAAGCGAGAGCGTAAATGTAGACGGGCGGCAGCGAATTGTCTTCTGCGTGCCGCGGCTGCGTTGCGCGGCGGCCCCACTGCCCTTGCCCGCTGATGGCCCTTGGGCCATGGTGACGGTCAGTTGCCTTCCAAGCTAGCCAGGATGTTCACTCTACGAATGTGCTGGTGATTGTCTAAGATGCTGGTTACAACAGCATATCACGGTGTTATAGGCAATGAATTACAGGCTTCCTCGGTCCCTGCGCACGCGCAGCAGGTGGGTCCGGTGAGGTGGGTCCTAGGGGCCGAGGCTGGGTCTGTGGGTCAGGCGTCGGCGCACAGATCGTCTGATCACGCGGAAGATGCAGGGCAAAGACACCAAAGCTGCCGGTTGCTTGTGGCGTTGAGAAAGCGTGGGTCTATCTTTTTACAACGGATATGAGGGGCCCGGCCGAATTTTGACAGGTGGCCGATTGGAACCAGCTTCTGACGGCTGTCAGTACGAGGGAGATCATAGTAACTACTGAACGCAATCATGCTTTCGTAGGCACAGTATGTACCTTTTGGAAGCACTTTGTACTGGACATGCAATATTGTTACGTGACACGCCGTAGTCGGACTGGTACGTCACCACAGCACCCCAAGGGTACGAAGCAAGCTACGACCCATGGACCGCGCAGTAGCCACGCACCGCAGGCCACCGCACCGTGTCAGCTTATGCCGCTCGGCAGCATCGAGAGACAACAGGAATCAACGAGTACTCGACCTGAGGCCGGCTGTACCGGTGAGCAGGCAATGCCCTGCTGCGTCCTGCACGACTGTGCATGCTCGCGCCCTTCCTGCTAGTGGTGCTGCGACAGCGCATAACACACAGCACGGGCCCACCTCACTTCTCCTGGTCGCTCAACGCCCTAAGCACGATCTGGCCGTGCGCAAGCGTCCGCGCCAGGCAGACTGAGTACCACCGCAACGCCGTATGGTACCCAGATCCCCAGATCCCTTGCATACCCTGCACTGCAAGCGGCTATCCATCGGATGACGCCGACGCAGCCCAACGGTCCCTAGCCCACCCCTGCTCCAGCCCGGCCTCACGCCTCCGCGCCCGTAACGAACAAGCGCGCGAAGGTGAGGTACCCCGTGTGGCCCCGCGCCTCCACCGACGGCCGGCAGCTCACAATGCGCAGTGTAGATGGCGCGACCGCCTGCTGCCTCTTCTGCCCCTGCTGCTGCTGCCCCGCCTGCCCTTCCCCTTCCTGCGACCCACCGGCCCCCGCCCCCGGCCCCGCCTCCGCCGAGCTCCCGGGCCCTGCATTGCCCTCCGCCGCCGCTGCCGTTGCTTCCCCGCCCTCCGTCTGTGCCCCCGCTCCCGCATCCGCCGCCTGCCCCTCCCCTGTCGCCATCTCATCTGTCCCGCCCGCAGCCACCGTCACCTCCTGCGCAGCTTGCTGACCCTCGCCCGCTGCCCCTTCTCCAGCCGGCGTCTGCTCCTTTGGCCCGTCCTCCTTGCCCGCCGCCTCTGTTGCTGCCGCTGCCGCTGCCTCTGCCTGCGCTGATTCCGATGGCGCCGCCTCCGCCTTCGCCGGCTTGCCCTTGGGCGTGTCCGTCCGCTGCCGCTTTGGCGGCGGCGCGGACAGGGCCAGCGGCACGCTTGTCTGCATGTACTCCTGGTGCACCTGAGACGGCGGCACGCGTAAGCACATGCGCACAACACACGATTTAATTGACTGACGACGTTTTGTACCGATAATCCCAGATGTTGCAGTGCGAAAATGGCCAAGTGCGCCTTTGCGCCAGCCGTACGCCGACCCGACGCTGCCTGCCTGCCGTACAACCCGGCCGCCGCCTACCTCGTAATCCCGCAGCAGGCACTCGTACGTGATCACGTCCGTGAAGCCCTGCGCGCTGAGCTGCTCGCAAGTCTTCTGCACCTGCTCGATGCAGGGGCTGAAGGAGCAGAACCTGCGGGGGCAGCCACAGGGGCACGTGTTGAGCAACTGCCACGAGCCATTCGCCGCCATTCGCCGCCAGTCGCAGTGCCTCAACATCCAACAGCAACCGCCCACGCAGGTGTTGCAGCACCACCGCAAGACGCACCGTCCGTTGGGCTTGAGGCACTTCGCGGCGCTGGGCACCACCTTGTGCGGCCCGGGCAGGTCCAGGAACACGGCGTCGGCACGGCCCTGCGGAAGAAAGCGACCGATCACGGTAAAAATGGATGACTTCACGGACCTTCACACGTGCTTTAATGCCATGCTTGCTCCAGCAGTGCCCCGGCAGTCTCGGCCAAGATATGGGCTCTCGGTCAAGGCATGGGCTCCTGGGAAGCTGCCTGCCGTACAGTGCTGCGTTGCATCTCAGCCTGATTGCAGCCCATGCGCTCCTGTTCATTCGTGCCCGCGGTGGCGAGATGGGTCCGGGCCTTCAGGCCTGGGCCCACCCTTGCACCCCACCGACACGCAGGGCACCGCTGATACTCACATGCAGGGTGTCGGGGAAGCCCTGCTCCTCGATGTTGCGCTGCGCAACCGTCACCAGCTCCGTCAACCCGTGCTCCTTGAACTCAGCGGCAGCGTCCTCTGCAGCGGCAAGGGGGCACCGGTCGTGGGGTACCTCGAGAAGCGACGGGGTACATAGTTACGGCATTGCTCGTAACCGGGGAGGGAGCCCCTCCACGTCAAACCGGCGTCCTTGACATTTCATACTACGGCATTTGATATACGGCGTTTGCGCTCCAACCCACGACTGTGCACCAAAGCAATACTGCAACGCAACCGGGCTGCGACCTACGACTGCGCACCAATTCCAACTGCAACGCAAACCGTACAGACGGAGCGTGTCACCCCTTTTCTACGCCTACGCAAGCGCACATGCATCATGGCGCCGACTATGTAGCCCACCTGCTCTCCCAGCGTGGAACTCGAACGTGTGCACGTGCCCCGTGGGCGCCACGGCGCGCACCAGCGAGTGCGTCAGGCTGCCGCTGCCCGTGCCGCTCTCCAGCACCACGCAGCCTGCAGGACGCAAGGCAGCCCGCAAGCTGAGAGCGGAAGCGCCCGCCAATGGAAAAAGCTCATGTGTACATTATCATACGCCGACCACGCAGATAAGCTGCTGCACGCACCCAAGCACGTAGCTGACTAACGCGGTCCTAGCCACACGTGCCACTTCGCAGGCGCAACGTGCTGCATGTGCCCCGCGCACCTGGCCGCAGCTCCAGCTGCATGCACACCATGCTGATGTCGGCCAGGTACAGGATCTGGGTCCTGGATAAAGGGACATGTGAGGTTGCGAGGGTGGGCACGGGCACATGTGGCGTGATAGGGTTGGGCGGGGTGCGAGGGTGCCGCGGGTATGCTGGCTCGCTGGCTGACACCGCTTGGCCCGCCAGGCGTCAGCGCCCATGCAGGTAGGCAACTCAGGTGACATAGGCCCAGCTGTTTGTAGGTGGCTCACGGTACCACATACCTGTGCCGCAGGACCTGGGTCCACAGCTCAGGCGTGGGCCGCAGCAGGTACACCCAGCCGCGTGCGCCCTGGCCGGCAGTCACTTTGCTGCCGAACGGCTTGCCAATCCACGACTGTCGGTACGAGGGAGGAGCAAGGATTCGGGGTAAGGGGGTTGCGAGCAAGCTCAGCGCCTCTTGTTTGCCACTGTCCGCTTCACGGTCTGAAAGGCAGTAGCTGCCCCTCCTCTCCCTGTTCTCCACAGCTCCGGCCCTCATATACCCCCTCCAACAACAGCGCAGTCTCCTTGGCCAAGTCATGGACAAGGCTCTGTCCTCTCCGCTTTGTCAACAGCAACTGTAGTTGGCAGTTGGCCACGTGCTTCCGTGTCCTGGCGCGCGCCGCCGCCGCCGTCCCCCACCCGACTGCTGCCCGTGAAGATCACCTGCCTTGTGCGCAAAGATGCCGAAGCGGTTCTCGAAGCGTCCGCTTGCCGTCACAGTCACCGCTTTCATGGCGTCGTGGCCTTCATACACAATAACGAGGTCTCCGTCCTTGATGTTGCGGTCATAGCTCGTGGTGGCACCGTCAGCCGTGCTTGTGCAAGGTAAGAAGTTCATTGTGTCGCTGTTTTGACCCTATGCTCTAACACGTCGGGCTTTGGGCCGAGAGACGTCGCCCAGCTGCTGCAGGTGAGCTTTCCTAGTATTCCCCTTGCTACTATGGTTACATGAGCAAGTGCTGCACTCTTTAGGAGACTATTACATATTCAAGTGGCGAGACCCTGTGTCTTCGCGCAACCGGTACGGGGACCTGTCACAGCACAGCCTCGAAGGGACTGGGCCTCCGTTAGAGGATGTTCCAACATATTGACTTCAACGTTCTATGTCTTGTTGTTATTAGGCTTTATCTGTTTCACAATGCCGCGCAGAAGTAATAAAAGCGAGAGACATACAGGTGTAGCCCCTTTCCATCAATAAGCTACACCATGGATTGGGATGATAATAATGCTGCTGGGACGGCCAAGAGGTGCGGTCGAACGGTCAAGCGCACCACGCGCGACATGCTCTACGTAGGCAATGATAGTCAAGTAGGGGCGGTCTTATGCTTTGCTACAGGCCCGTCAAGCAGACTTTGCAGAGCAAAATGCAAGTCCCAGCTAAAGTCCAGGTATGTCGTCACGCTGCAGTACTGTCTAGGCTCACTCGTCGACAGCATGCCCAGCGCCTTCACGCGAGCGGGGACACGTGCGTGCAGGTCAAGCTCCCCCGGGCTCTCTTTGAGCCAGCAGTGCAGTCGGGGAACTCGCTGCTTGTGGAGCGCAGCGTCAGGACGGAGGCGTCGCGGCCTGCCCCGGGTAGGCCAGGGGGCGCACCTGGCACCTGCCAGCGGGCACCACTGGCCGGGCATATGTCGCTGCTTATCTAATTAGCCTGGGTGGGAACAAAGCGGTTGAAAAACGCAGTGATTCACGTGCCCCGGTCGGCCGTCCCACTGCTGCCTTGCTGTACTTGAAACCCGCATCCGCAGGGAGCCTGCCGCCGGGCTTCAAGCTGCCCCCAAAGCCCCCCACCGCCACCAATGGCAACCTCGGGAGCCCCTCCCCCAACGGCAGCCCAGTGCACGCGGTGCCCTCTGCAGTCGCCACCGTGAGCCCCCTACCCTCCAACATGTCCAGCGTGGCACTGCTGGCAGCCTACACTCGCCGCAGCCCGCAGGGGGAGTACTTCTTCGACCCCATAGCCTCCTGCGACGTCTTCCCGCCCCGCGCCCCGGACACCTCCTACCTAGCCGACTTCGTGCTGGACCCCGAGGGCGCGGAGTTGCAGGCGGACAGGGCGCACCCGCTGGGCTGGGTGCCGGGCGCAGACCAGCAGCTGGGCACACGGCTGCGGCCGCGCACGGGGCAGCTGCCGGTGCGCACCAACACCAGCATGCCGCTGGAGTATTTTGACAGCCCGGAGATGGAGCTGGTGCCCCCGGAGGAGCGGCTAGCAGCTGGCATGGCGGCAGCGGCGGAGACGGAGGCGGGGCAGGCGGGGGCTAACGGGAATGGGGCTGGGCAGGGCGCGGAGGCGGCCAAGGGCGTGCTGGGGTACAGCCGGTACTTCGACGCGGCGGGGACGTTCACGTGGGCGCCGTGTTACGTGCAGCAGTACGACAGGTAAGGGAGCGGGGGTTGCTCAGATGGTCCTCATGGTGGGATGTACTGTGAGCAGAGTGTAGTGGTCGATGCCCAACACGGCGGTCCCAGCTGGGCAGCCATGGAGAGGGCGAGGCTGGCCTCGGGTACCACCCTTACTCATCAGTCAGCTACTGTCCAGGTGCAGCTTGCGGATGGGGACTGGCCTGTGCCAGCATAAGGCACCTCGACCCCGAGTGGCTGGCCTGGGGGTTGATGGGCGTGCCAGCCAGCTGAGCCGAGCCGACGGCGTGTCCCACAGCGGAGGGGTCAGGCCCTGTGCCGGGCGGCTGAGCAGGGCGGCGTACCGGGGGCTCGGCCTGTAACGGGGCCTGTGTCCCTACCTTCGGAGGCGGTGATGAGCTGCTTCGCACGCCACGAGGAGTCGTGGATTCGTGCAAGCCGGCGCGTACGGGGACGCGCTGGGTGTGGTCCCGGGGCAGATGCAGCAGCGCAGTTTGGGTTTGGGGGCTGTGGTGGTACGCGTCTGACCATGCCGGCGAGTGCCACATGCCGGCACTGTGTAGCCGGTGCAGTACAAGAGGAGGTAAAAGCAGTTGGTGGTCACTGAGCTCGCACAAGCCTAGCTGAGCGTGAGCCCTGCAACCGTCTCACCCTGCAGGGCCCAGGACATGTACTTCATCCAGTGGGCGTCCACGGGGAAAACGAAATGGGTCAAGCGGCTCAACCTGCTGTTCGCCAATGAAAGCAAGTCTGGCTTCAGCTTCAGGTGCGTAACTGGGGCCTTGCTACGTTTACACCACGGCGTTCCGGTGTATGGTGCTTCCGATGGCATAACCACATGCTGACGTCGTCTGCTGCTCCTTGCAGGCTGCGGCAGGCAAGGCGGCGGAGGGACGAGGTGAGCTTACCAAGTCAAGCATTGCACTTGTACTGTAGTTACCACAACCTGCAAATTGTGGTAACTGCTGTATGTGTCCATGTCCCGAAACCACTACTGAACTGGCCTTGCGCCCTTGTCGCTGCAGTGTGAGGCTGAGGCCCGGTACTCGGAGTACGTGACCAAGCAGCCCTTCACCAACATCGACGTGCTGGACGAGCCCTTCAAGTAAGGGTGTGGCACCGCTTGGGTCAGCACGCACGCACGAGGCGCCTGTGCCTGAGGGAGCAGCGTAACTTCGACAGCAAAGGATGGACACTCAGTGAGCTGACCTGTGGTACTTGCATGAACCACCACAACCTGCCCGCCTTGACCCACAGGCGGAAGATCTACAAGCGCGTGGGGGGCGACGTGACCCAGCGCCTTGCGATGCACGCGGCAGGTGCGTGCTGTGACGCAAGGTGGCGGGACGCGCCCCCGCTGCACAGCGCCGGGGCTGTGCAGAACACGCCTCCGTCGCGCCATCCCCCAGCCACAGCCGCTGCACACTGCAGCGCCGCATCCCATGCATCCGGGACTTATGCAGGTGCCGTGCTCACGTTGTGCTGCAGGGCATTTTGAGGACTTCCGCGCAAACTACCGCTTCGCGGTGAAGGCCGCCATCGTGGACGTGCACTTCACGCAGCCCGACGCCGCGGCGCACCTGGCGGCGGCCAACATCCAGCCCGTGCGCCACGTGCGGAGCGCTGTGCCGCCGCAGGTAATATCATACACCGCCGGGGCACGCGGGGAGAGCTCCACGGCGAGGCGGGCAAGGCAGGGTCAGGAGGGGTCTGCCCCGAAGAGGCTATGCAAGGTCGTGTCACACAGCATGGCAGGCGGCCCCCCTCCCTACGTGACCAACCTCTTATGCGTCTTCACTGTCCCTAACCTCCCAGGGCTGCGTGAACCTCGCGGCGCTGGGCCCCGGGCGCGTGGTGGTCATCAACCAGCCGGACCACCCCGCGGCGGGCGGCCAGGACTGGCTGGCGCAGGACGTGTCGCGGGAGCCCTTCGAGCTGCTGCTGTCGGACGTGCGCCGCGGCGCGGTGGTGGGGCACCCCGCGCTGCTGCTGGCGCTGCAGCAGCTGTACCGCGACCTGGACATCAGCGGCATCGCGCTGACCGTCACGGACCTGCGGGAGCTGCCGCTGCCGGCCCGCCCGGCCGACTACGGGCGCATGCAGCGGAACCACAGGGACGCGGTGGCGGACATGCTGACCAACGACTGGACGATAAAGGTGGGCGGTTTGGCAGAGCGGTATGGAGCAAGGAGGGGCGCAGTCGTGTGAAAGGCGGCACGGGGTATAATGCGTGGCAGCTTGGGGGCAGGTAGGGGCATGCATGGTCACAGGTGTTCCACATGCCGTCAGTACGCGAGAGGAGACCAGGACATGGCAGATGAGCAGTATGCAGGATGTGCCAGTATGTCAGATTGTAAGGGGGCGAGGGAATCCCGGTTGCAGGTGATCGCCATCGTGGAGCGCATCCTGTCAGGGGAGGACCCTGACATGTCCAACGTGGGGCTCACCCCCGAGGAGCTCGCGCTAGCAGGGGGCCCGACCGGGCCCACCGGCCCCGCGGCACACGGCCTGAGCCAGGCGGCCGTGATGCGGTTCATCAAGATGGTGTCCCTCACAATGGCGGACCAGCTGCGCACCGCCGTGCTGTCCTCTATCAAAGCGTGCTGCGAGTTCTGGAAGCAGTACGACTTCGGGGAGGCGGAGGAGCAGGAGGCGAGGAGGGGGCACCAGCGCGCCAAGCCGGGGTATCCAGTGGAGCGGTCGGAGGTGGACCGGTGGGGTCGGGGCGGCGCGGGGAGGGATGTGGAGGCGGCGAACGTGTGGTACCAGCGCACGCACCGTGCGCCCACCAAGTGGGGCGAGGACCTGCACGCGGCGTGGCCGCCGCCGCTGCTGCTGATCTCGCTGCAGGTAGGCGGGATGGCGGGGCTGGCTTGGGGACTCATTTACTACTGCTGTGAAGGGGTAGCGCTGTGCAGGGAGTCGCCTGAACTTGTTACCGGGACAGCCAGACAGCTGCGGAATGGCCGAATGCGACAACACACAGCGTACTGAAAGCACTCCGCCTGCCTGTGCACACCAGGTGGAGGACGGCGGCATCCGGCTTGTGCCCGACCTGGCCGAGGTGCAGGACACCATCCTCAACACCTTCGAAGACATCATCGCCGCAACCGCAAAGTAAGGGGCTATATAGTAACGACGACCGGAAGGGCTTCGCCGGTTGTCGGGGTCCCTCTGGGCCAGCTCCTGGGGTCTTACACCGTGCCAATGGAGATACATACCGGTACGGGCACCGTGGATGGCAGGACGCATCATTGTCGCAGCTTTCGCCTCACCATGTATGCGTACCCCTGCTCGCTGCCCAGGGTGGACGACATCAGCGTCAAGGTGGTCAACATGGCCATGGAGCAGTACCTGGTGGCCGTGGACCCGCATACGGACCCGCACGCCGTGGCGGGCAGGCAGCTGGTCAAGGGCATCATCGAGAAGGTGCGCTTAGTGCTGCTGCTAGCTACACCCCGTTCTGCCTGCTGCACCTAGTACCGGTACTACGACAAAATCAGCTACCAGACTGTCAGCACTGACCGTCCCTGAAGCATATTCAGCTTGCCCATCCTGAACTTCAATCCTGCAGAACCTTGTTGCCCCCGCGGACCTGGCCGCCTCCTTCTCCACCTTCTCCTGGCTGGTCACCACCGAGGAGTCCGCCTACGTGGCGGAGTGGGAGGCAGCCGGGCACTCGCTGGCCGAGACGAGGGCGGAGGTCAACCGGCTGGCGGCCGTGGAGGCGGCTGTGGATGCGCAGTGCGAGAGCATGGTGTGCTTCCGGCTGGTGGCGGTGGACTGCTCGGCCGCCAAGGAGTGGCTGGGCGGCAAGGCGGCGGCGCTGCGGGCGGCGCTGCTGGGCTGGTGCGCCGCCACGTGGCATGCGTCCAACGTGGCAGGCGTGGAGCAGTTCGAGGCCATTGTGGCCAGGCTGCACCAGGTGTGTGTGTCGGCTGTGGGGCTACCATGGTGGTCGATCGAGCGCACACTTTGGCCTCTGCCACGCGCCGACACGGCATAGCAAGCGGTTCGCCTGCTTGCCCACCGCCCCTGTGGCCCAATTCGACAACAAAGCGAGTGAACATGCTCCTCATAGAATGCTGGTCTTAGAACTCCTGTGTTGCTCGCAGGCCCCCGACTCCACGGAGGCGCTGGACGAGCTGGACAAGTTTGTGGAGCGGGTGGACGCGCGCATGCCCGAGTTTGAGGCGCAGATCCAGGACAGCAGGGACGTGGCGGGGGTGCTGCACGCCGCGCAGCACGAGGTGGGTAGTGCATGCCGGTCTCTGCAACTGTGCCGCAGTGTTTGCCGGGGACAGGACGTAACTGTATGGGTACGCAACAACCGAAGGAGCGGGCTAGCAGGCCTCTGGCAGTTTCAGTCGCCAATTGCCACGGCTGCGCCACGTGCGTAACAGTACTTGGTTGCGGCCGTGCAGGTCGGGCCCGAGGCGTTCGAGATGCACCACCGGCTGCTGCACTGGCCGCTGGACCTGGCCACGGAGCTGGCGGACGTGCGCTCGCAGCTGGCGCGCTGGCGGGGGCGCTACCTGTCGCAGCTCAAGGCGGACAGCGCGGCGCTCATCGCGGACCTGGCGGAGCTGCAGGTGCGAATGGGGCTCAGCGCGCATAGAGCACAGTGCTGTAACGAGGCAACGGAATGCCGCGGCGCTCAGCACTTTCCAGCTCGTCAAGATCAGCGTCGAGTTTGGAAATGCCCGCGACGCAGTAGCGCACGCGGCGTACCAATGGCGTGCTCGTAGCAGCTGGTGGCAGTACACATATGCGCCCTTCTCCACACGCCCCTTGCTTACACACCTCTGTCGGTCGCAGTTCGAGGTGGACCGCTGCATCCGTCCGGACCTGCACCCGTATTTTCTCTTCTTTCACACTGATATTCTGCCTGCTATACACGCTCTCCGCTGCACGCAGGCCGAGGTGGACCGCTTCATCATGCTGGGCGACCTCAAGCAGGTGGACGACCGCATGGCCACCGTGCTGGACATCGAGGGCCGCCTCAACTCCTACCAGGACCTGGCGGACCTGTACTGCAACCGCGAGGAGATCTTTGGCCTGCCGCGCTCCGACTACCCCGCGCTGGAGGACGTCCGCAAGGTTGGTAAAGCTTGAGTGGAGTTGGGGGTAGAAGCACATTTCACCGCAAGGGCCGGATGGCAGTTCCACTTACATGCCAGTGGCTCAGAACCAGTGCCGCTGCTAGGCTCGCTGGCTGCTCCACACAACGTCTGGAATAACCCCATCGCCCACGCACACCATCGCCCACGCACAGGCGTTCGGGCCCTCGGCTGACCTGTGGCGCATCGCCTCTGAGTTCGCCCGCTCGCTGCCCGAGTGGCTGGACGGCCCCTTCCCCGAGATTGACGCCGAGGCGGTGGCGGCGGACGTGGACCGCTGGTGGCGCGCCACGGCCAAGCTGGCCAAGCAGCTGGACAAGGAGCCGGCCGAGGTGGTGGTGGCGGTGCGCGCCAAGCTGGAGGACTTCCAGGTGGGTGCGTGCCCAGAGACACCGTCTTTGCCGTGCGCACACTTCTCTGTCCCCAACGGGTCACTTAACTGCTCTCGCGCCGCCCACCGGACCGTGTGCAGGTGCACCTGCCGCTCATCTCCGCGCTGCGCAACCCCGGCCTGCGCGACCGGCACTGGGACCGCATCTCGGCGGCCGCGGGCTTCCCGGTGCGCGGCGACGCGGGCTTCTCGCTCAGCCGCGCGCTGCAGCTGGGGCTACCCAAGCACCTGGCGGCCATCGAGGAGGTGGCGGAGTACGCGTCCAAGGAGGTGGGTTGAGCCATGCCCCATGCGGTACCAGCCAGGCACCCCTGATACCTGCCGTCCGACCATTCTCTGGCGCGACCTGGTTTTGGTTGCTTCTTACGTCCCTCTGCTCAGCAGCCCCCTGTTCCAAGGCTCCACACTTGTTGTTCGATGTTTCACGTCTGGTGATGCGGTACATCAACCCACAATTCCCTCCACCACGCAGTACTCCCTGGAGCGCGCCCTGGACAAGATGCAGGCGGACTGGGCGGGCGTGGTGTTTGAGACCACGACGTGGCGCGCCACCGGCACCACCATCCTGCGCGCGCTGGACGACATCCAGATGCTGCTGGACGACCAGATCGTCAAGACGCAGTCCATGCGCGCCTCGCCCTACATCGGGCCCTTCGAGGACCGCGTGCGGCTGTGGGAGGCCAAGCTCAGCCTCACGCAGGTGGGGGCGTACCCGCTGGGCAGGCAGCTGCATCATGACTCTCGGTTGTTGAACCATGGAGAGACACAAGGAGTGGCCAACAGGCCCGTATACCGCTGCACTGCAGCTCTATCGTACCGTAGCTTACGGCGGGGGACTGAAAGCATGCACCCAGTCGCACCCTTACGACCACCTCCCCGTGCCGGCACTCCCCCGCAGGAGACACTGGACCAGTGGCTGCGCTGCCAGCAGGGCTGGCTGTACCTGGAGCCCATCTTCGGCAGCGAGGACATCATGCAGCAGATGCCCAACGAGGGCCGCAAGTTCAAGGTATGCAGGGCAACCGGCCGTACTGAAATTGCGCTGTGTGCTAACCGCACCACCTGGCTGAGCTGCTGGGGTGGAAGGCGGCCAGTCGGCGTGCTCACGGAACCGGGGGTTGCGCCTTGCGGTGTCAGAGGCCAAAGGCCTGCCCTGAAACCCGCCCCGTGCTGTACGTTGTACTGCTGTCCGCAGGCTGTGGACCTGACGTGGCGCCGTACGATGGAGAAGCTGACCAAGAATGCTGAGGTGCTCATCACCTGCGCGGACGATGAGCTGCTCAAGGTGCGGGCAACGCATTTCTCACAAAAGCAACTTTCAGGAACCTCACCCCTGCCCGGCCCACGCACGAGCGCATCCACTAGGGCCCATGCATCTTCATGCGCAGGTTATGCACCTGGCCAGCGGTCCTGAACGCGTCGCCTACTTCCCCCTCTTCCCCAGGCCCTATCAGTGCACTTGTCAAAGCTCACTTGCCATGCGTGTTCCCTTCCGTTCCGTTTCGTTCAGGCCCTGTCGGAGGCCAACAAGCTGCTGGAGCAGGTGACCAAGGGCCTCAACGACTACCTGGAGACCAAGCGCCTGGCCTTCCCGCGCTTCTACTTCCTGTCCAACGACGAGCTGCTCGAGGTACCGCTGGATCCTGCGCACGCTGCCGGTGCTCTCGTCACCGTGATCTTGCAGCTACCAGTAACACGCTTCCCATCCTCGCTCGCAGCTGCCCGTGCCCGGCTCTTGCCTTGCGCCTTTACGCCGGCGTAGTGGCTCCTTGAAACCCCATGTTGATTTCGTGCTTGCCGCTTGTGTCCGTTTGCAGATTCTGTCCGAGACCAAGGACCCCGCCCGCGTGCAGCCCTTCCTGCGCAAGATCTTCGAGGGCATCAACGGGTTGGAGTTCCGCGAGGACGGCGCCGTGACCGCCATGTTCAGCGAGGAGGGCGAGAAGGTGCCCTTCTCCACCTCCTTCAACCCGCGCGACAGCCTGGGCGCTGTGGAGCGCTGGCTCATAGAGTGCGAGGTGGCCATGCGGGACACGCTCAAGGTGCGTGGGTTAGCCTGGGGGCTGTGGGAGGTGGCCCAGCCACCAGCCGCACAGCAGGGTGCCGCCATGGAGTACCGTACAAGCAGGCATGAGTACGGTGGCAGCTGCTGTCACGACTACCGCCCTCCCACCTGCTAGCAGAAGACGACAGGATGGGATTGATGATAAGATGTCGTGGTCCACTTCTCCCTTGTTTCGCAGGACACCATCCACCGCGCCTTCAACGACTACGCCCGCAGCCCGCGCATCAACTGGGTGACGTCGTGGCCGGGCCAGGTGGTCATCTGCGTGGACTGCATGTACTGGACCAAGGAGGTGGGCGACGCCATCGGCAAGGGCACGCTGCGGGACTACTCGCAGCAGTGCACCGACGAGCTCATGAAGGTGAGGGGGGACGGGTGCGCAGGAGTGCGTTCTGGTGCATGAGGACTTGCTCGCTGTGGAAGTGCTGCTGTGAAGCTGCAGGGGTGCCGACTGTATCTGGGCGTCTACTTAATCTTCATGTCCGGTAGTCGCTCAGCCGGCTGGCAAAGTGCAGCACTAGAAGGGCGGCGCCAGGAGTTACAACCTCGTTGCGTGGCCATGTAGGCACCTTCTGACCCCCAGGGCGATGCGTTTTAACCCGCTGTACCCTGTCATCTACCGTATTGTAGGTCGTGAACAAGGTGCGCGGCAAGCTGTCCAAGCTGGACCGCAAGACGCTGTCGGCGCTCATCGTCATCGACGTGCACGCACGCGACGTGGTGGCGGAGCTGGCGGAGCAGGTGTGTGGGCAAGGGGTGGTAAGCGCAGGTGCTTGGTCACTGGGGGGCAGCAGTGCTCCAGCAGCACCGGCTACGCGTGCGTGTTTGGAACCTCCTGGTTGAGCTGCCTGCGTCGCTGAGCCTAAGTGGCGGGCGGCCCGCTGCGCTCACCGTGACCGTTGCCTGCATCTTGGCTCATACTTCCCCTCAGGGCGTGGCGTCTGAGGGCGATTTCGCGTGGAACAGCCAGCTGCGGTACGGCTGGGAGGGCGGCGAGGTGTCGGTGCGCATGATCAACGCGCAGATCTACTACGGCTACGAGTACCTGGGCAACGGCAGCAGGCTGGTCATCACGCCGCTGACAGACAGGTGCGTGGGCAGGGGCCCGCCCCCAGTCTGCACGCCTCCCAACCCTAAATTACTAAAGCCTGCTGGACTAACGCTAGCTGGTAATGTATATGCGTCTCGTTAGGTACAAACAGTTTGCCCTGCGGTGGATCACCAGGGCTGACCCTTGCTTTGTGCTCCTTGCCGTGCCAGGTGCTACCGCACGCTCATGGGCGCGCTGCACCTCAACCTGGGCGGCGCGCCCGAGGGCCCCGCCGGCACGGGCAAGACGGAGACCACCAAGGACCTGGCCAAGGCCATCGCCATGCAGTGCGTGGTGTTCAACTGCTCCGACGGCCTGGACTACCAGGTGCGCACACGTGTCTCGTGTGACGCGTGGTGTGGGGGCAGCGTAGCACGTGTACCGGTAGGCCCCATGCATGTACGAAGGTGCCGGTATGCTTCTGTGCAGCTGCGGGCTGATCCTCAGCAAATGCTCTATTCTGCTGTTTTCCACCACAACCAGGCCATGGGCAAGTTTTTCAAGGGCCTGGCCAGCAGCGGCGCGTGGGCGTGCTTCGACGAGTTCAACCGCATCGACCTGGAGGTGCTCTCCGTCATTGCGCAGCAGGTGGGCAGGATGGTCGTGTAGGGTGCTATCCACGAGCTGTGTGCTCATGTCTTCCTTGGCGGCACACTGGTCCGGCTCCTCAAAGAGCGTCTAACCAACGGGGTAACCGTCCACCCATAACCGCGACCCTTTCTCGCGCCTGCCCCCAGATCCTGACCATGCAGCGCGCCAAGGCCGCCGGGCTCAAGAGCTTCGAGTTCGAGGGCACCAAGCTCAGCCTGCGGCCCACCTTCTCCGTCTTCATCACCATGAACCCCGGCTACGCGGGCCGCTCCGAGCTGCCCGACAACCTCAAGGTGAACACCGTCCGTGGTGCCGCTGTCTGAGGGTGTACTGCGGTGCAGGTCTTCCCGTTGCACCAGCCTCCCGGCTCCCTATTCACCCTACTACAAAGATGGGACGTGTCGCGCCTGCCGCTTACCCGTACAGGCCCTGTTCCGCTCCGTGGCCATGATGGTTCCCGACTACGCGCTCATCTCGGAGATCATGCTGTACAGCAGCGGCTACCTCAAGGCGCGCGACCTGGCGCGCAAGCTGGTGGCCACCTACCGCCTGTGCTCCGAGCAGCTGTCCTCGCAGTCGCACTACGACTACGGCATGCGCGCCGTCATGTCGGTGCTGCGCGCCGCGGCCGCCAACAAGCAGCGCTCGCCGGACACAGTGGAGGTAAGTACCCAGAGGCTGCTGCAATCCCTGTCTTAGTGCGCTAGGTTTGCCAGCCCGATACACAGCAGTACTCCAGAGCTAAGCAGTGCCCCGCATACCTCTTCACCCCCCCGTTACCCCTCAGGACATCCTGATGCTGCGCTCCATCCGCGACGTGAACGAGCCCAAGTTCCTTGCGCCCGACCTGCCGCTGTTCGGCGGCATCCTGTCCGACCTGTTCCCCGGCGTGGAGCTGCCGCCCACTGACTACGCGGCGCTGGACGAGCGGCTGGTGGCCAACTGCGCCAAGCTCAACCTGCAGGTGGGCGTGTTGACAGCCAAGCAGTCAGTCAGTCAGACAGTTGTTACACTGGGCGCATGCGCAACTGGTACGAGCCGTATGGCCCAGGTAAACAACCGTGGCAATAAACGTTGAATGGATGATCCGCGACCCGCCCGCAGCCCACCCCGGTGTTCCTGGACAAGTCGCACCAGCTGTACGAGATGATCCTGGTACGTCACGGCCTCATGCTGGTGGGCTACTCGTACGGCGCCAAGACCAGCATCTACAGGGCGCTGGCGGGCGCACTGGCGGACCTGGAGGCGGCGGGGCTGATGGAGGAGCACAGGTGGGGGCTGGGGTCGGAAAGAGGGTGCCTTGCCTACTACAAGGGGAAGGATCAAGCAAGTGAAAGAGCTACTGCTGTGTGTTTAGTGTAGGAGTGCCGTAATAGGTCCCAAGCAACAACCCATCGGGAGCAGATCACCGTTGTACCATGCATGCACAACCAACCGTACACTCCGGTGTTCTCGTGTTGCGCTGCAGGGTGCAAATGCGCATCATGAACCCCAAGTCCATCACCATGGGCCAGCTGTACGGCCAGAACGACCCTGTGAGCCACGAGTGGAAGGACGGCGTGCTGGCCAAGCTGTTCCGCGAGGCGGCCACAGACACTAGGTGGGTCCCCCTAACCCGCACTAACCTTGTGGTGGTTGATGCGTTGTTATCCCTGCACTGCATGCTACTACACCAGATGGGTGTCCGGGCAGTTGTGAGGTGCTGTCGTGCTGTTGTACTCATGGTCTCTGGCCGAGGCGGCAATCTGTGGAGCAGCTGCAGCGGGTAGCCCCTGCCTTGGTGCTGACAGCCATGTGTGTTCCTTCGCCTTTGCAGCCCCGACCGCAAGTGGGTGCTGTTCGACGGCCCCGTGGATGCGGTGTGGATCGAGAACATGAACACGGTGCTGGACGACAACAAGAAGCTGTGCCTCAACAGCGGCGAGATCATCCAGATGAGCGGCTCCATGGTAAGCCGCATGCACCTAGTCAGGTCACGACGGGCGCCGTGCAATGCCCCCCTTTATTTGTCCATAATTCAGTGGCAGGCGCTTACTATCCTTCCCGTCACGCCCCTACTCTACTCCCGCCTTCCCTTGCCCCAGAACATGATCTTCGAGGTGCAGGACCTGGCGGTTGCCTCCCCCGCCACCGTGTCCCGCTGCGGCATGGTGTACGTGGAGCCGCAGCAGCTGGGCTGGCGGCCGCTGCGGGACAGCTGGATGGCGGCGCTGCCGCAGGGGCTGGACGCCGAGGCGCGGGCGCACCTCATGACGCTGTTCGAGTGGCTGGTGGACCCGTGCGTGGTGGGTGCGGGGAGCTGGTGCGGGGGGAGGGCGCATGGACCCCATGGCACGCCCTGCGGCAGGGGCTCCTCTCTGCCTGCATAGTACAGCATGCGCTCTCGTACCGGCGCTATCAACACATGCTGCGACGGGTGAATATTTCTTGGAGTAGCCTGATGCAGCTGTACAAAGCCCGGTTGCTTGTTTCATGCTGTCCATTGCGCCAGGCCTTCGTGCGCAAGAACTGCAAGGAGCTGGTCCCCACGGCGGACATCAGCCTGCCTAACAGCCTCATGGCCACCCTGAGCAGCCTTATGGACGAGTTCAGGGACGCCAAGCAGGTGCGGCGGGCACGGAAGGCATAACGGGGGTGTGTGCTGTGGGCGAAGCCCCTAGGATACGGTATACATCATTGACTGGCAAACTTACATATGTTACCCAGCTCCGGGAAGCTTGTTGGGACATGGCTGTGTCAAATCATGGTTTCCTGGGACCTATGTGATGCAGCTGACAGTACCGGCGAAATCAGTAGTCTGTCAAGCTCACGGAGCCGCCTGCCTCTGGTTGGGAATGCCGTCTGCGTTGCCCCCTCCTGCAGATGTCCGCCATGGCCGCACGCGACGTGCTGAAGCAGCTGGACGGCATGTTCGTGTTCGGCCTGGTGTGGAGCGTGGGCGCCACCACGGACAGCGACGGCCGCACCCGCTTCTCGGACTTCCTGCGCAAGCTGCTGGACGGACAGGTGGGTCACCTAGCTGGCAAACCAGCTCCTCGCATGCACCAACCAGTAAGGGGGGAAGGTGGGTGCGCAGTGCGCGCGGGCCTTGGTACTATATGGGGGCGCATGTACGCTTGCTGCTACTGTGCGCATGGACACGTTGAGTTACCACGACAGGGGCCCACATCATTGCCTATGACTTGCACTTCTTGCTCAGACGTCTTGCGGCCGTTCATTACCATCCCTAAATGGCCTCTCCCTGCTACTCTGCAGGTGGACCGCAAGATGACCCGCACGGACTTCGACCTGGGCCCTGGCCTGGAGATCCCCGACCCGGGCTTCAAGCTCACCGCGCCGCTGCCCAAGGTGCGCCCCACCCGGTGACCGCCGTGCCACACACTGCCCTGCAACCAACACCCTGCCGTCCAGCCTGTACCCGCAATAGCCACGTTCTCTTTGCACGCATTATCTACCCAACATGCTGCAGCTAGCAGCCCAGGGCTGCAAGCATCGGCATCAGCCGGTGGCATCCTGTAGATCTCCTGACCCAGGCTACTGCGCTTGTGGGAATGATCAACGCTCCTTAACCCGGCTCCTAGCTGAAAACTATCTTCTGCCCACGCAGGACGGCTCGGTGTACGACTACCTGTGGGACAAGTCCCGCGCCGTGTGGCGGCACTGGATGGACGGCGACGGCGGCGACGCGGCCGTGCCCGAGTCCGCCTCCTTCAACGAGATCATCGTGCCCACTGTGGACACGGTGCGCTACACGCACCTGCTCAACCTGCTGGTCACGCACGGCCGCCACGTGCTGTTCGCGGGGCCCACCGGCACCGGCAAGACCGTGTACGTCAAGGCCGCCATCGAGGCGCTGGACAAGGCGGCGTACGCAAACTTGCAGACCGCGTTCAGCGCGCAGACCTCGGCCAACATGATCCAGGTGCGTGGGATGAAGGATGTGCGTTAGCACGTACAGCGCAGTACTGTACAGGCTTGCTGTGCCGGGAGTACTGATAGGGGCCAGAGGCGCCTGGAAAGCATCGACAAAGGCAACAGCATGAATGGGGTGTACGTTGCTATGTTAACCCGTGCTCGCAGGACATTATTGACGCCCGGTTGGACAAGCGGCGCAAGGGCGTGTTCGGGCCGCCCATGGGCATGAAGTGCGTGGTGTTCGTGGACGACGTCAACATGCCACAGGTGCGACGTGCCGCTGCCCCCGCCGCAGTACCTCATCGTTCGCATAGCCCTTGTGTGCACGCCTCGTTGCAACCCTTGCATGCACCACTAATCGCCATTCAATCGGACGCCGCTGTTGAAGTATGCAAGTCCTGCTGCGTTGCCCGGTGTCGCGGCCCGTATCTCTCTACATGTACCTTCCTACCTAGCACCAGCGCTTCCGTGCTTCCCTGACGCCTTGCACGGTCGCGTTTTACGCGTACCCCTGTCTCTCTACCTCCCTGCAGCTCGAGGTGTACGGCGCGCAGCCCCCCGTTGAGCTGCTGCGCCAGTTCCTGGACCACAGCGGCTGGTACGACCGCGCCGACAACACGTGGCGGCAGCTGGCGGACCTGCAGCTGGTGTGCGCCATGGGGCCGCCCGGCGGCGGGCGCAACCCCGTCACGCCGCGCTTCCTGCGCCACTTCAGCCTGGTGTCCATCACGGAATTCGACGACGCCACCTACACGCGCATCTACGGGGCCATCTGCGACTGGTGGTTCCGCAGGGCGCGCCTGCCCGAGGTGGGTGTTGCTTGCGTGCCTGCACATCGGACAGGCAGCCAGATCGTAGCCTGCCTTCATGTTGTACCACACTCCTTGCGTCCGTGTGGCTCGGCCGTGCATGCCAGCTTAAATGGTGGTTGTTTGTGGACTGGTTTTGACCAAGCAACGCACGTCCGCTCCGCAGGAGGTGCGCGCCAAGGGCGGGTCGCTGGTCAAGGCCACGCTGGAGATCTACAACACCATCCGCGCGCAGCTGCTGCCCACGCCCGCCAAGAGCCACTACACCTACAACATGCGCGACCTGTCCAAGGTGTTCCAGGGCGTGCAGTCGGTGGGCGTGCCGGTGCCGGACACGCGGTCGCTGGTGCGGCTGTGGGCGCACGAGACGCTACGCGTCTTCCACGACCGCCTGGTGTCCGACGAGGACCGCAACTGGTAGGCCATGTACTGGTAGCACTTGCGCATGCGGAGACCTGCCTACCTGAACGGGGACGACAGCTTGTAAACGGGCTCTGCATATAAGACCTGCTAAGTGCATTATATGTCTGGTGTGACAATGGGGTGCTTTGCGTTGCCACGCCCTTGCTTGCAGGTACTGCTGCCTGCTCAAGGACATGGTGAACAAGAACCTGGGGCTCAAGTTCGAGAACGTGTTCCCGCCCCCCGAGGGCAGCCCCCTGGAGCGCGGCGACGTGGGCGTGCTGCGCAACCTGCTGTACTGCGACTTCCAGGTGCCGGGCGCAGACCCCGCCAAGTACGAGGAGGTGACGGACCTGCCCAAGCTGCTGGCCGTCATCCAGGTGGGGAGCTGAGGGCGGGCTGCCAAGAACTTTCAAGCTCTTGCCTTCCCGGTTCATTGCTAGCAGTACCATACTTGCTCCACGCATGCGTAATGGGGTGGCGGGCCTCGCACCGTCAGACATACACCGCGCCGCCTCTGCTGTTGTCGGGGTGTTGCTTATACGTGCAGGACTACCTGGCCGACTACAACGCGCAGTCCAAGAGCCGCATGGACCTGGTGCTGTTCCTGTTCGCGGCGGAGCACATCTGCCGCATCTCGCGCATCATCAAGCAGCCCTACGGCAACGCGCTGCTGGTGGGCGTGGGCGGCAGCGGCCGCCAGAGCCTCACGCGCATCGCCACCTTCATGGCCGACTACAAGCTTTTCACCATCGAGATCAGCAAGAGCTACACGGTGACCGAGTGGCGGGACGACCTCAAGCGCGTGCTGCGCCAGGCGGGCGGCGCGGCGCAGCCCACCGTGTTCCTGTTCTCGGACACACAGCTCAAGGTGGGCATACAGAGACTGTTCAGCGCTCACCTGTACAGTGGGTGATGGGTCTTTAGCAGTGGGGTAAGCTGCAAGCAAGAAGCGCAACTGCAATGCCACCTCTGGGGTGTCGATCCTGTCTTCCCGTCACATGCCGCCTTGCAGGACGAGTCCTTCCTGGAGGACATCAACAACATCCTCAACACCGGAGAGGTGCCCAACCTATTCGCCAAGGTGCGGGTCCAGAGCAGAACCGAGTGTCTTGCAGTCCTCCTCTCTTCCACATTGCGCTGCAACGATGCAAACCTGCTGTCCCGCACGTTACCTAGTATGACAACACCTCCATAAGCACGCCTACTAGCACACCGGTTTCCACACAACACCACTCATCCTCCGCCCCACGTGCCCCGCAGGACGAGCTGGTGTCCATCATGGAGCAGGTGACGCCCCGCGCCAAGCGCGCCGGCAAGCCGCTCACGCCCGCCTCGCTGTACGCCTTCTTCGTGGACGCCTGCCGCGCCAACCTGCACCTGGTGCTGGCCATGAGCCCCGTGGGGGGCGCCTTCCGCGAGCGCCTGCGCAAGTTCCCCTCGCTGGTTAACTGCACCACCATCGACTGGTTCAGCGTGTGGCCGGCGGACGCGCTCAAGAGCGTGGCATCAAAGTGCGTGCGGGGGCACAGGCATTGGCGAGGTTGCACAAGGAACCGAACGGGGCCGGATGAGTCCGGCTACTCTACTGCCCTCTGGGCCAGTTGGGCCTCGTCTTGCGGCACAATGGGTTCGCTCACAGTGCGTACTCCACAGGTGGCTCCACGTTTGCTCTTCAACCTCCATGTCCAACCTTGTCAACAGGTTCCTGCACGACGTGGAGATGGCGTCCGACGAGACCCGCGGCGCCGTGGAGGACATGTGCATGGAGTTCCACGTGACGGTGCGGGCGCTGGCGGAGGACTTCCGCCGCGAGCTGGGCCGCCACTACTACACCACGCCCACCTCCTACCTGGAGCTCATCCAGACGTACAAGGAGCTGCTGGGGGCAAAGCGGAAGCAGGTGGGGCAGGAGGGGCAGTGTGGGGAGGAAGTATGCGTCGGGTGCAGGAGGGGTTGGGTGGGGCGTGTGGGCAACGGATCTGGAGCGGCAGTAAGCGTGATGGAACGCGCACCCTGGGGCCTGAGGCTGGGGGCCAAACGGATGCAGGTGGGGCTAAGGGTGCACTCAACGAGGAGTGAGATTTGCACCAGTCTCCGCCAGGCCTATGTGGCTTGGTTCATGGGCGCAAGGAGCCAGTTCCACCGCACTGACCGCATCGGAACACGGCCTCCCGCACAGGTGCACGGCCTGAAGCGGCGCTACGAGGTGGGCCTTGAGAAGCTGCTGTCCGCTGAGACGGACGTGGGCGCCATGAAGGAGGAGCTCATCGCGCTGCAGCCCAAGCTCATAGAGACGGGCAAGCAGGTGGAGGAGACGCTCAAGGTGAGGCCGGGCTGGTGTGTCTTAAGACTTCCGTACGCTAAGGGTGCGGGGAGTGGTGGTAGGTGTCATCGGTTTCCCCGGCCACGCGAGCAACCGGATGTGCGTAGTGCAGTGTTCCGAAAGAGCCTTGCATGTACATACAACGGTTTGATGTGCTCTGGCTTGACGCTTGTTTGTCACGCAGATCGTGGACCAGCAGACGCAAGAGGCGGAGGCCAAGAAGGTGGTGGTGGTGGGCGAGGAGGCGGTGGCCAACGAGAAGGCGGCGGCAGCCAAGGCCATCAAGGACGAGTGCGAGGCGGACCTGGCGGTGGCCATGCCGCTGCTGGAGAGCGCGCTCAAGGTACGGCGCGGTGCACTGTACGGCGCAACTGCACGACAGCGGCATCTCGGCTAGACAAAACTGTGCACCTAGGACCGTTAGCAACACGGGTGCGGGAACCTCGAGAGCTACGAGTGCAGGATTGCAGGTTGCTGATGACAGAGTGCCACTGCCGCGGTCCTGCACTCCGGCCTCAGGCCCTGGACACGCTGACCAAGTCGGACATCACGGAGGTCAAGGCCATGAAGAACCCGCCCAACGCGGTCAAGCTGGTCATGGAGACGGTGTGCCAGATGCTGTCCATCAAGCCCAACAAGGTCAACGACCCGGCCAACCCCTCGCGCAAGATCAACGACTACTGGGGGCCGTCTCAGGTGGGCTCCGTGCCCCTGCACGCGTTACGAGGGACAAAGCCCAGCTTCACCATGCACCCGGCAGCGAGGCTGGCATATTCGCATATAGCTGCAGTTAAGTAACGCCCTGTGTGCTAAATCATGTGCGGTACGCATCCCAGGGTCTTCTGGCAGACACCAAGTTCCTGGACACGCTCCGCGCGTACGACAAGGACAACATCCCGCCCGCCATCATCACCGCCGTGCGGCCGTACATTGACATGCCCGAGTTCGATCCGTCCGTGGTCAAGAAGGCGTCGGCGGCGGCCTACGGGCTGTGCAGCTGGGTGCGCGCCATGGAGGCGTACGACAGGGTCGCAAAGGTGGGCACGCCACCGGCCTGTTACGGTCAGAACGCCAGTGCGTGCACTTACACCCAGTCCAATACTTGTACGCGGTACAGCTAGAAAATGCCGTGGACTACCGGTGTACACCATGCCCAACCATGTCGACTACACCCACCGGTGTACACCAGAACACCACACCCATAACCACACCCACACCCACACCACGCCGCTCTCCATGTGTCCTTGTTACACAGGTCGTTGCCCCCAAGAAGGCCAAGCTGGCCGAGGCCGAGGCGGAGTACAGCGAGCTGATGGTGGGCCTCAACGCCAAGAAAGCGGAGCTGGCAGACTTAGAGGCGAAGCTGGCGGCGCTCAACGCCAAGCTGGCTGAGATGCAGGCGCGCAAGGTGGGTCCCGTCTGCTCTGCGCAACTCGGTACAGTAGCAGGCCAGCGGGGGCACGGATTGTTCATTCCCTCTCGTTGCGCCCGGCGCTGGCACCCTGCTGCTTTGGCAACTCCTTGCTCCCCCTTGCGCGCGTCTCCCCATGTTGCAGGCCTCTCTGGAGGCTGAGGTGGACCTGTGCGAGAAGAAGCTGGACCGCGCCACCAAGCTCATCGGGGGCCTGGGCGGGGAGAAGAGCCGGTGGACAGAGGTAAGCAGCGACCTCCTAGGAAACACGTGACACGCGTGTCCTTCCCCGCTGCACGCTACCGCTTCTTCCAACACCGTTTCCTGACCCCTTCACGCGCACAACAAAGTGCACATGTCCCAGTATACGGTAAACGAAGTGGCATGGTCCATCATGTGCGTGTGTTTGTGCGTACTTCAGGTTGCCGCCAAGCTGGGCGGCGACTACGTCAACCTCACAGGCGACGTGCTGCTGGCCTCGGGCTTCATCGCCTACCTGGGCGCCTTCACGGCCGCCTTCCGCGAGCGCATCGGCAGCAAATGGGTGGCGCTGTGCAAGGAGCGGCACATCCCCTGCTCCGACACCTTCAAGTGAGCGCCCCCGCCTAACGGCACTCGCGCACAGGGCCAGGCGGGCTCCTGTCCTGCTTTCGCCGCTCCGCTGCATGAAACCTTCCCGTCACGCGCTCTAAGACTCTGAGCCGAAACAACGAACAAACCGCACATCCTCACGGTTGCTGCCCGGTTGCATGCAGGCTGGTGACGGTGCTGGGCGAGCCGGTCAAGATCCGCGACTGGACCATCGACGGCCTGCCCAACGACTCGTTCTCCATCGACAACGCCATCATCGTGTCCAAGGCGCGCCGCTGGCCGCTGCTGGTGGACCCGCAGGGCCAGGCCAACAAGTGGATCAAGAACATGGAGAAGAAGCACAAGCTGGAGGTGCGTGTGTTGCACAGTTGTTGGTGCGCGTCGTTTCCAACTGCTGCTGACTGCATTGCTTGGGGCATCCTTTCGCCTATACCAGCGAATCACAACCCAGGTGTTTGTCTTGCCTGCTTTCTCTCGCAGGTGATGAAGCTGAGCGACGGTGACTACATCCGGCGCCTGGAGAACTGCATCCAGTTCGGCACGCCGGTGCTGCTGGAGAACGTGGGCGAGGAGCTGGACCCCACGCTAGAGCCGCTGCTGCTGAGGAGCGTGTTCAAGCAGGGCGGCGGCCTGTGCATCCGCCTGGGAGACACCACCATAGAGTACAGCGAGTCGTTCAGGTGGGTCCCGTTTGGGTTGTATGTGACCGTTTAGCGCCTGTTGCATGCAGGCCGGAGGGCACGCCATGCCGCTTTGTAGGTGCAAACGGCCGAGTTGGCACGGTAGGAACCGGTATTTAGCCGGCCTCACACCGTTCCCGCACCGTCTGTTCCTCCACACGCAGGTTCTACATGACCACCAAGCTGCGCAACCCGCACTACCTCCCCGAGGTGTCCGTCAAGGTGCGCGTGCCTGCACGGATCAAGCCTGCAACCACATGGGACCGCATTCTCTCATTTAGGCAACGCCTGGACTGGGCTCACTTGAAACACCAGCCGCCCCTCCCCGAGCCCACCTCTCCTCCTTTGCGCCCCTCGCCTGGCACCATGAGTGACACCCGCCCCTCCTTCTCAGGTGACGCTGCTTAACTTCATGATCACGCCCGAGGGCCTGGAGGACCAGCTGCTTGGCATCGTGGTGCGGCTGGAGCGGCCGGAGCTGGAGGAGCAGAAGACCAAGCTGGTGCTGGCGGGCGCGGAGAACGCGCGGCAGCTCAAGGTGGGCGGAGGTGCCCTCACATGGTGCCACGCAACTGCGACCAGCAGGGACACGGCTAGATGGCTGCTTAGGGAGCTCCAGGGCCGTGCACTGTGGGCATGAGCGTATGTGAGATGCGCATTGGTACCTATGAAAACGCGTACAACGTTGGTCTGACGGTACTCGGGGCACACATCCTGAACAATGCCGTGCCCTTTGCTGCGCACCTCCGAGCAGGAGATCGAGGACCGCATCATCGAGGTGCTGTCCACCTCGGAGGGCAACATCCTGGAGGACGAGACCGCCATCAACGTCATCAGCAGCTCCAAGCAGCTGTCCAACGACATTGCTCAGAAGCAGCAGATCGCCGACAAGACGGAGCGCACCATCGACGAGACGCGGCTGGGCTACAAGCCCGTGGCGCGGCACGTGTCGGTGCTGTTCTTCTGCATCAGCGACCTGGCCGCCATTGAGCCCATGTACCAGGTGAGCTGCTGACCGGTATTGGTGCCTGTGTGTGCCTTTCCGCCACACGCATGCTCAGTACCGTTTAGTGCGCTGAAGGATCGATATGCTTTCAGCACGTGTACCTCACACGTGCAGCTCAGCCCAGGGGAGCTCCCCTGGCTCAGCCTCTCCCAAGCCCCTGCAACCCCTGTGACAGTGCTTGACCTGTTCCTGCTCTTCCCTTCCGCAGTACTCGCTGTCCTGGTTCGTCAACCTGTTCGAGGACACCATCGCGCGCGCGGAGAAGTCCAAGGACCTCGCCCGCCGCATCGAGGCGCTCATATCGCACTTCACCTACTCGCTCTACATCAACATCTGCCGCTCGCTCTTCGAAAAGGACAAGCTGCTCTTCTCCTTCTCGCTCACTGTGTCCATCAAAGCGCACATCAAGAAGGCGCTGGACCTGTCGCTCTTCCGCTTCCTGCTCACCGGCGGCATCTCCACCGCCGAGCCGCCGCCCAACCCCTCCGACTGGCTGGCAGACAAGTGCTGGGCGGAGATGGTGCGGCTGGCGGAGCACTACGAGGCGTTCCGGTCGCTGCCCGACGGCCTGCGGGAGGACCCCGGGCCGTGGCGGGCCATGTACGACAGCGCCGACCCCACCAAGTTCCGGCTGCCGGAGCCGTGGAACTCCAAGCTGGACAGCTTCCAGAAGCTGCTCGTCGTCAGGTAGGCAAGGAATGGTGTGGTTTTGCGAAAGGGGGACGCCAACGGCCCTTTCAGCACGAGTAAAACCCGCTCACCTGCGCGCGTCGCCAGTCACCTAACCAACTGTCTGGTTCCGAAGCTCCTCCATCCTCTTGTTCGCAAGTTGCTGCGCCCCTTCACCCGTGCCCATTCCAACCCTACCTACCTCTCCCTCCCGCTGCCCCTCCTCCCCGCCCCCAGGCTGATCCGGCCCGACAAGCTGGTCAGCGCCATCCAGGCCTACGTGCACGAGGCCATGGGCGCCAAGTTCATAGAGCCGCCGCCCTTCGACCTGGACCGCTGCTTCCAGGACTCCACCGCCCTCACGCCGCTCATCTTCGTGCTGTCGCCCGGCTCCGACCCCATGTCCGGCCTGCTCAAGTACGCGGACGCGGTGCGCGTGAGCGTGGAGAGCATCTCCCTGGGGCAGGGCCAGGGGCCCAAGGCCGCGCGCCTGATCGAGGCGGCGCAGGCTGCGGGCGGCTGGGTGGTGCTGCAGAACTGCCACCTGGCGGTGTCGTGGATGCCCACCCTGGAGCGGCTGTGCGAGGGGCTGTCGCTGGACAACACCTCCCCCGCCTTCCGGCTGTGGCTCACGTCCTACCCCTCGCCCAGCTTCCCCGTCAGCGTGCTGCAAAACGGCATCAAGATGACCAACGACCCGCCAAAGGTGCGCGCGCACTGCTCAAACCCACCCAGGGGCTCGCTGCTCCTTGTGCCTTGCGTGCAGGGACCCTGCTCAGGCTAGAAGCCACCGTATCATATTGTTCCGCAACCGTGCACCCGTCTTAGTCGTTACTCCTGACCTCCAACGGCCTCCTTACACGGCTTCCGTCCCCCGCCTCCACCTCCGCCTCCCACCCCCAGGGCCTGCGCGCCAACCTGCTGGGCTCCTACCTGAGCGACCCCGTCAACGACATCTCCTTCTTCGAGGGCTGCTCGCGCCCCGCCCCCTTCAAGAAGCTGCTCTTCGGGCTGTGCTTCTTCCACGCCTTCGTGCAGGAGCGCCTCAAGTTCGGCCCGCTGGGCTGGAACGTGCCGTACCAGTTCTCCGCGCCTGACTTTGTCATCTCCGCCCGCCAGCTGCAGATGTTCCTCAACGAGGCGCCCGCGGACGGCACCATGCCGCTGCACACGCTGCGCTACCTCACCGGCGAGTGCAACTACGGCGGCCGAGTCACCGACGCCCACGACCGCCGTACCCTCATGTCCATCCTGGACGTCTTCTACTGCCCCGCCATCCTGCAAGACGGCTACAGCTTCTCCCCCTCCGGCGTGTACTACGCTCCGCCCACCGGCAGCATGGACTCGTACGTGTCGTACATCCGGCAGTTGCCCATCCTGGCCGACCCGGAGGTGTTCGGCCTGCACCCCAACGCCGATATCACCAAGGACCAGCAGGAGACCGACCTGCTGCTGTCCAGCCTGCTGGCGGCGAGCAGCGGCGGCGGCGCGGGCGGCGGCGGCGGCGGTGCGGCGGCGCGCGATGCGGTGCTGGCCGAGGTTGCGGCCGACATCACAGCACGCGTGCCGCAGCCGTTCGACATCGAGGCGGTGCGGTTCAAGTACCCCGTGGACTACTACGAGTCCATGAACACGGTGCTGTGCCAGGAGCTGGTGCGCTTCAACCGGCTGCTGGAGGTGGTGCACGACAGCCTGGCCGCGCTGCAGAAGGCCCTGCGCGGCCTGGTGCTCATGAGCTCCGACCTGGAGGCCCTGGGTACGGCAATGTACGACGGGCGCGTGCCGCAGCTCTGGATGGACAAGTCGTACCCCATGCTGAAGCCGCTCGCGTCGTACGTGGCGGACCTGATCGAGCGCTGCCGCATGATGTCGGACTGGGTGGAGCGCGGCCCGCCGGCGGTGTTCTGGATCAGCGGCTTCTACTTCACGCACGCGTTCCTGACCGGCGTCAAGCAGAACTTCGCGCGCAAGCACCGCATCCCCATTGACACCATCACCTTCAACTACGCCTGCATGCCCGGCCACGCGGCCGACTACAGCGCTCCGCCCGAGGACGGCGCGCTAATACACGGCATGTTCGTGGAGGGCGCGCGGTGGGACGCGGAGGCGGGCAGGCTGGAGGAGTCCCTACCCAAGGTGCTGTTCAGCGCCGCGCCGCTGATGAAGCTGTCGCCGTGCGACGCCGCGGACCAGAAGAGCTTCCCGCACTACGAGTGCCCGCTGTACCGCACGCCCGAGCGGAGGGGTGTGTTGGCGACCACCGGCCACTCCACCAACTTCGTGATGGAGCTGATGGTGCCCTCGGACAAGCCGCAGGACCATTGGATCCGGAGGGGCGTGGCGTTCCTGCTGTCGCTCGCGGATTGAGGAAGGAGGCGTGGGGCTGGGAGGTACTGATGACTAATGAGGGGGTGCATGGCACGTAGTGGGGTGCAGGAGGTGGGTTGTTGGGGGTGGTTGGAGCTGGTGCGAGGCAGTGGGTGCCGGTTAGGGGTAGGAATAGAGGGGGCTCTGGTGCTGTGGGTACGCGACTAGGCATATGGCATGGTGACGGGGGTTGGGATGACAGGAGTGGGCGTGCGGACGCTTGCTGTGTGGTCAAGCCCGTAAGGACGTGCTGGGACACCGGTACTGATCATTGTTTGCGGGAAGTACTGCTGCGCGCGTGGCTACGAGATGATATGGACGTAGTGACTGCAGCGTGTGACGCCGTATGTATGCTGTTCTTTGTGAGCAAATGCAATTTATTGCACCTGCCTGCCAAGCGTCCCAGTCGCACGCATACGGGACGCCTAGACCCTGGTGCGTGTATATAAAAGTCCTGGGATGCAGATTGTGCGTCATCTCAGGGCGGAGAGGGGCGCACGGTATTGATAGCATATCAACGTGCGACGGGTTAGCGTGCCGTGGTGCGTTCTGCTGCGTGGCTGCGAACCCGTGTGGCCCAAGACTCGCTCGCTGTGAGGTAGGACGGTGCCGGACAACCTGTGCTGAGATGCACACCTGGACCACGCCTCTACAGAATACCTGGGCGGCTGTGATCGCTTTACCGGTACCGGCATAGACCCGCGGGCGGATAGGCCCTATCACCCTGTATCACCCTTGCTACTCGCAGTAGGGGTGCACGGCTGCACGCTGTTAACCGTGTCCGTTTGTCCACTCTGGCCACTTCTGCTGGAGGAAACTGCCCTATCCGGTCAGTGCCACCAGTTGCATATGCAGATCGTACGGATCCCAGCACACGGCGCCCAAGTGCGAAGGCAGCACCTGGCAGCACCCGCTGAGCACCCCTTTCTTGTATGGATTTACAGTTTTGGTCCCCTTCCAGAGCCCAGCCCTGTCCCGCTCGGG
>VFQN01001284.1_pt1 | contig 42806 bp, 40 predicted proteins | sample 3512371 | NCBI WGS metagenome assembly VFQN01 (sample SAMN10412370, study PRJNA504923) | tailings metagenome | isolation source: Replicate 2 from Balatoc abandoned mine | place: Philippines: Itogon, Benguet | collected 2017-08-28 | reverse complement strand
CCACGCGGCGGCCGTCGGCCGCGCATCGCTGCGCGGACCGGCGGCCGCCGGTGGTCGAGGTATCGGGTTCCGACGTAGTGCCTCAGTCCGGCCGCTCGTGCCGTGGGGGTTGCAGGTTGCCCTGCTCGGTCGCCCGGACGACCGCCCCCGCGGACGCACCATGACAGTGCATCCCGCGCGGCTCACAGACTGGAGAAGTCACGGTCCGGGTGTGTGCGCCGAGTCCTAATGAATCCTCGGCCGCGGTCCGGGCCGCGACCGAGTCGGTGGCGCCACACCCGACACCTCAGCCCCATTATTCGGAACGGGCGTCCACTAAGTCAAGCCAGGCGTGAGCCGGCCGCCTCGGGTAAGTTCGCCGGTTGCAGGTCCGTGTTCGCCGGCCCTTGCGTCACCTTACCCTTCGCGTCGAAGCGCGAGCCGTGGGCGGGGCAGTCCCACGTCTTCTCCGCGGCGTTCCAGCGAACCACGGCCCCGAGGTGCGGGCACTTCGCCGAGCAGGCGTTCAGTTTCCCATCGTCGTCGCGGTAGACCGCCAGCTTCGACAGCCCCGACCGCACCACCGCCCCGCATCCCGTCCCGATTTCCTCGACCGATGAGACGTCCCCGCCGCGCACCCAGTCCGCGTACTGGAGCGCCACGTCGGCGTTCTCGCTGACGAACTCGGCGACCCCGCCGACCGGCGTGCGGCCCGGGGCGAACACCGGTTCCCACGGGTGCGAGCCGTGCGTGACGAGCGCCGGGATCAGGATGCCGGCGATCGTGCCGTGCGTCATCCCCATCCCCGAGTCGCCCGTGACGACGTAGACGTTCGTGTCGCCGGGGTTGCGGCCGATGAACGCGAGGCCGTCCACCGTTTCGAGCACCTGCCCCGCCCACTTGTGCGTCACCTCGCCGAGGCCGCTGAAGTGCTCGCGTGCCCACGCCCCCAGCCGGGCGAAGCGGGCGTCGCCGTCCTGCGCGTGCCCCGTCTTGTGGTCCTCGCCGCCGACGACCAGCGTGTCGAACCCGTCGGCGCCCGGCTTGCCGGCGAGGCGGACGTAGTGGTACGGGTCTTCGGTGTCCCACACGAGCGCGTCGGCCACCTGATCGGCCCGCACCCGCAGGCCGATCGCGTAGGTCATGTACGGGAACTGCTTCGTGTGGATGGCGAAGCGGTCGTTGACCGGCGAGTTCGTCGCCACGACCACGGCGCCCGCCGTCAGTACGTGCTTGCCGATCGTGACCTTGCACGGACTGCCGTCTTCGATCGAATCGGCGCGCGTGTCGGTCACCATCGTCCCGCCGAGCCGCACGACGGCCCGGGCCAGGCCGGCGAGGTAGGCCATCGGCTCGAACCGCCCCTGTCGCGGGAAGCGGAGGCAGCGTTCGCCGCGGAACCCTGGGGCGGAGGCGAGAGGTTCGCAAGCGACTCCGAGCGTCTTGGCCGCCTCGGCCTCGCGGTCGAGCAAGTCCTGGTCGCGCACGGAGGCGGCGACGAGGTAGCCGTCGAGTCGCTTGAACCCGCAGTCGATCTCCTCGCGCGCGACCGCGTCTTCGATGAAGTCGATGGCGGCGGCGTGCGCGTCCACGCCGAGCCGCGTGTGTTCCTCGCCGCGGACGCGCAGCACGCTGGAGAAGCGGTCGTCGAGCACGCAGGCGAGGTGCGCCGTCGTGCAACTCGTCATGCCGCTGCCGACCGACTTCGCTTCCAGCACCACGACGCGCTTCCCGGCGCGGGCCAGCGCGTACGCGACCGACAGGCCGGCGATGCCGGCGCCGACCACGCACACGTCGGCCGCGGCCGGGAGAGCGGACTGGAACGCGGGGTTGGCGGGGATTTCCTGCCAGACCGGCTGGGTGGACGGCATGGTCACATCCCGGGCGAGAGGAGAGGTCAGACGACCGCGAGTTCCGCTTCATCCGCGACTTCGAGCAGTCGCATCAGCCGGCGCCGCTCGTGTTCCACGTCGACCCCGGCGGCGCTCGCGGCGAGCGACTCGACGAAGCCGACGCGAAGCGTCTGAAGGCGGTGGTACAGCCACGCCCGCTCGTCCGGCGTCAGGCCGCGGGCGAGGTCGATGAGCCGGGCGTCCGGCGTGCGCACGAGCGCGCGGAAGTCGGTCTGCCCCGCCGCGTCGCGGAAGTGGCGGGCGAGGGCCGGCGGGAGGTGAATCACGTCGCGCTCCCGCTGGGGACGGCGGCGCCGGGACGGCCCACGCGGGCGAAGTCGGCGAGCGCGGCGTACAGTTCGGCCGGTTCGACCGGCTTGGCGAAGTGGAGGTCGAACCCCGAGTCGGCCATCCGCGACAGCGCCGGGTAGTCGCCGAGCGCCGTGAGCGCGATGAGGAGCATGTCGTCGCCGCCCGGCTCGGCGCGGAAGCGGCGGGCGAGTTCGTTCCCGTCGATCCGCGGCATGGTGATGTCGAGGACGCACGCCTGCGGGCCGAACGACGGCGCGAGCGCGAGCGCCGCGTCCCCGTCGTGGGCGACGGCGACCTTGTAGCCGTTGAGGGAGAGGAGCGTGCCGAGCGAGTCGGCCGTGTCGGGGTGGTCGTCCACGCACAGCACCCGCAGCGGGGTGCTCGGGGTCCGGTCGTCGGTCATTCGGGCATTCCTGGAAGGGCCGTCGGGAACGCCCGCAAACGAGCAACCGGCGTGCCACCCAGAAGGTGGCACGCCGGTTGTGGCGGTGAACGTGGTCTGGTTACTTCGCGCCGGACAGGATCCAGTTGCGAACGATCATCTTCTCGGCGTCGGTCAACTGCTCCTTACCCGCCGGCGGCATCGATCCGTCGTCGATCGACTGCCACACCGTCCCGGTCTTGAGGTCGCCGGCCTTTACGCCCGCACCGTTGTCGCCGCCCTTCGTGATGCTCGCCACCGTGCGCAGGTCGAGGTCGCCCTTCGGGTTCTTGGTGTCGCCGTGACAGATCATGCACTTCGCCTTGAAGATCGGCAGCACCTCCTTCACGAATAGCACCTCCTTCGCCATCGGCGGCGCCTTCGGCTCCGGCGTCTTCTTCACTTCCGGCGCCTTTTTCGGCTCCGACGGTTCGGGCGTCTTCTTCGGTTCCGGGGTGACCACCTCCGGCGTCTTCTTCGGCTCCGGCGGCTTCACCTCGGGGGTCTTCTTCGGCTCCGGGGTGAGCTCCTTCTTCGGCTCCGGCGGCTGTTCGGGCGGCTTCTCGCCCGGTGTCGGTGCCGGCGCGACGACGGCTTCGACCGGCTTCGGCTTCTGCGTTCCGGTCCAGACCCCGAAGCAGAACGCCACGAGAACCAGGAACACGTAGCCGCCCCACCAGCCGAGGCGGGCGCCGGGGCTCAGCGGCTCGGTCTGGTCGAGGAGGTCGACGGGCGGGAGGTCGGACGGGTGGGGCATGGCGCGGCCTGCGGGCGGGTGGGACTCTCTGAAGTTAGCACCCGGACGTGGCGGTTGTCACCGGGAAACCGAGCGACCGGATTCCGCGCAACAGTCTGGCGTCGGCCGGCGGCGGGGTTATACTGGTGGTGGAAGTAGCCCGCCTGCGCGCACTCCTCCGCGCCCGTTCGACACAGCTGCCCGCCGCCTGGAGCCCTGCATGTTGCTCCGCCCCGCCTACGCCCTCGCCGCGCTCGCGGCCCTGTCCGGTTCGGTCCGCGCCGACGACCCGCTCCACACGCTGATTGACCAGCACGTTGGCGCCGCGATCAAGTCGGCCGGCGTCACACCCGCGCCGCAGGCGGACGACGCCACGCTCGTCCGCCGCCTCACGCTCGACCTCGTCGGCCGCATCCCGACCACGCCCGAGGTCGATGCGTACGTGAAGTCGGGCGACGCCGACAAGCGGACGAAGCTGGTGGATCGGTTGATCGCCTCGCCCGGGTTCGCGCGGCACCAGGCGGCGCAGTTCGAGGTGATGCTGAACCCGGACGGCGGCGGGCGGCGCGGCGGCGCGGCGCTCGGCGACTACCTCCGCGGCGCGATGACGGCCGGCAAGAACTGGGACCGGGTGTACCGCGAGCTGATGCTGCCGGACGAGAGCGACGCGACGATGAAGGGCGCCGCCGACTTCCTCAAGGCCCGCCTCGCCGACCCGGACAAGCTCACCAACGACGTGAGCGTCAGTTTCTTCGGGGTGAACGTCAGCTGCGCCCAGTGCCACGACCACCCGCTCGTGAAGGACTGGACGCAGGACCACTTCTACGGGATGAAGGCGTTCCTCGTCCGCACCTACGACGCCGGCGGGATGCTCGCCGAGCGCGGGTTCGGGCTGGTGAAGTACAAGGCGAACAAGGGGCCGGAGAAGGTCGCCCCGATGATGTTCCTGACCGGCACCAAGCTCGACCACCCGACCGCCCGCGAGATGACGAAGGAGGAACAGAAGAAGGAGAAGGAACTGGTCGAGGCGGCCAAGAAGGAGAAGAAGGCGCCGCCGCCGCCCGCGTTCAGCGCCCGCGCCCGGCTCGTCGAGGTGTCGCTCAAGGACGGCAACGCCGACTTCTTCGCCCGCTCGATCGTCAACCGGATGTGGCACCGGTTCCTCGGCAGCGGGTTCGTGAACCCGCTCGACCAGATGCACTCCGAGAACCCGCCGAGCCACCCCGAGCTCCTGGCGGCGCTGGCGAAGGACACCGCGGCGCACGGCTACGACCTGAAGCGCCTCGTCCGCGGCATCGTGATGAGCGAGACCTACTCGCGCGGCAGCCGCTACCCGACGGAGGCGACGCCGGACCGCCGGCTGTTCGCCGTCGCCGCGCTGAAGCCGTTCACGCCGCTCCAGCTCTCGACCTCGCTCAAGATCGCCGCCGCCGACCCGGCCCAGTTCGAGGGGAAGAAGGCGGCGGACTTCGAGAAGCTGGTCGAGCAGATGGAGGGCGGCGGCCGTGGGTTCGCGTCGCTGATCGCGCAGCCGACCGACAACTTCCAGGTCGGCGTCGGCGAGGCGCTGCTGTTCAGCAACGGCGACCGCGTGACCCGCGAGTTCCTGACCGACGGCGGTAACACGGTCCTCGGCCGGGTGAAGGCGATGACCGACAAGATGGAAGCCGTCGCGCTGCTCGTCCGCACCGCCTACGGCCGCGCCCCGACCGACGCCGAGAGTGCCGCGCTGGTCGCCTACGTCGAGCGCCGCGCCGACCGCCCGGCGGAGGCGTACCGGCAGGTGCTGTGGGCGCTCGTGACCGCCCCCGAATTCCGCTTCGTGTACTGACCCGATCACCCCACCCCACGGGACCACGTCCATGCCGAGACCCTTCTTCTGCGGGTCCGACGCCCACCGCGTCAGCCGCCGCGGCTTCCTCGGGGCCGCCGCGGCCGGCGTCGCCGCCGACATGACCGGCCTGAACGTGCTCGGCTCGCCGACCCTCGCCAGCGAGCTCCGGCGCGGCCAGAAGCGCGTCATCCTGCTGTGGCTCGCCGGCGGCTCCAGTCAGCTGGAGACGTTCGACCCGAAGCCGGGCGCGCCGACCGGCGGGCCGTTCCGGGCGATCCAGACCGACGTGCCCGGGCTCCAGATTTCCGAGTTGATGCCGAAGATGGCGACGCGGATGAAGGACGTGTGCCTGATCCGCGGCCTGAACACCCGCAACGGCGACCACGGCAGCGGCGCGAAGCTGATGATGCGCGGCCGCCGCGACGAGCCCAGCCTGCGCTACCCGGACCTGGGCGCCGTCGTCGCCCGCGAGATGGGCCGGGCCGACAGCCAGGTGCCGGACTACGTGACCTTCTACACGCAGACCGAGGGCCGCGGCATGGCCCCCGGCGACAGCGGCTTCCTCGGCGCCCGCTACGCGCCGATGGAGCTGACCACGAACAACACGCCCGAGTTCATCCGCCGCCTCGACTCGATCACCGAGGCCGACCACCGCGAGCGGGCCGAACTCCGCGACATGCTCGGCCGCGACTTCGTGCGCGGCCGCACGTCGGACGCGCTCGGCAGCCACGCCGAGGCGTACGGCCGTGTCCGCGGGATCATGGGGAGCGAACGGCTGTTCGACGTCTCGCAGGAGAGCCAGCGCACCCGCGACCGCTACGGACCGACGCAGTTCGGCCAGCAGGCGCTGATCGCCCGCCGGCTGGTCGAGGCCGGTGTGCCGTTCGTCCGCGTCGCCCGGGCGTGGTGGGACAGCCACGGGCAGAACTTCGAGACGCACCAGGAGATGGTGCCGGAGCTCGACCACGTCATGGCCACGCTCATCGACGACCTGAAGGAGCGGAACCTGCTCGACGACGTGATGGTGGTGACACTCGCCGAGTTCGGCCGCACCCCGGGGATCAACGCCAGCCTCGGCCGCGACCACTTCGCCAGCGCGTGGAGCATGACGATGACCGGCGCGAATGCGAAGGGCGGCGCCGTCTGGGGCCGGTCCGACGCGCGCGGCCAGACGGTGACGCACGAGGAGGTGAACGCGGCGAACCTGTTCGCCACGATCTACGCCGCCCTCGGCATCAACCCGCACAAGAACTACTACGTCGGCAGCCGCCCGATCCCGCTCGTGGACCCGGGCGCCGAGCCGATCGAGGCCCTGGTCAAGTAACCCGGCGAACGGCCGGCGTGCGCCGGCTGGTCGTTGCCCCAGGTGCCTGCCACCGCGACCAGCCGGCTCACGCCGGCCGTTCGCCTCCCACCTAACACCCCACCCGCCATGCCTCCCGTTCCTAGCCCCGAGTCCTTCCGCCAGACGGGCGACCACAACCGCCCCGTCATCACGTTCGCCGTCGCGCTCGGCGAGAGCCCGGGCCGGGCGTACTTCGGCTGCTCCGACTTCAAGGTGTACGAGGCCGACCTCGCCGCCGCGAAGGTCGAGTTCAAGGAACTGCACGGCACGCACGGCAGCTACGTCACCGGCGTCGCCTTCGCCGCCGGGTGCGTCGTGTCCGGCGCCTACGACGGCAAGTTGGTGTGGTGGAACGCCGCCGAGAACCGCCACGTCCGCACCGTGGACGCGCACGGCCGCTGGGTCCGCAAGGTGATCGCGTCGCCGGACGGCGCGCTCGTCGCCAGCGTCGCCGACGACATGGTGTGCAAGCTGTGGGACGCGGCGAGCGGGCGCGTGGTGAAGGAGCTGCGCGGCCACGCCGAGCGCACGCCGACGCACTTCCCGTCGATGCTTTACGGCGTGACGTTCTCGCACGACGGCCGCAAGCTCGCCACCTGCGACAAGGTCGGCAAGGTGGTGATCTGGGACGTAACCAGCGGGAACCAGCTCGGCACGTGCGAGAGCCCGGGGATGTACACCTGGGATCCGGTGCAGCGGCTCCACTCGATCGGCGGCGCCCGCACGGTGGCGTTCAGCCCGGACGGCTCGCTGATCGCGGTCGGCGGCATCGGCAAGATCGGCAACATCGACCACCTCGAAGGGAAGGCCCGCGTCGAGGTGTTCACCGTCGCCGACGGCCGTTCGCAGTGGGTGTTCGAGAGCGACCGCTACCGCGGGCTGGTGAACAAGCTCCAGTTCGCGCCGGACGGTTCGTGGCTGTTGGCGGCCGGCGGTGCCGGCGAGGGTCAGTTCGAGTTCCTGGACGTGACGGCGAAGCGGCCGAAGCGGCAGGACAAGCTGACGATGCACACCCACGACTTCGCCGCCACGCCCGACTTCGGCACGGTCGTCTATGTGGGGCACAACCGGGTCGTGGTCCACAAGCCGGCGTAGCGACCGGTCTTCGCAGTGGAGTGAGCCATGTTCCGATCGGTCGTCGCAGTGCTGCTCGGCCTCGGCAGCGTGGCAGTCGCCCAAGAAAGGGCTGTTTCGCCGGTGATTCCGGGGTACGGGGCGGTGGTGCCGCTCCCGGACGCCGTCGAACAGCCCGCGAAGGGGAGCAAGGTCGTCATCGAAGTGACCGGCACCGGGAAGGACGCCGCGCAGCCGCTGCCGGGCCTCGTGCGGGCCGCGACGCTTCTGAACCTCGCCGGGGCGAGCGGGCGGAAGGCGTCGGACCTGGAAATCGTGGTCGTGCTGCACGGCGACGCGACGAGCGCAGCGCTAAACGACGCGACGTATAAGGTGTCCGGACGGGATCACCCGCACGCGGACCTGATGAAGAAGCTCAACGGTGCGGGCGTGAAGATCCTCGTCTGCGGCCAGGCGCTGGCGCGGCGGGGGTACGACCCCAAGAGTGTGCGCGGCGAGGTGAAGGTTGCGGCCTCGGCGGTAACCGCGGTGGTGAATCTCCAAGGCAAAGGCTTCGCCTACGTCCTCGCCCCGTGATCACAGCTCGGTGGCTCGCACCGGCCGGCCGCCGGGTACACTGTCCCGATGAAGCTGCCGCGCATCGCCGTGACGATGGGCGACCCCGCCGGGGTCGGCCCGGAACTCTGCCTCCGCCTCCTCCGCGACAACCACGTTCGCACTTACTGCACGCCGGTCATCTATGGCGACCTTGGCGTCCTCCGCCGGGCCGCGCGTCACCTCGGCTGGCCCGAGCCGGTCGTGGCCGATGTGAACGACTTGCTCGCCATCGGCGCCGACGGCTTCGAGCCGGGCCGCGTGTCGGCGGCGTGCGGTGCCGCGGCCTACCGTTACTTCACGCAGGCGATCGACGACGCACTCGTCGGCCGCGTCGACGCCATCGCCACGGCGCCGCTGAACAAGGAATCGTTGCACGCGGCCGGGTTCCCCTTCCCCGGGCACACCGAAATCCTCGCGGCGCGTACGAACGCCGAGCGGTCGTGCATGATGCTCACCGCCGACGCGATCACGTGCAGCCTCGTCACCGTACACGTCGGCTACCGCGAGGTGCCGCAGCTGCTCACGACCGAGCGCATCCTCGACGTGATCGAACTCACCGCCGCGGCGATGGAGCGGATGCGCGGCCGTAGCCCAAAGTTACTCGTATGCGGGCTGAACCCGCACGCCGGCGAGCACGGTCTGTTCGGCGACCGCGAGGAGGAACGGGTCATCGCTCCCGCCATCGAAGCAGCCCGTGCCCGCGGCATCGACGCCGACGGCCCCCTTCCCCCGGACACGGCGTTCCTGCCGAAGTACCGGCAGGCCTGCGACGCCTATGTGTGCATGTACCACGACCAGGGGCTCATCCCGCTCAAGGCGCTGGCGTTCGAGGACGCGGTGAACGTCACGCTCGGGCTGCCCATCGTGCGCACCAGCGTTGACCACGGCACCGCGTTCGACATCGCCTGGAAGGGCGTGGCGGATGTATCGAGCCTCGTTAAAGCCGTTGAACTGGCGGCGAAACTCGCCTGACGCTGACCGCGAACCCGCGTCCCCTGTCGCGCTGTCGGTAGTCGCGTATCATGCCCGCTGGCGGTGCGGGAGGTTCCGGCTGTACGTCCCGGGTGCCACGCGCCGCCGCCCACAGGTGACCCCCGATGGCGAGCGAAGCGGAACTCAAGGCGGCCGGCGAGAAGTACGTCCCGAAGGACTACGACCCCGCCCTCTACAAGACGCGCCACTCGCTGGCGCACGTCCTCGCGCAGGCGGTCACGGAGCGGTTCCCGAACGCCAAGCCCACCATCGGCCCGCCGGTCGAGTACGGGTTCTACTACGACTTCGACCTCGACGCACAGCCGACCGACGCCGACCTGAACTGGATCGCCGACCGGATGCGGCAGATCATCAAGGGGAAGCACGCGTTCAAGGTCCGCGAGATCACGGCCGCCGAGGGGCGCGAGCTGTTCAAGGACAACCCGTACAAGCTCGAGCTCATCGACGGCCTCACCAACGGCCAGGACGAGTACGGCAACAGCGCCGCCGGCGCCGCGCCGCTGCTGACGGTCTACCAGCAGGACACGTTCGTGGACCTGTGCCGCGGCCCGCACGTCGAGACCACGCGCGACCTCGACCCGAAGGCGTTCAAGGTCACCCAGGTCACGGGCTCGTACTGGCGCGGCGACGAGAAGAACAAGGGGCTGCGCCGGTTCCACGCGACGGCGTGGGCGAGCGAGGCCGACCTGAAGGCGCACCTGGAGCGCGTCGAGGAGGCCGCGCGCCGCGACCACCGCAAGCTCGGCCGCGAGCTCGAGCTGTTCTCGAACGAGCCCGTGTTCGGGTCCGGCTTCCCGATGCTGCTGCCGAAGGGGGCCACGGTCCGCCGACTCCTGGAGCAGTTCATCACCGACTACGAGCGGCAGGCCGGGTACCTCCACGTCTACACGCCGGACGTGGCAAAGAAGGAGCTCTACCGCATCTCCGGCCACTGGGAGCACTACAAGGACGGCATGTTCCCGCCGATGGACCTCGGCGAGGGCGGGCAGGAGTGGGACGAGCTCTGCCTGCGGCCGATGTGCTGCCCGCACCACATCCAGGTGTACAAGACGAAGCCGCGCAGCTACCGCGAGCTTCCCATCCGCATCGCCGAGCTCGGCACGATGTACCGCTACGAGCGGTCCGGCGTCGTCGGCGGGTTGTCGCGCGTGCGCTGCATGACGCTCAACGACGCGCACCTATTCGTCCGCCCCGACCAGATCAAGGCGGAGATCGCCGGCGTGCTCGCGCTGATGAAGAAGGCCTACGCCGACCTCGGGATCAACGAGTACCGCTTCCGCCTGTCGAAGCACGACCCGGCGGACACGGTGAAGTACGTGGACAACCCGGCGATGTGGGAGAGTAGCATCGCCATCCTGCGCGAGGCGCTCGTCGAGTCCGGGCTGCCGTTCTTCGAGGCCGACGGTGAGGCGGCGTTCTACGGGCCGAAGGTCGACGTGCAGGTGAAGGACGTGATGGGCCGCGAGGAGACGCTGTCCACGATCCAGGTCGACCAGCACCTGCCCGAGCAGTTCAAGCTGGAGTTCAAGGACTCGGACGACACGCCGAAGCGGCCGGTGATGATCCACCGCGGCGTCATCAGCACGATGGAGCGGATGACGGCGTACCTGATCGAGTTGTACGCCGGCGCGTTCCCGGTGTGGCTGGCGCCGGTGCAGGTCGGCATCGTGCCGATCGCCGACCGGCACTTCGAGTACGCCTCGAAGATCGCGGCGGACCTGCGGGCGAAAGACTACCGCGTCGAGTGCGACCTGGGCGACAAGCGGATGAACGCGAAGATCCGCGAGTTCCAGCTCCAGAAGCTGCCCTACGTGCTCGTCATTGGTGACAAAGAGATGGACGCCGGCGCCGTGGCCGTACGGCTCCGCAACGGCGAGGATCTCGGCGCGAAGCCAGTCGCGGAGTTCGAGGCGCTCTTGGAGCAGGTCGTGAAGTCGCGGACGCTGAAACTCGTACCGTGACCCACCGGGGCGAACGGCCGGCGTGAGCCGGCTGGTGGTTGGTCCAGGCACCTGACACAACCACCAGCCGGCTCACGCCGGCCGTTCGCCCCGCTTATTCCTCCGTCGTCACGTCGGACGCCTGGAACTCGACGCCCACGAGCGCCGTCACCGGCACCTCACGGCCGAGGTACTCGACCAGCCCGCGGCGGACCTGCACCCGCCACAGGATCGTGTCCCGCGCGTTCTGCACCGCCCGCACCACCTCCGGCCGCACGTCCGACGGGACGGCGTAGGTCCGGCTCTCGCCCGGGGCGAGCGGCTTATCGTCGTCGGCCTGCGCGGCCTCGTACTTCCGCTTCACCTTCCCCTGGAACGGCCACGAAATCGGCCCGCCGGGGTAGGTGCTCTTTCCGATCACTAGCGCCGTCGGCGGGCTGTCGGTCGAACCCTCCTTGCGGTTGAACGCCGGATCGAGCGGGTGGAACGTGAGGTCGGGCGAGGTGTTCTTGATCTTCAGCGTGAGTACCACGCCCCGCCCCACCTGCACCGGCGCGGTCACGTTCCCCCTCTCGGGCTCGGTCACGACGGACAGTCTGCGGACCGCGACCGACACCGGCTCCACCTCGACGGCACCAACGGCGACGGTCTTTCCGAGCCCGGCCCGTAGCTCCGGCGGGAGCGGGCCGTCGAGCGGGACGCCGAGTTTGCCGACCTTCTTCCGCTCAGCCGGCGGGAACTCGCCGCGGCTGTCGGGGATGAGCGACAGCGGGTGCCCGTCCGGCACCTTGCCGCCCTCGCGGATGAACAGGCCGTAGACGGCGAGTACGGTCATGAGCAGCGCGTACGGGACTAGCAGGAAGAACCCGACCTTGATGAGCCCTCCGGCCCCGCCAGTGCCCCGGTCGGCGGGGCGGCCGCGCTCGGGGCGCGGGCGGCGGTCGTCGCGTTCCGGCCGGCGGTCGCGCGAACCTCGGCGTGGCTCGGGCGGTTCGTCCTCTACGACCGCGGCCGGCAGCGGCTCTGGCTCCGCCGGGCGCGGGGCGGGCGGCATGGCCCGTGGAGTCGGCACCTGATCGAACCCGGCCCACGGGTTCGCGGGCACCGCCGGCGGCGGCGCGGCCGGAACCGGAATCGGAGCGGGTGTCGGCGCTCCGTACGCCGGTGCCGCCGTGAATCCCGCGAACGGGTCGGCCGGTGCCGGCGCGGGCTGGGCGGGCGGCGCCGGGAGCGCGACCGGCGGTTGGTACGCCGCCACGGGCGGGGCGGGCGGCGGGTGGAACACCGCGACCGGCGGGGGTGGGGGCGGCGGGGCGACCGGGGGCGGGAGCTCGGGAACCGGGGTGCGGGCCTTCCCGCCCCCCCCGAACAGGTCGTCGCCTTCCTCTTGCGACTCGCCGAAAATGCTGTCCTGCGCCTCCCGCCGCGGCACGTTGAACTGCGGCAACTCGGGCGGGAGCCCGGTCATGGTCGGCGGCGTGATCGTCGGCAGCGGGGGCGGCGGGACGGCCGGGGCCGGCGGTGACGCGACCGGCGGCGCGGGCACCGGGGCGAGGATGACCTGCTTGCAGTGCGGGCAGCGGACCTTGCGGCCGAGCAGTTCCGGGCCGACGCCCATCTTGCGGCCGCAGAATGGACAGGGGAAGGTGGTCGGCGTCATCGTCGTCCAGGGCGTGACACCAGGGGTGGCACGGGTGGCAGGCAGGGGCTGGGGCTGTTGGTCCCATCATACCCGCGCCCGTCACCACCGCCACCCCCGCGGCGGGCGGACGAGTTACTCGAAGTCCAGCGGGGTCTCCCACAGGAGCAACCGGCAGTCGCGCTTCGCGTTCGGCATGTAGTAGATGATCGTCTCCTTCGGCCGCACGCCCTCCATGTGAAACAGGAACGACACGACCCGGCACCCCGGCCGCATGGTCTTGATCTTCGGGATCAGCTTGACGTTCAACTCGGGGAGCAGGAAGAGTGTCAGCACCGTCGCCGGGCGGAGGTCCACGCTGCTGTCGAAGATGTCACCCTCGCGGATTTCGATCAGGTCGCCGACGCCGGCCTCCGCCACCTTCTTCCGCGCGATCTCCGCGACGTGCGGCTGGATCTCGTAGCCGACGCCCCGGCACCCGTACTTCTTCGCGGCGGTAGTCAGGAAGCGGGCGTCGCCGCAGCCGAGGTCGTAGACCACGTCGTCCTTCGTGACGCGCGCCATCTCCAGCATCTTCTCGACGGCGTCCTGCGGGGTCTCCTTGAAGACCACGTCGGGTTCGCCCGGCGGCCGGGTGTCGCGCTCGACCCACCACATCACCCCGTACCACCCGCCCGCGAGCGCGGCGGCGAGGAGCGTATACGCCACGATCCGCCACTTCCACCGCCGGCTCACTGCTCCCCCCCGGTCCCGCGGACCACCACCACCGTCCGGTCGTCGGCCGTCGGCACGCCGGCCGTGTGAACCGCCCACGCCCCGAGGACCGCGGCGAGGTCGTCGGCCGCGGCGTCGCACACCGGCCGCAGCGCGGCGCCGACGCCGGCCGTGCCGAACATGTCGCCGGCGGTGTTCGCCGCTTCGAGGATGCCGTCGGTCACCAGCACGACGCGGTCGCCGGGTCGGAACGCGGTGGTCTGCTCAGGATACGTCTCGGTCGGCTTGATGCCGAGCGGCAGCCGCTGCGCCCGGTTCAGTGCGGCGCGCCCGCCGTCGGCGCGGGCGACGAGCGGCGGGGCGTGGCCGGCGCTGGCGTAGGTGAGGGTACGGTTCGTCGGGTCGAACACCGCCGCAAACGCGGTGACGAAGCTCCCGGTCGGGCGCGTGTACCGGTGGGCGAGGTGGGCGTTCAGCTGCGTGAGCAGTGCCCGCGGGCAGGCCCGGTCCGCCGCGGGGAGCGTGTGCGCGATGCTGTGCGTCATCGCCATCAGCACCGCCGCCGGCGCCCCGTGCCCGCTCGCGTCCGCCACGAGCACGCCGAGCCGCCCGCCGGGGAGCGGGAAGAAGTCGTAGTAGTCGCCGCCGGCCCGGGCCGCGGCGCGGTAGTCCACGGCGACGTCGAGGCCGGGCCCCCGGGGCACCGCCTCCGGGAGCAGCGCCCGCTGGATGTCGGCGACCGCTTTCATTTCAAAGTCGGCGGCGTCGAACGCCCCCTTCACCGCCTGGGACAGCACGAGCGTCTGGGTCGCGCGGCCGAACAGGTTGCTCAGCATCACGAGGTCGGGAAGCCGGTCGCGCGGGAAGGCGTCGGGCTCTTCACGCGCCAGGACGAGCGCGTTGAGAGCCACGCCCTGCTCGAAGTGCGGGATCGCCAGCACCGACCGCTGTCCCGCCAGGTACGCCGCCGCCGGGTCGTCGGGCGACAGGTCGAGGTGCGTGAGCAGCCGCGGTTCGTCGGCGTAAAGCAGGTCGGCGAGAACCCCGCCGCGGTGAACGGGAAGCCGCTCGGACTCGGTCCACGGGTTCGCCGCGTCCTTCCACAGGCTGCACCGGGTGACCCGGTACTCGGGGACGCGCAGCCCGCGGCGCGACAGCGACAGGCGGCGCGTGACGGGGAACAGTTCGTCCATCCGGCGCGAGAAGAGGGTGTACATCTCCTGCGGGTCGGACGACCGGCTGAGGGCGCGCATCAGGTCCACGCTGGCGGCGAGCCGGCCGCGCCAGTTGCGGGATTCGGTGTCGAACGGGTTCGTCTTCGCCGACATGGCCGCCTCCGCGGCTGACCCCCCGAAGGGGTGACGGGCGTCCAGAGCCCCACTAGACCCCAGCCAGCGGTATCCCGCAAGACGGAACCGGGAGATTTCCGATTTCCCTCACACCACGCGCAAGAACAAACCGACCCGCCGCGGGTGCGGCGGGTCGGTCGGGGAGAGGGTTACGAGTCAGCTCAGTTGCCGGCCTTCGCGGCGGCATCGACTCGCGCTTCCTCGTCCGCGTTGCGGGCCTCGGTGGCGGCCTCGTCGGCGCGGTTCTGCACCTTATCGAGTTGCTCCTTGGCCCAGTTCTTGGCCTCCGTCGCCTTCTCACCGACCTTGTTGGCAGCCTTCTGCGCCGCCTCGGCCACGGTGTTGCCAGCCTCGGTCAACTTGCCCTTGATGGTATCGGCCATGATCCGGTCCTCCGGTGGAAGTAGGAATCCGATTGGCCGGGGTTATCGGCCCGGCGCCGGTTGCCGGGAAGTAGAGCAGTCGCCGTGCCAAACGGCGTCGGTAGAACAGTGGTACACCCCGCCGCGAGGTTTCCATGCGCCGGCTCACCGTCGTGCTCGTCCTGTTGTGCGGTTCGGCCGCGACCGCCGTCCCCGATACGGCGCCCCCGCCGCGCCCGGTCGTGCGTGCGGTGGTCGAGTCGTCGTTGCCGACGGCGAAGGGGAACATCCGCCAGTTCGCGTTCGACGGCAACGCGTCCACCTCCTTCGAGTCGGCCCGCGACGCGGCGAAGGACGACCACCTGACGCTGACGTTCGACGCGCCGGTGCAGTTGCGGTCAGCGGCCGCGGTGACCGGACGGCCGGGCGCTGAAGCGGAGGCGAGTGCGTATCTCGTCGAGTCCTCCGCCGACGGCGCGACGTTCGGCCCGGTCGGGGCGGTGGCGGGACCGGTCAAGGCGCTGCGCGTCCGGGCGACGAAAGACCTGAAGCAGCCGTTCGTGGTCCGCGAGGTGGCGCTCGACACCACCCCGAAGGTGGTGACGTTCCGTTACCCGATCGAGATCGCGCTGGACGTGAGCGACGCCCCAGAGATGAAGGCGTGGGGCGACAAGGTGGTGCGAATCTGCGAGCGCGAATACCCGGACCTCTGTTCGTTCCTCGCCAGCGACGGGTACACGCCGCCGACGCAGATCCGGATGGCGCTGAAGAGCGACTACAACGGCGTCGCCGAAGCCGGCGGGGGGCGGATCCGTGGCTCGGTGAAGTACTTCAAGAACAACCCGAACGACGTCGGCGCGATGGTGCACGAGACGGCGCACTGCGTCCAGCAGTACAAGGGCCGCGGCAACCCCGGCTGGCTCGTCGAGGGGATCGCCGACTACGTGCGCTTCTGGCGCTTCGAGCCGGGGAAGGCGGGCCGCCTCCAGCCGGAGCGGGCGAAGTACGACGGCAGTTACCGCACGACGGCGGCATTCCTGGCGTTCGTCACGGAGCGGTACGACCGGCAGGCGGTGCCGAAGCTCAACGCCATGTGCCGCGAAGGACGCTACACGCCGGAGGCGTGGCGGGCACTGACGGGCAAGTCAGTCGAGGAGCTGAACCAGGAGTGGCGGCAGTCGCTCGCGCGCTGAGGGGCACCGATGACCGTCACCGACGAAACCGTTGACCTGCCGACGCCGACCGGGCCGATGCGGACCTACGTGTACGCGCCGCACGAGCCCGGCCGCCCGCCGGTGCAGCGCCCGGGCGTGGTGCTGTACTCCGAGATCTTCCAGCAGACGCCGCCCGTTCGCCGGCTGGCGCTGCAGGTCGCGTCGCTCGGCTACCGCGTCGCGGTGCCCGAGGTGTACCACGCGCACGAACCGCCGGGCTGCGTGCTCGGTTACGACGACGCCGGCAAGAATCGTGGGAACGCGCTCAAGCAAGTCGTGACGATGGCGGCCCTCGACGCCGACATCCGCGCCGCGGTCGCGTTCCTGAAGGACCATCCCGCCGGCACGGGCGCCGTCGGCGCGTTCGGCATCTGCCTCGGCGGTCATCTGGCGTTTCGCGCCGCGCTCCACGCGGATGTGCGCGCCGCGGCGTGCTTCTACCCGACCGACCTGCACACCGGAGCACTCGGCGCCGGCGGTGGGGCCGACACGCTGGCGCGGGCGAAAGAGGTCCGCGGCGAGTTGTTACTGGTGTTCGGCCGGCAAGACCCGCACGTGCCCGCCGCCGGCCGCCGCGCCATCTACGACGCGCTCGACGCGGCGGGAACATGGTTCACGTGGCACGAGTTCAACGCCGCCCACGCCTTCGCCCGCGACGAGGGCGAGCGCTACGACCCGGCCGCGGCCCGCGCCGCGCTCGGCCTCGCCGCCGACCTGTTCCGCCGCTGCCTGTAACGACACGGATGTCCGCCATGCTCGCGTCGCGCGTCCAGCACTTCACCGAGTCGGTCATCCGCGAGACGACGCGGCTCGCGCAGCGGCACGGCGCCGTCAACCTCGGCCAGGGGATGCCGGACTTCGACCCGCCCGACGAGGTGAAGGAGGCGGCGTGCCGGGCCATCCGCGACGGGTTCAACCAGTACGCGGTGACGTGGGGCATCGCCCCGCTGCGGCAGGCCATCGCCGCGAAGATGCGGGCCTTCAACGGCCTCGACTGGGTCGACGCGGACGAACACGTCACGGTCTGCTGCGGGGCGACCGAGTGCCTGATGGCGACGATGCTGGCGCTGGTCGACCCGGGCGACGAGGTGGTGATCTTCCAGCCCTTCTACGAGAACTACGCGCCCGACGCCCTGCTCACCGGCGCCGAGCCGCGCTGGGTGCGGCTGCGCCCGCCGGACTGGTCGTTCGACCCGGACGAGCTCCGCGCCGCGTTCTCGCCGCGGACGAAGGCCGTCATCCTCAACACGCCGAACAACCCGACCGGGAAGGTGTTCACCCGCGATGAGTTGGCGGTCATCGCGGCGCTGTGCCAGGAGTTCAACGCGGTCGCCATCTCCGACGAGATTTACGAGTACATCCAGTTCACCGACCGCCCGCACGTCAGCATCGCGGCGCTGCCCGGAATGGCGGAGCGCACGGTGACGATCAGCGGGCTGTCGAAGACGTTCAGCGCCACCGGCTGGCGGCTCGGCTACACCGTCGCCCCGGCCGCGATCACCGCCGGCATCCGCAAGGCGCACGACTTCCTCACGGTCGGCGCGCCGCACCCGCTCCAGGTCGCCGGTGCCGCGGCGATGGCGCTGCCGGCGGGCTACTTCGCCGGCCTGCGCGAGCACTACCGCGTCCGCCGCGACCTGTTCGTCCCGTACCTGCTCGAAGCGGGATTCCGCGCCCACACCCCCGACGGGGCGTATTACGTCATGGCCGACTTCGCGGCGCTCAGCGACCTCGACGACGTGGCGTTCGTGCGCCGGATGATCGAGACGGTGGGCGTCGCCGGGGTGCCGGGGAGCAGTTTCTTCCGCCCGAAAGACCCGGGCCGCACGCAGGTCCGGTTCATGTTCGCCAAGCGAGAGGAAACGCTCCGCGACGCCGGCGAACGGCTGCTGCGCCTCCGCGCGGCGCCGGCCGCAAAATAACTGCGGCGGGCGGCCCGTCTAGTCGGGTGCCCGCTACCCACCCGTGTGTGTCCGCGTTCCGGGGGTTCCACACCATGAAGGCTTTGCCGTTCGTCGCCGCGGCCGTCGCCCTGGCGGTCGGGTTCGACGGGGTTCAGGTCGGAAACGGCCAGGAGAAAGCCGTGACCACGCCGCTGACCGGGAAGATGAAGGGGATCGACGGGAAGGACGTCGACCTGGCCGCGTTCAAGGGGAAGGTCGTGCTGGTGGTGAACGTCGCCAGTCGGTGCGGGTACACGAACCAGTACAAGGGGCTCCAGGAATTGTACGACCAGTTCAACAAGGACGGGCTGGTAGTGCTGGGCGTGCCGTCGAACCAGTTCGGCGCCCAGGAGCCGGGGACGGAGGAGGACATCCAGAAGTTCTGCACGACCAACTACAAGGTCACGTTCCCGATGACCGCGAAGGTGGACGTGAAGGGGCCGAGCAAGGTGGACCTGTACAAGGCGCTGACGACCACCCCGCCGACGGATGGTAAGTCGGCGGAGGTCGGCTGGAACTTCGAGAAGTTCCTGATCGGCCGCGACGGCCGGGTGATCGCCCGGTTCCGCTCGGCGGTGGCCCCGGAATCGAACGAGCTCCAGGCCGCCATCCGCGACGCGCTGGCGAAGAAGTAACCGCGCCCGAACCCCTCGCCGCGGCCCGCCTCCCTTGGGGGCGGGCCGTATCATTTCCCGGGGACGCCTCGCATGACCACCACCGACCTCGCCGGCGTGCTGGACTTCCTCCGCGCCACGGAGGCGCTGAAGACGCAGGTGCGCAGCGGCTTCACGTCTTCCGGCCAGCCGGAGAGCGTAGCCGAGCACACCTGGCGCCTCTGCCTCATGGCGGTCGTGCTGGCCGACCAGTTCCCCGGCATCGACTTCGCACGCCTCATCCGCATCTGCGTCGTCCACGACCTCGGCGAGGCGATCGGCGGCGACGTGCCGGCTATCCACCAGTCCGCCGGCGCGCCGAAATCGGACCGCGAGCGCCGCGACCTGCTCCAACTCCTCGCCCCGCTCCCGGCCCCGAAGCGTGACGAGATCACCGCCCTGTGGGACGAGTACGAGGCGGCGGCGACGCCCGAGGCCCGGCTGGCGAAGGCGCTCGACAAGCTCGAAACGATTCTCCAGCACACGCAGGGGAAGAACCCGCCCGACTTCGACTACCGCTTCAACCTCGGCTACGGCCGGCAGTACACCGAGGCACCGCCGCTGATCGCCGCCCTGCGCGAGGTGCTCGACCGCGAGACCCTCCGCCGCGCCGAGGAGGGGTAATGGCCCTCGCGTGGCACTGCCGCGGACACCGCCTCACGATCGGCACGCGGCCGCTCGTCATGGGAATCGTCAACGTCACCCCCGACAGCTTCTCCGACGGCGGGCGGTTCACCGACCCGTCGGTCGCCGTGGACCATGCTCTGGGGCTCGTCGCGGACGGCGCCGACATCCTCGACATCGGCGGCGAATCGACGCGCCCGGGTGCCGCGCCGGTGTCGACGGCCGACGAACTGGCCCGCGTGCTCCCTGTGGTCGCGGCGCTGGCGAAGCAGACGACGGTGCCCCTGTCGATCGACACGATGAAGGCCACGGTCGCACAGCACTGCCTCGACGCGGGCGCGGCGATCGTCAACGACGTCTCCGGCCTCACCGCCGACCCCGCCATGCCGGCCGCGGTCGCGGCGATGGGCGCCGGCGTCGTGGTGATGCACATGCAGGGGACGCCGCAGACGATGCAGGCGAACCCGACCTACGGCGACGTCGTCGCCGAAGTCGCGAAGTTCCTCGAAGCGCGGTTGCACGCCCTCGCGGGTGCCGGTATCTCGCCGGACGCGGTGTGTCTCGACCCGGGCATCGGCTTCGGCAAGACGCTCGACCACAACCTCATCCTGCTCGCCCACCTGGACGCGGTCGCCCGGCTCGGACGGCCGGTGTGCTTGGGCGTGAGCCGGAAGGGGTTCATCGGTCAGCTGTGTGGCCGCAAGGCAGACGAGCGGCTCGCGGGTTCGCTCGCGGTGGCCTGCTTCGCCGCCGCCCGCGGGGCAGCGCACGTCCTGCGCGTCCACGACGTCGCCGCCACCCGAGACGCCGCCGTGCTGCTCGACGCGATCGACCGCTCTCGCCGCGAACCCGCCGGCGCTGGTACAATCCCGGCGGCACCCTGACCCACACCCGGACCTGCCTTGAACGCCGTTCTCGAACCGAAGTCGGCCGACCTGGACGCGCTCTGTCGCGGCATGGCCGACCGCGCCCGCGCCGCGGCCGACGCGCTCGCGTCCGTCCGCACCGACGCCAAGAACCGCTGGCTCATCGCCGCCGCTGCCGCGCTCGAAACGCGCTCCGCCGAGATCGTCGCCGCCAACGCCGAAGATGTAGCCGCTGCGCCGGGGTATGGGCTGAACGCCGCCGCCATCGACCGCCTCACGCTCACGCCGGCGCGGCTCAAGGCCGCCGCCGACGGACTGCGGCAGGTCGCGGCGCTCCCCGACCCGGTGGGCGAGGTCCGCGAGGGCGGGCGGCGGCCGAACGGGCTCGAAGTGCTGAAGGTCGGGGTGCCGCTCGGCGTCGTGTTCTTCATCTACGAGAGCCGGCCGAACGTGACCGTGGACGCGGCCGGGCTGTGCGTGAAGAGCGGCAACGCGGTCATCCTCCGCGGCGGCAAGGAGGCGATCCACTCGAACACCGCCCTGCACCGCGTCCTCGCCGCCGAGCTCGCCGCGTGCGGGCTCCCGGCCGACGCCGTGCAGCTGGTGCCGACCACCGACCGCGAGGCCGTCGGCCACCTGCTCCGGCTCGGCGACAAGATCGATCTCGCCATCCCGCGCGGCGGCGAGAGCCTGATCCGCCGCGTCGCCCGCGAGGCGACCATGCCGGTCCTGAAGCACTACGACGGCAACTGCCACGTCTACCTCGACCGTGCCGCCGACCCGGACATGGCCGAGCGGATCGTGGTGAACGCCAAGTGCCAGCGCCCCGGCGTGTGCAACGCCGCCGAGAGCCTGCTCGTCCATGCCTCCGTCGCCGACACGCTCCTGCCGCGCGTCGCCGCCGCGCTCCAGGCGAAGGGCGTCGAACTACGCGGCTGCGAGGAGACGCGCCGGCTCGTGCCAGCAGCAAAGCCGGCGACGGAGGCGGACCACCGCGCCGAATTCCTCGACCTGGTGATGTCGGTGAAGGTGGTGTCAGACTTCGACGCGGCAGTCCGCCACATCAACGCCTACGGCTCGAAGCACACGGACGCGATCGTCACCGCCGATCTCACCGCGGCGCGGCGGTTCACGGAGCGCGTCGATTCGGCGGCGGTGGTGGTGAACGCGAGCACGCGGTTCAACGACGGGTTCGAGCTCGGGCTGGGTGCCGAGATCGGCATCAGCACCGACAAGTTCCACGCCCGCGGTCCGTGCGGGTTGCGGGAGCTGACCACGTACAAGTACGTCGTCACGGGCGACGGCCAGGTGCGCGGGTGAAACGCCACGAGCGAGAAGGGAGGCAGCGATGATACGCGACGGCATACGCCGACACGCACGCGCCTCCCGTAGCTCAGCGGCAGAGCGCCGGCCTTATAAGCCGGTGGTCGCGGGTTCGAGCCCCGCCGGGAGGACATCCGGCACCGACTGACGGAGCGGGGTCATGCTGGTCGGGGTGTTCGCACTGGTCGCCGTGGGGGGGCTGTTCTGGCTGGCGTACCGCCGGCCGCGGCCCCGGCGGTGGCTGATTCCCCGCCGCCAACCCGTGCCGGTCGGCCCCGCAACTGCCGGTGCGGCCGACCCCGTTCGCCCGTCGCACGCCGACCCGTGCGAGTTGGAAGCCGAGTTAGCGCGGCCCCTCGGACGCGACGCCACCGAGCAGGCGGCGCGCTGGGCCGACGCGACGTCCGCCCTCCGCAAGGCGAACCGTACCGACGCGCTGCCGATGGTGCTGCGGTGCGCGGACGCGGCGGCGACTCTACCGCAGGGCGCCCTCCTCGCCGCCGAGGCGGTCGGCTTCCCGAGCTTCCCCGCAACCCTTCACGACTTCACTCTCCCCGACGGCCGGCTCGCCGTTCGGGCGCTCGCCCGCGCCGCCCGTGGGGTGCGCGACAGCGCCGTGGATCTCACCGCCCTCCTCCGGGCCGGTCTCGTAGACTTCCTCGCCGTCGTGTCGGAGACCGCGCCGACCGCGCCCGACCCGTGGATGACGGCGGCGATGGCCGAAGCCGAGCGGGCGGCGCGGCGGGCAGCATACTGGGCGCGGCTCCTGCCCCTGGACGTGCGTCCGCTCGTGGAGCGCCAGGGACTGCGGTTGGAGGCGTCGGCGGCGCGCCGGCGCGGCTGGCTCGCCCGGGCCGCCGCGGGCCTGCTCACCCGCTTCCCGACCGCCCCCGCCGACGAGCAGACGGCGATCCTCCGCGTCCTCGACGACCTGCGCGCCGACACGTCCGCGCTGTTCCCCACACTCCCCGACCGGCGGGCGGCGTGGTGGGCCGACGCGGCCCGCGGGCTGCGGTGGGCGACGGCGCGGCGGTTCGGCCCGCTCCTCGCCGCACAGGCCGACCGGCTGCTGGCGTCCCGCCGCCCCGGCCCGGCGGCGACGGCCTGCCTTGTCGCCCTAAGTGGGGTGCGCGGCGCGGATGCCGAGGCCGCACTGCTGACCGCCGTCCGTCACCCCGACGCGGCGGTGCGCCGCGCCGGGGCCGGGGCGTTCGGGTGGGCCGAGCCGCTCGACACCGCGGCCGTGGTGCATGCGCTCCAGACGGCGCGGCACGACCGCGACGCCCGCGTCCGGCGCACTTGCACCGCGGCCCTTGCCCGGTTCGGCGAACGGGGCGCGCTGAACGAGCTCGCGCAGGAGTTCGCAGCCGAGGACAGCGCCGTACGACAGGAGGCGCTGCTCGCCGCGGCCGGAGACGGCATCAGCTGGCTGTGGCCGGACCTCGACCTGATCGCCGACACCGCCGACCCGGACACCGCCCTCGCCGCCGCCGAGGCGATCGAGCGGATGCGCGAGGCCGCCCTCGGCCTGCCCGGCTGACCCGCCCTACCCCGCCCCCTTCACCACGTCCACGAACGCCCGCAGCGACGGCGGCCGGTAGCGCTGCTTGTGCCACACCGCGCACAGCGTCCGCGTCGCCGCCGGCTTCGCCATCGGGCGGTAGACCCGGCCCGGGTTGGCGTCGCCGACCGCCGCCATCTCGGGGACCACCGACACCCCCTGCCCCGCCGCCACCATCCCGAGCAGTGTGGCAATCTGCTCGCCCCGGCACACCACTTTCGGCTCGACCCCGCCGCGGCGGCACAGGCTCAGCACCTGGTCACCGAAGCAATGCACGTCGTCGAGCAGGATGAACGGCTCGTCGAGCACGTCGGCCAGCCTCACCTCAGCCCGGGCGGCGAGACGGTGGGTCGCCGGCAGCGCCACGACCAGCGGCTCGGCGAACAGCCGTTCGACATGCAGCCGCTCGTCGCGGATCGGCAGCGCCATGACCCCCACGTCGAGCTCGCCGGCGTTCAGCGCCGCGAGGAGGTGCTCGGTCCGCTCCTCGTGGATTTGCAGCTGCACCGCCGGGTGCGCCTTCGTGAACCGCGCGACCACGCCCGGGAGCAAGAACGGCGCGACGGTCGGGATCGCGCCGGCCCGCAGCCGCCCGCCCTCGCCGGAGTCGCGCACGGCCCGCTCGGCCTCGTCCACGGCGGCAAGAATGGACTGCGCCCGGCCGAGCAGCTCCCGGCCGGCGTCGGTGAGCACGACCTTTCGGCCGAGCCGGTCGAACAGCCGCCGGCCGACGCCGTGCTGTTTCCCCTCGAGACGGATGACCTGCTCGCTGAGCGTCGGCTGCGTCACGCCCTCGCGCTCGGCGGCGCGGGTGAAGCTGCCGGTCTCGGCGACCGCAACGAAGTAGCGAAGCTGGTGCAGCTCCATCACCGCTCCCGATGAATCGGTACAATTGGATCGTTGCCGCCATTGTAGTGGTGTTCGGCAATCGGGCGGCGTGAATAGAACACCGCCATGAGCAACCCCTTCCGCGGTCTGCCCGCCGTCGCCCGGGTGCTGGAGGCGCCCGCCGCCGCCGCGGCGCGCGACCGCTACCCACCGGCGGCACTCACGGCCGCCGTCCGCGAAGTCCTCGAAGCGGCCCGCGGTCAGCTCGCGGCCGGTGCTGACGGGGGTGACCTGAGCGCCGAGTCTCTGGCCGCACGCGTGATAGCCCGGCTCGACTTGGAGTCCGTACCCCGGCTCCGAACGGTCATCAACGCGACGGGAATCGTACTCCACACCAACCTCGGCCGCGCGCCACTGGCCGAGGACGCCGCCCGCGCGGCGTACGAGGCCGGGCGCAGCTACCTCAACCTCGAACTCGACCTCGACACCGGGAAGCGCGGCTCTCGCCTCGCCGCGGTGCGCGACGGCATCAAGGTGATCACCGGCGCGGAGGCGGCGACGGCGGTGAACAACTGCGCCGCGGCGACCGTGATCGTGTTGCGCGCGATCGCCGCCGGGCGCGAGGTGGTCGTGTCGCGCGGGCAGCTCATCGAGATCGGCGGCGGGTTCCGCATCCCGGAGATCATGGGCGTCAGCGGCGCGACACTGCGTGAGGTCGGCACTACGAACATCACACGCCCCGCCGACTACGAACGGGCTATCGGCCCGAACACCGCGGCGCTGATGCGGGTTCACACCAGCAACTACCGCGTCCGCGGCTTCACAAAGACCGTCGGGCTCGACGAACTCGTTGCGCTCGGGAAGAAGCACGGTCTGCCGGTCATCGACGACGCCGGTAGTGGGCAGGCGCTCGACCTCACGCCGTTCGGGCTCCCCGGCGAGCCGCTCGTCTCGGCCGGCATCGCGGCCGGCGCCGATTTGGTGCTGTTCAGCGGGGACAAACTGCTCGGCGGCCCGCAGGCTGGGCTCATCGCCGGGCGCGCCGACCTGATTCCCCGCGTCGAGGCCGACCCGCTCATGCGGGCGCTGCGGCTCGACAAGATGACGCTCGCCGCGCTCGAAGTGACACTGCGGCTCTACCGCGACCCCGAGCAAGCGCGCCGAGAGTTGCCGGTGTTGCGGATGCTCACAACGCCCCTCGCGGACCTCCGAGCGCGGGCCGAAGCCTTCGCCTTGCGGCTGCGGGCACTGCCCGGCGTCACCGCGGACGTGAGCGACGACGTGGCCTACGTCGGCGGCGGCTCGCTGCCGGACGTGGCCGTTCCGACGGTCGTCATCGCCGTGGCGACCACGGGCGTGTCGGAGGCGGAGCACGCGGCCCGGCTGCGAGTAGGCACGCCGGGGGTCGTCGGGCGGGTGCAGGGCGGGCGCTTCCTGATCGACCTGCGAACGGTGTTCGAGCGTCAGGAGGACGAACTCTTCTCAGCACTCAGGACAGCTTCCACCGCACCCGCATAGTTGGCGAACGCGACATCAGTCATCACCGGTATTGCGCCGGTCGTTGGAACGTCGTCCACCAAATCGACCCAGGTCTTACAACCGGCGTACTCGTTGCGGTCGGGCACCTCGACCGGTGCCGGCAGCGAGAACACTCGGACGGTCAGCACGAACAGCCCGGGCGTGCGGTAGTGGAACCGTTGCCGCACGGTGTCTTCCGTCCAACCGTGCGTCAGGTCGAGCGCCAGCGCCTGAGCGAGGTCGGTCAATTTCCGCACGGTGGTCACCTCGGCGAGGTGCGTGAACCGGAGCGTGCCAGCCGGCGGGCGGTCTGCCTCGGCGGCGTCGAGGAGCGGCAGCAATTCGGGTTTGATGCCGGTTCGGTGCTGCTCGTGGAAGTGCGTCGGCAAGAGGAGAAAACGGTGGTGTTCGGGGCGGAACTCGCCACCCGTCTCGGCGATGCCGCCCTTACGGAGGATCAGGCTCTGACGTCCGTCCGCGAGCGCCCGGCAGATAGCAGCCCATTCCTTGAACGCGACCGTCGCCATTTCGTCCCTCGCACGCCGGACCGTTTGACTACCCGGCACATTTTACCGGGCCGGCCACCCGAATCGTCACGGGCCGCCAACAAGTCTGAAGCGGTGGTGTCCGGGCGGCCGAAGTGAGGGATGAACCAGGAATTCACCCAGGTCCGGGCCACGGAGGAATACATGGTCACCCGTCTCCGTCTCTACAAGCCGCCCGCCGAAGAGGTCGAGACCCGCCCCGAGCCGGAGGTGTGCGTCCGGCTCGCCGACCTGCTCCCGGTCGCGGCGATGGCGCAGCGGATGAACTTCATCTGGCTGAAGGACTTCCTCGACGACGAGGTGATGGTCAGCCACGACCTGTACGAGGTGATGCAGCACTTCCGCGGCAGCAAGCCGACGAGCGCGTGATCACTCGCCCTCGTCGTCGCGTTTGAGGATGTCGGGTTTCCCGAACTGGCTGAGGTCGACGCTCCCGCGGATCTCGCCCTCGGCCAGTCGTAACCGCTGCTCCAGTTCTTTCAACTTATTTGTAATCACGTCGAGTTTGGTCTTCAGGTCGTCGCGCTGGTTCGGCTTCGGCACCTCGGGGTAGCCGAGCTGCCGTTGCAGGGCGGCGAACAGGTAGACCGGCTCCCGCCCGCGGCTCGCCTTCGCAATTCGCCCCTCCTTCACACCGAACACTGGCGGCACCGGCGGTTCGTAGTTCGGCTCGCTCCGGCGCACGTCGGCGACGTACAGGTCCGACCGCAAGTAGACGAGCTGACCCAGGTCGATCACGCCCATCTGCCGGCGCACGAAGCCGACGTACTCGCGCCACACCGGCTCGTAGTGCGGGTCGAGGGCCATCGCGTCGAGCCCGGCATTGTAGCCGAGGCGATTGCGGGTAATCGTTTCGAGCTGGTACACAAAAAGCCCCGCGGGCGTCACGCCCGCCGCCTTGTACCCGGCCTCGCGCTCCAGCACGAGGAACGCCGTGGCCATGTCGAACTTCTGCCGCGCCGTCTCCGCCTGCGTCACCACGAACGCCTGGAACGGCGTGTAGTAGTGCGGCAGTTTGGCGAAGCCGCTTCCGAGCAGCCCGCTGTGCTTCAACTCCGTGACCAGGAATTGTACCGCATAGGGGAGGCGCGTGGTCGTGAGAAGCTCGTCGTGTGCCGCCAGCAGGATGTCTTGGACGGGGAGATTCTCGGCGAGGCGGTCGCGGACGGTGCGGAACAGGTACGCCTGTTCGACGTACTCCTCGCGGTCGAGCACGGGGGTGGTCATGCGGTCAGAATACGCCCGGTCTGCCTGACCGGAAAAGTCGGGTCGTGCGGCCGACTCGTGGCGTAGCGGTCGGCCGGGTCCGGGGCGTGGCGCGGGATGCGCGGCGGGCGGGGGGCGGGAGGTTCGGCGGTTCGCGCGGGAACGCCTGTTGTTCGGGTGGACCGTGATGAAAACTGGTGACAGCGTTCGCACCACGGTCGGGGACCGGCGGCGCGGGCAGACACCCAGACGAGCGCCGCGGGAGGAACACCATGAGGAAGTGGATGGGGGCATGGCTGCTGGCCGCCATCGGGCTGGCCGCGGCCGGCGGCGACGCCGAGGCCGGCCACGTCGGCGCGTGCCGCTTCCCCCGGGCGTGCGTCAGCCCGGACCAATGCGTCCCGGACGCCTGCGCCCCGGCGGTGCAGTACCAACAGGTCGTCGAGCAGCACCAAAAGGTCTGCTACCGGCCGGTCTACAAGACGTGCTACAAGTCCGAGCAGTACACGACGTGCCGCACGGTCCACGAAACGACCTGCACGGCCGAGAAGTACACCGTCTCGCGCCCGGTCGTCGAGTACTTCGACACGGTCCGCTGCTACACCGTGGCGAAGCCGGTGTACGACACGCACCTCCAGGAGCAGCGGCACACGGTCATGCGGCCGGTGACGCGGACGTTCCAGGTGGCGGTGCCCTACGTCACCATGAAGCCCGTCTACGAGCAGCACGTCCGCGAGGTGTGCCACACGGTCATGCGGCCGCAGGTGAACGAGTACACCGTCGCCATCCCGTACACCACGCGCCGCCCGGTGTACGAGCAGCACGTGCGGACGCACTGCTACGTGGTCAACCGCCCGGTCGTCGAGGAGCACCAGGTTCCGGTCACGTACACGGTGAACCGGCCGGTCTACGAGCAGCACGTCCGCGAGGTGCCGTACACGGTCCACCGGACGGTGACCGAGCCGTACCAAGTGTGCATCCCGTACACGACCTACCGCCCGGAGTACGAACAGCACGTCCGCGAGCACCGCTACGTCACGCACCGGACGGTGACCGAGCCGTACCAGGTGTGCATCCCGTACACGGTGATGCGGCCGGTGTACGAGCAGCAGAGCTACTGCGTACCGGTGACGACGTACAAGACCGAGGTGTCGTACCGGACCGAGCAGCGAGTCAGCTACGTACAGGAGCCGGTCGTCACCGAGCGCGTCGAGAAAGTCTGCACCGGCCGCTACGAGACGGTGACCGAGCACATCCCCGGCCCGGTCGTCACCCGCTGCGTGCGGATGCCCGGCACGTGCGTGTTCGACCCGTGCACCTGCACGAGCCACTACTGCCCGGGGCCGGTCGTACAGCAGCAGGTGCAGTGCCCGGGGCGGACGGTGTGCCGCCGCGTGTGGGTGCCGCACGAGGAGTGCCGCGTCGTCCGCGAGTGCCGGACGGTGTGCAAGCCGGTGTGCACGACGGTCCAGGTGCCGGTGTGCCGCCAGGTGCCCTGCACCGAGTACCGCACCTGCACGCGGACGGTCTGCCGCATGGTGCCGGAACAGCAGGTCCGCTACGAGACGCGGACGCGCTGCTACACCGTGCCGGAGGAGAAGGTCTGCCGGATCCCGTACACGACCTGCCGGATGGTGCCCGAGCAGCACGTCCGCTACGAGACGCGGACGCGGTGCTACACCGTGCCGGAGACGCGGGTTCACCGGCAGTGCTACACGACCTGCCGGATGGTGCCCGAGCAGCACGTCCGCCTCGTCACGCAGCGGCGCTGCTACAGTGTGCCCGAAGTGAAGACGGTTCAGGTGCCGTACACGACCTGCCGCTGGGAGGTCGACCACCACGTCCGCCACGAGGTGCGCCGGCACTGCACGATGGTGCCCGAGCAGATCACGCGGCAGGTGCCGTACACGACCTGCCGCATGGTCGCCGAGCACCACGTCCGCCACGAGACGCGCTGTGTCGTTGAGCAGGTGCCGCAGGAGATCGTTCGGCACGTCCCAGTCACGACCTGCCGCATGGAGTACGAGCAGCGGCAGCAGACGGTGCGGCAGTGCCGGGTGAACCACGTGTGCGAGGAGCGGGTGCGGTACGTGCCGCACACGACCTGCCGCGTGATCCCCGAGACGCACTGCCGCATGGTGCCGGTGACGACGTGCAGCATGGAGCCGTACACGGTGACGTACTGCGTGACGCGGTGCGTGCCGGTGTGTGCGCCGGCTTGCCCCTAAACGACAATCCGGTTCACGGATCAAGCCCCGGGGACCGCGGTCCCCGGGCTTTTGCGTTGCGCCGGTTACGGTGCCCCGTCCGACGGCGGTTCCTATCCTGACGGCTGGTCGATCAGCCGGGAAGGACCGGGAGCGATGCCCACCACCCTCCGCGTCGGGGCGGTCAACTACCTGAACACGAAGCCGCTCGTCGAGCGCCTCACCGAGTTCGCCCCCGTCATCGACCTGTCGTTCGCCCTGCCGAGCCGCCTCGCCGACCAGCTCGCCCGCGGCGACATCGACGTCGGCCTCATCCCCACGGTCGAGCACTTCCGCGGCGACGGCTACACGTTCGTCCCCGGCATCGCCATCGGCTCACGCGGCGCGGTGCTGAGCGTGACGCTGTTCAGCCGGGTGCCGTGGGCTGAGATTCGGAGTGTAGCGCTCGACGAGGGCTCGCGCACGAGCGCGGCGCTCACGAAGATCCTACTGCGGAAGCGCTACGGGATTCGCCCGCGCGTCGAGCAGCTGCCGATCGACGCGCCGGCCGACGACCTCGCCACCGACGCCGTGCTCCTCATCGGCGACCGGGCGATGCGGGCCTGCTTGCCCAGCTACCGCTTCGCTTACGACCTCGGCCAGGAGTGGGCCGACTGGACCGGCCTGCCGTTCGTGTACGCCCTGTGGGCGGTCCGCCACAACATCGAGCTCGGCGGTGCGAAAGCCGCCTTCCACCGCGCCAAGGAAGCGGGTCTGGCCGCCGCCGGCGCGATCGCCCAGCGCGAGGCGGCGGGGCTGGGGCTCGACCCCGGGTTCTGCCGCCGGTATCTCGAAACCGTCATCCAGTACGACCTCGGCCCGCGGGAACTCGCCGGGATGGCGCGGTTCCACGACCTCGCGGCCGAACTCGGTCTCGCGCCGAAGGGGGTGCCCGGTGTCCGCCAGCCTCGACCGTATCTTGTCGAAAGCCGTTGACGGCGGCCGGCTCACGCCCGACGAGGGCGTCGAGTTGTTCCGCAGCCGCGACCTGCTCAAGATCGGTCGCGCCGCGCACGCCGTCGCCATGCGGCTCCACCCGGAGCAGTACCGCACTTACAACATCGACCGGAACGTCAACTACACGAACGTCTGCGCCGCGGTCTGCGACTTCTGCGCGTTCTATCGCAAGAGCGGCGCCGCGGACGCCTACGTGCTGTCGCGCGAGGAGCTGTACCGCAAGATCGAGGAGACGGTCGCACTCGGCGGCGACCAGATCCTCATGCAGGGCGGGATGCACCCGTCGCTCAAGCTGGAGTGGTACGAGGAGCTCCTGAGCGACCTGAGAGCCCGCTTCCCGGCGGTGAACCTCCACGCCTTCAGCCCGCCGGAACTCTGGCACTTCCACAAGCTGAACAAGTTGCCGCTCCGCGAGGTGCTGTCGCGCCTCCAGGCGGCGGGGCTCGGCAGCATCCCGGGCGGCGGCGGCGAAATCCTCGTCGATCGCGTGCGCAAGGCGATCACGAAGAACAAGGCGCTGACCGACGAGTGGCTCGAGGTCATGCGCGCGTGGCACCACCTCGGCGGGCGGTCGAGCTGCACGATGATGTTCGGCCACGTCGAAACCGAAGCCGAGCGCGTCGAGCACCTGACGCGCCTCCGCGACCTCCAAGACGAGACGGGTGGGTTTACCGCGTTCATCTGCTGGACGATGCAGCCAGGCCACAAGATGACCGAGCAGCCCGAGGCCGGCGCGTTTGAGTACCTGCGGACGCAGGCGATCAGCCGGCTGTACCTCGACAACGTCCCGAACATCCAGTCGTCGTGGGTGACGCAGGGGGCGAAGATCGGGCAGGTGGCACTCTTCTACGGTGCGAACGACATGGGTTCGCTGATGATCGAGGAGAACGTCGTCGCGTCCGCCGGCACGGTCCACTACCTGACGCTCGACGAGATCAAGCGGTGCATCCGCGAGGCGGGGTGGGAGCCGCGCCAGCGCGACGTGTACTACCGCCTCATCGACGAGACGCCGGCCCCGCGGCCGCGGCCCGAGCGGGCGTTGCCGGTCCTCAACTGACCCGGCACAATACCTCTCGGGACCTCGGGGGTGTCATGTCCGACGACGCGGTGATGCGGGCCGAACTCCAGCGTGTCGCCGCGTACCGCGAGCTGTGCGCCGGCGTCCGCCGCAGCGGCCGGCACAATGCGCTCTTCGCCGGCCTCATGCTCGCCCTTGCCGTCTTCGCCGCGGAGGCGAAGCAGGCCGGTATGATCACGGTCTACATCTTCGGTCTGCTCGCCCTCGCGGAACTCCTCATCGGCCTGTACAAATGGCTCGCCCCGTCTGCCGAGGGGGTGTTACTAGACGCCGTCGTCCTCCTCGCGTTCGGCGGCTGGAACCTCGCCCGTAACGCCCTCCTCGTCCAGGCCGGCATGCGGGTCGACGGGTTCAGCGTTTTCATCGGGCTCTTCCTGGTCTGGGGCGCGGTCGGCCGGTTCCGCGCCTATGGCCAGCTCCGCCGCCTCTTCGCCGACCGGCCGACGCGCGAGCAGATCGCCTGGTTCGACGACCTCGCTGCCGAAATCCGCCGGTCCGACCCGGAGGACGACCCGACGGCCCTCGACCTGCCGACGCGCCCCCACTGGAAGGCGAAACTCCTCGGCTCGACCGCCTTCCTGGTCGCCGCCAAGGGCGACAGCGCGGTCGTCGCCGGCCCGTGGGACATCGGCCTCGTGCCACAGGGCAAGTCCGGCCGGCGCGGCTCCCGCGTGGCGCTGCGGCTCTACGGGCAGGAGTTCCCGGCGTTCGAGATCGACGCCGCGAGCCTCGACAACTACCGCGCCTGGGCCGCCGCCAACGGCGCCGGGAACACCCCCTTCTAACCCGGTCACCCGCAGCGATGATCGAAGTCCGCGACCTGAGCAAGTGGTTCCGCGGCCCGGACGGGGGTCGGGTCACGGCCGTCGACGCGCTGCGGTTCACCGTCCGCCCGGGCGAGGTGTTCGGGCTCCTCGGCCCGAACGGCGCCGGCAAGACGACCACCCTGCGGATGCTCTGCACCGTCCTCCGCCCGACCGCCGGCACGGCCACGGTCGCCGGGTACGACGTGGTCACGCAGCCGTCCGAGGTGCGGCACCACGTCGGCTTCCTGTCGGCGAACACCGGCGTCTACGACCGCATGACCGCCTGGGAGATGGTCGAGTACTACGGCCGCCTCCACCAGGTGCCGCCCGACGTACTGCGGCCGCGGATCGAGGACCTGTTCAAGACGCTGCAAATCACGGCGTACCGCGACGTGCCCGGGGCGAAGATGAGCACCGGGACGCGGCAGAAGGTGTCGATCGCTCGCGCCCTGGTGAACGACCCGCCGGTCCTCATTTTCGACGAGCCGACCGCCGGGCTCGACGTACTCGTGCAGCGGGCGGTGCTCGACAGCATCAAGGCGCTGCGCGGCCGCGGCAAGACGATCCTGTTCTCGACGCACATCATGCGGGAGGTCGAGAAGCTGTGCGACCGGGTGGCGATCCTGTCGCGCGGTCGGCTCGTCGTCTGCGGCACGCTCGACGACCTGCGCACCATGCACAACCAGCCCGACCTCGAAGACCTGTTCTTCACGCTGGTGAGTTAGTCACGCCTCGTCGGAGTCCGGCTCGTCGGTCGTGGGGTGGTACTTGCGGATCATCTTCCGCACGGTCGCCCGCGCCAGTCCGAGCCAGCGGGCGGCGGCGAGGCGGTTGCCGTCGAGCTGCCGCAGCACCTCGTCGAGCAGCGCCGGTTCCACGGCGTCGAGCACCGACTGGTACAACTCGACCGGTTCCGCCCCCTCGGCGGTGCGGACGCGCTCGCGGACCCACTCGGTCACCAGCGACCGGAGCCGGTCCGGGACCGTGCCGCCCGGCGCGGCCTCCGTCGGCGGCGGGAAGTGGTCGGGGATGAGCTGGCCGCCGCGGGCCTCGATCGCGGCGTGTTCCAGCGCGTTCCGCAGTTCGCGGACGTTCCCGGGCCACGGGCGGGTTCTGAGGAACGCGACCGTCGCCGCCGGCAGCGCCGCGGTCGCGTTCGCCACGCCGAACCGGCGGAGGAAGTGGTCGGCGAGGAGGGCGACGTCATCGACCCGGTCGCGGAGCGGCGGGAGGTGAATCGGGTAGACGTTGAGGCGGAAGAACAGGTCGTGGCGGAACCGGCCGTCGCGGACGGCGGCGGACAGGTCGGCGTGCGTGGCCGAGACGATCCGCACGTCCACCGGCGCCGCCTGCGCCGCGCCGACGGGCGTGACCTCCTGCCGCTCCAGCACCCGGAGGAGCTTCGCCTGAACGGGCAGCGGGATGTCCGCGAGTTCGTCCAGGAAGACCGTGCCGCCGTCCGCCAGCGTGAGCAGGCCGGGGCGGGTGCGCTCGGCCCCGGTGAACGCGCCCTTCACGTGGCCGAACAGTTCGCTCTCGACGAGGTTCGGGTTCATCGCCGCGACGTGGACCGGCAGGAACGGCTTGTCGCGCCGCGGGCTGTGGGAGTGGACGGCCCGCGCGACGAGTTCCTTCCCCGTACCACTCTCGCCGGTGACGAGCACGCACGCCGCCGTCGGCGCGACCAGTGCGATGCGGCGGAACACCGTCTGCATCGCGGCGCTGCGGCCGACGAGCGCGTCCGGCGAGGTGTCGGGCTCAGCCGCTGGTGCGGCTGCCTCGGGCTCAGCGCGGGCGACGGCGCGGCGGGCGGCGTCGAGCGCCTGGGCGAGGTCGAACGGCTTGGCGAGGTAGTCGAACGCCCCGCCGGCGACCGCCTTCACCGCCGTGTCGAGGTTGCCGTGCGCGGTGATGACGACGACCGCGGCCGCGGGCGCCACTTCCTTCAGCCGCGAAAGGGCCGTGAGCCCGTCCATGCCGGGGAGGCGGACGTCGAGGAACACCACGTCCGGCGGGTGGATGGCGGCCTTGCGGAGGCCGTCCTCGGCGGAGCCGCTGACGGCGGCGCGAAACCCCTCGCGCTCGAACGCCCGCCGCAGCGCCCAGGTGATCGGCTCCTCGTCGTCGATGATGAGCGCGCTGGCGGGCATGCATCAATCTCGGTGGGCGATTCGGGTTGTTGTAGGTCGGCTCGCGTCTTCGAGTCGAGACCCGACGCGACCGACGATTTGCCAACGTCGCGGGGCAGCGTCGGCTTCACACCTGGGGGTGCGGAGTTTTGGTGCTACTTGGGGCGGTTGAGAGCGACCCCGGTCGAATCCCCCGCCCGGCTCGGCTCCCCCTCGCTTCCTAAGTCGTTACGAGACTTCCACATCCCGCGACTGGGGTCATTGCGAAGAACCGTCGGCGTCACGCCGGGATGCACCGAAGTTTGGTGCAACTTGGGGCGGTTGAGGCCGACCCTTTCAATTCGGTTCCGCTCCCGGCCGCGCCCTACCTGCCGCGGCATCCGCATCTGAAACGCACCACGCGGCGGCCGTCGGCCGCACATCACTGCGCGGGCCGGCGGTCGCCGGTGGGCAGGGCCACACCCACACCTCACCCGCAGTGTACCGGCCGAGTTGCCTGCCCACTCCCGCCCGGGGTTGCCACCCGGGCGGTGTACCACGACGCAGGCACTCCGCTCACTCCGCCTCTTCCCACACGCTCGAATACGAGCCCGTCGCCTCGAAGTGGGCGATCATCCGCTGGTAGAACGGGTCGGCGGCGAGCGTCGCACTGTCGCCGATCACGATCAGTTTGCGCCGCGCCCGCGTCAGTGCCACGTTCGTCCGCCGCGTGTCGGCGAGGAAGCCGATGCCGCCCTCGGGGTTCGAGCGCACCAGGGTGATGACGACCGCCTCTTTCTCGCGGCCCTGGAAGCCGTCCACGCTGTCGATTTCGAGTTCCCGGTGCTCGGCCAGTAGTTCGCGGAGCAAACGAACCTGCCCGCGGTAGGGAGTGATGACGGCGACCTGCTCCGCCGCGAGCCCGGCGGCGAGGAGCGCCCGCACCTGCTTCGCGGCGAGCGCCGCCTCCCGGCGGTTGAAGCGGCTCTCCGTGTCCTCCTCCTGCTCCTCATCGTAACCGGCGCCGGCCGTGTCGATGAAGCGCACCGGCACTTCGGTCAGTGGTTCACCGCGCACGCCGGGAAGGTCTGCGAGGCGATGCGCGGCGACGGACGGGTCGGCGACGAGCTCGTTGTCGTAGAACTCGGCCGACGAGAACGCCTGGATCGACTCGTGCATCCGGTACTGCACGACGAGGCGCCTCGCCACCTGACCGCCGAACTGCCCCACCACCCGCTCCATCAGGCTAACCGACAGCCCGGCGTCGGCCGCCTCGGGCGAGACGACCGTCGGCGGGAGCTGACAGTGGTCGCCGGCGAGGACGACGCGGCCGGCGCGGAGCAGCGGCAGCCACGACGCCGGCTCGGTCGACTGGCACGCCTCGTCGAGCACGGCGGTGTCGAAGGTGCGGCGGCCGAGGGTCTGGCCGTCGAGGCCGGTAAGCGTGGCGCAGACCACGCGGGCGTCATCGAGCACGCGCTCGACCGCGAGCGCTTCGAGGCGGCGGGCCTCGGCGAGGAGGTCGCGGGCGTCCTTCCGCATCGCCGCCTTCGCCCCCGGCTCCGGCTTGCCGCGGGTCCACTTGTCGGCCTGGCGGAACAGCGCGAATGCCTCGCGCGCCACCTTCCGGGCCTGCCGGGCGTCCGGGTGTTTCTCGGCGAGGAGGTCGAGCGCCCGCGCCCGCAGTTCAGGGACGACCCGAGCCGGGTGGCCGAGCCGCACGGGTTCGAGCCCGACGCGGAGCAGCTTTTCGAGCAGGTTGTCGACCGCGTGGTTGCTCGCCGCGCACGCCAGCACGCGGTCGCCGCGCGCGACCAGACAGCGGATCAGCTCCGCGACGGTCGTCGTCTTGCCGGTACCGGGTGGGCCGTGGATGACGGCCACGTCCTTCGCGGCGAGGGCGAATCGCACCGCGTCGCGCTGCGGCTCGTTGAGGCGGGTCGAGAAGTCGAGTGACACGGAAGTGTCATCGAACTCCGGCGCGCGCGCCCCGAGCAGGACCGCCCGCAGGGCGGCCAGGCGGCCCTCTTCGGCGGAGGCGGCGCGACGCAGCGCGTCCTGCTGGCGGAGGCGCGAGACTTCATCGGGCGACAGGTCGAGGCGCCACGTCGCCTCGTCGGGGAGGTCGTCGTCCGGCGGCTCGATGGCGACGCCGATCGTCAGCTCGGTGCGGTCGAAGACCACGCCGCGGAACGTGAGCCCGCGCTGCGGCTTCGTGCGCGTCAGCACCACCGGCACGCCCGGGCCGAGGCGGTTCGGCGGCAGCGGCTCCGTCCGGCTGAAGCGGCCGAACGTAAGGAGCAGCCGCCCGCCCAGGCCGAACTCGGCCTCGCGGAGGGCGAGGCCGGTGAGGGTGGTGCCGTCGCCGCGGTCGGTGCCGTCGGCGGCGCGGCGGCGGGCCTCGGCTTCCTCCGCGGTCGCTTCCAGGTCCAGGAGTTTGGAGAGCTTGCCGAAGTGGTCGGCGTTCGTGAAGTCGGCCTTGCCGGCGAAGCGGACGCGGACCGGGCGTTCCTGAAATTGAAGACCATCGAGCGCGGTCACGGCCTTCGCGGCGTGCCGGTCCTCGATCTCGACGGTGGCGCCGCGGCCGATGAAAGCGATCTTGCCGACGTGCTTGCGGTCGAGGCCGGTGCCGTTGCACACGAACGCGAGAACCGCTCCCGGCAAACAGCGCGGCGGGAGCGGGTCGAGGTGGATCGCGGTCATGCGGCGGCCCGGGTGGTCGGTCCCGGTATTCTACCGCCGGCCGACCATCACGTGCCGCCAGTGGGTGGACTGGCTGGTGCGGTGGCGGTGGACGGCCTCGTCGTGGTTGTGGTCGTCGGCCGACTCGGTCGCCTCGGCGGTCGGGGCCGCCTCCGCGGCCCGGGCGTGGTTGCCGTCCGTGCCGCGGGCGAATCCCCACGCCATCACGCCGACCACCACCGCGCACGCCATTGCGAGTCCGAATCGCGTCATCACCCACCCCCTGCGGCGTCCGTGCCGCGCCGGCGTGATACCGGCGGGCGCCCTGCGAATCAACCCGGCCCGAGTGGGTCGCGCTCGACCCGGCTCGCCCAGGCGGAGAGGCCCGGGAAGTCGGCGGCGAGCTTCGCCGCGAGTTCCTCGACCGCCGGCCGCTCGGTCGCGTAGTGGCCGGGGACGATCACCCCCACCCCCGCGGCGCGGGCGGACAGCGCGTCGTGGAAGCGCAGCTCGCCGGTCACGAACACATCGGCCGCGGCTCGTATCGAATCCACCAGAAATTCACCCGCCGCCCCGCACGCCACCGCCACTTTCTTCACGGCCCGACTCAAGTCGCCGACGACCTGGACCGACGCCGCGCCGAGCCCGGCCTTGGCCCGGTTTACCAGCTCGCCGAGCGTCGCCGGCTCCGCCAGCTCGCCGACCCGCCCTTCCCCGCCGGACAGTCCCGCCTTGAGTTGGTAGACGTCGAACGCCGGCTCCTCGTAGCTGTGGGCGGCGCGCATCGCCCGCACGGCACCGGCGGCCTTCGACTCCGGCACCACGACTTCGAGCCGCCACTCGTCGGCCTCCTCGCGGCGGCCCTTCTGGCCGACCGTGGGGTTCGTGTCGTCCGTGCCGAAGAACGTCCCCTTCCCCGCCAGGCGGAAGCTGCACTGCTCGTACTTGCCGATGACGCCGGCGCCGGCGGCGAAGAGGGCGTCCGACACCTTCGCCAGGTCCGCGTCGGGGACGTAGACGGCGAGCTTGACCTCGCGCGGCCCCTCTCGCGGGCGCAGCGGGGTCGCGTTCGCCACACCGAGGCGGCGGCACAGGATGTCGTTGACGCCGCCGGGGCAGTTGTCGAACGCCGTGTGCGGCGAGTAGACGGCGACGCCGGCGCGGGCGAGCGGCAGCACCACGTCGCCGTCGCCCTTCCCCGCCACCAACTTCTTCGCGCCTCGGAACAGGATCGGGTGGTGCGACACGATCAGGTCCGCCTTCTCACGCACGGCTTCGTCGGCCACATCGGGCGTGACTGTGAGGCATGTCATCAGCCGGGCTACGGGCGCTGACGGGTCGCCGAGGAGGAGGCCGACGTTGTCCCAGTCGGCGGCGGTTTGGGTAGGAGCGAAGGCGTTCAGCGCGGCGGCGAAGTCGGCGACGGTGGGCATCAAAACTCCTTCAGGCGAGTCCGGTCAGGTCTGAAGTATCACGCCACCTTCCGGTTGCAACGGGCAGGCGAAGCGCGGAGAGTGGTGAAAAAGTTTCGACGCGCCGGGCGGGTTCGACCCAGTACCCGGTGCCGGACCGCCGCCCCGGGGTGCCGATGCCCGCCCAACACCTGCTCGCCGCCGCCCTGCGGCTCGCGCCCGACCCCGGTCCGGCCGACCGCGACCTGCTCGCGGCGTTCGCCACCACGCGGGACGAGGCAGCGTTCGCCGAGATCGTCCGCCGACACGGCGGGCTCGTCCTCGCGGCGTGCAAGCGTGTCACCGGGCACACCCAGGACGCGGAGGACGCGTTCCAGGCGGCGTTCCTCGTGCTGGCGCGACGGGCCGGTCAGCTGCGCCGGCCGGACCGGCTCGGGAACTGGATGTACGGGGTCGCCGTGCGCACCGCTCTCGACGCCCGCTCGGCCCGCCGCCGCATCCGGGAAACCCCCTTGGCCGACGCCGCTGAACCCGCCGCACTGCCGCCCCCGCCGCCCGATGCGGACCTCGCCGGCGTTCTCGACGAAGAGCTCGCAGGGTTGCCCGAGAAATACCGGACGGCAGTGGTGCTGTGCGAGCTCGACGGCGTCCCCCGGCGCGACGCGGCGGCCCGCCTCGGCATCCCCGAAGGGACGCTTTCCAGCCGGCTCGCGCACGCGCGGAAGCTGCTCGCCGCCCGGCTGGCGCGGCGCGGCGTTGTGGCGCCGGCGGGGCTATTTGCCGCTCTCGGCGGGGCCGCGGTGCCGGCGGCACTGATCGACCACACGGCCCGCGTCGCGGCGCGGGCGGCCGGCGGGGCGGTCCCGCCGGGTCTCGTTTCGGACCGCGTGACCTCCCTCACCGACGGAGTGCTCAAGACCATGTTCGTGTCGAAACTCCGCCTCACCACCGGCGTCGTCGCGCTGGCCGTCGCCGTGCTCGGCGCCGCGGCCGTGGTCGGTCAGCAGCCGAGGGCCGTACCGCAACCCGACGACCCGTTCGCGGTCGGCCAGGAACCCGCCGTGCGGGCGACCGTGCCGGCAAAGGGCCAGGAGCCGGAAAAGATCCCCGCGAAGGGGATCGAGGACGACGACGTGCCGTACGCGACGATCCCGGCACCGGCCGTCGTGCGGCTGGAGGGCGGAAAGCTGATCGTCCGCCAGCGGACGCGCGGCGGGGTCTCGTACTACGCCCCCGCCGCGCAGGGGGTGGGCAAGGTCGGGAACACGGTCATCGGCCAGAAGTACGACCCGTCCGACATACTCGTCTTCGACATGAAGGGGAATCGGCTGGCGCCGAAGACGTGGCGCACGAAGTTCGAGCAGGACCAGCACGTCCTTCTCGCCTGGGGCGGGGTCGTCCCGAACCCCCGTGAACTCGTTCTGTTCAAGGACGACACGCTCGTCGTCGTGCTCCCGGGGATGCCGGCGGGCGGCGGCCAGTACGGGATCCCGCGGACCGCGTACCGGCAAGTGCAAATGCCCGACGGGACCGTCCACTATCAGCCGGTGACGTACTACGATGGGCCGACGGTGAACGAAGTGCCGCCCCCTGCGTCGGTCTCTGTACCAGCCACGCCGTACGCGGCCCCGCAGCCCCTCGGGCCGCTACCGCCGCAACCCACAGGTACGCCGCATGTGGCCCCACCAACACTGCCGGCGCCGGCCACAAACACGCCGTCCCGCCGCGCGGCGCCCCAGCCCACTCCTCTACCCCCGGCCACGTTCCCGGATGACCAGGGGCCTGAACGGTCGACGTAATATCCGTCAGCGCCGGGCGACGAATAGCGTGGTGATGCTCGTGACCGTCGCGTCGGCACGGGCGAAGACCGACTCGGGGTCGTCCGGGTTGGTGGCGCGATCGAATGCCGCGAGGTGTTGTGGCGCGAGGTGCCCCGCGAGGAACTCGCGGGTCTCGCGCAGGTGCAACGCGAGAAAGCGGCGGACGGCCGGGCGGAGCGGCGCCTGGCGGTCCGCCGCGATCGTTTTCTGACCGGTCGGCGTTAGCCCGGCGTCGAGGAACCACTGGCGCATCCGTCGGGCCGGCGATAGCGCCGACCGCGACCCGAATCGCTCCCGACTCGCCTCGGCGGTCGCCCGCTGCACCTCCACCTCCAGCTCGACCGGCCAGTTCACCACGACGCGGTGGAAGCTGTCGTCTTCCAGCACCGCGACCCGCCCGCCCGGCCGCACCACCCGCCGCATCTCGGCCAGCGCGGCCACCGGGTCGTCGAGGCTGATGAAGCTCTGCGCGCACCACGCCAGGTCGAACGCCGCTTCGCCGAACGGCAGGCGTACGGCGTCGGCCTTCACGAAATCCACGGCCGCGACCGCCCCCGCCCGGCCGACCGACTCGCGCGCGGCGGCGAGGTAAGCGTCGGACAGGTCGGCCGCGGTCACCTTGCCGAACGGGTGCATCCGGCGGGCGAGCAGGGCGGTGTAAAACCCGTCGCCGCATGGCACGTCGAGCACCGCCGCTCCGGACGGCAGTGGAACGGCCCGAACGGCGCGACGGAGTTCGCGGCGAAAGGCGGCGTGGAACGCGGCGAGCGTCGCGGCGTAGTCCGGCAGTTGGGCAGAGTCGGCGCTCACGCCCCCGGCCGTGCAGCCGGCGTGCCGGTTGGCACCGTTGATGCATTCTCCCGACGCAGTGGGCGGAATCGCCGCCCGCGGTCCCACTCCGGGAGGCCGTATGCCCATCCTGTCGCAACCCGCGTTCGGGCCGAAGCTCTCGATCGCGTTCATCACCGGCGGCGCGCTCATCGACGTGTGGGTGCTCGTGTGGCGGTACACGATCGCCCCACCGGAACTCAGTCCGGTTCAGAAGTTCTTGTTTTGGGGTCTGCTCCTGACCGGGGCGACGTTCCTGACCATCGGGGCGTTCCTCGGGTCGATCGGCCGCGCCGCGCGGAAGGCCGAGTTGCCGCCGACGGATGAGACGACCCGCGCCGAGGCGGCGGTCCAGGCGAACGCGGCGGCGAACCCGGTTACCGCCCCGGCGATGGTCGCTCCCGGGGTGGCGGGCCTCGCACCCGCGCCGATGATGCCGCCGGCCGGCGTCGTGCCGACCACGGCCGTGCTCCCCGCCGGGAGCTGAGGTAGAAGCGGTCGGTCATGGTTGAAGCGGAGGGCGAATGCCCTCCGCTTTCTCGTTTGTATCACGCGGTGAACACCGGGTCCCGCGGCTTCAGCGCGCGTCGCCCGATCGAGCCGGCACCAACAGCCGATGGCGAACCTCGATCACGCCACGAGCCGCGACCGAAAGGGAGCGGCTGCTGGAGTCCCACGAGCCGCGACCGAAAGGGAGCGGCTGCTGAACCGGACTTCCGCACGCAGCGAAGATTGGTTCAGCAGCCGCTCCCTTTCGGTCGCGGCTCGTGGGACTCCAGATTCGCCACCAAGATCGCTCGCCCACCCCACCACGCGCAAACGACGGCGGCCGCGGGTTGCCCCGCGGCCGCCGGTGCTTCGTCATGCCACTGTGTCACACCGACTTCGCGGCCCGACCGAGGAGCAGGCCGACGCCGAACCCGACGAGGATTGCCGGCAGCGGGTAGCGGCGGATGAGGCTCGACACCTCGCGGCCGAAGTCCCCGGCGTGTTCGCCGACCGACTCGTAAGCGTCGTGCGCGAAGCGCTGCACGCGCTCCGTGTTGACGTTCCCGGCCCAGTCGGTGATGCGGTCGCGAGCCTGGCCCGCCAGGTCACCGACGCGGTCCCGCGCCTGGCCGGCCAGGTCACTCGCGCGGTCGGCCAGGTTGCTCGCGGTGTCGCGGATGGTGCCCATCGCGCCACCCGCAGCGTCGGCCGCCCGGTCGGTGCCGGACCGCGCCGCCGAGGCGGCGTCGTTCACGCCCGACTTGGCCGCCCGGGCGGCGTCGTCGATCCCGGACTTGATGGTGTTCTTCGTGTCAGCCATCGGTTATTACCTCCGATCCAGGGGCTAGGTGTTCGGCTCCGGTTGAACCGACATCACCCGACTAATGCAGCCGGCGTGCCAACCGGCGT
>VFQN01001283.1_pt1 | contig 42809 bp, 32 predicted proteins | sample 3512371 | NCBI WGS metagenome assembly VFQN01 (sample SAMN10412370, study PRJNA504923) | tailings metagenome | isolation source: Replicate 2 from Balatoc abandoned mine | place: Philippines: Itogon, Benguet | collected 2017-08-28 | reverse complement strand
GGCGTGGTCTCGTTCGTAGACCCGGACGTCTTCGAGGTGAGGGTTTACAAGAACGAGGGCGGCATGAAGCTGGTCGCCGCCGTCGAGCTCGCCAGCCCGTCCAACAAGGACCGCCCGTCGGCCCGACGGGCATTCGCAACGAAGTGTGCGGCATACCTCCAGCAGGGTGTCTCGGTCGTCACGGTGGATGTCGTGACCGAGCGCGCCGCCAACCTCCACCGCGAACTCGTCCAGGTTCTGCAACTGTCTGACGTGTTCGATTGGCAGTCGCCGTCGGGGCTCTCGGCCGTTGCGTACCGGGTCGTCCGGGTGAAAGACGAATCCCGGCTCGACGTGTGGCCGTTCCCCCTCTCCCTGGGTGAATCACTCCCGACCGTCCCACTCTGGCTCAACCCGGGCCTCGCGGTACCGCTGGAACTGGAAGTCACCTACGAGGAGACGTGCGACGGGTTGCGCATCCACTAACAACTACCGCTTGCCGCGGCCGATGCCGTAGTAGGTGAACCCGTACTGGGCCATCGTCCGCTCGTCGTAGGTGTTGCGGCCGTCGAAGACGACGTGGCCGGCGAGGAGGCGGCGGATCAGCTCGAAGTCCGGGTTGCGGAATTCCGGCCACTCGGTCACAATCGCCAACCCGTCCGCCCCCTCCAGCGCGCCGTATGGGCGGTCGGCGTAGTACAGCTTGTCGCCGTAGATCGCCCGCACGTTCTCCATCGCCTCCGGGTCGTGCGCCCGCACCTTCACCCCGGCGGCCAGCAGCGCGTCGATCAGCGTCAGCGCCGGCGCCTCGCGGATGTCGTCGGTCCGCGGCTTGAACGCCAGCCCCCATACCGCCAGCGTCTTCCCCTCGAGGGCGCCGCCGAAGTGGGCGCTGATCTTCCGGAACAGCACCTGCTTTTGGTCGTCGTTCACGTCGTCCACCGCCTGCATCAGCCGGAGCGGCAGGCCGGTGCGGCGGCCCATAGCAATGATCGCCTCGATGTCTTTCGGGAAGCACGACCCGCCGTAGCCCGGGCCGGGGAAGAGGAACTGGAAGCCGATCCGCTGGTCGTGGCCAATCCCCTTGCGCACGTCGTTGATGTCCGCGTGCAGCCGGTCGCACAGGTTCGCCATCTCGTTGATGAAACTGATCTTCGTGGCGAGCATGGCGTTCGCGGCGTACTTCGTCATCTCCGCCGACTCGGGCGTCATCACCAGGAACGGCCGCTCAGTGCGGAGGAACGGCGCGTACAGTTCGCGCATCACCTCGGCGACCTCCGGCTTGCGGACGCCGACGACGACGCGGTCCGGCTTCATGAAGTCGTCGATCGCCGCGCCTTCCTTCAGGAACTCGGGGTTGCTCGCCACGTCGACGTGCGGGCACCCGGCCGCGGCGAGGCGTTCGGCGACCGCCCGGTTCGTGCCGACCGGCACCGTGCTCTTGGTGATGACCACGCGCGACCCGGGCTGGCCGGGCGGGATGTCCTTCAGCGCCGCCCCGATGGCGTCGGCGACGGCGAACACGGCGGTCAGGTCGGCGTCACCGGCCTCGGACTGCGGGGTGCCGACGGCGATGAAGATGAGCCGCGCGGCTCGGACGGTCTCGCGCAGGTCGGTCGTGAAGGCGAGGCGGCTGTCGTGCCGGTTGCGCTGGACGAGTTCGAGCAGTCCCGGCTCGTAGATCGGCAGGCGGCCGGCGTTCAACGTCTCGATCTTGGCCGGGTTATTGTCCACGCACGTGACGTCGTTCCCGCTCTCGGCGAGACACGTCCCCGTGACCAGCCCGACGTACCCGGTGCCGACGACTGCGACCTTCATGTCACGAACCTCGGTTGTCCCTAACCCGCTTGCCCCCGCCAGTCGGCGAGGATGTCGGCGAGTGTCTGGTCGAGGGCGATCCTGGGAGCCCACCCGGTCGCGGTGCGGAGCTTCGCCGTGTCCGCCCGGGTGATCGTCGTGTCCGCCTTGCGGCCCGGCTCGACCTTCTGGCGGACCTCGATCTTCACCGTCGAGAGGGCGAGCATGCGGTCGAGGAGGTCCTGGATGCGGAACGTTTCGCCGCGACCGGCGTTGTACGCCTCGCCGGATTTCCCTTTCTCCAGCAGCAGCGGGAACGCCGCCACCATGTCGCGCACGTCGGTCACGTCGCGGTGGGCCGACAGGTCGCCGGTCTCCATCACCGGCTCCTGCTTCCGCGTCTCGATCGCCGCGATCTGGCGGGCGAAGTTGGCGACCGCGTAGTCGGAACCCTGCCGCGGGCCGATCTGGTTGAACAGCCGCACCCGCACGACGTCGAGGCCGGGGCTGCGGGTGTACTGGTAGCTGAGAATGTCCGCCGCCGCCTTGCTCGCGGCGTAGGGGCTGGCCGGCTTCAGCGTGGTGCGCTCGTCGCACGCCCCGGCCGGGTCGTCCGGCTCGCCGTAGACGAGCCCGGTCGAGACGTAGAGGACGCGCGGGCGGACGCCGGACCGGACGACGGCGTCGTACAGGCTGCGGGTGGCGTCGAGGTTGTCGCGCCAGCACGCCCCCGGCTCGCGGAACGACCCGCCGGTGTTGGCGTACCCGGCGAGGTGGAACAGCCAGTCCGGTCGGACCTGCTTCAACACCGCTTCGATCCGCGGCCCGTCGAGCAAGTCGGCTTCGTGCAGCTCGGCTATCCCGGCGAGGTGCCCGAGCCGTTTCGGCCACGCCGCCGACCGGCCAACGCCGGCGAGGGCGTGCCCCCGCCCGGACAGGCACTCGGCGAGGTGCCCGCCGACAAACCCGGTGATGCCGGTGATGAGTATCTTCATGGCGTCGGAGTGTGAGTGTAAGTGTGAGTGTGAGGGCAGCGAGGGGCCGAGCCTTCCCTCGCACTCGCACTCACACTTGCACGCTCAGATCCCGCGGGCCTTGAAGTCCGGCAGAGGCTGGCCCTGGAGGCGGGCGAGGTCGGCCTTCACCATCCGCTCGACCAGCTGCTCGAAGCTCACCTCCGGCTTCCACCCGAGCTTCGCCTTCGCCTTCGACGGGTCCCCGATCAGCAGGTCCACCTCGGCGGGCCGGACGAACGCCGGGTCGATGACGACGTGGTTCTCCCACTTCAGCCCGGCCGCCGCGAACGCCACCTCGACCAGCCGCTTGACCGTGTGCGTCTCGCCGGTGGCGATCACGTAGTCGTCGGGCGTGTCCTGCTGGAGCATCATCCACATCGCCCGCACGTAGTCGCCGGCGAAGCCCCAGTCGCGCTTCGAGTCGAGGTTGCCGAGGCGCAGCTCCTTGCTCATGCCGAGCTTGATGCGGGCGACGCCGTCGGTCACCTTGCGGGTGACGAACTCGCGGCCGCGGCGCTCGCTCTCGTGGTTGAACAGGATGCCGCTACAACAGTACATGTTGTAGCTCTCGCGGTAGTTGATTGTGATCCAGTGGCCGTACACCTTCGCCACCCCGTAGGGGCTGCGCGGGTACAGCGGGGTGCTCTCCTTCTGCGGCACCTCCACCACCTTGCCGAACATCTCGCTCGACGACGCCTGGTAGAAGCGGATGCGGTCCGGGCCGAGCAGGCGGATCGCCTCCAGCACCCGCGTCACCCCGGTGGCGGTGAACTCGGCGGTCAGCACCGGCTGCTTCCAGCTGGTCGGGACGAAGCTCTGGGCGGCGAGGTTGTACACCTCGTCCGGGTTCGACTCCTTCATCACGTCGATGATCGAGAGCTGGTCGAGCAGGTCGGCCTGGTGGAGGTGGATCTTGCCGGACAGGTGGTGGATGCGCTCGAACGTCTCCGTGCTCGCCCGGCGGACGACCCCGTGGACCTCGTACCCCTGTTCGAGCAGCAGCTCGGCGAGGTAACTCCCGTCCTGCCCCGTCACCCCCGTGATCAGCGCCCGCTTCATGTCCGCCTTTCGTGGAACGTCGGTCCGGTCCGCGGGTGTGACCCCGAATGCATCTGGTTTATTCCCCGCCCGCGCCGTGGGAAGCCCGGGGGCGGCCGGGCGCGGCGTGACTCCAACCAATCTCCCAAGAAAGCCGAAGCGGGAGGTGCGACCGTGCCGATAAGGGGGGTGATGCCGGTTGCTCTGCCGGCGGCTCGGGAGTACCGCCGATGACTCTTGCCCGCCAGGCTCCGACCAACCTCGTCGTCGAACGGCTGGAACCGCGCGAGGTTCCGGCCGTCGCGGCGGTGGCCGGCACGACCCTCGTCGTCGCCGGAACCGACGGTGACGACCGGATTTCGGTCTTCCTCGACGGCACCGACCTCGTGGTCCTCGACGGGGCGGCCGGCATCGGCCGGGTCGCGTCGGCGGCGATCACCACCATCGCCATCGACGGCGCCGGCGGGAACGACGTCATCAAGGTGGACCGCGCGGTCACCCAGGTCACCGACCTGATGGGCGGCGACGGGAACGACAAGTTGGTCGGCGGCGGCGGGGCCGCGGGGCTGACCGGCGACGCCGGGGACGACGTGCTCATCGGCGGTCCCGCGATGAACACGTTCAACGGCGACGGCGGGCGGAACGAGCTCATCCGCGTCAAGCCCACGGACGTCGTCTTCCCGGCCGCCGGCGACGTGGCGCTGGCGGACGCCGGTCCGGCGCCGGTCGCGGCGCCAGCGGTCCTCCTTGCCAGCGACGTGGAAACCCTCCTCCGCCGCGCGTCGGCGGCGTCGGCGAGCTCGGACGCCATCATCGCCATCACCGACCGGAACGGGCGTATCCTCGGCGTGCGGGTCGAGAGCGGCGTGGCGCCCGAGATCACCGGGAACATGGACAGCCTCGTGTTCGCCATCGACGGGGCGGTGGCGAAGGCCCGCACCGGCGCGTTCTTCGGGAACAACCAGGGGCCGCTCACGTCGCGGACCGTCCAGTTCATCAGCCAGAGCACGATCACCCAGCGCGAGGTCGAGTCGAACCCGAGTATCACCGACCCGAACTCGACGCAGCGCGGCCCGGGCTTCGTCGCCCCGGTCAACATCGCCGGCCACTTCCCGCCGGGGATCGCATTCACCCCGCAGGTGGACCTGTTCGCGATCGAGCACACCAACCGCGACTCCTCCGTCCACCCGGGCGACGACCGGATCAAGGGGACGGCTGACGACGTGCCGCTGGCGCAGCGGTTCAACATCGACCCCGCCTTCGTCCCGGCCGGGCAGGGGCTGTTCCCGCCGGACTCGTACGGGTTCACGTCGGGCATCCGCCCGGCGTCCCAGTCGCGCGGCATCGCCACGCTCCCGGGCGGCATCCCGATCTTCAAGAACGGGCAGGTGGTCGGCGGCATCGGCGTGTTCTTCCCCGGGAAGACCGGGTTCGCCACCGAGGAGAACTCGTCCCTCTCGACCACGTTCAACCCCGCCCTCCCCGACCGCACGCTCGAGGCGGAGTGGATCGCGTTCGCCACGGCCGGCGGGACGATCATCTCGGCGACGCCGGGGGTCGCCCCGACACCGCTCCAGGGGCCGATCAACGGGGTGGGCCTGCCGACGAGCGGGGTGTTCGGCCTCCCGACCGGCCGGCTCGACCTCGTCGGCATCCAGCTCGACGTGTTCGGCCAGGGCGGCGCCGGCGAGGGGACGCAGCGGGTACTCAACGTCGGGAACGCGGTCGGGGTCGGGAACCCGGACGACGGCGTGAACCAGCCGGTGGACGCCGGCCCGGACGGCGTCCCCAACAACGGCAACGACTCCCTCACGCGCGACGGGCTGCTCGTGCCCGAGGGGTGGCTGGTCACCCCGCACGACGGCGACGGGATCACGAAGGCCGACGTGGAGCGGATCGTCACCCAGGCGATCGTGCAGTCGAACCTGACCCGCGCCGCGATCCGCGTCCCGCTCGGCACCCGGGCGAAGTTCGTGTTCGCCGTCTCCGACCGGCAGGGGAACCTCGTCGGCCTGTTCCGCGAGCCGGACGCGACGGTGTTCTCGATCGACGTGGCGGTGGCGAAGTCCCGCAACGTGGCTTATTACGCCGACCCGAACCAGCTCCAGCCGATCGACCAGGTGCCGGGGGTGCCGGCGGGCGTGGCGTTCACCAACCGCACGTTCCGCTACCTTAGTTTGCCGCGCTTCCCCGAAGGGATCGACGGCAACCCGGCGGCGCCGTTCTCGCAGCTGTACGACGACATCACCGGCACCGACCCGAACACCGGGAAGCTGGTCGGGCCACCGCTGCCGGCGTCGGCCTACGACAGCGTGCTCGGCTTCGACGCGTTCAACCCCGGGACGAACTTCCGCCAGCAGGGGAACGTGCTGAACCAGAACGGCATCGTGTTCTTCCCCGGCAGCGCCCCGGTCTACAAGGTGCAGCCGGGCGGCGCGCTGCCGGTGCTGTCGGGCGGGTTCGGGGTGTCCGGCGACGGCGTGGACCAGGACGACATCACCACCGTCGCCGGGCAGTCCGGGTTCGACGTGCCGGCGTACATCCTGCGGGCCGACCAGGTGTTCGTTCAGGGCGTCCGCCTGCCGTACCAGAAGGGGAACCGGAACCCGGAGGGCTAACGTCGGCCGGGCAAGTGACGGGCGTTTCGGCAGAATCCGCACAGCCCGGGGGACCGGGTTGCCGATACAAGGTCGGCAATCCCGGCGCCTTCGGAGGGTTTCCCGATGCGGCTCGCGCTCCGCGCCGTCCCCGCGGCCTGCATTCTGTTCGCGTCGTGCAAGGCCATCCCCGACCACCCGCCGCACCGCGATCCGCGGTTTGTGGAGAACACGCCGCTGCCGCTCGTCCCCCCGCCCAACACGCTGGCGCGGGCCGGGTACTCGGACGAGGTCGCCCCGTGGGCGATCGGGTCCGTGACCAAGTACGAGTCCGGCGGGTACGTCGGCGGCGGGAGCCTCAAGTCGAACCGGGTGCTCGCCCGCGGCGTCGGAACGAACGTCGGGCCGACCCAGGACGGCACCTTCGGACTCGACTTCATCGGCTTCCACCACACCCCCGGTCGCGTGTTCCTGGCGCCGAGCCCCGACCCGTCCGCCGCCGTGCCGATCGCCGAAAACTACAAGACCGACGTGGTGTTCCCGAAGGACGTGTTCAACATCCGCCCCGTCCGCAAGGCGGTCGTAGAGCGGCGGAACGAGGCCGAGGAGCGCCGCGGCGGGGGCGAACACGAGTAACGCGGCTATGAGAGGGCGAGGAAAAACCGAAACCCGGCGGACGACCGCCGGGTTTCGGTTTTTCCCACACCGCCCGCACACGCACGCACACGCCACCCGTATCACACCATCACCCGTGACCCGCACCCGGAGCCGTTCATGCCCCCGCCGTTCGCCGGCATCTGGCCGGCCATGCTCACCCCCACCACGCCGTCGGGTGAGCCGAACCTCGCCGCCTGCGAGCAACTCGTCGACCTCTTCGCCCGCCAGAACCTCGGCGGCATCTACCTAGTCGGCTCGACCGGCGGTTGGCCGCTGTTCACGGTCGCCGAGCGGAAGCGCATCGCCGACACGGTCGTGAAGGCCGCCGCCGGGCGCATCCCGGTCATGGTCCACGTCGGGGCGGTGGCGACGGCTGATGCCGTTGAGCTGGCACAGCACGCGGCGGCGGTCGGGGCGGACGCGGTCTCGGCGGTCGGACCGATCTACTACAAGCACCCGCCGGAGGTAACCTTCGAGTTCTACCGCCGCGTCGGCGCCGCCACGCCCCTGCCGCTGTTCGCGTACCACCTCAGCGGGGTAAACCAGTCCGCCCTCAGCCCGCGCGAATTCGCCACCCGGCTGCTCGAAATTCCCACAATCGCCGGGATGAAAATCACCGACCACGACCTGTACCCGTTCGGGCTCATCCACGGCCTCGCCGGCGACCGCCTGCGCCTGTTCAGTGGGGCCGACGAGGTGATGTGCCACGCCGTACTGAGCGGGGCGTGCGGGGCCATCGGCACGTTCTACAACGTGTTCGGCCCGGCCTGTGCAGCAGCAAGAACTGCCACCGAGGCGGGCGACGTGCCCGCCGGGCGGGCGTTCATGCTGCGGTTCCAGGCCGCCATCGCCGATGCCATCGCCGGCGGGATGTGGTCGTTCCTGCGGGCGGCGGTGCGGCTGAAGTACGGGATTGACGTGGAGATGCCGCGGCCGCCGCTCGGGGCGGCGGACGGCGAGTGGGCCGTGGACCGAGTCCGCGAACTCGTTGCCCGGGTGGACGGGGCGGGCTGACCGGTGGTGTCGGTTTTTCCGCCGCCTGTCACCCAGTGTGCTACGCTGAATTGTGGTGTCGCGCGACGGAACAGGGTGCGCCCAATGACTCTCGATCAGCTTCTAACCGAAATCCGCGGGAACTTACCGATCGTGGTCGGCGGGACAGTCGCGGTCCTGGTCCTGACGTACATGGCGGTCCAGCAGACCCGCCGCCGCCGCGGCCTTGACCCGTCCGCACTCGTCTCAAACCCCACCCCTCCTCCGGCGACAGGGACCGGCGAGCACGCGCTGGCGTGGGCGCCGCCCGAGCAGTCCTACGCCGACCGCCGCGGCTCGGTCCGCCGCGAGGGGGCGCCGGTCCGGGTACTCCTCTCCTCGACGAGCCTCCGCAACGGCACGAACGACGGCTACGTCGTGGACCGTTCGACCGGCGGCCTGCGGATCATCATGCAGAACGCCGTCCCGCCCGGGAGCACGCTCCAGGTGCGGGCCGTCAACGCCCCGGACACGGTCGGGTTCGTCACGGTCATCGTCCGCAGCTGCCGCAAGCAGCCGGACCACTTCGAGGTGGGGACGGAGTTCGAGAAGACGCCGCCGTGGAGCGTGCTGCTCCTGTTCGGCTGATCCTCACTTCGCCAGTTCCAGCCGGTACTCGCCTTCGACGCTCGTCCCATCGGGATTCGGGGGTATGCGCCACGTCCCCAGCAACGTCTTGCCGCTCAGCACGCCGTCGTAGGGTATGCCCAGGATCGGGGCAGTGTTCACCGCCCCCGAAGCGCCCGTCGAGCGGAAGCGGACCGTAAACCCCTTCCCGGCCGTGGTCCCGGCCGCGGCCGGGACGATCATCCCCTTCACGTGGTACGTGACCTGGATCTCCTCGCTCGCCTCGGCGAGGTCGGCGTCGAAGCGGTCGCCGTCGCGGGCGGTGACGGTCAGCACTACCCGGAACGCGGGCGGCCCCACCGCCCCGCCGCCGAACACCCCCTTCTGCGTCAGCGCGCCGTGCCAGCGGGTGCCGGGGAGGAACGGGTCGGTGACCGGCAGTGGCACAGCCCACACCGCCCCGACGATGGTCGTCGCGGCCAACACCCCGGTGACTCGGATCATGGCGGACGCCTCCCGCCCCATCATCCCCGCTCGCTCTTCTGCTAGCTAGCCGGAATTCCGCCGCTCGTGAACCAATCGCCCCGCAAATCGCTCCTGAAATAGCCCGTATACTAGCCCCCGTTCACGACCCTTTGAGGCACAGTCATGGCCGAGTGGCAGCGGACCCACACCTGCGGCGAACTGCGCGAGGCGCACGTCGGGCAGACCGTCACCCTGAACGGCTGGGTGCTCATCTCCCGCAAGTTCGGCAACCAGGTGTTCGTGGACCTGCGCGACCGTTACGGCCTCACCCAGGTCGTGTTCGAGGCCGACGCCGAGGAGCTTTTCAAGACCGCCGACCGCATGGGCCGCGAATGGGTGCTATCGGTCACCGGCGTGGTCCGCCCGCGCGTCGAGGGGAAGGAGCGCGCCGACATCGCCACCGGCAAGGTCGAGGTCGAGGCGAAGGGGCTGACGGTCCTGAATCAGTGCCCGCCGCTGCCGTTCAGCGTCACCGAGTTCCCCGACGAGGAGCCCGCGAACGAAGACCTGCGCCTCCAGTACCGCTACCTCGACCTGCGGCGGCGCAGCCTGCAACAGGTGCTCACGCTGCGGCACCGGATGAACAAGGTGATCCGCGACCACCTCGACGCGAAGGGGTTCCTCGAACTCGAGACGCCGCTGCTCGGCAAGAGCACGCCCGAAGGCGCCCGCGACTACCTCGTCCCGAGCCGGGTGTTCAACGGCGAGTTCTTCGCCCTGCCGCAGTCGCCGCAGCTCTACAAGCAGCTGTTGATGATTTCGGGCTACGACCGCTACTTCCAGATCGCCCGCTGCCTCCGCGACGAGGACCTGCGCGCCGACCGGCAGCCGGAGTTCACGCAGCTCGACGTGGAGATGAGCTTCGTCGAGCGCGACGACGTGCTCGGCCTGATGGAGAGCCTGTCGGCGGACATCCTCCAGAAGTGCCTGGGGCTGACGATCCCCACGCCGTTCCCGCGGCTGAAGTACGCGGACGCCGTGCTCCGCTACGGCTCCGACAAGCCCGACCTGCGCTTCGGGCTCGAGATCGTGGACGTGTCCGACGTCGCCGCCGAGAGCGACTTCACCGTCTTCAAGAGCGTGCTCGCGGCCGGCGGCGTCGTGCGCGGCATCAACGCGAAGGGCGCCGCGGACAAGTTCAGCAACAGCCAGCTCAAGCCGGGCGGTGACCTGCCGAAGGTCGTCGAGGTGTACAAGGCGAAGGGGCTGGCGTGGATGAAGGCCGAGGGCGACAAGCTCACGGGGAGCATCGAAAAGTTCTTCCCCGATGCGGTCAAAGCGAAGTTGAAGGAACGGCTCGGCGTACAACCGGGCGACCTGCTGCTCTTCGTGGCGGACAAGGAGGCGGTCGCGGCCAACGCGCTCGGGGCGCTGCGGACGCACCTGGGGTCGGCGCTGAAGCTGTACACGAACTGGTGGGACGAGAAGGCGGCGTGGGACGCGGCCGAGACCGCTGCGGCGAAGAAGGAGAAGCGCCCGGCCCGGCCGTTTACGCTCCGGCCCGAACACTTCAACTTCCTCTGGGTCACCGGTTTCCCGATGTTCGGCTGGGACGAAGAAGAGAACCGTTGGGCGGCGATCCACCACCCGTTCACCGGCCCGATGGACGAGGACGTACCGCACCTGGAAACCGACCCGGGGAAGGTGCGGGCGAAGGCGTACGACCTGGTTCTGAACGGCTACGAGGTCGGCGGCGGGAGCATCCGGATTCACCGCCAGGACGTGCAGAACACGGTGTTCAAGCTGCTCGGCATGGAGATCGAGGAGGCGAAGAAGCGGTTCGGGTTCCTGCTCGACGCCCTCCAGAGCGGCGCCCCGCCGCACGGCGGCATCGCGCTGGGCCTCGACCGCTGGTGCATGATCCTGGCGGGGACGACGAACATCCGCGACGTGATCGCCTTCCCGAAGAACCAGAAGGCGCGCGACCTGATGACCGGCGCTCCCGCCGTCGTGGATGCTCGCCAGCTTCGCGACCTCGGGATCAAAATCAGCTGACACTAAAACCCGTGCGCAAGTTTCACGCACGCACGCATTCCCATTCTCGACCCGCCTCCGCCGGGGCGGGTCGTACAACTCTTCCCCGAGTTGACGCCCCCCGGGATGGTCTCGGGGGGCGTGTTCATTTCTTGCCATGTGAAACGGCACAGCCCTTGCTTTGCAGTCACGGCCCGGAGATTGCAATGCCTGGTTCCGAATCCGTACTTCGTGTCCTCTGCGTGGACGACAACCACGACGCGGCGGACACGCTTGGCGTATTGCTCGAGCTCGCTGGCTACGAGCCGCGTGTCTGCTACGACGGCTATTCGGCCCTCGCCGCGGCCGAGGACTTCCGCCCCGACGCCGCCATCCTCGACCTGTCGATGCCCGGGATGAGCGGCGACGAACTCGGCCGTCGCCTCCGGGAGACCGACTGGGGCCGCACCCTCCCGCTGGTCGCGCTGACGGCGCTCGGCGGCGAGGACGCGCGCGAGCGGACCGCCGCCGCCGGCTTCGACCTGCACCTCCTCAAGCCGGTCAACCCGGACCGCCTCGCCAACGTCCTCGCCGATATCGTCATCCTGAAGGCGGAAGCCGATCAGATGGCCGAATCCTGATCCGGGCGTGAAAGCCGGCCGCGGAGCGCGGGGTATCACCGGGCATCCCCCACTGCTCTCCCCCGGACCTTCCCCATGCTCCGGCGTCACGCCCTCGGCTTGGCCGCGGCCGGCCCGATTCTCGTCGGCAAAACTCTCGCCAAACTCGGCCTGAAGACCCCGCCCGAGGCGTGGCGGAAACTCCTCGGCGTCGGCCTCCGCGGCGAGCCGTCGAAGTTCGGCCTGTCGGCGTTCGGCCTGCGCGTACCGGCGGACGACCTTCCCGCCCGGTTGCACGCCTTCCTCCGCACCGAGCCTGAAGCGGCCTACGCGCTGACGCACACTTCCAATCTTTCCCGCCGCACCCGCTGCGACTCGATCGACCTTGTGGTGCAGCAGTTCGACGAGGACGGCGCCCTTGAAGACCTCGAAGCCCATCTCGACCCGGCCTGCCCGTGCGCGTTGTCCGCCGACGCACGTCGCCGCGTTCACCGCCGAATCGTGGCCGCCCATCGGGCGACGCATAGTTGGCCGGAATCTCGGCGACCGCAAGGGGTCGGTGACTTCGGTTGTCAGGAACTGATGCCGGCCGAAATCCCGTACGCCCTCCGCCTGTTGAACGCGGCTTGTCTCCAAGTGGAAGTCGTGGAGCCGTTGACAAGGTTCGTTGCCCCGGCCTTCTTCCTCCGCCGTGGCTTGGGGCACAATGCGTACACCTTCGTGGCGCGTACCGACCCGGCCGCCGATACCACCGACCTCTGGGGCACAGCACACCACGTCGCCGCGGACGGTGTTCCGTTTCAGGAATTGTTGACGCGGCTCGAACATGCCTGGGGCACCGAACTCACCACATTCCCGGAGGCGGGGACCATCTACCCCCCGCGGCCGGCGTCCATTGTTGGTGAGCGCGAGGCGTACCACTCGCTGTCGTTCCACGACTTCGCCCCGCTCCTGCGGGTGCGCAGGGCGGTGAACGCCGAACTCGGGCTCGACGTGCCCGCCGCGGCGCTGCTGCTGTGGGTGTTGGCGAAGCAGCCGGAGTTCGCGGCGACGAAGTTCGCAAGCACGGTGGACGTGCCCGCGACGGCGACCCGCGAGCGCTGCGTCGATCTGGTGCCGCGCCGCCCGGCGGACTTCCACGGCGACCTCGCCGCGTTCGCCCGGTCGTTCCTCGACGGCGTCGCCGCGTCGCGCGAGCGGCGCAGCCCGGTGCAGGCGGCGGGCGCGGACCTGGCGCACCTGCCGCCGCGGCTCTTCCGGGCACTGCTGGAGGCGATCCCGGACCGGCTCGCCGACACATTCGGCGAGGTCGGGCTGTCGGTCATCCGCGACGCGAAGGTGTTCACCGCGCCGCTGTCGGACCTGGCGTACCCCGGCGGCTTCCTGGCGGTCGGCGGGATGGGCTTGCCCGCGGCCCGCGGTACAGTCGGCGTGCTCAGCGTGAAGGGGACGCGCGAGCAGGCCGAGCGCTACCCCGCCGTCGTCGCGCGGGCGGTGGCGGCGTGCGCGGGGTGATGAATACACTACCTTCCACCACCACCTCTCCAGGAAGGGAAGGCACCTCGCATGTCGCTCCGGATGTCCGCCGCCGTCGCCGCGGCCGTTCTGCTCGTCCCGGGGAGGACGCTCGCCCAGCAACCCGCGCCCGCCGACCGCGGCCGGGCCGACGCCGCCCTCGCCCGTACCGCCGCGTCGATGCTCGCCGGCGTGCGGACGTTCACGCTCGAGAACGGCCTCCGCATCTACCTGTTCCCGGTCGCCAACTCGCCGCTCGTCACCACGATGGTCGCCTACCGCGTCGGCAGCGCCGACGAGGAGGCGGACCAGACCGGCCTGTCGCACTACCTCGAACACCTGCTGTTCAAGGGGACCGACAAGCTCCTGCCCGGCGACGTGGACCGGGCGACGCAGCGGAACGGCGGGGCGAACAACGCCTACACGTCGGAGGACATGACGGTCTACCACTTCGACTTCGCCGCCGACCGCTGGGAGATCGCCCTGCAGATCGAGGCCGACCGGATGCGGAACACGCGGATCGACGAGAAGCACGAGTTCGCCCAAGAGAAGGGCGCCGTGGTCGCCGAGCTGGCCCGCAACGAGGACCAGCCGTGGGACCTGGAGTTCAAGCGCATCCTCACCCTGCTCTACCCCGCGGGCGCGCCGTACCACCACCCGGTCATCGGCTCCGAGGCGCACGTCCGCGGCGCCACCGCCGAGGTCATCCGCCGGCACTACGACAAGTGGTACCACCCGAACAACGCCAGCCTCGTCATCGTCGGCGGGTTCGACCCGGAGAAGACGACGGCGCGCATCCGCGAGCTGTTCAGCGCCATCCCGCGGCAAGACCTGCCCGCCCGTAAGCCGGCAGTCGCCCGCCCCGCTCGGACCGAGCCGGCGCGGATCGAGTTCCCGTCCAAGTTCGACCTGCCGCGGCTCCTCGTCGGGTACAACACGACGACCGTCAAGGACGCCGACGACCCGGCGCTCGACGTGATCCAGCGCGTGCTGTCCGACGGGAAGACGAGCCGCCTGTACAAGAAGCTCGTCGAGGACGAGCGCACCGCCGCCGAGGTGGACGCCGGGAACTACACCGGCAAGCTCCCCGGCTGGTTCGCGGTGAACATCGAGCTGTTGCCCGGGAAGGACCGGGCGAAGACCGAGGGGCTCATCTTCGCCGAAATGGAAAGGCTGGCGAAGGAGCCCGTCAGCGACGCCGAACTGAGTCGGGCGCGGCGAAAGATTCTGGCCAACTTCGTGTTCGGCCGCGAGAGCGTCCACAGCCTCGCCGACACCATCGCCCGCGCCAGCGTCTACACCGACGGCGGCGACGCGGTCGCCTACTACCAGACATACCTCGACCGCCTCGCCGCACTCACCCCGGCCGACATCCAGAAGGCCGCCGCCAAGTACTTCGCCCGCAACAACGCCTCGCTCGTCTGGTCTATCCCGCCGGACGAGGAGAAGAAGGCCGGCGGCGGGCGTGGGGCGCCCGTCGGAGCCCGGAGCGTGAGCGACGGGGTCGGCCACCCCGTCGCTCACGCTCCGGGCTCCGACGGAAAAGGCCGTGCGTTCCGCGCCGCCCCGCGGCAGGACGCGGCCGGCGGCGGGGCCGGCGCGTTCTCGCTCGGCGCGGCGAAGCGGAGCGTCCTTCCGAACGGCCTCACGCTCATCACGCTCGAAGACCACCGCCTGCCGATGGTCGTCGCCACGGCGGCGGTGAAGGACGTGACGCTCCGCGAGCCGGCGGACAAGGCCGGCATCGCCACCCTCGTCGGCGAGCTCCTCGAAGAGGGGACGGCGGGCTACACCGGCGAGCAGATCGCCACGCTCATCGCCGACACCGGCGGCAGCCTCGAATTCGGCTCCGGCGGCGGGAAGCTGCGGGTGCTCAGCCCGGACACCGACCTCGGGCTGAAGCTGATGTTCGAGTGCCTCACGAAGCCGACGTTCCCGCAGGACGCCTTCGACCGGCAGAAGGACCAACAGCTGGCGACGATCGCCGACGCCGAGACGCAGCCGCGGACGAAGGCCCGTCAGCTGTTCAACAAGCTCGTCTACAAGGAGCACCCGTTCGGCCGGCCGTCGCTCGGGACGAAAGCGACCGTCGAGAAACTGACGGCGGCGGACGCGAAGGCGTTCCACACGGCGACGTTCGCCCCGAACGCGACGATCGTGGTCGTCGCCGGCGACTTCAAGACGGACGAACTCACCAAGCGTGTCGAGGAACTCACGAAGGACTGGAAGAAGGTCGATCTCGCCCCCGCCAACCCGGCCCCGCCGGGGAAGGCCGGGGCGGTGACGGAGCGCATCGTGTCGGACAAGTCGGCGTCTCAGGTCCACGTCTTCGTCGGGCACCTCGGCGTCACGCGGCAGAACCCGGACTACTACAAGCTGCTCGTCATGGACAACGTCCTCGGCGTCGGCCCCGGGTTCACGGACCGCCTGTCCAGCAACCTGCGCGACCGGCAGGGCCTGGCCTACACGGTGAACGCCAGCATCAGCAGCTCGGCGGGGAACCAGCCGGGGGCGTTCACCGGCTACATCGGCACGTTCGCCGACAAGTTCGTCCTCGTCCGCGACAGCTTCGTGAAAGAGGTGGCGCGCATCCGCGACGAGGCGCCGACCACGCAGGAGGTGGACGACGCCAAGAAGTACCTGCTCGGCAGCCTGCCATTCAAGTTCGGCACGCTGTCGGCCGTCGCCGGTCAGCTGCTCACCGCCGAGCAGTACGGGCTTGGGTTTGACTTCCTCGACCGCTACCGCAAGGAGGTCGCGGCGGTGACGCCGGCGGACGTGCAGGAGGTCGCCCGCCGCCACCTCGACCCGCGGGCGCTGACCATCGTTGCCGTCGGCCCAGTCGCCGCGGACGGCTCGCCGCTCGCGCCGCCCAAGAAGAAGTAGTCGTGTGCGGCCCCGCGCCGCTGAACCGCCTTCCGGGCCGGGTCGTAGAATGGGTGCGCCTCCCGCACGCCAGGAACCCCGGCCGTGACACCCGCCCCGTCCGCCCCCCAGCCGGCGCGTGCCCCGGACCGCCAGGAACCCCCGGCCATGAAGTCCGCGCTGAAGATCATCCTCCCACTCGGGTTGCTGCTGGCCGTCGTGTTCGGGGTGACGTATCTCGCCCGGTACACGCCGCCCGACGACGGGAAGGATCCGAAACTCGACCCGAGCTTGGCCAGCACCGGAAAGGGGCTGGAGTTCTTCACCGCGACGCGGAAGTGGGATCCGAGCCCGGAGGCTACTCTCCAGGATCAGGCGTTCCCCGGGTTTTTCGAGCCGGGCGAGGTGCCGCAGGCGACCCACTTCTGGTTCCGCAACCGGAACCCCGGAAAGGTCACTTTCCGGCTGCTCGGCGTAAGTTGCACGTCGTGCAGCGGTGGTCGGGTCGCGCCGATCCCACCGGAGGCCGCGCGGGCCTTGCTGCAAATGGCCGCGGTGTCCGCGCTGCCGGTCGGCCCCGTGGCGGCGTGCCCGCCGGGGATGGCCGGGGCGGGCGCCTTCCTGACGAACAGCCTGAAGTGGGAGGCGCACAGTTTCAAGGACGGCCCCGTGGACTTCCACATCCCGCCGCCCGCCGACGCCGACGGCTGGAGCCCCGGGTGGGGGATTCTCGAGCTGAACTTCAAGGTGCGGCCGAACCCGATGACCCTCAAGGCCGGCTTCGCCACCATCGACGAGTCGAACCTGGTGGTCGGGCAGGACGCGTTCACCATCGAGTACGCCCCGGCGCAGGGGGTCGAGGTGGATAAATCCGCGATCGACGCGGGTGAGTTGGCCGATAACACCCCGGTGCAGACCCACGTGGTCACGATGTACTCGCAGACCCGCACCGGCGACGACCTCCCGGACCTGACGGTCCGCGTGGTCAAGCCCGGGGGGGGGGAGGCGGGGCCGTTCGTCGCGGTCGGGAAGATCGAGCCGGTGCCGACCGACGAACTGGCCCGCCTCGCGGCACAGCTCGCGTCGGGGTCCGGGAAGGCGGCGCGGGTGCGCTCCGCCTTCCGGGTGCCGGTCACCGTGGCCGCGAAGGTCGGCGGCACCCGCCCGGAGATCGGCCGCCTCGACCGCGAGCTGTGGATCACGGCGAACGTCCCCGGGATGGAGCCGAAGAAGGTTGCCGTCAAGGCCGCTGTCACCGGCGCGATCTCGATCGCCGGCGGCGCGACGGACGTGAACCTCGGGTCGTTCAAGCAACAGGTCGGCGCGTCCGAGCAGGTCGTGGTGACGACCGAGCCGGCCGGGGCGGTGCTGGAGGTGGTGCCCGGGTCGGCCCGCCCGGACTACGTCGAGGCGTCGCTGCGGAAACTCCCGGACGCCGGGGTGCGGGGGCAGTGGCAGCTGGCCGTGCGGGTGCCGCCGGGCCGGCACCAGGGGGAGATCACGGACGGCGTGGTCGTCCTGGAACTGAAGGGACCGACCCCGCAGCGGATACGCATCCCGCTGCGGGGCCGCGGGGTGCAATAGTTCGCCCCGCGGGCAGGACGCAAGGGGAGCGCGATGACCCACGGAACCGGAAACCGGGTCGGCGGGCGGGTGGTCGGCCTCCTCGGGCTGGCCGCGCTCGTCGGCGGGCTGGTGTACGACGGGGTCGCCCAGGATCGGTCGCGCCCCGGCCCCGACCCCTGGGCCGGCAAACTCCCGAAGATCGGCGGCGTCGAGATCTTCTCCACCTGGCCGAAGGACCGCCCCGAGGCGGTGCTGATCCTCTCCGGCCAGACGTTCGGCTTCCTCAGCCCGTGCGGGTGCAGCCGGCCGCAGATGGGCGGCCTGGAACGCCGTGCGAACGCCATCGCCATGCTCAAGGCGAAGGGCTGGCCGGTCGCCGGCGTGGACCTCGGCGACTTCTATCCGGCCAAGAGCGCCGTCAAGGAACAGGGGCTCCTGAAGTACGCGACGGGGATGAGCGCGCTGCGCGAGATGGGGTACATCGCGGTCGGCGTCGGCAAGACCGAGTTCGACGCCGGCCTGCTCAACGTCGTCGCCGAGTACGCGCTCCAGAAGGAACAGGCGCCGTTCGCCCTGGCCGGAAACGTGGTCGGCGTCGCCGACAAGCAGGTCATTCCGCGCGAGCAGTACTTCCCGCCGGCCGGCAACGGCCGGCGGCCGACGGTCGGCCTCGCCGAGATTGTTGAGATCGGCAAGGTGCCGGTCGGCGTGGTCGGGGTGGTCGGGCCGAGCGTCGCGAAGGCCGGCGAGAAGGCCGACGGCAACCTCGGCTTCCTCGGCAACAAGGACGTGCTCACCCCCGCGGTCCAGGCGCTCGCCAACCACCCGAAGCGGCCGCAGCTGAACGTCCTCCTCTACCAGGGCACCGCCGACGAGGCCCGCAAGGTGGCCAGCGACTTCCCGCAGTTCCAGGTCGTCCTCTGCCAGTCGGACGACGCCGAGCCGCCGCAGTTCCCCGAGACGATCAGCCACAAGGACGGGAAGAAGACGTTGCTCGTCCAGGTCGGGCACAAGGGGCGGTACGTCGGGGCGCTCGGCCTGTTCCGCAAGCCGGACGGCTCGCTCGACCTGCAATACCAACTCGTGCCGCTCGGCGAGGAGTTCCTGACGCCCGAGACGCCGGAGGCCGAGAAGGCGAACCCGGTGCTGCCGCTGCTGGAGGAGTACGCCAAGCAGGTGAAGGACCGGAACTTCCTGGCGAAGGTGGCACGCCTGCCGCACTCGGCGCAGATCCAGAAGCCGGACCTGAACCTCAGCTACGTCGGCTCGGACCGCTGCCTCGGCTGCCACGCGAGCGAGTTCGCCAAGTGGAAGGACAGCAAGCACAGCCACGCCTACGAGGCGCTGGAGGTGTACGCCAAGCGGCCGAGCCTGCGGAACTTCGACGGCGAGTGCATCGTCTGTCACACCGTCGGCTACGGGATCAAGACCGGGTTCGAGAGCACCGAGAAGACGCCGGCGCTGAAGCACGTCGGCTGCGAGAGCTGCCACGGCCCCGGCAGCGGCCACATGACCGCGCCGCGCGACGCGGAGTTGCTCAAGCTGATGTCGCCGTGGAAGTCGAACCCGGCCGACCGCCTGCCCGACGTGGCGACGCTGGAGCGGATCGCCAAGGCGCCGCCGGGCGGCCCGGGCGGGATCACCGACCTGTCCGCGGCGCAGCAGCGGATCATCAACTTCGTGTCGCAGACGTGTACGAAGTGCCACGACGCCGAGAACGACCCGCACTTCGATCTGGCGAAGTACTGGCCAAAGGTGATCCACGGGCCGGGTCCGGCGAAACAGTAAACATCGCCTCATAGTCAGAATTATTGACTGCGGCGGGCATCCGCCCGAGTGACTCGCCGTCGTCCGGTCTCCCGTGACCAAAAGTGACCGGATTTCGGCAATCCGCATCGCACCAGGCGTCCCCGGATGCCACTCCGACACCGGGTGAACGACCGCCTCATCATCATTGAGAGTCGTCGTTTCCGTCCGATTCGATCCGCGTTCGTGCGCGGCCCGCATCACGCGCGGACCTCCAATCTTCCATGACCATACATGACCAAATTGCGGTAATCCGCATCGCCGGCCGGCCGGAATCCGCTCCGAGACCGCGCGTTCGACGGACCAAGAGTCATTTCGAGTCATCGTTTCCGTCCGGTTCGATCTGCGTTATCCACACCCGGTTTGCTGGATGCCCCGGCGTGCCCGGATCATCCCGGCATAACGCAGACTAACACCGACGGTTGCCTGCCCGGAGTGGACCGGCCCTCGACCCGATTGGGCTTCTCGCCACGACGCGAAACTGGCGATTCGACCGGACATCGGGCGGGTTTCCACCCCACCCGGCCGTTCGACGCTCGGTGAATGAGACTCAACAGGAACGACGCCGGCCGCCGGCCGACGTCAAAATGTGCATGACCGTGGACGTGCCTCACGCCCTCGCCACGACGAAGTCGGTCTGCCCGCTCACTCGTCCAGCGCGCTCGGGTCGCCCTTCGCGGCGGCCTCGTCGGCGAGTTGGTCGAGCACGCCCTGCACCTCGCTCATCCGCTCCGGCCGCTTGGCGGCCTTGAAGCTCAGGCACGACTCGATCAGATCCGCGAGGGCCGCCGGCAGCATCGGGTTGAGCTGCTTCACCGGCTTGAACTGCTCCTTGTACCACTTCTCGGTCATCGGCACGCCCTCGGCGACCGGGGCGCCCGACGGCGGCAGTTGGAGCGTCGCCAGCCGGTACATGGTGGCGCCGAAGTTGTAGATGTCGGTGCGCTCGTTCACGAGCTTGTGGCTGACCGTCTCCGGGGCGATGTACTCGGGCGTCCCCTGGACGCGGTCCTTCGGCTCGCCCTTGATCCACGCCAGCCCGTAGTCGATCACCTTGACCGCCGTCCCGCGGCCGAGCATGAGGTTGTTCGGCTTCAGGTCGGCGTGGACGACGCCCTGCTTGTGCATGTGCGTGAGCCCGTCGGCGATGCGCTCGAAGACGCGGAGCATCTTCGGCAGCCGCATCAGCGTGAGTTGGTCCATCGGCGTGCCGGGGACGAACTCGATCAGGAGCTTCGCCTTCTTCGGCCCGCTGAACCACCCCTGCTCCACCTCCAGGCAGTACACCTTCACCAGGTTCGGGTGGTTGAGCATCTGGCCGACGCGGAACTCGTGCTTCGCCTGCTCCAGGTACTTCAGGTCGTCCTTGCCGTCGATCGGGACGAGTTTCAGCGCGTAGTCCTTGCCGTCCTCGTCGCGGCGGACGTGTAGAATGCTGCTGTGTGCCCCGCTCCCGAGGGTTTCGACCACGCTGAATTTGCCGATCTTGTCCACGTCCTCTCCCCGGGCCGGGGTCCGCACGTCACGCGACCCGAATGATAACGGAAGCACCGCCGGCCGGCAAACGGTCGCGCGCCGGGTGCCCTCATGGGAATGAACGAGACCGAAACCCGCACCCGGACGATCGGGCGGGAGATCTTCGCCCGGATCGACCGGTCCGGACCGACCCCACTCACAAAGGCGTGGCTCGACGACCGGCTGATGGGCGTCGGCACGCACGACCCCGCGCTGAAGGTGCAGCTGTTCCGCTTCGTGGACACGCTGCCGTACCTGAAGACGACCGACGAGATCACCCGCCACCTCGCCGAGTACCTGCGCGAGGCCGAGCGCGACCTGCCGTGGTGGGTGCGCGCCGGGCTGAAGGTGATGCCGCGCGGCGGCCCGCTCGGCGGGCTCCTCGCGTTCGCGGCGCGTACCGGCGCCCGCCAGATGGCGCGGCGTTTCATCGCCGGTTCGGACGTGCCCGAGGTGACCGCCGCCGTGCGCCGACTGCGGGCACAGCGGATGGCGTTCACCATCGACCTGCTCGGCGAGGCAACGATCACCGAGGCCGAGGCCGACCACGTTCAGAAGCAGTACCACGATCTCCTCGCCGGGCTGACGCACGAGGCCGTCGGCTGGTCCGATGACCCGGTGATCGACCACGACGACCGCGGGCCGGTCCCGCGGGTGAACGTGTCGGTGAAGCTCTCGGCGCTGTACTCGCAGTTCGACCCGATCGACCCCGACGGCACCAGCCGCGCCGTGCTGAATCGTCTCCGCCCGATCCTGCGGGCGGCCAAGGCGGGCGGGGCGTTCGTGAACTTCGACATGGAGCAACACGCCTTCAAGGACGTGACGCTCCGCATCTTCAAGGACGTTCTGACCGAACCCGATTTCCACGACTGGCCGCACGTCGGCATCGCGATGCAGGCGTACCTGACGGACACGGCGGCGGACCTCGACGCGCTGATGCGCTGGGCGCGCGACGAGCGGAAGTGCCGCGTCACGGTGCGGCTCGTCAAGGGCGCGTACTGGGACTACGAGACGGTGATCGCCGCGCAGAACGACTGGCCAGTGCCCGTGTTCACCAGGAAATGGCAGTCGGACGCGAGCTTCGAGCGTGCGACCGAGTTCCTCCTCGACCACTCCGACTGGCTGGTGCCGGCGTTCGGGTCGCACAACGTCCGCAGCATGGCACACGCGATGGCCGCGGCCGAAGCCCGCGGGCTCGACCCGCGGCGGTACGAGTTCCAGATGCTCTACGGCATGGCCGACCCGCTCCGCGACGCGGTGCGGTCGCTCGGCTACCGCGTGCGGGTGTATACGCCGTACGGACAACTGCTGCCGGGGATGGCTTACCTCGTCCGCCGGCTGCTGGAGAACTCGTCGAACGACTCGTTCCTGCGCGCCAGCTTCGCCGACGGTGCCGCCGAGGACGAACTCTTACAAGACCCGGCGGACGGCCGGCGTGAGCCGACTGGGAGCGGATCGAATACGTCAGGAGAGTTTCACATGCCCGTCGCGGCCCACCAGCCGGCTCACGCCGGCCGTTCGCCGTTCCGCAATGAGCCGCCGACCGACTTCTCGCGCGAAGAGAGTCGCAAGGCCATGCGCGACGCCCTCGCCGCCGTGCGCACGCAACTCGGCCGCACGTATCCCGCAGTGGTCGGCGGGCAATCGCTTCCCGTCGTGAAGACGATCGACCGCGCGAACCCGTCGCGCACGCCGGAGCTCGTCGGCCGCACCGCAGCCGCGTCGGTCGCCGACGCGAACGCCGCCGTCGCCGCCGCGCTGGCCGCGTTCGACGCCTGGCGCGACACGCCGATCGCCGACCGCGCCGCGCTGCTCCTCCGCGTCGCCGACCAGTTCCGCCGCCGGCGCTTCGAGCTCGCCGCGTGGATCGTTCTCGAAACCGGCAAGCCGTGGCGCGAGGCCGACGCCGACGTGGCCGAGGCCATCGACTTCTGCACCTTCTACGCGGCCGAGGCGGTGAAGCTCCACTCGCCGCACCACCGCGACGTGGCCGGCGAGGACAACGTCACCTTCTACGAGCCGCGCGGCGTCGCCGTCGTCATTGCCCCGTGGAACTTTCCGCTCGCCATCCTCACCGGCATGACCGCCGCCGCGGTCGTCACCGGGAACCCGGCGGTGATGAAGCCGGCCGAGCAGTCCGGCGTGGTCGCGGCGAAGCTGATGGAGTGCTTCGCGGCCGCCGGCGCCCCGCCGGGCGTGGTGAACTTCCTCCCCGGCGACGGCGAGGAGATCGGGCCGACGCTCGTGAACCACCCGGACGTGGCGGTGATCGCGTTCACCGGTTCGCTGAAGGTCGGGTTGATCATCCACGAGCAGGCGGCGCGGACGCCGGTCGGGCACGGGTTCGTGAAGCGGGTCATCGCCGAGATGGGCGGGAAGAACGCGGTCATCGTGGACGCCGACGCCGACCTCGACGAGGCGGTGAAGGGCGTGGCCGATTCGGCGTTCGGCTACGCCGGCCAGAAGTGCTCGGCCGGCTCGCGGGCGATCGTGCTCGACGGCATCTACGACCAGTTCCTCGCCCGGCTGGTCGAGGCGACGCGGTCGATGACGGTCGCGCCGGCCGACCAGCCCGGCGCGTCGCTCGGCCCGGTGATCGACGCCGAGGCGCGAGACCGCATCCGCGCCGCGATCGAGCGGGGCGAGACCGAAGCGCGTCTCGCCTACGAAGCCGACCTGGGGCCGCTGGCCGATCAAGGCACCTTCGTCGGCCCGACGATCTTCGCCGACGTGCCCGAAACCGCGTGGGTCGCGCAGGAAGAAATCTTCGGCCCGGTACTGTCGGTCATCCGCGCCAAGAACCTCGACGACGCCATCCGCATCGCCAACGGGACGAAGTACGCGCTGACGGGCGGGGTGTTCAGCCGGAGCCCCGAGCACATCGCCGCGGTGAAGCGGCGGTTCCGCGTCGGTAACCTGTACGTGAACCGCAAGTGCACCGGGGCGCTGGTGGACCGCCAGCCGTTCGGCGGGTTCAAGCTGAGCGGCATCGGCTCGAAGGCCGGCGGCCCGGACTACCTGCTCCAATTCGTACTTCCGCGGACCGTGACCGAGAACCAACTCCGCCGCGGCTTTGCCCCGGAGACAGGAACGGTGGAGTAATTTTTTGACGGTATGAACAGGACGCAACAGGATGAAAAGCAGAGTCAGATTTCATCCTGTTGCGTCCTGTTCATCCCGTCAAAAAACCGACCTGATCGGCCGTTGTAAGCGCTACCTGTGCGAGTGGTATCGCCCGTCGGCAGTCGCGCGCCTAGACTGCCACCTGCCCGCCCGCCGGCCCTCCCCCGGGTCCGCATGCTGACGCCGGTCACGCCGCCCGACCAACTCCGCGACGCCCAGTTCGGGCGGCTGCGCGCGCTGCTGTCCGAGGCACTGCCCGGCAACCGCTTCCTCGCCCGCAAGCTCGCCGGCGTCCGCCCCGACGAGATCCGTGGTCCCGCCGACCTGGCCCGGCTGCCGTTCACCACCAAGCCCGAGCTCGCTGCCGATCAGGCCGAATACCCGCCGTACGGCAGTAACCTCAGCTTCTCGGTCGAACGGTACTCGCGGCTTCACCAGACGTCCGGCACCAGTACCGGGCGGCCGCTGCGCTGGCTCGACACGCCGGAATCGTGGGAGGCGGTGCTGCGCTGCTGGCAGGTCAGCTTCCCGTTCATGGGACTGTCGCCGGCCGACCGCGTCTTCTTCCCGTTCTCGTTCGGGCCGTTCATCGGGTTCTGGAGCGCGTTCGAGGCGGCGTCGCGGTTCGGGGCGCTCGTGCTGCCCGGCGGCGGAATGCCGAGCACGGCCCGGCTGCGCTTCCTCGTCGAGCACGAGGCGACGGTCGTGTTCGCCACGCCGACGTACGCGCTGCACCTCGCGGAGCTCGCGGCGAAGGAACGGATCGACCTCGCGGGAAGCTCGGTGCGGATGCTGGTCGTGGCCGGCGAGCCGGGCGGCACGATTCCCGCAACACGGCAGCGGATCGAGGAAGTGTGGGGCGCCCGCGTCTTCGACCACTATGGCATGACCGAGATCGGCCCGGTCGCGGTCGAGGCGGTGGACACGCCGGGCGAGATGGTGCTGCTCGAGTCCGAGTACATCGCCGAGGTGCTGACGCCGAACGGGACCGAGCCCGTTCCGGCCGGCGAGTTCGGCGAACTGGTTTTAACGAGCCTGGCCAGAACCGGGTGCCCCCTGCTCCGCTACCGCACGGGCGACATCGTGCGTGTCGGCACCGCGCACGACCCCGCGGGGCGGACGTGGCGGCGGCTGGCGGGCGGCATACTCGGCCGGGCCGACGACATGATCCACGTCCGCGGGAACAACCTCTACCCGGGCGCGATCGAGGCGATCGTCCGCCGCTTCCCCGCCGTCGCCGAGTACCGCATCCACGTCGATCACACCGGCCCGCTCGCCGACCTGCGCATCGAGGTCGAGCCCGTCGACAACCACGACGGCGCGGCGCTCGCCGAGCTGGTGGGGCGGGCGGTCCGCGACGAGCTCCTGTTCCGCGTCGAGGTGACGGCCGCGGCGTGCGGCGCCCTCCCGCGGTTCGAGCTGAAAGCCCGCCGGCTGATCCACCACGGCTAGGGACGGGGTTCCCACCCCCCCTGTCCCAAAGTCCCGCCGTCCCGCTAGAACAACCTCCCGCCAGAGCCGCGTCCGAACCCGGAGTCCTTCCATGAAATACCTCGGGATCGCCCTCCTCGCCGTCGCCGCGGCCGGGACACCGGCGTCCGCCCGCGACTGGATTCACTGGCGCGGCCCGGAGCAGAACGGCGTCTCGCGCGAGAAGAACCTGCCGGCCAGCTTCGACCCGAAGCTCGGCGCGAAGGGGAACGTCATCTGGCAGCAGCCCTTCGGCGGCCGCAGCGCGCCGCTCGTCATGGGCGGCAAGCTCTACATCATCCAGGGTGTCGGCGAGGGGCTCCACGAGGGCGAGCAGGTCGTCTGCTTCGACGAGAAGACCGGCGCGAAGCAGTGGACGTTCCGGGTGAACGTGTTCCACACCGACATCGTCTCCAGCCGCCTAGGTTGGACGACGCTCACCGCCGACCCCGAGACGAAGACCGTCTACGCCCACACCACTGCCGGCGTCGTGGTCGCGCTCGACCCGGCCGGCAAGGTGCTGTGGCAGCGCAGCCTCACCGAAGAGTTCGGCCGCATCAGCGGGTACGGCGGGCGCATCGTCACCCCGATCTTCGACAGCGGGTACTGCATCGTCGGCATGGTCAATTCGAGTTGGGGCGAGCAGGCGAAGGGCGTGAACCGCTTCGTCGCGCTCGACGGCAAGAACGGCACGGTGGCGTGGTGGGCGGAAAGCCCGGTCGTCCTGAAGGGGACGTACTACAGCTCGCCGGTCGTCGGCGTCATCAACGGCCAGCGGCTCCTCGTCACGGGCGGGGCCGACGGCTACCTGCACGCGTTCAAGGTGCGCACCGGCGAGCGGGCCTGGAGCTACCGGTTCGCCGCCGGCGTCGTCAACGGGTCGCCGCTCATCGACGGCAACTACATCTACTGCAACCACGGCGAGGAGAACCCGGAGGGCGGGGCGATCGGCCGCGTCATCTGCGTCGACGGCGGCCAGATCGACGCCAAGACGAAGGCGCCGAAGTTGGTGTGGGAGTACCGCAAGTCGAACCGCTTCGGCCTCGCGTCCGGCGCGCTGGCGGACGGCAAGCTGTACTTGCCCGACGACTCGGGCGAGCTGTTCTGCTTCAACGCCAAGAACGGCAAGCAACTCTGGCGGTATCGCTACGCCAGTGAGGTGCGTGGGGCGCCGCTCATCGCCGACGACAAGATCTACATCTTCGACGTGAAGGGCAAGCTGCTCATCATGCCGAACAAGAACCACGAGGACGGGCCGGACGAGTCGGAGGTGTTCGAGTACAAGTTCCGCGACCCGAAGGGGCTGCTGAACGAGACGAACGGCACCCCGATCGCCGTCAACAACCGCGTGTACTTCACCACCCGCACCGACCTGTATTGCATCGGCATCCCCGACGCGAAGGACGACTGCGGGCCGTACAAGCCGCTGCCGGAAGAAACCAAGTTCGACCCGGCGGCGAAGCCCGCGGCGCTGCGACTGTTCCCGGCCGACGCGACCGTGCGGGCGGGTGGCAAGATCGCCTTCACCGCCACCGCGGTCGACGCCAACGGGAGACCGCTCAAGACCGACGGCAAGACCGAACTCACACTCCCGCTACCGGCTAAGACGCCCACGGGCGCACAGCCGCCGGCGCTGAAGGGCAAGGTGGAAGGCAGTGACGTGGTCGTGGACGCCGTCCCGCCGACGCAGCAGGGGCATGTGGAGGCGAAACTCGGCGACCTGACCGCGAAGGCGCGCGTGCGCGTCGCCGCCCCGGTGGGCTACAAGCAGGACTTCGAGAAGGTGCCCGCCGGCGCCGTCCCGGGCGGCTGGGTGAACACGCAGAGCAAGTTCGTCGTCCGCCAACTGCCGGACGGCGGCGGGACGGTGCTGGCGAAGGTGAACACCGACAGCCGCCCGCCGTTCGCCCGCGCCAACGCCTACATCACCGGCCCGAACGAGTCGAACTACACGATCCAGGCCGACGTCCTCGGCACGCTCGTCCGCAATCGGATGCCGGACATCGGGATCGTGAACAGCCGGTACACGCTCATCCTCGACGGCAAGCCGGACCCGGACTCGAAGGCGCGCCAGCTGCGGCTGGTGTCGTGGGAGGCGCGGCCGCGCGTCTACCTCGCGAAGGACTTCGACTGGCAGCCGGGCACGTGGTACACGATGAAGCTGTCGGCGGAGCCGCAGGGCGAGCGGGTGACGGTGCGCGGGAAGGCGTGGAAGCGCGGCGAGGCGGAACCGGCGGCCTGGAACATCGAGTTCGTGGACCCCGCCGGCAACGCGACCGGCGCCGCCGCCCTCTACGGCTACATCGCCGACCCGCAGATCACCGCCGACACCCCCGGGTCGGACGCCTTCTACGACAACGTGACCGTCACGCCGAACGCCAAGCCGTGAGGCCCGGTGAACGGGGGGCATGAGTCCCCGAACGTCTGTGTGAGTGACAGGGAAGAGTGGCCGGTGGCTCACGCTCCCGGCCCGTCCCGGACCCGAACACCCAGGAACCCATGACCCTGACCTACACCCCGCGCCGCGCCCTGTTCGGCGTCCTCGCGGCGGCCGGCGTCGCGGCGGTCGTCCTGCCGCAGTCCGGCGCCCAGACCGGCGGCCCGGACCCGAAGGCCGCCCCGAAGGCGACCAACGGCGGCCCGACCGACCACACCATGTTCGGCGGCACGCCCGACCGGAACATGGTGAACCTCGCCTCGAAGAACGTCCCCGAGAAGGTGAACCTCGACAGCAAGGACGTGATCTGGAAGGCCGACCTCGGCTCGCGGTCCTACGGCGGGCCGATCGTCGCCGGCGGGCGGGTCTACGTCGGCACCAACAACGAGCGGCCCCGCAACCCGCGCGACTCGAGCAAGAACGCCGACGGCGACGTCGAGCCGGCCGACCGCGGCATCCTCATGTGCTTCGACGAGAAGACCGGCGGCTTCCTCTGGCAGATGGTGTTCGACAAGCTCCCGTCCGGCCAGGTCAACGACTGGCCGAAGGAGGGGCTGTGCTCGACCCCGGTCGTCGAGGGCGACCGCGTCTACTTCACGTCCAACCGCTGCACCGTCGTGTGCGTGGACGCCAAGGGGTTCAAGGACGGCAACCAGGGCGTAACGACGGAGAAGTACAAGACCGAGACGGATGGCGACGTCATCTGGGAATACGACATGATCAAGGAGCAGAACGTATTCCCCCACAACATGACGTCGACCAGCCCGCTCCTCGTCGGCGACCTGCTGTTCATTACCACCGCGAACGGCGTCGACGAGGGGCACTTCAACATCCCCAGCCCGAACGCCCCGAGCTTCCTCGCGCTGAACAAGAACACCGGCCAACTGGTGTGGGCCAAGAGCTACCCCGGCCGGGACATCATGCACGGGCAGTGGTCGAACCCGACGTACGCCGAGATCGACGGCGTGCGCCAGGTGATCTTCCCCGGCGGCGACGGCTGGCTCTACGGGCTCGTCCCGGAGACGGGCGAGGTCATCTGGAAGTTCGACTGCAACCCGAAGGACGGGGTGTACGAGCTCGGCGGCACCGGCACCAAGAACGACTTCATCGCCACGCCGGTCATCTACGACAGCAAGGTCTACATCGCCGTCGGCCAGGACCCGGAGCACACCGACGGCATCGGCCGGCTGTGGTGCATCAGCCCGAAGGGAAAGAAGGGCGACATCTCGGACGAGCTGGAGGAGCGGAAGAAGGGGCCGGACGGGAAGGACGTGGTGACCGGCAAGCCGAACCCGAACAGCGGCAAGGTGTGGATGTACGGCGGCGAGGAGAAGCGGCCGTTCTCGGTCCGCGACTTCAAGTTCGGCCGCACCATGTGCACGGCCTGCATCGTGGACGACATCCTGTACCTCGGCGAGCTGCCCGGCTACGTCCACGTGTTCAACGCCAAGACCGGCCAGCACTACTGGCAGTACGACACCAAGTCGTCGATGTGGGGGTCGTGCTACTTCGTGGACGGCAAGGTGATGATCGGGAACGACAACGGCGACCTGTACACCTGGAAGCACGACAAGAACCCGGCGGTGATCGACGAGATCGACCCGAACGCCAAGGACCAGAAGGCGGCGCGGGCGTTCCGGCTGAAGCAGCGGGCCGAGATCGAGAAGCGCTACCTGCTGTCGAAGGTCGAGTTCGACGCCGCCATCCGCAGCACCCCGGTGATCGCCAACGGCGTGCTGTACGTGATGACCGAGAAGACGCTGTTCGCCATCCGCACCGACCGGAAGGACTAGCCAACGGCGAGCGGCGGGCGTGAGCCCGCCGCTCGCCTGTCGGACTGTCCACCACCTATTCTGAACCTGCACACCTGCCCCGAGAGACTTTGGAGCGGCCGTGAAAGACACCCCCGGCAAGCCGGCCCCGGTGACGGGTAGCACGCTGGACGAGCGCATCAAGAACGCCCGCGCCCAGCTCGACGCCCAGATCCGCGAAGTCGTGCGCTGGCACTTCAGCCCGGAGACCGGCACCCCGTTCTGGCTGGAAAAGGCCAAGACGTTCGACTTCAACCCGCTCACCGACGTGAACGGGTGGGACGACATCAAGAAGTTCCCGTTCTTCGAGGACGACTGGCTCCGCGGCGGCCCGGTGCGCCGCTGGGTGCCGAAGGGGCTCGCCGACCGCGGCGTGTACGTGTTCGAGACCGGCGGCACCACCGGCCTGCCGAAGAGCCGCATCGTCATCGACGACTTCAAGATCGACTACGAGATGATGTCGGACACGCTGCCCGACCAGTCCTTCCCGAAGGGGTCGAACTGGCTGATGCTCGGCCCGAGCGGCCCGCGGCGGCTGCGGCTGGCGATCGAGCACCTGGCCCAGTACCGCGGCGGCATCTGCTTCGCCATCGACCTCGACCCGCGCTACGTGGTGAAGTGCATCAAGGAGCGGAAGATCACCGAGGCGAACGCCTACAAGCAGCACTGCATCGACCAGGCGGTCACCGTCCTCGCCGGCGGGCACGACATCAAGTGCATGTTCACCACGCCGAAGCTGCTGGCCGCGCTCGACGAGTCGCTGCGGGCCGGGAAGCTGGAGGACAAGTACCGCGAGCTGAAGAAGCCGGTCCCGCCGGGCGGGCTGCGGTCGCTGAAGGCGGCCGGCATCACCGGCATCTTCTCGGGCGGTACGGAGTTCACCCCGCAGTTCACCCGCGAAGCGTACGAGGAGATGCTCGACAACGGCGAGGTCTACATGACCCCGACCTACGGCAACACGCTGATGGGCCTGGCCTGCTCGAAGCCGATCGGCCCGCACGACGGGTTCAAGATCAGCTACTACGCCCCGCAGCCGCGGGCGGTGATCGAGGTGGTGAACCCGAAGGACTACAACGAGGTCGTCCCCTACGGCGGCACCGGGCGGGTGCTGCTCAGCACGTTCACGAAGGAGTTCTTCGTGCCGCGGTTCCCGGAGCGGGACGAGGGCGAGCGCGAGCGGCCGTTCGAGAAGTACCCGTGGGACGGGGTGAGTGGCGTCCGCCCGTTCAGCGAACTCGCCGCGAGCACGGTCGTCGGCGTCTACTGAGCCGGTTCAGTAAAGCCCGTAACGAGAACCGCCCCGCCATTCGGCGGGGCGGTTGCGTTTCGTCAGTTCGGCCGGCCGGGCACGGGCGGCCGCGGCGCCGGCGGCGGGAGGGCGCCCGCCTTCACGGGCGCCGCGGACTTGTCCGGGGCGGGCGCCGGCGTGGCCTGCTGGTCGGGCTTCGGCCCGCCGCCGCACCCGGCCGCGGCGGCGATCAGCGCCCCGGCGAGCGGGGCGAGGAACAGTCGGTGCATTCGCATCGTCTCCAGGTTCGTGTCTCCGTATCAGAAGGGCGTGGTCAGATGCCGTCCGCGGGGACGACGACGCCCTCGCTCATGCCCGAGAGGTAGATGAAGGTGTTGGTGTCCATGCCGCGGCGGAGCGAGTGGACCGACCCGTCGCAGAACCCGAACAGCACGCCGCCGGTGTGCCGCCCGCCGAACTGGTACCACTCGCTCGTCTCGGTCAGCCCCCAGGCCGTCGGAATCGCCCCGGTCCCCATCCAGACGCTCACGAAGTCCCGGGTGCCCGGGTTGTGGCCGCCGAGGTACTCGCCAAACCCGATCGTGTTGGACGTGCCGTCGGTGATCGCCGTCATCCGGGTCTTCGAGTCGGTGAAGTACGGCCCGCACAGCTGCGGGTCGCCGGCGCCGATGTACCCCGCGTTCGAGGCGTAGTTCGTCGTTCCCAGCTCGGGATAGTCGGTCGGCCCCCACGACGCGGCGTAGATCGTGTACCCACCGGTGTAGACGTAGGCCCACTTCCCGCTCGACGGGGTGATCCCGTCCGAGTTGTCGGTCGGGCACTGGAACGTCTTGACCCGGTTGTTCGCGGCCGACCACGACCCGCCGCCGTACCACGCCCCGCCGGTGGCGGGGACGACGAGTTTGTTCACTTCGATCAGCTTGGCGATGTTGTCCTGCTCGACGTACGGGAGGAGGTAGGCGAGGGTGCCGATCTGGCTGGCGCTATTGTTCCCCGGGGGGAGGGCGCCGTTGGCGGTTTCGTAGTTGGCCGCGGCGAGGGCGATCTGCTTGAGGTTGTTGGAGCAGGTGCTACGGGCGGCGGCTTCGCGGACCTTCTGGACCGCCGGTAGCAGCAGCCCGATCAGGATCGCAATAATGGCGATCACAACGAGAAGTTCAATGAGAGTGAACGCATTCCGTCTGTCGGTTCTGGTCATAATCCGGTGAACCCGCGTTCTCGTGAAATGATGGAAACGAACACGCGCGACCGCCACGGCGGCGGTTGCGGCGGGATGTGCGGAACCGGCGGGAGAAACCAGGCCGCGGGGAGAGGAGGGAGTCGGGCGACGGGAGGTCGGCAGGAGCTACACAGAGTCCTCGGTCATCTCGGGCGCGGTGTGGCGTGACGGGACATCACCGACGAGGTGTGTACCGCCAGTGTCCGTGTATCTTACAGATGCGTCGATGAGAAGTAGCTGATACCATATTCTGAACGGTCGCCCCGACGTGATCGCTCGCCCGATTACTTCTTCGGCTCGCCTGTCTTCGGGATGCGGTTCGGCGGCAGGGACTTTTCTTCCTTTGGTCCGGAGGAGGAACTGCCGCAGCCTACAGCGACCACGGCGAACACGACGGCGAGCGCGACGCGGACCCGGCGCATCCGACCCTCCGACTCAGGGCAGCGCGGCGACCTCGCCGCCGTTCCGCGTGGACAGGGCCGGGAGAACGTCGCCGGCCGAGTAGGTGACGAACCGCACCGACCCGTCGGCAGACAGGAAGTTGCTCCCGCCGGTGTGCAGGCTCCAGAAGTGGAACTGGTCGCACGCGTTCTCCGGCTTCCCCGGGCCGAACGCGTACGGGCCGTCCGGGCAGGCGTTCATCTCGGCGTAGCCGACGCTCTTGAGGTTGAGTTCGGCGAGCCCCATCGTCACGTCGAGCGAACCGGTGTTGCGGAGCGGGCCGGCGCCGACGTAGCCGGTGTCCCGTTGCCCTGCCCCGGCGTAGGACCAGCCCATCACGAGGTTGTGCCCCGGCGGCCGCTCGCCCACCATGAGCGTGTTGCTCGTGCCGTCCGTGATGTCGGCGAACCGCACGGCGCTGTTCCAGTGGAGGACGCCGTCCAGCCCCCGCAGGTTCTTGCCGCTCACGCCGAGGTAGCCGGTAAAGGCGACCGTGATGCCGTCGGCGTAGCTGGCCTGGTACTGCCGGCCGTCGGCGGCACACTTGTACACATCGATGATCGTGGCGAGGTGGGTGTGCGGCGGGTTCTTGAACGGCGTCTTCGAGCCGTCCGGCTGCGACGCGAACGCCGACTCCATGCTGCTGTAGATCGCACTTTGTTCGATGTACGGGCATATGCGGGTCATCCAGCTGACGTACTGCATCGGGTCCTGCGGCGCGGGGGCGAACGTCTCGCGGATGGCGGGCGGGAACGTGCCGTTGGCGTCGTGGTAGGCGTGTAGGGCGAGGCCGATCTGCTTCAGGTTGTTGTGACAGCGGGTGCGGGCGGCCGCGTCGCGGACCTTTTGGACGGCCGGCAGGAGGAGCCCGATCAGAATGGCGATGATCGCAATAACGACCAACAACTCGATCAGCGTAAAGGCCGACCGCCGGGCGCGGTAGTTCACAAGGAGACTCCTTGTGCGGAGAAGCGGGCCGAGCGTGCCCACGATGAGTTCCGACGGTGCAGCGCCCCGCCCGGATTCTCCATAAAGTACCACACAGACGGACGTCGCGGTAGTAAACGGTTGATGAAGCCCCCGCCCGCGGTCCGAGCACCCCGCCCCACCCGAACACCATGATCCACATCCCCGCGTTGCGGTTCGGCAAGACGTACACCAGCCTCGACAAGGCCACCCTCGTCCACCACGTCACCGGCGAGCCGGTCGCCGAAGTGTCGCAGGTGACGGGGAGCATGATCGCCCGCGACCTCGGCGGCATGGAGCGTGCCCACAAGGAGCTCGCCGCCATCCCGGTCCGCGACCTCCTGGCGATGTACGAGAAGGCAGCCGACTACTTCCTTAACGGCACGCTCCCGTGCGGGGACACGGAGCTCAACTTCGACCAGTACGTCCGCAACCTGTCGTCCACGACCGGCAGCCCGGTCGTGTTCTGCGACCGCAACGCCCGCAAGGTTCACTACGTCCTGTCGCACATCGAGGAGGTCATCGGCGGGCTGACGCGCGGGCTCCCGGTCGAAGCGATCGACACCGGCTACACGACGCACGGCGGGCGGATGCAGGCGTTCTACCCGACCACCGACGTGTTCGGAGCCGTGCTGCCGTCGAACTCGCCCGGCGTGCACTCGCTGTGGGTGCCGACGCTCGCGTTCAAGATCCCGCTGCTGCTCAAGCCCGGGCGCGAGGAGCCGTGGACGCCGTTCCGCGTGCTGCAAGCGTTCCTCAAGGCCGGTCTCCCCGCGTCGGCCCTCGGCTTCCTGCCGACCGACCACGCCGGCGCCGCCGACATCCTCCGCCTGTGCGGCCGGAGCATGGCGTTCGGCGACGACCGCACGATGGCCCCGTACAAGAACGATCACCGCGTCGAGATCCACGGCACCGGGTACTCGAAGTTTCTCTTCGGCGAGGACCAGGCCGACCAGTGGGAGAAGCACCTCGACGTACTGGTGGAGGGAATCGCGGCCAACGGCGGGCGGGCGTGCGTGAACGCCTCCGCCGTGTGGACGCCGCGGAACGCCGACGCCATCGCCGAAGGGCTCGCCAGGCGCGTCGCCGGCTGGAAGGCGCGGCCGTGGGACGACCCCGCGTGCGAGGTCAGCGCGTTCGCCAACCCGGCCGTCGCCGAGGGCATCAACGCACTCATCGACGAGGGGCTGAAGACGCCCGGCGCCGTGGACGTGACCGAACAGATCCGCGGTACGCCCCGTCTAGTCAAGGACGGGCGCTGCGCGTGGCTGCTGCCGACCATCGTCCGGTGCGACTCGCCGGACCACCCGCTGGCGAACAAGGAGTTCCTGTTCCCGTATGCCAGCGTGATAGAATGGCCCCAGCAGGACGTGCTGAAGCGGATCGGCTACACCCTCGCCGCCACCGTCCTCTCCGACGACCCGGCCTTCATCGCGGACGCCCTCGCCTGCCCGAGCATCGAGCGGCTGAACATCGGGCCGCTGCCGACCAACCGCCTGACGTGGGACCAGCCGCATGAAGGGAACCTGTTCACCCACCTCTACAAGCAGCGCGCGCTCCAGCACGCCCGCACCCCCGCCGGCGTTTGACTTCCAGCCGCTCGGGCGCGTGGTGTTCGGGCCGGGCAGCCTCGTCCGGCTCGGCGGGGTGGCCCGGGAGCTCGGCGGCACGCGCGTCATGCTCGTCACCGACCCCGGCCTGGAGGCCGCCGGCCACCCGCAGCGCGCGGTGGCTGCGGTGCGCGAGGCCGGGCTCGAGGTGTTCGTCTTCGACGGGGTGAAGGAGAACCCCACCGAGCGCGAGGTCGAGGCCGGCGTGGTGTTCGCGCGCACGCACAAGATCGACCTGATCGCGGCCGTCGGCGGCGGCAGCTCGATGGACTGCGCCAAGGGGGTGAACTTCCTCCTGACGAACGGCGGCCGCATGGCCGACTACAAGGGGCACGACAAGGCGACGAAGCCGATGCTCCCGTCGGTCGGCGTGCCGACCACGTCCGGCACCGGGAGCGAGGCGCAGAGCTACGCCCTCATCACCGACGAGAAGACGCACCTCAAGATGGCGTGCGGCGACAAGAAGGCCGCGTTCCGCGTCTCCATCCTCGACCCCGAACTCACGCTCACCCAGCCGAAGACCGTGACCGCCGTGACCGGCATCGACGCCGTCGCGCACGCCATCGAGTCGTTCGTCTGCGCGAAGCGAAACCCGCTGTCGGCGATGTGCTCGCTCACCGCGTTCCGGTATCTGGAGCCGCACTTCGAGCGGGTGATGAGCCACCCGGCGGACCTGGGGGCGCGGTCGGCCATGCAGCTCGGGGCGCACTTCGCGGGTATGGCGATCGAGGCGGCGATGCTCGGCGTGTGCCACTCGTGCGCGAACCCGCTGACCGCCCACTACGGCATCACCCACGGCGTCGCCATCGGGGTGATGCTCCCGCACGTCATCCGCTTCAACGCCCCGGCGGCCGGCGACCTGTACGCCGAACTCGTGGCGGAGACGGCCGGGGCGAACGGCCAGCCGGCGGCGGCCGTGCTGGCCGACCGGGTGACGGAGATGCTCGCCGCCGCCGGCCTGCCGCGGACGCTGAAGGAGTGCGGGGTGTCGGACACGATCCTCCACCTGCTCGCCGAGGAGGCGAACCAGCAGTGGACGGCCCGCTTCAACCCGCGTGAGGTCGGCGAGGCGGAGATTCTCGACCTGTACCGCGCCGCGTGGTGAGACGGATGATGCTCACGCCAAGGCACAGAGCCGCAAAGACGCGTTAGTGCCTGGTTTTCTTTGCGACTCTGTGCCTTGGCGTGAGCCACTTGCCTCCGGAGGTTCTCATGCGTCCGCTGGCCCTGCTCGCGCTCGCCGCGTTCACCGCCCCGGTGGCCGCCGACTGGCCGCTGTTCCGCGGCGACCCGCTGATGACCGGCGTCGGCACCGCCAAGCTCCCCGACCAGCTCGCCGAGCGGTGGGCGTTCAAGACCGGCGACGCCATCGAGGGCGCCCCCGCGGTCGCCGGCGGCACCGTGTACGTCGGCTCGTTCGACAAGCACCTCTACGCCCTCGACCTCGCCACCGGCAAGCAGAAGTGGAAGGTCAAGCTCGGCCACCTGAAGGCGTCGCCGTCGGTGAAGGACGGCAAGGTGTACGTCGGCAACCTGGACGGCAAGTTCTTCTGCGTCTCGACCGCCGACGGCAAAGAGATCTGGAACTTCGAGACCGAGGGCGAGATCACGTCGGGGTGCAACTTCCACGGCAACAACGTCCTGATCGGCTCGCACGACTCGACGCTGTACTGCCTCAGCCCCGAGGGGAAGAAGCTGTGGGACGTGCGGACCGACGGGCCGGTCAACGGCTCGCCGGTGGTCGCCGGCGACACCACGTTCGTCGCCGGGTGCGACAGTAAACTTCACGTCCTGAACGCCAAGACGGGCGAGGAGACGGGCGTGATCGAGCTCGACGGGCAGGCGGCGGCGACGGCGGCGGTCGCCGGCGACGTGGCCTACGTCGGCACCATGTCGAACACGGTGGTGGCGGTGGACTGGCGGGCGAAGAAGAAGCTGTGGGCGTTCGAGGCGCCGCAGCGGCAGCAGCCGTTCTACGCCTCGGCCGCCGTCACCCCCGGGCTCGTCATCGCCGGCAGCCGCGACGCGAAGGTGTACGCGCTCGACCGGGCGACGGGGAAGCAGGCGTGGAGCTTCACGACCGACGGCGTGGTGGACGGCTCGCCGGTGGTCGTCGGCGAGCGGGTGTACGCGGGGTGCCTGTCGCGCGACGGGTGGTTCTACGTACTGGATTTGAAGACCGGGCGGAAGCTACAGGAGATCGACCTGGACGCGCCGGTGAGCGGGTCGGTCGCGGTCGGCCCCGACTGCCTGCTGGTGGGCACCGACCGCGGCACGCTGTACTGTCTCGGGGCTCGGTAATCGCTCCGTCGGAGCCCGGAGCGTGAGCGACGGGGTGGCGCCCCGGTCTTTGCCTTGCAACATCGAGCGGGACCGCCACCCCGTCGCTCACGCTCCGGGCTCCGACGAACCAATCTCAGTCCTGCGGGTACAACGCCGTCGAGAGGTAGCGCTCGCCGAGGTCGGGGAGTATCACCACGATCACCTTGCCGGCGTTCTCCGGCCGCTGCGCCACCTTCACCGCCGCGGCCACCGCCGCGCCGCAGGAGATGCCGCACAGCATCCCCTCCTCCTTCGCCAGCCGCCGCGCCATCTCGAACGACTCGTCGTCCGTCACCTGGACCACCTCGTCGATGACCGCGGTGTTGAGCACGTCCGGGATGAACCCGGCGCCGATCCCCTGAATCTTGTGCGGCCCCGGCTTCACCTGATCCCGGGGCACGCCCTGCACGAGGTGCTGCGTGAGCACCGGGCTCGCCGTCGGCTCGACCGCGATACACTTCACGCCCGGCTTGCGCGCCTTCAGCACCTCGCCGCAGCCGGTGATCGTGCCGCCGGTGCCGACGCCGCTCACCAGGATGTCGATGTTCCCGGCGGTCGCGCGCCAGATCTCCTCGGCGGTCGTCTGGCGGTGGACCTCGGGGTTCGCCGGGTTCTTGAACTGCTGCGGGATGAACGCCTTCGGCTCGCCGCCGAGTTCGTGGAACAGCTCGGTGGCGCGGGCGACGGCGCCGCGCATGCCCGTCTCGCGCGGCGTGAGGTACAGTTTCGCCCCGAACGCCTTCAAGAGCCGCTGGCGCTCCAGCGACATGCTCTCGGGCATCGTCACCGCCAGGCTGTACCCGCGGGCGGCACAGGTGAACGCCAGGCCGATGCCGGTGTTCCCGCTGGTCGGCTCAATGATCTGCGTGTCCTTCGTGATCTTCCCGGCCTTCTCGGCGGCGTCGATCATGGCCACGCCGATGCGGTCCTTGACCGACCACAGCGGGTTGAAATTCTCCAGCTTACCGATGACGGTGGCCTTGGCGTCGCCGACGACGCGGCGGAGCTTGATGAGCGGCGTCGCCCCGACGGTCTGGGTGATGTCGTCGTAGACGTGCCCGCGGAAGGTCGGGTCGGCGGCCATGCTGGCGTCCTTCGGGAGGGGGAATCCTGAGTACCTTGATCGACAGTCGGCAGTCTACCCCCGCGGCTTGAGTCGGACAAGGACGCCGACCTGACGGAGAAGGCGGGCCGTCACGCCGTCGGGCCGGACGCGGCCACGGCGAACACCTCTTCCAATTCGCGGACGACACCGAGCAGACTCAGCGCCGCCATCTCGAAGTTGGTATGCGGGGAGAATTCGCGGAAGTGGGCGTTGAAGTGGTCCGCAGCCCGCCGCAGCTTCGGCAGCTTTCCCTTCAGGCGGCGCAGGTAGTCGGCGTGGTCGGAGCGCTGGAACGCCGGCTCCACGGCGCGGATGCTGTCGTACAGCGTCCGCGGCACGTCGAGCATGTCCTCGTTCTCTTGGATCTCGTCGGCGTGCTTGAGGAACGTGCGCACCATCCAGGCGTGCGCCAGGATGGTGTTGCACCGCGCGACCGCCTCCTCGGGCGTCACGACGCGCCCGGGGTTTCTGCCGACGGGCTCGGGGCGGGCGCCGGCGGAGCGGCCTTCGGACCGCCCTTGTGTACCTCCGCCTCCTCCTTCGACATCAGCACGAGGAACGTGCCGAGCGACACCATCACGATCCCCGCCCACAGCTTCCACCCGGGCAGGTCGAAGTGGAAGACCGACCAGTCGCCGGTCTTCGGGTCGGGGTGCCACACGAGGCTGAGCAGCGTGTTGATGAGCGGGGCGAGGCAGAAGATGAGCGGAGCGATGTAGACGCGGTACGTCGCCGGGTTCACGCCGTCGGCCTTCGCCGCGTCCACCGCCGCCTTGCTGGCGAAGATGACGCAGATCGCGCCGACCGCGCCCGCCACGCCGGCCAGCGCGCTGAACGTCAGCCCGACGCCGCGCCAGTCGGCCTTGGCGTCGTCGCGGACGGCCATTAGCACCACCGGGATCACGACCGCCAGCCCGAAGTACGCCACGCCGACGCACAGGATCGACGCCAGCCGCCCGCCGACGCCGACCGGCGTGCCCTGCGGGCTGAGCGGGCTGAGCATCTGCCCGCCGAAGAAGATGAGAGGGACGTACGTTCCCCACGCCAGCCCGGCCCCGACCACGTAGCCCCACCACGGGATGTTCACGGACGCTCCTCTCGACGGCGGTCGTTCAACCCGGTCGTTTTACGCCCCGCCGTCCGGCCCGACGACCCGCTATCCTACCCCCGTGCCCACCCACCACCGCTTGAGGTTTCGATGCCGCGCATGACCATCTCCGCCCTCGCCCTCGCGCTCGCCGGCCCGGCCGCCGTCGCCCAGCCACCGGTCGAGATCGTCGCCCACCGCGGGGCGTCGTTCGACGCGCCCGAGAACACCGTCGCGGCCGTCAAACTCGCCTGGGAGCAGAAGGCCGACGCCGCCGAGTTCGACATCTACCTGACGAAAGACCGGAAGGTCGTGCTGATGCACGACAAGGACACGAAGCGGACCGCCGGGGGCGTGAACAAGGTCATCGCCGACAGCACCCTCGCCGAGTTACGGAGGCTCGACGTGGGGCGGTGGAAGGGCGAGAAGTTCGCCGGCGAGCGCGTCCCGACGCTCGCCGAGACGCTGGCCGTCGTCCCGGACGGGAAGCGCGTGTTCATCGAGGTGAAGCCCGGCCCGGAGATCGTCCCGTACCTGCTCGACGAGCTCGCCGCCGCGAAACTCCCCGCCGCGCGCACCCCGATCATCGCCTTCGACGCCCGCGTCGTCGCCGCGGTCAAGAAGGCGCGGCCGGAACTGCCGGCCTACTGGCTCGTCAGCCTCAACACGAAGGACAAGGCGCCACCGACCGCCGCCGAGGTGGTGGCGAAGGCGAAGGAGATCCGCGCCGACGGCCTCGACCTGTCCGCGTCGCCGGCGCTCGACGAGGCGTACGCGAAAACGATCCGCTCCGCCGGGCTGAAGCTCTACGTGTGGACGGTGAACGACGTGACGGTGGCGAAGCGGATGGTCGGCCTCGGGGTGGACGGCATCACCACCGACCGACCCGCCTGGCTGCGGGAGCAACTGGCGAAGTGACGCGACTGCCCACGGCTCCGCGCGGCCCGGCGCGGGGCCGCGGGCAACTGGGATTCACGAGCTGATGAACACCGCCTTCGCCGCCACCGCCGCGAGCCCGCCGCCGACCAGCGGGCCGACCACCGGCACCCAGGCGTAGCCCCAGTCGGACGGCCCCTTGCCCGGGATCGGCAGCAGCGCGTGCGCGACCCGCGGGCCGAGGTCGCGCGCCGGGTTGATCGCGTACCCGGTCGGGCCGCCGAGGCTCAGTCCGATCCCCCACACCAACGCCGCCCCCAGCGGCGCCACGAACCCGCGGCCGATCTCCTTCTCCAGGATCGCCGAGCCGACGAAGACGAGCACGAACGTGGCGATCGCCTCGGCGAGCAGGTTCAGCGGCAGGTTGCGGACCGCCGGCCCGGTCGAGAACACGGCCAGCTTCGCCGCCGGGTCGGCCGTCTCGGCCCAGTGCGGCAGGTAGTGGAGCCACACGACCGCGGCACCGACGAACGCCCCCGCTACCTCGGCGAGCGCGAGCGCCAGTGCCCGCTCGGTCGACATCGCGCCGGTGAGGAGCGCGGCGAACGGGCCGACCGGGTTGACGAACCCCGGCGCCCCCGCCGCCCGCGCCGTGAACACCCCGGCCATCACCGCAAACGCCCACCCGGCGGTCACCGCGATCCAGCCGGCGTCCTTCGCCTTCGACTTGCCGAGCAGCACGCCGGCGACGACGCCGTCGCCGAGTGTGATGAGGACGGCGGTCCCCAGGAACTCACCCAGAATTGCTGCATCCACGGGCGCCTCGCGGGAGGGCGGAAACGACCGGGGCGGGCGAGCCGTCGCGCTCGCCCGCCCCGGTGGTCCCCGGTGACGGGCTCATGTGACCCTGCGGGGGTTCGCACGGGTCATCGGAATGCCCACGATTCTAGGCCGGGTTGCCGCCCCGTCACCGGAGGGTGCCGCGAATTCCGGCACAGCGGGCGCGGGCGGTTGACACCCACGCCATGCGATTGCGACCCGTACCGCAGCCGGCCCCATCGCTCCCGCCGCAAACCTCGACTGGCGCGCGAATCGGGCCGAATTCCTGGCAAATTACGTGCATTTCCGGCCCCGCGGCCTACGGTGCATTCGCCCGCCGAAGGCACACCCGCCCGGAGTCCATCGCCCATGCCGCCCACCCGCCAGCCGGCGGCCCCGCCGGCCCGTCTCGCCGTCGAACTGCTCGAGGACCGCCTCGCCCCGTCGTGGGGGAGTACCCCGCCCGCGTCGGTCCCCATCCCCATGTCGATCGACGTGGTCGGGCTGAACGCGAGCGGGGACGCGGCCGGCACGCAGTCGATCACCGCCAACGAGACCGACTGGTACCGGGTCACGGTGCCGGCCGGCGCCGTCACGTTCTCTGCCACCACGCCGGCCGGCTCGATGAACACCGTGATCGCAGTGTACAACTCGTCCGGCGCACAGGTCGCGTTCAACGACGACATCTCGGTCGCGGACACCGACAGCCAGACGACCGCGACCCTGACCGCCGGGACGTACTACTTCGGGGTGACGAATCTGACCGGGACCGCCGGCGGGGCGTATTCCTGGGCGATCGACGCCCCGACCGTCCCGCCGCCGCCGCCGCCGGAGGACGCCTACGAGGACAACGACACCCTCGGGACGGCGTACGACCTCGGCACTCTGACCGCCGGCCGCACCTGGTCGAGCCTGCGGCTGACCGACGCCGCCGACTACTACCGGTTCACCACCCTGGCGGCGGGCACGTCGAGCCACAGCGTTACGATCTCGTTCGTCAACGCCCGGGGGAACCTGAACCTGGCGCTGTACGACGCGGGCGGGAACGTGGTCCGGTCGGCGGCGACGGGCGCGGACTCGGAGCGGGTGTCGCTGAGCGGGCTGGTGGCGGGCCAGTACACGATCCACGTCTTCGGGGCGGGTGGGGCGTTCAACACGAACTACTCGATGAACGTCACCCCGCCGGCCGCCCCGCCCCCGCCCCCACCCCCACCGCCCCCGCCCCC